>Ga0247835_1002616_pt1 | contig 18523 bp, 16 predicted proteins | sample LaCtaG_3_FD_189912 | JGI IMG/M metagenome (GOLD analysis project Ga0247835, IMG submission 189912) | Freshwater microbial communities from meromictic Lake La Cruz, Castile-La Mancha, Spain - LaCruzMarch2015_13.5m | ecosystem: Environmental > Aquatic > Freshwater > Lake | place: Spain: Castile-La... | reverse complement strand
ACAGCCAACTCCTTGCCTCGCCCAGCCACTGCGGACGGCCCACGCTGCGATCGCAGACCCTGGGAACAGGCTCATACTAGGCCCGTTTTTACCCACAGATTCTGCTGAGGACCCTCTTTTTTGATCCCTATCTTTTTTATCCCAAAGGGACTTGCCACCATGCCATCGATCTGCCGGTTCGGATTCGCCATTCTCTTCGCCTCGTTGGGCTTCACTGCAATCGCCGGCCGGGTGGCTGCCGAGGAAGCGAAAGGCTTGGGCCAGCCTTCAAATCAGATCGGACTGGTGAAAGACCACGATCCGGTGAAGTATGCCGGGCATGTGCTCTACTTCGTCGAAGGCAAGCTCGTCGGGCACGACAGGCTCACGCAGACCTGGTCGATCGTCCCCCGTAAGGAAGGAAAGTATGAGCATGCCTTCAAGATCGAGACCCATGCCGTCCATGCCGATACCGAGGAGGGAAAGCCGAGTTTTGTGGGCCGCGACAGGTTCAAGAAGGATTTCGAAGATTCTGTTCGTTACGAGCTGTTTCATCAGGATGAAGACCGGGGGCTCGTGCTCGATGCGATCCAGGTCGATGACAAGCCTCAGGAATTCAACCACGAAACCGAGCACTACATCTTCCCGGGAACCCTGAAGATCGGCACGAAGTGGCTCTCCGAACCGGTCACAAGCACGTTGCCGGGCTCCTGTCACCTCGAGGTGATCGGGTCGGAGATCTACAACGGAACCAACTGCTGGGTGATTTCCTCCAAGCGGGATCAGGAAAAAAACCCGCTCGTCCCGAACTCCGAGACGGTCAAGAAAACCGCCAGGTTCCTCTTCGACCCCGCCACATTGAGCGTGCTGCGGATCGATTCGGTCACGGAGGGACTCGGTCCGCTCGGCCGGGCATTCAAGTTTGTCTATCACATGGAGGCGGCGGAATAGCCGCCCGCGAATGCCCCACCCCATCAGAGTGATCGCCAGAGCCGCCGCGTGCTCGTGGCGGTGCGGCATGGAAACCCGCCGCCGCGTGTCAAAAGCTGAACACCTGCTCGCGGCACTGGCTGTCAGGGCGGCTCTTTTCGGGGCGCTGCTTTTCGGGGTGAGCCTGACGGTCTCGCTGGCCGAGCCGGCCTGGAGTGATGAGCCTGCCGCTCCCGCAGCGACCGTATCGCGGAGTCGGATTGGACGGGTCGTACCACCGATTCGGCTCCGCGACACGGCAGGCACAGAATGGTCGCTTTCTGAGGCTGAAAGCGGCCGGGCGACCGTTGTGGTCTTTCTCAACTTCAACTGCCCGGTCTCGAATCAATGTGTGCCGGTGATAAGCGGCCTCGCGGACCGCTTTGGCAAGGAGGGCGTGACATTCGTGGCGGTGGTCTGCGACGCGGCGGATGCCGTCGAGGTCGATCGGCTCGCTGCCGAGTCAAAGATCGCCTGCCGGGTGTTTTTCGATCCCGACAAAGTTGCTGCGGCCCACTTTCGGGCGACGACCACGCCACAGGTGTTTGTGCTCGATCGCAACCGGGTGCTGCGATACGAGGGGCTCGTCAACAATCTGTATACGAGTCGGCTCGTGCGGCAGCCCAAGGCCGACGCCGAGTATCTTGCCGATGCGATCGCCGCCGTCGTGGCCGGCCAGGACGTTGCCATCAAGGAGACCACCCCGATCGGCTGCCCGCTGGAACTCGCCGCGAGACCGGTCGTCAAACACGGCAGCGTCGAGTTTCATCGCGATATCGAACCGCTCCTCCAGCAGCACTGCCAGCGATGTCACCATCCCGGAGACGTGGCGCCATTCTCGCTCGTATCGTTCGACCATGCGTTGCAGTGGGCGGCTGACATCAAGACCTACACCGCAGATCGACGAATGCCTCCCTGGCCCGTGACCGGTGGGCTTCCTTTAAAAAACGATCTTGCCCTCAAGCCCGCGGAAATCGAACTCATCGGCCGCTGGGTGGACGAAGGCTGCCCCCGAGGAAATCCGGCCGACGCGCCCCCGCCGCTCGTGTTCGACAACCCTGACGAATGGCACGACGCCCGTCCGCCAGACCTCGTGTTCAAGGTGCCGGAAGCCATTCATCTCGCCGCCCAGGGCGAGGACCACTACCGCACCATCGTATTTCCCTTGGGCAACGAGCAGGAACTCTACCTCGAAAAGGCCGAGTTCATCCCGGGAAACCGGCGGGCGATCCATCATGCACTGGCCTTCTACGATGGCACTGGTCTTCTGCTCGACGCACAAAAACGGCTGGGAACACCACACCCTCGTGGCAGCGGCGATGAGGACTACGGGCCTGGATACGAGTCGGGGATGGGGCTTGGCTTCATCCCCGACCCAACGAAAATCACACGAAACCGAGACAACCCTGGTGGCAATTTCATGGGATGGGCCCCCGGGAAGGGGGCTCTTGAATACCCACACGGAGTCAGGCGGGTGATTCCGCCGCAGTCCGATATCACCGTCCAAATCCACTACACGCGAACAGGCCGGCCGGAGATTGATGATTCCACCCGACTCGGCATCTGGCTCAACAAGAAGCCTCCGCGGCTCTACTCCAAGGGCGGCATGATCGACACCGATTTCACGCTGATCCCGAAGGGTGACGCCAATTTCAAAACCACCGGCTCCCGCGAGGTGGCGACCGACTGTCTGCTATGGCTGATTTCGCCCCACATGCACCGGCTTGGCAAGGAGTTTCGAGTCTGGCACCAGCCAGTTGGCTCGTCGGAGAGGATCCTGCTGCTTGAGGTCACGAACTACGACTTCAACTGGCAGGAACACTACCAGCCGAAGGAGCCGTATCCGCTGAAGAAGGGCTCAACGCTGCATGTGGAGGCAATCTTCGACAACTCAGCAGGGAATCCGCGACGTCCGCCCGGCCCGGAGAAGACGGTGTTCCTCGGTGAAAGCACGGATGACGAGATGGCCTTCGCCGTCTTCGCCACCATGTCAGAGGAAAACACGTCCGTCAAAATCGAATTCCTCAAATATCTCGAAAAGTTGATCAAAGCAAAGGCCTCCAGACTTGCCTACGAGGCGATGGGAAAGGAGTGATCGATTCTTGAGGGCAATCGACGCGCCCCATGAGAACGGAACCCATGCACGAACCTGGCAAAGCAACAGACCAATCCCCAGCGAGCCCCGCGGACGCGGGCAGCCAGGAGAGAAGCTACGAGGGATCTCGAGACCGCATCTACTGCCTCATGGACTTCCTCCATCTGGCCGACGCGATCGACCTCAAACTGCTCGCATCGGCATTGCGGCCGCTGGTGGGGGCTGATTTTGAGTTTCAGCGAGACGAGTGTGTCGAGTGCATGGTGGCACGCTGGGACCGGAGCGAAGTCATCATCTCGCATCCGCTCGAAGACGCTCTGCCTGAGTATGAGTGTGGCGGGCAGCTCACCGAGAATAATGCTGCCGTCTCTATCACGCTGGCCGTCAAGCGGGCCGCAGAGGAATGCCGCGACGTTGGCCATTGGCAGCGTGACTATGTCTCTTCGATCGCCACAACCCTGGCCGCCACGTTTGACACGGAGGTGTTGCACAGCAAGACATGGGACATTGACCTCGCAAAGACAACTTTCTGGAATCGTCGGTATCGAAAGGAGACTGCGGCTGTTCAGCCTGAGCAGCCCGTGGTGTTTGCGAGTGGCTGGCAGCGGATCGCGTTGGTCACCACGATCGAATCGCTGCGTCCGAAATATGATGGCCCGCTCGACTTCATGCACGTGGTTCATCCTCGTAAGATCGTCGACAAGCGACGGCCCTTTCCGCTGATGCGCGGGCTGACGGCGAAGATCGTGGACGCCATTCAGCCAACCTGCACGGTGCTCGGCCCGATCGAGGTTCCGATTCATGGCCGCCTGCTGCGGGGCGAGCTGGTTTCGATTCCATATGCCCCCGAAGAAATGTTCGCAGGGCTCTCCGAGGCCAGAGACGCCCTGCTTGGAGTGCTCGACTACGCCGAGCATCGCCAGTCACGCTTCGTGAGCCTGGGAGCCTTGATTCCGTCCATTACGAAACAGGGGCGTCTCCTCAAGCGGGCCCGGCCATCCATGGCGATCACCACCGGCCATGGCTTTACTGCGGTCACAATCGCGCAGATGGTCGAGGATATCGAGAAGCAAATCGGATCCGGTGGCTTGGTCGCCGTAATAGGGGCGGCGGGTTCGACCGGACGAGCGGCGCTACGGTGCATGTTTCGGCGGTCTCCGGGCCGGAGGGTTCTGGCGGTCGAGTTACCGCAGCAAGTGAGCAAGATCCCGAAGATTCCTGGTTGGAATCCGGCGGTGCATCGGCTCACGACGCTCAAAGAGGAAATTAAAGACGCCGCCATCGTCGTCTGTGTGACCAATGCACTCGGAGGCATTTTGGAAGCCGACGACTTCGGGCCGAACGCCATAATCCTCGACGATGCCCAGCCGGAAAACGTCGATCAGTCCGTGCTTGCCATCAGGCCAGACCTGACGGTCGTCAAGTGCCTCACGCGGATTCCACGGCTCCACTGCCCGTTTGAGATGGGGCTGTTCGCCCCCGAGTATCTCGATCCCGAGGTCAACTTCACCTGCCTGGCTGAGATTATTCTGTCGGCAGCCGAGCGACATCCAGAATCGTGTGTCGTGGGCGATCCCACGGATGAACAGCTTGACTATCTCGAACACGCGGCCAGTCGGCATGGTGTAAGGCCTGCGGAGTTTTTCAGCTTTCCAAGCCTCGGATCCATCAGCCTGCGGGGCCGGGATGTGTTGAGCGGGAACACGGATCGGCCCACCTGACCGCCCGCGTCTCTGGCCTGCCCTCGGCTTGTTCAGGCCGCGGGGATCGATTACAGTTCCGTTGTACGACGTATTGATCGATCCTTTCCGTCGACCAGGGAGCCAGCATGCACCACGTCACGATTTCGCCGAAGTTCCAGGTCGTGATTCCGCGGGTCGTTCGGGAACGCCTTGGGCTGCGACCGGGCCAGAAACTGCAGGTAATCGAGCATGCCGGGCGGGTGGAATTCGTGCCAGAGCGGAACATCCGCGAGTTGAAGGCGTTCGTGAAGGGAATCAAGACGGACTTCGTTCGCGAAGGTGACCGGCTGTGAACGTGGTCGATTCGTCCGGCTGGCTGGAATACTTCGCCGGTGGGCGGCATGCCAGCGTGTTCGAGCCGGCTCTCGAGGATCTCGAGTCGCTGATCGTGCCCGCCGTCTCGGTCTACGAGGTGTTTAAGGTGCTGCTCCGCGAGGCCGGCGAGGAGGCAGCGATCCAGGGAGTGGCGGCCATGCAGCGCGGCCGCATCATCGATCTCACAGTGCAGCGAGCGCTCGCCGCTGCTGCCTTGAGTTTGCGGCATTCGCTGCCCATGGCTGACAGCATCATCCTGGCAGCGGCCCGAGAGCACGGCGCCACGGTCTGGACGCTCGACGAGGACTTCAGCGGCTTGCCAGATGTGCGGTACTTCGCCAAGAAGTAACCACATCGGATTGCCTCGGCCTCGGCGATGGCCGCGCGGAACCTGATCGTCTGGCTCTCACCCCCCGGCCGCGGCAGGATGCTCACGCACGGCCTTTTTGCCAGAGGAAAAGCTGGAGAAGGTACGGTCGCAGGTGGGGCTTTCGGCTGCCGTCGGTCAGCCCGCTCCGACCATGATCCGGTCGCCACCACGTAGCCGCTAAGTAGGGCGTTGGTGGTGGCGTGGGCCACCACCGCGTCGAAGAGACGCCGCCGTGCGTAGACCGCCACACCAAACAGCATGCCGACCACGCCTAGCTGCCCAGGCTCATCAGCAGTTCCGACATTTCGCCGGCTGGGTGCGCCTTGCCCTGCCGCCTCGCCTCCTCGATCCCCTCGCGGAGCGTGGCACGGGCTTCGTCGATCCGCTGCCGGGCCACCAGATGTTGGGCGGCCATCTGGAAGGCGGGCACATAGGGAGGCACTCCACGAGCGAGCGCCTCGAGGATCTCGAGACCTGCCTCCCACTCGCCCGCAGACTCCATTTCAAGGGCGAGGCTGTATCGCAGGAAGACGTCATCAGGATCATCCCGCAGCAGGGTTTCTATCTTCTCGCGACGGCTTGGCTGGCTTGGCTGACTCGGCTGCCCTGTCATGGTTTGCTCGCAGGCTGGGTGGGATCGATCCGTGAGACTGTGCGGGCCTCGCGGCCGTGAGTCACGATGATTGCCCGCTCCGAGAGGCAGACCAGTGCCATCGCCCCTTCAAGGCGGGCTACACAGACGGCGACCGCCGCCTGGCGGCCGTTTCGCAGGACGGCGTCGATCCGCCAGAGCCCCTCGGGGGCCGTCGCGCTGGCGGGATCGCCAATCGATGCGCCTGTCGGCCCACCACCGACGACCCAGAGCGTGCCATCGGCCCGACAGAACGCCGCATCGCGAATCTCCGGGAGCGACGTGTCGAGGTGCAGCAGTCGCCGCGGATCCGGCGGAAGGGAGAACGATACGAACGTGCCGGCAGCCGCATGTGCACCTGGATCACGTTTCTCTGGATCACGTTCATCTGGATCACGTTCATCTGGATCACGTTCATCTGGATCACGTTCATCTGGAGCGGTCGCGAACAGCACGAGTTCTTCCGCCGTGCTGATCGTGGCCACAGTTGGCCGCACCTCACCGGAAAACAGCGGGCAACCGCGGGCCGACACGTTGCCGATCCTCGCCCCGGCGATCGGGGCCCGCATCACCGCAGGAAGCGGCGCCGGCAGGCCGCAGATGCCCAGCCAGTCGCGGGACGGACTCACCGTCAGGCAGGCCCGAACGTCGGCAGCGATGCGGTTCGCGGTCGGTGCGGCATCCGCACGGTCTGTTTCCCCGGCCGTCCTGTCGACGGCCTTCCCGGCAACTCTGCCGACGACCACTCTTTGAGCCGGTGCGTTGGGGTCGGCGGCCACGCCAGGCTGGAGACGGTGCGTGTGGAGCGACCAGTCCTGCCGGTCCCGGCGGAGCATGGCGAGCATGCTCGTGTCTATGCAGCCGATCGCCAGCGTGACGGCAGTGGCTCTCTGCTGCTGGTCGTCCTGCCGATTCTCCTGTGGCTGCTCGGCAGCAACGGCGGTCCACCGTTTCCCGGGCTCGAAAGGGTCGATGGCCACGATCTGGCCGTTTGACTCGTCAAGAACATAGAGCGTCTGGCCGTTGGCTGGCGCGGCCAAGTCACCGGCGGCGGGTATGTCAATAAGGAGATCGATTCGCTGCGGCTGCGGTGCGGCAGGGCCCGCGGCGGCGATCCGAAAACAGAAGACACAGGTCAGTGCGAGCCAGGTGGCCGGAACACCGCGACAGACCGAGACCATGGCGTCACTCCCCGGCCGGTAGGGCGTTGGCCGCCTCCCAGGCGGTGATGGCGTCGACATGCTGGAGTGAGAGGGCGATGTCGTCGAGGCCCTCCAGCAGGCAACGCTTCCGAAAAGAGTCGACCGCGAACGATCGGGAAAAACCGGCGTCGTCGGCCACCGTGTTCTCCTGCAGATCGACCCGGAGCCGGTAGGGATTCCCGCCCGCCTCCGTCGCCCGCGCCCTGCGGAAGAGTTCGTCGACATCTTCCTCGGAGAGACGGATCGGGAGCATGCCGTTCTGGAAGCAATTGCTGAAAAAGATGTCGGCGAATGTCGGTGCGATCACCACCTTGAAGCCGTAGTCGGCCAGCGCCCAGGGAGCATGCTCGCGGCTCGAGCCGCAGCCGAAGTTGCGGCGAGCCAGAAGGATGCTGGCGGCCGCGACCACCGGCCGATTGAGCTCGAATGCAGGATTGGGCGATCCGTCGGCCAGGAATCGCCAGTCAAAGAAGAGGAACTGACCGAAGCCGGTTCGCTCGATTCGTTTGAGAAATTGCTTGGGAATGATCTGGTCGGTGTCGACGTTGGCCCTGTCGAGCGGGGCGACGACGCCGGTGTGTGTCAGGAAGGGTTGCATGGCTCTGTGCAAGTGTGGGGCGTGCGGGACGCGGGTGGGGCGGAGTGGACGCAGCGAGTGATGAATTCAGCGATAGAGCCAGTGTCGGATGTCGGTGAAGTGGCCTGCGACGGCAGCCGCGGCCGCCATGGCCGGCGACACGAGGTGCGTGCGGCCACCCTTCCCCTGCCGGCCCTCGAAGTTGCGGTTGCTCGTCGAGGCGCACCGCTGGCCGGGCGTGAGCGTGTCGGGGTTCATTCCCAGGCACATGCTGCAGCCCGCCTCTCGCCATTCAAAGCCAGCGTCGAGGAACACGCGATCGAGCCCCTCCTCCTCCGCCTGCCGCTTCACGCGGCCGCTGCCCGGCACGACCATCGCATGAACGGTCGACGCCACCCGGTAGCCGCGGACGACGCTGGCTGCGGCGCGGAGGTCCTCGATCCGACTGTTGGTGCAGGAACCGATGAAAACCCGGTCGAGCGGGATGTCGACCATCTTGGTGCCCCCCGCGAGGCCCATGTACTCGAGCGCCCGGCTGCCGCTCTCCCGCTCGTTGGGATCGCTGAAGGCCGTCGGGTCCGGGACGGTCGCGTCGATCCCGACCACCTGCGCCGGATTGGTGCCCCAGGTGACCTGCGGCACGACGTCGCCCCCGGCGAAGATTTCGGTCCGGTCGAACGCCGCGTCGGGGTCGCCCACGAACCGTTCCCACGCCGCCACGGCCCGGTCGAAATCCTTCGGGACATATTCCCGTCCCCGCAGGTAATCGAAGGTGATCTGGTCCGGTGCGATCATCCCAGCCCGCGCCCCGGCCTCGATCGACATGTTGCAGACGGTCATGCGTTGCTCCATGCCGAGGCGGCGGATGCACGGTCCGGTGTATTCGATCACATGGCCCGTGCCTCCCTCGGTGGAGAGTTTGCCGATGAGATAGAGCACCAGATCCTTGGCGGTGACGCCGGCATGCAAGGATCCCTCGACCCGCAGTTCGAGCGACTTGGGCTTCACCTGCCTCAGCGTCTGCGTGGCGAGCACATGCTCGACCTCGCTCGTCCCGATGCCAAAGGCGAGCGACCCCATGGCGCCGTGCGTGGCGGTGTGGCTGTCGCCGCAGACGATCGTCATGCCGGGCTGTGTGATCCCCAACTCCGGGCCGATCACGTGCACGATGCCCTGATCGGCATCGCCCAGATCGAAAAGCCGGACCCCGAACTCACGGCAGTTATTGCGGAGCGTGTCGATCTGCTGTTTCGAGACCGGATCGGCGATCGGAAGCCGCCGGTCGGTTGTGGGGATGTTGTGGTCCGGCGTGGCGAATGTCGCTTCGGGCCGCCGAACGCGGCGGCCGGCCAACCGCAGTCCTTCGAAGGCCTGCGGGCTGGTCACTTCATGCACCAGGTGCCGGTCGATATACAACAGCGGCGATTCGCCGGGAGGGACACAGACAACGTGGGCGTCCCAGATCTTGTCGAGCAGCGTGCGTGGCGTAGAGGGCATCGGGAGGCGGAAGGTGGGGCTGGAGGGATGTGAGGCTGTGTCCGCTCAATGTAGCCCCACGGCCCCAGCCCTGCCACCGTCGGCTAGGCGGCGCGTTTGAGAACGGTCTTGGAGGCCAGTTCGTCAACCCGGGCCTTCGTCATGGGAGTCCAGGCACCGCCGCTCCCCCGCGACTCGGCAAAGATGGCCGTCTGCGGGGTGATGATCCGCTGGATGAAAAACCAGCAGCGATCCACATGCCGCGGGTCGTTATCGGCCGAAATCAGTACCAGATCAAATACCCCCAGATGGTTGCAGAGCCTCGAAAGGGAGGTGTCGGTGTTGCCCGGCACGAGCTGAACCTTGGCGAGGCTATGCAGCCTCTTGTGGGCCTGCTTGAGCGTGACACCGGGTGGGTCCTCGGGCAGTCGTCCCTCGAAGCGGTCGAGGCCGACGTACTGCAGATCGGCCCCGGGATGGACTGCCCGCAGCAGCCCCAGCAGCCGCTCCGTCCGCCCCAGGGTGCCAACGCCGAGTTCGATGATCCGCCTGGGAGGCGAACGCAGGGCGTGCCTGTAGACGGCGCGATCTTTGGCTGGCTGCGACAGCCGGGTCAGCCAGAGTCTATGAAGCAGACCGTAGTGTGCCATTGCATTCCCCGCCACGCGGACTATCGAGCCCTGCGCACAACACGGCACAGCAAGGCGAGCCCTTGAACGAACCCCATGTCAACAAACCCCTTGTCGGATCGGTCGGACGCAGGGGACGTCTGGAGTCACCTCACGGACGCCGTCATACCTTGCCCGGACTCACCAGAGACGCGGGAGCAATGCCAGACACTACGCGAACTGGGATCGGCCTCGAGACCGTTGTTAGACACCCTTGTCAGAGCCCCTTGTCAGAGACCCTTGACCTTCGCAAGAGCATCGGCAGCGGCAGCCCGAACCGGCCTGGAAGGGTCTTCCTCGGCAACGAGTTCAAGCATGGGAATCGTGGAGGCCGCCGCTGGGCCTATCTCGCCCAGCGCCACGGCGGCCTCCAGGCGGACCATCTCCCGCTCGGCACGGAGAGCCTTTCGCAGCGAGGGAATGGCGATCTCGCGGAGCGATGTGTCCTCGGGGGCGATCTTGAGCGTTGCCCAGATGGCGACCGTTGCCAGCATTTCGTTTTTTGAGGTTGCCATTGCCCGCAGTTTTTCCATCGCGGGTTTCGCAGCCGGACCGATGCGGCCGAGGGCATAGGCCGCAGGCGGGGCCCCGAGAGAAGCCGCATCGCCTTCGCCGAGCATGTTCACAAGCGTAGGGACCGCGGCGGCAGCCGCGGGGCCGATCGAGGCGAGGGCCATGGCCGCATCCCCGCGGATGACAGGATCTGCATCGTCCAAGGCGGCGATCATGTCATCAACCGCCGGCTTCGCGACTGGTCCCATGGCAGCCAGAACGTCAAGCGTGCGTCCCCTCAACGCAGGGTCTTTGAGCCTTTCGCGCAGGGTGTCGACGGCCACGGCACCAAGACGGATGAGCGCCCCGCCGCCGCTCATGCCTACGTCAGGGTCTTCATCGGCCAACAGGCCGGCGAATTCACCGGCCAGTTCCCGCTGCACGGGTTCATCGAGGGTGTCGGCCAGATCGGAGAGCCCAGACGCCGCTGCCGAACGTTCGTTCGGTCGATCGCTGCGAAGCCCCTTGCGGAGCCGTTGCACCGCCTCGTCCACCAACGGCTTGTCATCGGGGTGAATCCGGGCCCTGGCCCAGGAGGCGACCTCGGCCAGGAAAGGGTCGTTGTCCTGCGCGGCCCGCGTGAGCGACTCGTCGGCATCCTTGGCCCGCACCCGGCCCAGGGCGAAGGCCGCTGCAAACCGCAATGCACTGTCATCAGAGTTCAGTGCCTGCAGCATCGCGGGGGAGGCAGATGCGGCCTGTTCGCCGATCGCTGCCAGCGCAAGGAGGGCCTGCATGCGTTCCTCGGTCTCTCCCTCGGCGGCCAGCTGCGCAAGCGATCCCACGGCGGGGGCGGCTTCGGGGCCGATCTCCGTGAGGGCTACCGCCGCCCAATACCGAGACTTCGGCTGCGTGAGGGTTTCGAGCAGAAACGGCACCGCATCGTCCCCCATGTCGGCCAGCGAGTGGAGTGCGGGCATGACAACCGAGGGATCGGCGTCGGCCAGTTGCTTGCTCAGCAAGGGAGCGAGTTGCTGCGGCGAGCCACTCAGCCGGCGGAGGGTCCGCAGCGACGCCCGACGGACCCGGGGGTCGGCATGCATGGTCGAGGCGATAAGGGGTTCGATCGCACTGCCATAGAGGCCGGCATCTGGCTCGGGGATTTCCTCACGACCGTCATCCTCGCGGATCAGGCCGATCGCTGCGGCCGACTGTGTGGCCACGATTGGGTCGGTGTCTTTCAGAAGGCCGATCAGTGTTGGCATGGCTGACACAGCGTCCTCGCCGATCATGCCGATGGCCCGAGCTGCATGCCAGCGGGTGCGGCCGTCTGCGTCGGCTGTGCAGGCGACAAGGTCTGTAAGAGCCCCTTTCGCACGCTGCCCAAGCTTGGCAAGGTCGTCGATGACAAGCACGCGGGCATTGGGGTCGGTGGCGGCGGCAAGCGCCTGGCGAAGCACCACGGCCTCATCGGCGGGGGCGGGCGTGTCGGCGGCTACGGTGGGCTGCGGCTTGGCCGGGGGCTCAGCCTGCGGAACTGGCGTTTGCGGAGCTGGCGCTGGCACGGCCGGAACGGGCGCTGGTGCGACTGGCGCTGGCGCAACTGGTGCTGGTGCAACTGGCGCTCGCGCAACTGGTGCTGGTGCAACAGCCACAGGCCTCGGTGGCTGCGGCGGAGCGGCTGGCGCACAGCCCACAGCGGCAATCCCACACAGGAAACCAAACCCCAGGCCAAACCCTAGGCTAAACGTTGGGACAGAAGGGATCGATGCTTCAGGCCTCATCGCGAAAGGCTCCAGATAAAAGGGCTCAACAGGAAGAGGGTTCACACTCAGACGGGCGACGCCGCAAACCGATGTCGCCTCCACAACTTCGGGAGAGTATACTCAAGCCGGTTTTTCGAACATCGCAGAAAGCCCTTATTTTCGAGTCTGCCGGAGAGAATGACCATGGTGTGCAACCGTCGCAACCGAGTTCAAGCCCGCCCTACGCCTTCGGTTGTGGTGGCGGCGGCCATTGGCATGGTGGCTTTGATCTGGCCGGTCAGTAGTCCGGCTCAGTGGGGAGGCATGGGCTACAACCGGGGTGGATATGCCTCCACCGCGGGGCAGGCTGCTGCCTACGGCATGTCGGAGCAGATGCGGGCCCAGGGCTATCAGAATATGCAGAACTCTGAGGCCGCGAAGAACTGGCAGGAGGCCAAGACGCTTGAGATGCAAAACCGCATGCGTTGGACCGAAACCTACTTCGAGATGCGGAAGACGAATCGAGAGTCTCAGGCGGCAGAGGCGGGGCCGCCGGTGACCCACGAGCAGATGATCCGCATGGCGAAAATGGGCATGCCCCCCCGCCTCGGCTCCACGCAGCTCGACCCGGTGACGGGCCACATCGAATACCCCATGGTGCTGACCAGTTCGCAGTTTGCCCCGTATCGGGAGCAACTCGACAAGCTCTTCGCGGAGCGGGCGTCATCCGGTGGCAGCATGCAGTACGAGCAGTATCAGGAGATCCAAAAGACGGTCTCCAAATTCATTGAAGTGCTGAAGGAAAATGTCAGTAATTATGCGGCGGGAGACTACGGCCGCGCCCGCACGTTTCTGGACAGCATCGCCAACGAATCGCGGTTTCCCTCAGGCTGATGGGCCGTCCGGCAATCGCACCCTGCGCAGCAGTGGCACGGTGGCCAGTCGCAGCAGGCTCGAAACAGCGAACACCGTGACATACGCACGGCTATCCTCCCCCAGGGCTCGCAGCAGACAGCCGCCCGTGGCTGCCCCGGCGACCGTGGCGATCGCCAGCCCGAGGTTGTAGATCGTGATCACGCCCGTGCGATCGCGGTGGGGCACAGCGTCAAAGAAGAGCAACGCCACCGCCAACTCCCAGCAGGCCCAGCAGCCGCCGGCAAGCACCTGCACCCCGACGAGATAAGACACGTCGGCCGAGGGCAGCCAGAGCAACGACAGGGGGATCACCGACAGGCCGCCCAGCCAGAGCAGGCCGAGCGAGCCGATGCGTGAACCCAGCCGGCCCAGGCTCGGGAGAAACAAGGCCTTGGCGAGAAATCCCGTGGCCACCACCAGCATGAAGCCGTGGTAGGAAAACCCCCGTTCGCGGAGCATGTAGGGCGTGAAATAGGGGGCCGAGAACTGTGCTGTGAAGACGAGGCAGCAGAGGTAGGTGACCAGCGGTCCAGACGGTGATTTTGCCATCCGACGGAGGGTGCTCACCAGTGTGCGCAGCCAGTCCGTGAGTGACGCCGCGGCTCCCGTTCCCGGCACCGCGTCGGTGACTGAACACGGAGAATTGGGGCGGGCGATCTCCCGACAGCTCACCAGCATCATGGTGGAGACCAGCCGGCAGATGCCGGCCGCGACGAACAGGCCTGCAAAGGCCAGGAGCGTGATCCCGTGGCCCTCGCCCCACTGCAGGATCAGGCCGCCGAGCACAAAGCCGATAAAAACCCCGAACTGCCCCAGGCGGTTGCGGTTGGCAAAGTAGGCGGTTCGCATCCCCTCTGGAATCAGCGTTCCCATCCAGGTGTTCCAGGCCGGGCTGCCTGCCATGCCGGCGGACCAATAGACGCTGGCCGCCACGAGCAGTTCCGCCAGCGTCGCACTGCCGCGGATTGCCCACCATGCAAACGGCACGAAGCTGAACGCCTGCACCGTCGTGCAGGCAATGCACCAGCCGCGGTTCGTGCCGAGTCGGGCGACGGCCAGCGGGGTGATCAACTGGAAGATCGCCCCCACCAGCACCGGCACGCTGGCCATCATTCCGGCGGCCACGGGGCCGAGGCCCAGCGCCAAGGCGAAGGCCGGGATGTAGGTTTCGCCGCAGCCGACCATCAGGCTGAAGGCCGCCGCGTCGGCGGCTGTCACCCACAGGTCACGACGGAGCCCTGCCTTGGGGACGATCCGCGCGGGCAATGGCCAACGAAACGCTGGCCAACGAGACGGGTGGACAGACAAGGCATGTGGCCTGAGGTGCGGGAAAACTGGCGGGGCGGCGAAGAGACCGTACGACCTGTTTATACTCCTCCGGCCTATACTCCGCTGGTCGCTCTTTCGCTGGCTTGGTTTTACTGGTCTTGTTGGATTCCCGCACCCGTGCGGGAGCGTTTGCATCTTCGTTCTTCGCACCGGCGGCATGGCTGGGCACCGGCGGCATGGCTGGCAGGCACGAATCACTTTCTCTCGAGGACAGAGCACAATGAAGGCATTGGTAACGGGCGCAACTGGTTTCGTGGGCCCCCGGCTCCTGAGAATGCTCGATGGCCCGGTCGTTCTGTCCCGCAACCCGGAACGGGCCCGAACGGCCCTCGGAAGACTGGCCGGACCGATCTACCGCTGGGATCCCATGCAGGGCCCGCCGTCGCCGGAAGTGTTCGAAGGAGTTGACGTCGTGCTGCATCTGGCGGGCGAATCGGTGGCCGAGGGCCGCTGGACCCCAGCCCAAAAGGCCCGAATCCGCGACAGCCGTGTGGTCGGAACACGTCATCTGGTGCAGGGCATCGCGCAGGCCGCCGCCCGGCCAAAGACGCTCGTATCGGCTTCCGCCGTCGGCTACTACGGCGACCGCGGCGACGAAGAGCTCACGGAAGCGGCCGCTCCGGCCCACGATTTTCTGGCCGACGTCTGCGTGGAATGGGAGCGGGAAGCGTTGGTGGCCGAGCAGCACGGGGTGCGGGTCGTTACCGCGCGAACGGGTATTGTGCTCGGTGCCGGGGGCGGAGCGCTGGCCAAAATGCTGACGCCCTTCAAGCTTGGCGCTGGCGGCCCCCTGGGCAATGGCCGGCAGTGGATGCCATGGATTCACGTTGCCGATCTTGCCCGACTCTATCTCCACGCCGCTGAAATGGCTTCGATTCGTGGGCCGATGAATGCCGTCGCGCCGCACCCGGTGCGGAACAGCGACTTCACCAAGGCACTCGCCAGGCAACTCCACCGTCCGGCCTTCATGCCGGCCCCGTATCTCGGGCTGCGGCTGTTGTTCGGTGAATTCGCCAAGGTGCTCTTCGCGTCGCAGAGGGTGATCCCGCGGGTGGCGATCGACACCGGATTCGTCTTTCAGTATCCGGAAATCGCCGTGGCCCTGCGGGAGATCCTCTCAACGGCCGCCTGAGTGCCACACAGAGAGCGCCAAGAGGGCGTCGAGGGGGGCATGGGAGCGCGGATACAAGCCCGGAGAGTGAGCGACGGGACTTCGTGACTTCCGATCCCCCGGCTTACGCCGGGGGCTTGTATGGGACGGGTCATACAAGCCCGGAGCGTGAGCGATGGGATCGGCACGACGTTTGACGCGACGCCCGGTGTGGCATCCTATCCCCCGGCTTACGCCGGGGGCTTGTATGGGACGGGTCATACAAGCCCGGAGCGTGAGCGATGGGATCGGCACGACGTTTGACGCGACGCCCGGTGTGGCATCCGATCCCCCGGCTTACGCCGGGGGCTTGTATGGGAGCGTGAGCGATTGTGTACCTTGTCCCCGGACCTTTCAGGCCGTCGCGGCGCGACGGAGACGGTCGGCCACGGCCCGCCACGGGAGCGAGTCGGGCGGGGCGTCGATGATGATCACATCGAGGCTGCGGCGGTCGACCGCATGCAGGATGGCATAGAGGCAGGCGGCATAAGCCCTCGGCTCGGCGGGCATCGGCACCACGAGCACGTCCCGCGACGCGGCCAACGAACGCACCTGCGGGTCGTCGGTTGCGGCCGTGAGCCAGGCCACACGTTTGCCGAGTTGTCGGAGGGCGGCGACCCGCTCCGCTGCCACCGCCGCCACCTCGAGCGGTGTCTTCGGTGCGTAGTGCCGGGCGAGCATTCCCGGCGACCGGGCCACCACGGGCTCTGCGCCAGACGTCCCTGCGGCCGCTTCGAGGACCGGACCGCCGAGCACCGCCTCGAGTTCCGCGCGGTCAATCGGACCGGGCCGCAGGATCTGCGGCGGCTCAACGGTGCAGTCAACCACGGTCGACTCGAGCCCCAGGCCGCAGGGGCCGCCGTCGAGGATCAGGTCGACACGGTTGCCGAGGCCTTCGAGCACATGCCCGGCCGTTGTCGGCGAGAGCTGCCTGGAGCGGTTGGCACTCGGGGCTGCCAGCGGCCGTCCCAGTGTCTCGATCAACCGCCGAGTGAGTGGATGCCCCGGACACCGCAGGGCGACCGTCGGCCCTCCCGCGGTCACGTTGTCAGGGATCCGAGGACCACGGGGCACGATCACGGTAATCGGGCCCGGCCAGAGACTCGTCGTGATCCGCTCCGCGGACGTCGGCCAGGCTCCGGCCAGCGATCGTGCCATTGCGGCATCGGCAACGTGGACGATGAGCGGATTGGTGGACGGCCGCCCCTTGGCGACGAAGATGCGGTCGACCGCGTCGGAGTCGAGCGCGTCCGCCGCCAGCCCATACACCGTTTCCGTGGGAATGGCCACGAGTCCGCCGTCGCGGAGCAGCCCGACAGCCCGATGGATCGCCTCCTCCGTGCGGGACGGGGCCGCGGGCAGGCCGGCAGGCCATGGAGCGGTCAGAATGTCGGGCAGTGGGCGGGCCATGGACCACATGGTTGCAACGGCGAGGGGGTGAGAGCAAGATGCTCAATTCTGTTTCGCCACTTCTGCGCACGACCTTCCCCCGGATCCCGACCTCGACGGAGCCTGTGTCATGGCCGACAGCCCAGTGCCATCCAGCCGACCGGTGGCGAACGAGGGCGGACAAAACCCGGACGCCTTGCCCCGCGTGGGGATCGTGATGGGAAGCCGGTCCGATTGGGCCACATTGCAGCGGGCCGCTGAAACGCTCGGGCAGTTCGGCGTGCCGCACGAATGCGACATCGTGTCAGCCCATCGCACGCCCGACAAACTCGCCGCCTATGCCACGACCGCGGCCGATCGCGGGCTCAAGGTGATCATCGCGGGTGCGGGCGGCGCGGCCCATCTCCCGGGCATGCTGGCCGCTCAAACGCATCTGCCGGTGCTCGGCGTGCCGGTTGAGTCGTCGATGCTGCGGGGGGTCGATTCGCTTCTTTCGATCGTGCAGATGCCGGCGGGCATTCCTGTCGGCACGCTTGCCATCGGGCCCGCGGGGGCGGCCAACGCCGCGCTGCTGGCGATCGCGATTCTCGCGCTCGAAGATGCCGGCCTCCGGCAACGTCTCATCGACTACCGCACCGCGCAGACCGATCGCGTGCTGGGTGACCGGCTGGAGATGCAGGGCTCGCAAGGATCGGGTCTGCCGAGCGAAAAGTGATGCCGGCCGTCATTCCATCCGTCATGCTGACTGTCATCCCGTCGGGCGGGACGCTCGGTGTGATTGGCGGCGGTCAACTCGGCGCACTGTTCGCGATGGCTGCCAAGCGGATGGGCTATCGCGTCGAGGCCTTTTCTGACGTGGCCGACTGTCCCGCGGCCCACCATTGCGACCGGGTGCACGTCGGTTCATTCGATGATCCTGATGCCCTCACTGCCATGGCCGATGGGCTGGACGTGGTGACGTTTGAGTTTGAAAACGTTTCGGCGGAACCGCTGCGGCCACTCGCCGGTGTCGTGCCCGTGCGTCCGGCGCCGGAAGTGCTCTTCACCACGCAGAACCGCGGCCGCGAGAAGGCGTTTCTTGTCCGCGAGGGGTTTCCCTGTGCTCCCCATCGCCTGGTGCGTTCGCGGGAGGAGCTCCATGCCGCGGCGGCAGCCCTCGGACTGCCGGCGGTGCTGAAGACTGCGGCCTTCGGCTATGACGGCAAGGGGCAACGCAAGCTCGATGCGACCGCCGGACCTCACGAGATCGACGCCGCCTGGAACGATTTGGCGAGCGGTTTCAAGGAATGCGTGCTGGAGAACGGTGTCGAGCCATGCGTGCTGGAGAACGGTTTCAAGGAATGCGTGCTAGAGAACGGTGTCGAGCCATGCGTGCTAGAGAACGGTGTCGAGCCATGCGTGCTAGAGAGCGGTTTCAAGGAATGCGTGCTGATATTAGAAAGGTGGATCGACTTCGAATGTGAAATCTCGGTCGTGGCG
>Ga0247835_1002610_pt1 | contig 18589 bp, 16 predicted proteins | sample LaCtaG_3_FD_189912 | JGI IMG/M metagenome (GOLD analysis project Ga0247835, IMG submission 189912) | Freshwater microbial communities from meromictic Lake La Cruz, Castile-La Mancha, Spain - LaCruzMarch2015_13.5m | ecosystem: Environmental > Aquatic > Freshwater > Lake | place: Spain: Castile-La... | reverse complement strand
AATTCTATTAAGCCATCTTCTACGGCTGATTTAATATATGTTTTTTGAAAATTATCTCGGTTTTTAAGCTCCAATGCAGCCATTAATTCATTTCTGCTCATTTCATTATCTAGTAACCATACAACCCTATGAGATAAGTTTTCTATGGCAATAAATTTTGTATCATGTGTGGTATATTCATGGTAACTGGTTTATTTGCCATCTCATTCCGATTTTTAATTCGGAAGGTAGGCACCTCTTTTACCATTCTTTTACAAATTAAATCTGACCTAATTTAACACTAAAAAGGGTGGTCAATTTTATCCGGGTTGCCTGGTCAATTTCAGCCGGTTTTTACATTTGGGCATGGGTATAGGATCATTGGTGGTGCAATCTTATTTACAGAAATTGGTGCAGTTATACCGATTACAATTTTGTGGAGGTTCATTTAAGATTTATCATGGTTTCATCGTCATATTAAAATCATCGGAATAAGAGGTACTTGCCCAATTTTTATAAAGCATTGCGCAAAAGCCATCAACATTATTTCTTAAATACTTATGGATTTCGGTAGGATTATAATTATAGCGCATTAACTGAGATACATTTTTTAAATCTACTTCATATGCTATGTGTTCAACCAAAAATATTTTAAACTCGTAAAATATTCTAATCTCTTTATAACCGTTTTTAATGGTTCGCGGAAATAACATTTCGTCAACATAGATTGTCCTTAGGAGATAATCTAATTGCTTATCGTCGCAGGAGTTTACCTTTATAAAGACTATTTCCTTCTTAATGCCCAAATCATTAGCTTCACGAAAATTATCCCTTAAAATAATTGAATACTTGAAATCAGGAAATTCTTCAACTGTTTCTTTAATTTCAATAGCTGAATCAGTATCGTTTGTAGGATAATATGTATCGTCATCCTTTGGAGAACAAAGGCTAACCATAAATATAATAAAGATTATGGCAAATGTGCCTAAACAGCCGACAAGCATAGTATCTGCTTTTTCTTTATGTTTATTTGTAAACTGTTCAGAAAAGATAGGCTTGTTTTCCTGTTTCTCAACCATAGGTTCAGTAGGAATTTGCGGTAGCAAATCCTTTTGCAGATACCTTTGATAAACTTCAGGTAATTCAGAAAGTTTCACCCAATTTACCAAACCCTTCGTCCAAATATAGGTGTCAGGTGTAATTGGTTGAATCATTAATTCTTCTATGATATATGCCCCTATACTTTTGCCATCGGCAACATAGTAATAAGTTACATTCATGGATATATTATTAAGAGTGTTTAAAGGATATTCTGTTATTTTGAAATTGGCTTTAAGAATTTGGATGAAATATATCCCGTATATCCATTTACGAATACTTTATATTGGAGATTACCTAAATCTTCAATTACATAAACTTTACAATTTTGGGGGCAATCATAAATAATCTTAGCGTTTAAATCTATTTTTTCTCTTAATGGAATATAAGTATAAGAACTATAGAAAGTTGTCCAAAAAAGGTAACGACCATAATAATTTACCATTTCGTTGCTTTTTGGTTTAGCAATTATTTTGGTTTCTGTATCGAAAATTTTAGTATTATCCCTATTTTTAGAAACTTCTGGTTCGGTATTATAAATAGGTGTGTTAACTTTTTCTGTATAGTTTTGTGAAGCATTTCCATAAGTAGAAACGGGAGTGTTGTTAGTTGTAGTATTACTTCTTGAACTTAGTATTCCATCAACATAATAGCCTTTTTCCCTTATTTCATTTGCATAAATTTTAGAGCCATATCCATTAAGTAAGCCATTTTTAAATAAGCCTATGAGACGAAGCCCATTAATGAGTGTTATTGAGCCTTCACCATTTAATTCTCCATTTTTAAAATATCCGTCAAATATTTCACCATTTTTATTTGTTAATTTTCCGTATCCATTTAAATCGTTGTTTTTAAATTCACCGACATATTTATCTCCATTTTTCCAATCATACCTTCCATATCCACTCATCTTACCATCAATAAAATCCCCCCAATAAATATCACCACTTTCGAATTTATAATTTTCTTGTTTTGAATTAATATTCTGAGTATAAATTGTATTATAATCCTTGGATTTTTCAGATTTTATACTTTCGACAGGAGCTGATTTTTTTGTTGCATTAGTACTAGTATTAAAAACGTCATAAACGTTACTATAACTAATAGCTGAAAAATCATTAACTCCAAGATTTGAATTGCTAATATAATTTCCTGCCACAAAACCAATTATACTTGATGAATATCCAAGATTGCTGTATGTCTTGTATTCTACTTTTTTCCAACCATTGGTATAGGATTCAATCACAGTCACGTTTTCATTATATGAAAGTGAACGAATTACGGGGTAAGATGTAGATGGGCCACCTCTCAAATTCAGTGAGCTTACATTTACACTGTAATTATTTATATTCGAAATATGTTCACGAAGTAAATCAATTATATCAGAGCCGTTTGAATAGGTTGTTTGGCTCGTGGAAGAACTTTCGTTATTGCTATAAGGTAAATAAACTGAACTTGAACCACTTGAGTATTGTGATTGGCTAGTGGTTGTTCTTTCATTATTATTAGAATAATTTTTTAAGTAGGTAGATGGGTTACCTGTTGCTACTTTTCCTGTGTAGGGATTCGTGTTACCGGGAAAACTCCAATTATTATATGGATTTCCATCAGGATTAGAACGATAATGAGGTTGAACATAAGTTCCATTACTTCTATAGTAACCTCTAACTTTTACCTGTGCGAAGATATTTAATGTAAGAACAAGAAATAGGAGTAGTGCAAAAAGCTTCATAATTAGCTATTAAAAAATGCTTAAATGCAATATTATTTTTTTACTACGTAATTTTATCTTGAAAATACCAATTATTCGTAAAAATTCAAATTTTGCACCAACTTTAATGGTAGTAACTTTAATTTAATGAATTTTTTACAGATAAATTTAATATAAACAAAATATAGTCTACAAAAACTTTAATTGACCTTCATTAGGATTATATTTCATAATAAAATGGAAGGATTTTTCAAGTGTTACATCAGAAATTCCCTTTACTGTTAGTAAACTACTGATGGTGCAAATATCATCTCTCAACAAAGCATTTTTTAGTTTTTTTACTAAATCTATTCTTAAATTAGCTAACCTAGATAAATCATTGTCAGTCATTGATTGTAGTTTATTTTTATATTGCAAAAATGTTTCATCTTGAGCATATGGGTCAAAGTGATAAATTTCAATTTCTAAATCAACTTTTTCTAAATATTCAAGCATTATATTTAAAGAAACCTCTTCAGGTATGCCACCATTGCTTGCTCCTAAAAGAGGAAATGCAATAGATGTAATTTCTTTTGCTTTGTAGGTATCAATAAATTTTTGCAATCCTTTTTGAAGATATTCAATTTTACTTTTATATTTCCAATGGTATTTTGTTGGAAAATTTAGTATCCACTTTTCAGGACTATTATACAACCATAATTTTCCAATTTGGATTTGGTTTTCATTGCACAAAATTTGGTATCTCTCAAACATTTTTGGATATCTTATTTTGCACTCATAAGCAATACCTGCACCCATTACACCGACACAGTTTATGGTATTTACAATAGTTTGGCACTTCGTGTTAAATATATTTCCCTTCAAAATGTTAATCATATCAAAATAAATTAGAGTTACTTTTAATCATTGAAGTATAATTTTTTATCTACTTCAACTTTGAGATTTCTTAGTTTTGGGTTATTAATAGTTACTTCTCTTTTAATTGAATTTACAAAGTTTTTTGTTGATTCATCAAAAGTGATTATTTTAGAAATTGAATCAATTTCAATTTTATTTAAAATAAGTACTTCTGCACACTTTTTCCTTTTTCCATCCTGATAGGTATTCCACCAAGCGTCATTGATACATTCCCAACTTAATTTAGAAAGACAATCAAAATTATTATAAAAACTTGTAGAATCTGAAGCTGCATTTCCATCAGTAAAAATAGTATTTTCTTTCAACAGTAAATTTGCTTCATATGCAAGAATGACTATGTCATTTTGAATATTTTTTCTTTTGAAAAGCATCGGATTCTTTGGGTTAAAATATAAAGGAGCATATTCATGGATACTTTTATTAAATATAGGTTCAATCCTTCTCCTCCTTTCATTAACTGTATTTTCTGAAATATCAGTACTTAGTAAATTCCTATTATGTGCATCATTATGAGAAAGTAAGCCATATTTTAAAATGCTACATAGATTTGACTTATGCGTCATATGATATAAAAACGTAATTCCAAAACGAGAAATTAAATCTTCATTTTGGGGGTATTTTGCTTGTCTAAGACGTTTAAGTTTTTCAAGAATACTATTTGGTTGTCTTTTAATTATTGGATTAAAAATAGTTGGATTATTCTCAGCCTTTTTTTCTTGACGTTCTTTTTCAAGCCGTTTACGTTCGATAACCTCTTCCTCTGCCCTTAATTTTGCTTTCTCTTTAGCTGCTCTATATAGGATTCTCCAAATTAATAGGATTAAAAGAATGCCTGTAATGGCTAGTAATATATATCTAAAAAACCATAACCTTTCCAACCACGGAATAGTCTCGACTACAGGTTCATCATGTGGTTCCACAGGTTCCTCTGGTGGTTCCACAGGTTCATCAGATGGTTCATCAGGTTTCTTAGGTGGCTCATCAGGTGTATTAGTTTTTTTTTCAGGTTTTATATAATTTTTTAAATCATTCAATGAAACATACCCTACCTCCCCATTGTAGGTAATTCTTATAAATGGATAGTCCGAACTAATATCTTTTTTTACTACTATACCTGCAGGAATCAGCATTAAATTATCAGAATATGAATCAGGATTAGCTTTGAGGTAAATATCTTTGACTACTTCATACTCTGTTTGTCCGATGGATACATGGAGAAATAATAAAATAAATATGAAAAGTGATATGGTCTTTTTCATTATGTACGGGTGAACCTTAATTAATTGAAGATAAGAGAAATAATTGAAAGCAAAGGAATCATATAATTTTGATTCAATCTCTCACACACCTCACATACGCACCAATCTTCGGATTGGCAGCATATCTTACAACATCTTGCTTATCATTCGATAGCGTTCTTGCGTATAGCTTCAAACCTGATGCGTCACTTGTGCTACTCCACCAAACGCCAACTTTACCCGCTCCGTAGAACTCACCATTTTCATTCCGGGATCCTCCCGGAATGCACTTCAACCCTGACTCATTCGTTCCATTAATTGAAGGTAACCACCCCTTAGTTGCTCTTATTTTTATACCTGCTTCTTTAGTGCCACCAAGGTTTTTTATGAGGATATCTCAATCAGAGTCTGTTGCAACATGCCATCCCGATGGGCACATATTCCTTTCATCAACTACAGCATTTCCATTATATAGGTATCCAAGAGGTTTACCATACTTAAGTGAATTGTCATACATACTCCATGCGGATTTACGGGTATTAGACCACTTATTGTCTGAAATGATTTCTGTTATTAAGTCACCGTTGTTGAAACGTGTTACTTTAAGATTGTTTGCCATCCAAATTTTAGTGCCAATTTGAAAAATTGGATACTGATTACCATCGATGTCAGCCGTAATTCCGACTTCGGAAATTAACGGCTTTTTTGAATTTACAATTTCATTGTTATTCTTCGATTGGGTCGTAAGTTTCACAGGAACATATGTCTTTGAATCCGCTACATTTATTACTTTAAATCTGAAATTATATTCCTGAGTAACTCCTTTGACTTGAATGGGCATGTAGACTGTGAATTCTGAGCCATTAAATTTTTTAATTATATCATCTTGTTTTGCCAAAGAAACGTATTGAGGGAATAATTCTCTTTCTTCCCACTTACCTGCTATCGAAATATTTCTTCCATAAAGACCATCCCTCCAATAAACATTATCACTTGGAACAATTGCATCATTATGTACTGTACCTTGTGGGATAACACTAGGAGGTTGAAACATATTTCTATCATTATATTTTATCCCACCATGCATAACTTTTCCTGTATTACCTTCTACAATAAAAAGTGTTTCATCCCAAATAATTTTTAAAGTGTTTGATGACAAATTTCTTAATGAGAATGAAATATCTGCTTTTCTTACAGCAAAGGAGATATCTATCAAGGAATCTACATATGTTAATTCTCCATAATCCATTGTGTTCTTTGCTCCTGAAATCTCTGTAAGTGCAAAGTCATATTTTAAGGAATTAAAGACACCGCAGTTAGTAAAGGCTACTATAATCCCACAACAGATAATTAACTTGCTAGTAATATTTGCCATATTTTTCAATTTTAATATTGAAGCTTAGTTCGAAACTTTTAAAGCCCATTGTATTGATTAACACATACTTCAAAGTTAACAACTTATTATTAGCTTGAACCTCCCCTCAAAAAATAGTTCTGACATATAGGGTCAAAAAAATATGATAAGTTTATAAATGATTGATTATCAGGAGTTTTTATTATGTCTTAAATTTTGAAAACAAAAAGAGAATTTCTTCATCGAAGGATTTTCTATACTTTAAATTATAAACTCAGCTGAGTTCTTCAATTAGAAAACAAAATTACTTAGATGTTCAATTACAAATCTCTCATTCCATTTTTCAGTTCATAGAAAAGTTCAGCGCATGTTTTACCCTCCACAAATTCCTTCATAACGCTATTTGTTAATCCTTTAGCAACTAGTCTTTTACGTTGATATAGAATACTATGATAAGCCTCCATGGCGGCATATTGGATTCTTAATAGCCCTTCTTCTGCTTCATTCAGGTTATCATGACCATACTCGAGAAAATGTGATAATGCCCCTTTTTTGTCGCAGATATCTTTATATTCTTGTTCTAAACGGTCTAAATAGTCCATAATAAATTTATTTTAATGAAAATATGCAGTCATGTATTTATACAAATTTAACAGCTTATCTAATCCCTTGTTTGCCACAGAAGTAAATCCACTTTTTTTGTTTGCGTTAAATTGGTATTAGGAAAATGCGAGTCAAATTCAACTAGTAAAGCTTGGCATTCATTTGACTTCAAAAAATTGGCATAAAAACCTTCTATACCCTTATAAATTTCAATAGTCTTTTCAATTCTATTTTTAGAATATGTAGTTGGTTTCTTAATTCCAAGATTCTGAAGTACAAACTCATCCCAAACAGGTTTATTCGGATTAATTGTAGCAACTAACTTACTGCTAAACGATGCCTCTATTCTGCCCAAACTTGCATGAAGATACCTTAGTGTTTCTTCAAATGTTACATCTCTATTTTTCTGCTTTTCCATAAAATTAAAATATGTAGAATAGTATTCCGCAGGTCGCTGTCTCATTCTGTAAAAACCATTGTACCTTTTCTGAAACTCAATATCAGATGATACATCAGTATTTTGGATTGCAGCCATGATATGGTTATACTTCGTTAACCCAATACCAATATTGTCAATCAACTTTTGATTCAGATTTAGTTCCATGATTTATAATCCACTTTTATCATAAATTTTCTATGAGAAGTCTTATCTATTAATACTAGCAGTTAATTTTCTCACTTACATATTTCAGCATAGGCATCTCTAATAACTCTTGCTATTCTTTTTCTACGCTCATCCAAAAACTCACTGTAGCTCATATTCTCCCACCCTTCAGGTAAAGCGTGCCAATAATACATCTGTTTCTTTTCCTCATCACTCAGTCTATTTAGGTATGATGGTAGATATGTTGAAGGAGCTTTGTCGGAAATAGCTATGTTATCACTCCATTCAACTAAAGAATAATTAGCTATTTGATTAGTTTCTCTTTGTTCTGTTATTCCCATTTTGTTTAGCCAAGCTTTGGGAAACAGATGATGTCTTTCCAAAGCTGACTTCTTACTTCTAAGACCTTCTTGAAGTAACTCTGAAACTTTTAATCGACTGAATAATCCATTTGCACCTAGCACATATAAGGATGCATAATAGGCATATAAAGATGGACTTTTGGAAGAGGATGTAGCTAAATCCATCGGAAGTGTAATATCCCAAAAATCAGACGTGAATTGGGATATGATAATATCGTTCAATACCTTTTGGAAATCTTCAGCTGTGGATATTCCCCGTAATCTAGCCAAATCCATTTCCATTACTGTTTCGGGTGAACCTGTATACCTTCCCGTAATTGATGACATAAAAAACCATTTCCCTATTAATTTTTTTAATTGGTATAATTCCATCCTGTAATCTTCCCTCCCAATTAGAAAAAATATATAAGCATACAATAAATTGTTTTTTGAGCTTATATAATCTCCTTTAGTAAAGCCTGTTTGTTTTACAGCTTTGATAAACTCGTGCCAATTCTGAATATTTAAGCACTTAGCTTGTGAGAGCTTCAGGACTTCAAACTGTGTATCCCTTCGTTCAGAACTGAACACACCTGACTCTAGGTCTTTTCCTCTCAGTATACTATAAACATATTGAAGTCTTGCTCTTCTAAATGCCAAACCTACAGATACCCTAAGTAATTGGTCGGGGTCAGGGTCAATAAGATAATTAAAGGGTGATGCTTCAAGCTTGGATGGCTCACGGCATGAACGGCAGAACTCTTCTAAAGCCTTACGCCCTTCCTCCCAAAATACGCTCATAAGGGTAAGTATAAAGTCAGCCTGATTAAGTGTTTTACCCTGTGAATTGATTCGAACAAAGACATCAGCAACTTGCTCCTCGCTGATGCTTGATGATAATTCAAGTGCAGAGAATGGATAGGCTTCTAAGTTCTTCAAACGCATGAATGCGTTCTGAATATACTCTTCGTCATGGTCTGTCAATTCAACAGATTTCTTCAAATTATTGAGAAAATCGTTGATTAATCGGATGATATTTACATTGGGTTGCCATATCTGAGAAATATTCTGAAAGTACCTTGGATTTTTGCGAATAGATGCATCAGGTATCTCAAACTTTTCTTCTATTGGGTTAAATGCAATGACAATGGTAGCTTTGGTATAGTTCTCTCTTATTATTTCTTGTGCCTTAATAACGGCATATAAAGACGTTAGACGCTGTTGTCCATCTACTATTAATAGATTTGGATGTTTTTGTTTTAACGCAGTTCCTATGCCTTTTGTATGGTCGACATTGGCATTTGCCCAAAAGAGGAAGTACCCTACAGGATAACCCTTATACATGCTGTCAAACAATTCCCTAACCTTTGTATCTGCCCATACAAATGGACGTTGGATATCAGGAAGACCTATCATACCCAAATCAATTTGTTGTATAAGTATTGTCAGATTATAGCTGACCTCTTTGAATAATGTTGCCACGTTTTACAATTTTAATATTGAAGCTTAATTATAGACTTTTAAAGCCCATTATATTGATTAACATTTACTTCAAAGTTAATAACTTATTATTAACTTGTACTTCCAATACAAAAATAGTTCTGACATATAGGGTCAAAAAATACTATTACTTTGTAAGTTATTGAATTACAATACTTTATATTTCGTGACAAACATTTTTTAGAATAGTTTTGATTTGATAGGTTCATTCCTAACTCTTCCCAAATTTTAAATCAGTTATACTTCCCTTTCAATTTACATGAGAAATTAACCAATAATTAAAATTTTACCTTAACTTTAAACTTTAACAAATAATATAATGGCTGTTGAACTCAGACTCAAAGAAGTAATCAAAGAAAAAAAGATGCATCAAAAAGACCTTGCTATTCAAATAGGGGTATCAAAGGTTACGGTATCATATTGGTGTAGTAACCAAACTATGCCGAGTATAGAAACCCTTGGTGTGATTGCGAAAACTTTGAAAGTAAAAATTGCTGATTTAATTATAGAAAACTAACCCCTTATGATACAAGATTTAGAAAAGACTCTTTGGGCAACTGCAGATAAACTACGCAACAATATGGATGCGGCAGAATACAAACATATTGTTTTAGGATTAATATTCCTAAAATACATCTCCGATAGTTTTGAAGAATTACATTCAAAGTTAACAGGAGATAAATTATCTGATGCAGAGGATAAGGATGAGTATCTAGCAGAGAACGTATTCTTTGTACCTCCAACAGCACGTTGGAAATACCTTCAATTTGAAAGAGCAAAACTTCCGACCATTGGCAAGGATATTGATGATGCAATGGATGCCATTGAGAAGGATAATCCAAATCTAAAAGGAGTTCTACCAAAAGACTACGCAAGACCTGCATTGGATAAGAGACGATTAGGGGAACTTTTAGACTTAGTTGGTAACATTGGGTTCAATGAACCAGGACAGAACAGTAAAGACCTTTTAGGACGTGTTTATGAATACTTCCTTGGGATGTTCGCAGATGCGGAAGGTAAGCGTGGTGGACAATTCTATACCCCTGAAAGTATTGTAAAGTTATTAGTTGAGATGTTAGAACCATACAACGGGAGAATCTATGATGGATGTTGTGGTTCGGGAGGTATGTTTGTGCAAAGTGAGAAGTTCTTACAAGCTCACGGTGGACGTTTAGATGATATCTCTGTTTATGGTCAGGAAAGTAACCCGACCACTTACAAGTTAGCAAAGATGAACCTCGCTATTCGTGGTATTGATGCTAAGATTGAATTAGGAGATACTTTTCATAATGACAGACATAAAGACCTTCAAGTAGATTACGCCCTAATGAATCCTCCTTTCAATATTTCAGATTATGGAGCAGAGTTGTTACAGGATTCTCATCTGTGGAAGTATGGTGTGCCACCTTCCGGCAACGCAAACTATGGTTGGTTACAATTGGTGATAAACAAATTAAGTCCTAATGGTATTGCCGGTATTGTTCTTGCAAACGGTGCGATGACTTCAAACTCAGGTGGTGAAAATGAGATACGGAAGAATATGATTTTGGACGGTGTGGTAGATTGTATGGTCGCTCTTCCAACTCAATTATTTTTTAATACTCAGATACCGGCTTGTTTATTCTTTTTAGCTCGTAATAGAATTAATGGTAAATTCAGAAACCGTAAAAATGAAATTCTATTTATAGATGCTCGTAAATCAGGCGCATTAGTATCAAGAAAGAATAAGGCATTTACTGATGAGGATATATCCAAAATATCTGAGGTTTATCATAATTGGAGAAGTAAGGATGGTAATTATGAGGACATACAAGGGTTCTGTAAATCTGCAACTTTAAAGGAGGTTGAAGAGAATAACTTTGTTCTTACACCGGGTCGTTACGTTGGTACAGAGGATATTGAAGATGATGGAATATCATTTGAAGATAAGGTTGCAGTGATATCTGAGAACCTAAAATCTCACTTTGAGCAATCCATATTGTTACAGGAACGTATTAAAGAGAATCTTAAAAAAGTGGGGATAGAGTTATGAACAACTGGCAAGAACATAGTAATCTTGATTTCAAAAGTCTAAAAAAGGCTATAGGTAATAAATCAGATGTGGAATCATTAGCAGAAACTTGTGTTTGTTTTGCTAATGCTCAAGGTGGTAAACTAATTATCGGAATTGAGAACAAAGAATCTGAACCTCCAACAAACCAAAAAATAGTTATTGATGAAATGAACAAAGTAGTTAGTCGTCTTCGTTCATTAACCGATGGTGTAGGTTTAGTAAATCCCGAAGTTATTAAACATAAGAATGGTGGAGAATATTTTATTGTTAATATTTTACCTTCTTCCCGAACTATTGCCACCACTACTTCAGGAAAAGTTTTTGTCCGGATTACAGATAATTGTTATGCTGTTAAAAGTGAAGAATTAACAGACCTTGCGTCTGAAAAAAACGCCTTTCAATGGGAATTAGTTGTTGCTCAAAAATTATCTATTGAACAAGCAGACACAGAACAAATCAATTTTTTTATTTCAAATATCCGTAAATCAGAAAAAGTTTCTGATTTTATAAAGGACAAATCCGATGTAGAGATATTTGAACACTATCAACTCCTATCTCATGAAGGGTTATTAACAAACTTGGGTGTTTTATGGTTAGGTACTCCTTTACAAAGAGCAAGATTAAGTTACCCTATTACTTTTCAATATTTGGTTTATAATGAACGGGAAGAAAAAATAAGGGAAAAAAAGTATCACTTTCACCAATATAATCCTATGGAATTATTATTGGAAATTGAAAAAGAAGCGGTTGAACTTACTTACTCTTCTGAGTTGAGCAATGGTCTATTCAGAAATAAAATTCGTAATTATCCAAAAGAGGTAATTCGTGAATTACTTATAAACACAATTGCTCATAAAAGATATACAAGTTCCGGTGATATTTTTCTTGAAGTTTATTCTGATAGAATAGTATTTACAAATCCCGGTGGTTTACCATTAGGTATTTCAAAAGACAATATTTTACACGAAAGACAAAGAAGAAACCCTCATCTTATTCAAACTTTAAACGACCTAAAATTAATGGAGGGTGAAGGTTCAGGTTATGACCTTGTGTATGAAAAACTAAGTTTAGACGCTAAACCATTTCCAGAAATAGAGAGTTCGTTTAATAAAATGGCTGTCTCAGTTAAATCAGGGATTATTGATGAGGAAGCTCTTTCCGTTATTGATTATATTAACAAACATTTTCAACTTACTCAAAAAGAAACCATTACTTTAGGTGTAGTTGCTACAAGAAAAAAAATATTAGTAACACAACTATCTACTGCCCTACAAATTAATCAAGAAGACAAACTTAAATATTGGATAGGAACACTGATAGATAAGAATATTCTAATTAGTCGGGGAGCAAAAAAAGGAACTGAGTATCTTCTTAATCCTGGTATATTTTCTCAAGCCAAACTCAATCTAACTCCAAGTCTTAAAACGATAGAAACATACAAATTGGAAGCGTTAATCATAGAAGATTTGAAACATAATGGTGAAAGTAAAATGAAAGAGATTCAAGATAGATTAAGCGAGGTATACCCTAATGATATTCAAAAAGCGGTATATAGATTAGTTGACAAAAATGAATTAATTAAATCGGGAGGGTATCGTAATCGTACTTATTTAATTCCTAAAAAAAAATAAATGAAAAATAAAATGAAAAATAAAAACACTCAAACCATTGAATACAAAGGATTTAATTTATTTTTTTATTTTTTATTTCTGAAAATAAATATTTTATAAATGACCAACTGGAAAGAATATAAATTATCCGATTTAATGGAGCTTAAATATGGTAAAGACCATAAACATTTAGCAGATGGTTCATATCCTTTGTTTGGTTCAGGGGGGATAATGAGATATGTTGAGAAATCCATTTATGAGGAAGAATCAATACTTATACCAAGGAAAGGTACATTAAGTAATTTATTTTATGTCAATGAACCATTTTGGTCAGTCGACACAATGTTTTGGTCAAAAATTAAACAAGATAAAGTACTTCCAAAATATCTTTATTACACTTTAAAGACATATAATCTTGCGGAATTAAACGTTGGTTCTGCGGTTCCAAGTTTAACAACAGAAGTGTTGAATAAAGTAGATGTTACTATTCCGAATATAGATACCCAAACCGCCATTGCCGAAATCCTATCCTCCCTTGACGATAAAATAGAACTCAACAACAAAATTAATCAAGAGTTAGAGAATCTTGCACAAACTCTTTTCAAACAATGGTTTATTGATTTTGAGTTCCCAAATGAAAACGGAGAACCTTACAAATCATCCGGTGGTAAAATGGTGGATAGTGAATTAGGTGAGATACCGGAGGGGTGGGAATTAGATTCATTAGATAATATTGCAGAATTTCTTAATGGATTAGCATTGCAAAAATTTCCTCCTGAAAGTGATTATGAGTTTCTTCCGGTTATTAAAATTAGAGAGTTAAGACAGAAAGACACCTCTAATTCAGATAAAGCAAGTATTAATATCCCTGAAAAATATATTGTTGAAGATGGGGATGTATTATTTTCTTGGAGCGGTTCATTAATGATAGATTTTTGGACAAGTGGGAAAGGTGCTTTGAACCAACATCTATTTAAGGTAACATCAAAAGAATATCCCAAATGGTATTACTATTTATGGACTAAACATCATTTAACAGAATTTATAGAGATTGCGGAAAGTAAAGCAACTACTATGGGACACATTCAAAGACAACATTTAACCAATGCCAAAGTTATAATTCCTAATGAAAATACAATAATAAATTTTTCACTTGTATTTGAACCTATTATATCAAAAATAATAGACAATAGAGTTGAATGTGGAGAATTGATAAAACTCAGGGACACCCTCCTACCCAAACTCATCTCCGGTGAATTAGAAATTAACGAAATATCCAAGTAATGATAGCAGTAATATCCGAAGACCACATTGAACAAATCATCATCCAAGAGTTCGTAGAATTAGGGTATTCCTATGTCAAAGGGTCTGACATTTCACCTGAAGGAAAGTTACAAGAACGGGAGTATAATGAGGTCGTACTAAAAAACAGATTACATGCCGCAATCTCCAAATTAAATCCAAATGTGCCTTATGAGGCACAAGAGGAGGCAGTAAAAAAAGTATTGAGAACTGATAGTCCTAACCTGTTTCAAAACAACTATCAGGTACATAAATACCTGTCAGATGGGGTGGATGTAGAATACAGGAAAGGAGATAGAATCGTTGGGGATAAAGTATGGTTAATAGATTACGAGAACCCAACCAATAATGAGTTTTTGGTAGTTAATCAGTTCACCATCATAGAAAATAATGTCAATAAACGTCCGGATTTAATATTGTTTGTAAATGGAATTCCATTGGTAGTGATTGAACTAAAAAATGCCGTGGATGAAAACGCCACCATTCATTCAGCATTCAACCAATTACAGACCTATAAACAATCTATCTCATCCCTTTTTCAATATAATGCGCTATTAATCATCTCAAATGGTTGGGATGCCTTATATGGTTCTTTAACTTCACCAAAGCAATTTTTTGTGCCTTGGAAATCCATAGATGGAAAAATAGTTGCAGATGAGAATATTCCTCAAATGGAGGTATTAGCAAAGGGTATGTTGAACAAAAATGTACTTCCTGACCTAATCAGACACTTCATTATTTTTCATCAGAATAAGGAACAAATAACAAAGATTGTTCCTCGTTACCACCAATACTTTGCGGTTAACAAAGCAGTTGAAACCACCAAAGTCGCAACAGCTGTTAACGGTGACCAAAGAGCAGGAGTTATTTGGCACACACAAGGAAGTGGAAAGAGTTTAAGTATGGTCTTTTATGCCGGTAAATTAGTTTTAGCATTAAACAACCCCACCTTGGTAGTCCTTACTGATAGAAATGACTTGGATGACCAATTGTTTGATACCTTCTCTCTAAGTCAGGACTTACTCCGTCAGACACCGGTACAAGCAGATAATCGTGATGACTTAAAAAAGAAATTAAGTGTAACATCCGGAGGAATTGTGTTTACCACTATACAGAAGTTCTTACCTGAAATTATTGATAAGGTTGATATTGGGGAAGGTAAGACCAAAAATATCAAAGGACAATTTGAACAGTTATCAGACAGAAGAAATATCGTAGTGATTGCCGATGAAGCACATAGAAGTCAATATGATTTTATGGATGGATTCGCCAAACACATGAGAGATGCGTTACCTAATGCGTCCTTTATAGGGTTCACCGGCACACCTATTGAAAACACCGATAAGAATACCCAAGCAGTTTTTGGAGAGTATATAGATGTGTACGACATTCAACAAGCTGTTGAAGATGGTGCAACTGTAAGAATCTTCTATGAAAATAGATTAGCAAAAATTAACCTCAAGGAAGAGGAAAAACCAAGAGTAGATGCAGAGTTTGAAGAACTAACCGAGAATGAAGAACTATCGGACAAACAAAGTTTGATGTCTAAATGGGGAAGATTAGAGGCAATCGTTGGAAATGAACACCGATTAGAATTAATTGCCAAGGATATTATAAAACACTTTGAATCTCGTAATGAGATTCTTGATGGTAAGGCGATGATTGTCTGTATGAGTAGAAGAATATGCGTTGACCTGTATGCTCAGATTACTAAAATAAAACCTGATTGGCATAGTGATGACGATACTGATGGGACTATCAAAGTTGTAATGACCGGTTCGTCATCTGACCCATTGAACTTCCAACCCCATGTAAGAAACAAAGCAAAAAGAAAAGCATTAGGAGAAAGATTAAAAGACCCAAAAGACAAATTAAAATTAGCCATCGTAAGAGATATGTGGCTCACGGGTTTTGATGCCCCATCTATGCACACATTATACATTGACAAACCAATGCAGGGTCACAACCTGATGCAAGCCATCGCAAGGGTTAATAGAGTATATAAAGATAAAGCAGGTGGCTTGGTGGTGGATTACATTGGTATAGCCAACGACCTGAAAAAGGCGTTGTCATTGTACACCGATAGTGGTGGTAAAGGGAAACCTGCATTCGACCAAGACGAAGCTGCATCGGTTATGATGGGCAAATATGAGGTTGTAGCTCAAATGTTCTCCGAACAACCCTTGGATAAAACAGTAAAAAAAGGACTTGGCTATCAATCGTTTTTTACGATGTCACCTAAAGAGAAACTATACTTCCCTATTCAAGGTGCTAACTATATTTTGGGATTGGAAAATGGCAAAGATAGATTTGTAAATGCTGTAACCGAACTCACTAAGTCATTTGCTATTTCTGTACCACATCCATATACTATTGACATAAGAGATGGAGTAGGCTTGTTTCAGGCAATTAAATCACGTATCGTTAAGGTTACACAAAGTGGAAGAGGCAAGACAGACGAGGAGATAGAAACCGCAATCAAACAAATACTATCTGATGCCATTGTATCGGATGAGGTGATTGACATTTTTGATGCTGCCGGTATAAAAAAACCTGATATTTCTATACTCTCAGATGAATTCTTGGCAGAGGTTAAGGGTATGACTCATAAAAACTTAGCATTAGAATTATTGAAGAAATTACTGAAAGGAGAGATTAAAACAAGAACCAAAGTAAATTTGGTACAAGCTAAAAAGTTCTCAGAGATGTTGGATAGTTCAGTTAGAAACTATCAAAATAACTTAATAACCTCTGCACAGGTGATTGATGAGATGATACGTCTTGCGAAAGAGATAAAAGAAGCAGATAGACGTGGAGAAGATTTAGGACTTGATTTTAGAGAGTATGCGTTTTATTCTGCCTTGGAAGTAAATGATAGTTCTGTTGCAGTATTAGGAGATGAAATCCTAAGACATATTGCACGTGAATTAGTTGATACCGTAAGGAAAAATACATCCATAGATTGGACGGTAAGAGAGAATGTGCAAGCTAAGATGAGACTTGCTGTAAAGAAGATACTTCGTAAACACGGATATCCACCGGATATGACATTGAAGGCAACAGAAACAGTTTTAGAACAAGCTAAACTTTTGGCTAATGACTTTTCAAGTAATTCACCCTATAATTTTAATGGTGATGCTTTGGGGATGGCTGCAGAGCCTGAGTAAATTGAATATTTTTAAGAAAATATTTCGTAAAGTATCTCCTAAGGGGTACAGAATGTACCCTTATCTTGTCTATCCTCGGTATTAGTAAAAAATTTATCCGACATATTAGATTTTTTGTTTCACAAGTTGCTGAGCAAGATAAAGAAATTATAATATAATGTAAAGTGCTATAAAAAACAGTAGACGAATAAGGGTAGAATAAATATTTGGATTATATATGTAAGGCTCTGTGCATTAATTTTATAATTGTTTGTGAGCCAATTACAAAGTCCAAATCAATCAGGAAGTTCCTTATATATGCTTAAATGAGTAAATTCATTATGACTATAGAAAAATTTTTATTTTTTTTAGAAGAGTTTATCATAAAGGTTGGTGAAATAAATGGTGAAATAATTTGGATTAAAAAATTTATGTAAATAATTATAAATTTGTACCTTTTTTGTACCTTATGTATAAAATTATATTGATAATCAATATATTAAATTGCATGTTAGATTCTGTATTGGAAAGTAACTTTTTCAAGGGCTTGCAGAAACTAATTGGTAAATTAGTAGAGATTTTGAATTAAATCAATTCGCCATTTTAGGGAATCTCTGAATAACGCAAAAGCTGGGCTATTAAATGGCTTTCTATAATTCCACGTAAATATATTCGTTTTTTAGTGGTAGTATTTTAATTAATCTAAAACCCTTCAGTCGTAAAAAAGTCTGTATAAATATAATAAACCTAAAAAAGTGCATTAAAATTCACTTATTATTGATTTTAACCATAAAATGTATAGCTTTGTATAAAATAGAGCAATATGTCGCACTTTTCTATATTGATTAAACAAATAAAAGAAAGAAGAGAAATGCTAAAAATTACGCAAGAAAATTTAGCAGATTTATCAGGGGTCGGACTTCGGACAATAAAGCAGTTGGAGGCGGGAAAAGCAAATCCAACCTACAGGACTTTACAAGAAATCGCTGATGTGCTTGGTTTGGAACTGGTTTTACAGGTAAAAAAACTCAATAACTTATGAGATCAGGACAAGTGCTTTATAAAAACGAATTAGCTGGTATGCTGAGTCAATTGGATAACGGGAGTTTTAATTTTAGCTACGACGAACAGT
>Ga0247835_1002603_pt1 | contig 18643 bp, 18 predicted proteins | sample LaCtaG_3_FD_189912 | JGI IMG/M metagenome (GOLD analysis project Ga0247835, IMG submission 189912) | Freshwater microbial communities from meromictic Lake La Cruz, Castile-La Mancha, Spain - LaCruzMarch2015_13.5m | ecosystem: Environmental > Aquatic > Freshwater > Lake | place: Spain: Castile-La... | reverse complement strand
TTATTAAAAATATTTCTAGAGCTACACACCCTTCGGGTAAGAATAACTCTTAATTGTCTTTAAGTTACTTTTATATATATATATATATTTAACCTACTTAAAGAACGAAATGTCATTTTCTCTACAACCGTGTAGTATAAAGTTGAAAATTACTGAAAAGTCGTGTAGTGAAAAAACCATTTTTGAAAGTTGAAAGCATTAGATATCAATAAACGACCTAAGGTAAATGTTGATGGTCGTTATGAAGATTGTGAACATCGTGCGTTCCATATACAAGCAAGGCAAAATTCTGGAGCAAAAATTATGATATCTCCTGAGGTTTTATTCCACTAATTTTTTGGTTATTATATCAATATAAAAATCAATTATTTCAAATGTTATATCTGTATTTAAAGGTAAACATATAATATTATTGAATAATTTATTTGAAAAAGTACAATTATTGTCCAGTGGATAATAATATTTTTTTGCTTCAATATTATTTTCTATAAAAAAATCAATTGTAATATTATAGTTAAATAATATTGGTATCGTAGACATTAAAGATTTTTCGAAACTAGAAAAATTATCTAGTATTTTTACTTTATCATCTATTTTTTTTTCTTTAATTTTTTTTATAAAATAACATATTATTTTTGTATGATGATTATATATATATTGTAAATTTTTTAAAAAATCTGATATATAAATACAAGATATTTCAGACATTTTGTAATTACTAGCATATATATCATAATTACATCTATCATTTTTTGTAAAACCAAAACAAATTGATTTTTCCATAACATCTAAAAATTTTTTATCAAAAACAATAAACCCACCTTCTCCGAAACCAATTGGTTTTGTATGATGTAATGATACCATACAACCCAAGCCATAATTTAAAATATTTTTATTTTTATAATAAGTAAACGATGAAGCAGCATTATCAAATAATAATAATTTATCATTTTCTTTACAGAATTTTTCATAAATTTCAATATTTGCTGCTGCACCAAAACAATTAGTGATTAAAATACCATCATACTCATTTTTTCTTTTATTTAATTCATCTATATCAGGTCCCATATTTTTGTCTAAATCAAAAATTATTGATTCCGTTAATAATCCTTGTTTTGAACAAGGAAATGTAAATGATTGAACGGCCCATTTTAATTTTTTATTATAAAATATATTTAATCCACCAATTAAAGCATTTATACCCATTGCTCCATTGCAAGTTAAAAGAACTTCTTTGTCGTTGTCAATCTCAAATATAGATTTAATTACTTTTTGTAATTCCAAAACATTTTTACCATTATTTGTTACGTGTTTACTTTCAATACAATCATTTATTTTTTTTGATACGTCTGCTAAATTTATATTTTTTTTAGGAACCCAGTTTATCATTTTATATTAATATTATATTTTATTTTAAATTTTTCTAATATTTCCAAACAATTTTTACTTCTATTTTTTATAAATTTAATAGGCGTACCAGCATATATATTCCATGAAGAACAATTTTTATTTATTAAGGAGTTTGCTCCAATAACTGCTCCTTCTTCAATGATAATATCAGGCATCATAACTGAATTTGAGCCAATAATAACATTATCCCCAATTAAAATATCACCAGTTTTTACATTTGTATACTCTGATGGTATTGTTGGATTTGCTAAAAACTCACCTGAAAAATCATCACATCCTCCAAATATTTTTGTTCCAACTGAAATAGCAGAGAAATTTCCAATAATTATTTTTGTAGATGAAGAAATAAAACATTGAGCACTAATATGGACAAAATTAAATATTTCAATTATTCCTTTACATGATATAATTGTAAAATCATCTATTCTAATATTATCATGTAAAACCAAATTTTTAGGATTATAAATGTTGACAAATCTGCTTATTTTAATATTTTTACCAAACATTTGTACACCCATTTTTTCCAATTCTTCGATTGTGTATAAATTACTCATTATATATTATATAATTTATATATAATGAATTCTATAGATTTTAATTCAATTCAAAATGATTATCCAGCATTTATAATTCATGTTCCTGAATTAGTACCAGAAAGAAGTGAATATTGCTTAAATAATGTAAAAACAGCTGGTTATAAAAACCCAATTTTATTTAAAGGTGTAAATGGTAAAAATGAAAATGAAGTAATTGAAGCGATGAAACTTTTTAACAATCCAAAATATGATAGATGGTGTAGCAAAGGCAATATTGGTTGTAATTTATCAATGTTAAAAGTTTTTTTAACAATTGTTCAAAATAAAATTAGAGTAGCAACTATTTTTGAAGATGATGTTTTATTTCATTCTAATTGGGAAAATTTAGCACCAGAATATTATAAAAATACACCAAATGATTTTGATATAATTTATATGGGAAATCAAATTGACGAGTGTAAATATGAAAATGATGTTCCAAGAATTAATAAAAAATCTTGTTTTTGTATGCATGCTTTATTAGTTTCTTATAAAGGAGCAGTAAGGGCATTGCAATTAATTTTAAATTGGGAATATAAATCAAACTATGCTAGAGAATGTATGGGTAGAGATGCTGATGGGTTGACCAATTGTGATATTATATTAAAAAATTATCAAGATAGAATTATTGCTGATAAAATTAACAAAAATATTTTCAAATGGTATTGTTGGAATGGTACAAGAAACCCTTGTGAATATAATAAATTGCCATTAACCAACAATCGAAATTGTAGAAATACAGGAATTGTTTTTCAAAATAACGATTTTATTACATCAAGTTCATTTTTATAAAAAAAAATAATTATTAATTATAATGGATGTTATTGAACAAATCATCTTGTTAAAAATCCAAATCTTGTAAATTTAGCTGCAGGAACCAATATATTGGCTGTATTAAAAGGAAATTTTATACCAAATGTAAATTTATTTATATAATAATATAAAATAAAGTCATTTTAAATATACTGAATCAAACTATTTATATATTCAGGAGTAAATACTGCTAATTTTGAAGTACTATCTAATGTACTATATGTTATTACAAAATTATTATTATATGTTATTTCTATACCTATACAAAATTCAACCAAAGCATTTTCAAATTTAAAATTATTGGAGTATCCTAATATTTTCATATATTTATCAAATACTACAATATTATGTTCATAACTTTTAAACTCACCTGGTATTGTATTTTGTTGATGAACTATAAACCATATTTTGTTGTCGTATAAAACACCATTTGTCGAACCTCTAAATTTATCAAAAATTTTGGGCAAATTCTCAATTGTTTTTACCAAATTTAATTTATTTTCTTCATAATCTATTTTACATATATATATCGGACTCCATTTATAAATTATATTTAAATCTCCATTATTATCAAAAAATACCCAGTTTTTTTCCCAGTCGAAACTTGTCTTAAACGTAGGAATTATTATTTTCAATTCAAAATCTTCATTAATGTTAAATTCATTTGACACAATTTGCATTTTTTTATTATTAGGATTATAATAAGAACCAATATAATATATTTTATTATTATTGTTAAATATCCTTACATCTTCAATCCCAATATATTTTTTATTAAAATTATCTGGAAATAAGTATTTTGATTTTATAATATTAAAATTTTTATCTAATATATCTATTTTATTTATAGTTATAGATTTTTTATCTCCAATGTTTGATTTTCCTGTATTATCTAATTTATAGTTTATAAATCTTGTATTAATTATATATTGTTTTGTATCGAAATAATCTTTTATAATTGAAAAAGAAGACGAGTTTAATATTTGATTATTTAGTTTAAAAAATGACGATATATCTTTATAAAAAATAGACATATTTGAAATTTTTTTAAAATTACTTACATAATTACTTACATAATTACTTACAGATTTACTTACAGATTTACTTACAGATTTATTTACAGAATTACTTTGATATGTTACATTTAAGGAAGCTTTATTGAGTATAACTAAATTATTTTTTAAGGAAATTGAACTTTTAGGTTTATTTTTAAAATGTTCATTTATAGTTGTTAAAAACATTATTTATATAAGTTTATTTATATTTTATTATTATATTTAGAGCAACTCGTATTTTAAATGCCGAGTTAATCAACAAAAAAATACGAGTGATTTCTCCTAAAAAGGAGAATAAACTAAATTCTATATAATGGGTTTATCATTTGCTTACTTTGCGGTAGATAAGCAAATTCCCATCTAATGTTTATAGTAAATTAGTTATAGAAGCCATGGGTGGAATGGGAGACAACGACACTGAAAAACAAGACAAGATTATTAGAAATATAGCTAAAGAGGTTGTTATAAATAAAACTTAATAATTAGATGGTAAAGGACCATCGCCAATAAATTCACCAGTTATACTATACATGGGTGGATAGTTTGGCATATATTTAAGCTGCTTAGTTTTATATCGTTTATTAAATAAATCTTGTCCTTTATCAAATGAACTTCTCCATGTATTTACTCCAAAATTTGGCTGTGCAGGTTTACCATACATATCATGAGTAATTATCTTTTTCTGAGTTCCATATCCACTTGTTAAAGATGAATACTGAGGTGTAACGCCAACTGTTAATTTTCCAGCATCATTATCTCCTGGAATACATTCTTTTGTTTTTGGTAAAGGTGGTGAATAAGGTTGACAACCGGGACAGTCAATATCAGCAAAACATTGTTGTCCAGTTATGGCGCATCGAGCAGTTGGTCCACAAAAATTTTGACAACTGTATGTTGTAGTTAATGGAAGATCTACCGTATGACTAGTTGACCCGTCATAGTTCTCTTGAGTTACATTAGTAGTGAAACATTCCACTATATACCCTTTAGACGATAAATAATGTATCATGTTAAATACAATAAACAATAAAATAAATGATAAAATTACTAAAAATAATTTATTGAAATTCATATAATAAATTGATATTAAATTTTTCAATGATTTTTATTTAACGAATTATTTTATATCAATTTAATATAAGTAATGTCTACTAAAACAAGTGATACTAGTGCTATTGATGATAAAAAGAAAGATAATTCAACTACAACTTCAACCTCTTTTGCATCAAATATAGTTAGTTTTTTAACTTCATTAATAATAGCAATATTAATTGTTCTAGCTTATTTTTCTAGTAGTGGCTTAATATTGTTTGTATGTAAACTAGCACAATCAAATATTTTACCAACAGAATCTGATTGCTTTCCTTATACTAATAATAAACCAACTATCACTGAAATTAAAACAAACATTTTTACGACATTTACTGACCCAGAAATGTCAATGAAAATGGAATTTCCATATGACAGCTATAATTCATCAAATAAAATTATTGATATGTTTAGAGAATATAAAGAAAAATCATCATCTAACTTTTTAGCAAATTATTTTATATCAATTGTAGAACAGTTAATGAATTTTAACTATTTATCAATAAATACAATTATGAATGGATTAAATGTTATGCCAGAAGTTTTGCTTGTTGGACTAGGACCCTTAATTTCCACATTTTTATTTGCAATAATGCTTATTGTTAATTTGATATATACGGTATATTTATGGTTTGTAAATATGTCGTGGTTTTTTAAGAAAAATACAAATGATACTGGTGATGGTTTACCACAATGGGAAGATGTAACAATAACAAGTCCTATAGATTGGAGTCTTGGGGTTGGTTTGGTAATTTTATTTATTATTGCATTTTTCCTTGGTGCAGGAGTTATATTATCTTTTATTCCATTCGCAATAATGGTATTATGTATTATAAATGCTGTATCATATAAAGCATTATTAAATGGTAAAAAGGCGTATAGTTTTACAATAATCAAAGAAGTTTTAAAATATTACAAATTAACTATAGTATCTATTTTTAGTTTATTTATTATATCGTTAGCATTCTCAAAATTAGGAACTGTTGTTGGTGTATTTTCCATAATAACTATATGTTTAATTTATTGGGGGGTAATTGCGATTAATATATTTCAACCAATTCCTGAGATAAATTTAAGTCCAGTTGTAAGTTATGAACAAGCAATTAAAAAATGCGTTTTAATTAAACCAAAAGCGGATAAGCATGGGTTTTTATATAACTTAATTTTTGGTCAGAAAGGTGGAAATATTACAAAAGAACTTAAAAAAATTAATAAAAGTTTATCTACTTAATATTTTTACAATAATAATACTTAAATAACTTATTATTATTAAGTGTAAATGGGAAAAAATAAAGTAAAAACTTCAAATCAACCATTTGTAAGTATATGTACACCAACATTTAATAGAAGACCATTTATTCCTGTAATTATTAAATGCTTTGAAAATCAAACATATCCAAAAGATAAAATGGAGTGGATTATTATTGACGATGGAACAGATAAGATTGAAGATTTAGTTGCTCATCTTCCATATGTAAAGTATTTTAAATATGATGAAAAAATGACGATTGGTAAAAAAAGAAATATTTCAAATGAAAAAGCTACAGGAGATATAATTGTCTATATGGATGATGATGATTATTATCCTGCTGACAGAGTAAAACATGCTGTTGATACGTTACGTAGTAGTAAAGCACTTTGTGCAGGTTCAAGTGCAATGTTTATTTATTTTAAACATATACATAAAATGTATCAATTTGGTCCATATGGTCCAACCCATGCGACTGCAGCAACATTTGCATTTAAAAGAGAATTGTTAAAACAAACAAGATTTGATGAAGATTCATCGATTGCTGAAGAGAGAAAATTTTTAAAAGAATATACAATTCCTTTTGTGCAGTTAGAATCTAAGAAATCAATATTAGTATTTTCACATAATCATAATTCATTTGATAAGAAGGAACTATTAAAACAATTGCCTAATCCTAGTGTTCATGAAACAGTTGTAACGCCGAATGATCTTGTAAAAGAACCTGATATTCTCAAGTTTTTTATGGAGGATATAGATGAATTATTAGATAACTATGAACTAGGAAAGCCTTGCTATAAACCAGATGTAACCAAACAGTTATCTCAAATAAAGACAGATAGAGAAAAACAATTTCAAGAACATATTAAAAAACAAAAAGAGTATAAAGAAACAATGGAAAAAATAAATATGTTGACGAAACCAGAATCCACACAAAAACAAAATAATGAACAATCTACGATTATTCAACAATTAATGTTTGAAAATAATAAATTGAAAGAGCAAGTTGAATACTTAAATATAAAAATAAAGCAATTAATATCTGTACAATTAGAAAAACTTAAAGAAGAAAAGAAACTGTCCAACGAAACACATAATAGTGTATAAAATGATTTAAAGACATTTTAATAATTAAATTATCAAGTAAAATGTATTACGAAGAAAACTACAATGCAGTAGAACCGAATGATATTGAGAATGAAATAATCAGTCCTCATAATGCATTTGAAAATGCCAAAAAGCATGATAAGGGGTTTAATATCATTTATAGAAAATTCATAATATCTAAAACTGGTGAGATGAAGAAAAAGCGTGTATATATTTATACATCTGGTAGTAGCGGAAATAGAATTAGGGATGCTGAAACTGGAACTTATTATTCAAATAAGGTTGGTTCAAAGGATGAAGACATTTTCTTTAAGGTAATTTTGCCAACAGGCGAGTGCACAAGTGCAAATGGTTCAAGTACTCTATTTTATAACTCACCAGAACATTATATGAATCATCAAAATTCAAGTGTTGATCCTGAAATAATTGCAAGATGGGGAGTAAAAAGAAATGAACGATTAGCTGAATTAAATCTTAAACAAAATCCTAAGATTGATATCAATATTATACATTAAAAAGAAACTAATAATTTAAATTATAAATATTTTAAATATAATTTAAATGAGAAAAGGTGTAATTTAAATTATAAATATTTTAAATATAATTTATATTAAAATACTTAAATACAAACAAACAAATTACAACTTAATTTTAACATTCTTCACATTCATCTTCTTCATCTTCATATTCAATTTCTTTATCTATTGTTCCTGTAGCATTCTCTTTTATATATTTTTCAATATACCTATAAATTCTATTAATATCAAGCTTACCAATTTCATAATTTTCAAGCAAATTAATTATATCATTGTCACCATGTTTATTTTTAAGATCAATAAAAAATCCAAATAAATCTTTTTTGTCCATTCCAAGTTTTTGACACAATTTTTGAATAAAGAGATAATTATTATATTCGGTTGAGTATTTAGTTAATACTTTTGTAAAACGGACTTCTGTTGGATTAAATTTATTTTTTGTTTTAAATGTTTCGTGGTATAGTTTATTATTTTTAAATGTTTTAATTAAAGAACTCATTTCATTAAACTGCCAAATTTGTTTTTGAAATGTAATTCTATCTATATAATCAGCAAAACAAATATTATCTAACTGTGCAATATAAAACGGAATAGATTGTTTTTTATCTGTTTTTTCAATAACATCAATAATATTTTCATGCCATAGGAGTCCAACACTAGTTCTATCAGTTTCATTCATTATATTATTATGTTCTTGTAATGGATAGTATTCATTAATTAATTTATTGGTAATTTTTTTTGTATCATCATTATAAGACTTAATTTGAAAAATATTATCAAGAATTTCACTAGTAAAACACTCTGGTTTATTTTTATATAAATTATAAATGCTATTTACCTTTCTTAAATCACCTTGCACATAGATAATTAATTTATTAATAATCTCTCCAGAAATATTATTGAATAGTTTATTGGATATATTTAAAATTTGAAGTTGATTGGAAGTTTTGAGTTCAATAGTGTTACACACTTTCATAAGCTCTTTAATTTTTTTATCAACACGATAATTCCCAATGCAAATAATTGGATTGATAGTTACTTCTTCAAGTTTTTGCTTTTTGGTTTTTTTTGGTCTAATTAGTTTAATTAAAGAATTAATACCACCTTTATCACCATTATTCATGCCATCAATTTCATCCATAATAATGGCAATTTTCTTGACCTTTTTATTAAACAAACTCATAATATTTTTGTCAGACATATTATGCTTTGTAATATCTTCAATTACAGATGTATTTCTTATATCCCCAGCATCATATTTAATAATGTCATAATCAAGTTCTTTTAAAATATTTGTAACAAATGTCGTTTTACCAGTTCCAGGATCACCATAAACATATATACCTTTTTTAAATAGTAAATTTTTTTTATTAGCTTCAAATTCTTTTAAAATTGATTTAATGGAATTAGCTTGTTCTTCTCTATTAAGAATTTTATTAATATTTAATTTGTCCATTTAATATACTTAACAACTTTTTTTTTATGTAGATTTCTACATAAATCATGTTTAATTAAATAATACATTAGTAACTTTATACAATTTTCAGAATTATTTTCAATACAATAATGCATAACAAAATAAATATAATTATTGAAAATCATATTCTTATATCTATATTGCTTATTTTTAAGCCAACCATCAATATTATCTCCAATTATTTTTTCAAAAACAAAAGTATTGTCTCTTCTTATCATATCACGTATATACATTCCATACAATGGTATAAACCTTGTTAATAAAGAATGGTATTTATTGTAATATAAAGAATTTACAAATATAAGCTTTTGATATGTGATGAATTCTAGAATTAAATTTATCATATCATCTGGTAAATTTTTAATTTTTTGAACAATATTCATTATATATAATAATTAATTAATATTTATAATGTTTTTAGTTTTTATATTATTTAATGAAGATATCTTTAGTTTAAGATGTTTGACATGGATTATTAACACCATATGTTAATCCATCCCATGTAATACCGCATCTTTTAGCCCATGTATGTTTAGCACAATTTCCATTAGAACCAGTAAATGCTGAACTATTAAAATTCATGGTTAAGTGTTTTTGTCCAGATTGAGGAGGACATGTTCCTAAATCTTTAACATTAATACAATTAGCATTATTTCCAGAACCATCAATTACCCAATAATCGGGACAATCAGGAGTTAAAGGTGGCCATACTTCAGTATCTTTTCCATAAGAGAGAGAAACACCAATAACTACTAAAGCGATAATTAATATAAGTATAGCAGCAAAAAGAACTATTTTTTGAAAACCTTCCATATAAAATAAATAAATATAATTTTTCTATTTGCTTATTTTATATAAATGAATAAAGTAAATAATGGACGTATAAATATTAAAACTCCGAATACTTCAGCATTATTTCTAATGTATGATAAAATACCAGCAAATCAATGTGTAACATATAGAAATGCAACTGAAGGTTTATGGAATGAAACACCTTTATCTCAAGGTTATTTCTCTCAACAAAATATCAAGATAATTCAAAATGGAGTTAGAGCAGGTGTTTACGAACGCTCAAATGGACAATATTTAATAGGTCCACAAGATTGTGACTCACTTAAAATTATTATGAGAAGTGTGTTTTTACAACATGCAGCAAATCAACCTAATAATTTTCCACAACAAATTGCTCAGCTTAATAAGATTGTTTTGAATTATTGTATTCAACAAGTTTATAGTGAAGCGCAAGGTTACATGAAATATGTAGATGATGTAAGCACTTTAGTAGTACCTATTGCTCATCCAATTCAATCAACTAGTAAAGATAAAACACTTGAATTTAAGGGTTGGTTTTAAACCTTTTTACATTTACTATGCTTCGCTGAAACGCCGATTTTATATACTTGGTTTCTATTCTTTTCTCTTCTCTCTATTTTTAGAATTAAAGAGTTATAAAATATATAAAAAAATTGTTTATATATTTAATAAATTTTATAACTTATGTAAATTAATCATTTTCAACAACCAAAGTTTGTTTCTTTACAACCTTTTTAACATCATTTTTTGTTACATTCTTCTTCTTAGGTTTTTCATCTTCGCCATTCATTAACCTAGTTCTTTCCTGTTTATATGCAACATATTCTTCAGATAATTTGTGCAATTCATTTAACCACATTTTATTAATGGTAGTTGCTTTAATCGTTTCTAACTCTTTTTCCTTGTTACCTCGTTCTTTGTAAAGTCTTTCGACATTTTCTTCAGTAACTGAATCCATAGGCATCTTGACAAGATATTTATAATCAGCATCATCATCAATAACATCATATCCCTTAGATTGTAACATTTCTACAACTTGTTCCTTCTTCTTCTTACGTAAATCAATTGTTCCATCCAAATTCTCCTTAATATATTTTGCTTTATTAGTAAGCAATACTAATTCACGTTCTAAGCTCTCAATCATATAATCTTTTCTAGTTTGATACAACTTAAATCTAACATCATAATAGGCATCAATAATATCAGACACTTTTTCATATTTATGTAGTGTATCATTTGCATCGAACAAATGCATATTGGTACTAGTATTTGTAGTATACAATTTTAACAGTTTCTCCAACCCATTACACCCGTAATCTCCCTTAGCCTTTTCAAGGTCTTCTAATTTTCCCTTTACAAATGTAATAGTGAATTCGACATTGGTATCTTTACTCATGTCTTCATAATCCTTGATGATTGCTGGAATTTTATTCTTATCTTTATCTTCACTGGGAGAAGCTAATTCTTCAAGTTTTTCCTTGAAATCCTCAGTCCAATATCCAACTGGTAATTCAGTTACTCTAATTTTATCTTGTGCTACCTTCTCATATGTTCCTCTGATTAAGAACTTATCATCACTTATTTTTGTAATTTGACCTTTAAAGCCTTCATAATAAGGAGTGAACTCAATGTCATCTTCAAGTATAGTTCCCAAGGGCATCTGCGTTACGACATTCGGTTCAATATGTCTGAGTTTATTCTGAACATATTCGATAATTTGTAATGGATTATAACACATGATATCAGTACTGAAACCAGTTCCAATGCCCTTAGAACCATTAACCAAAATCATTGGAATAATTGGAGCATAATAAACAGGTTCAACAGATAACCCATCATCATTCAAATATTCAAGCACAGGACCATCTTCAACGGGAAAGATTGTTCTAGTAATTTTATTAAGAAGCGTAAAGATATATCTTTCAGATGCACTATCTTTACCGCCCTGTAATCTAGTTCCGAACTGACCATTAGGCATAAATAAGTTAATATTATTAGAACCTACAAAGTTTTGAGCCATTCCAACAATAGCAGCATTCAAACTGGCTTCACCATGATGATAACCTGAATGCTCAGAAACATAACCAGAGAATTGTGCAACCTTTATCTCTGAAGTTAAGTTACGTTTAAAAGCAGCAAACATAATTTTTCTCTGTGAAATCTTAAGCCCATCCATCAAGTTGGGAATACTTCTATCACAATCATATTTTGAGAAGTGAATTAATTCACGATTAATAAATTCTTCATAAGAAACAACTTTCTTGGCTGTATCTAGATATGCTTCTCTGTCATAATGTTTCAACCAATCTTTTCTATCATCAGCACGCTTCTTATTAAATACCATATCAATAGCATCGTCGGATGGCTTACCAGAGAACTCGAATTCAACAAGCTTTTTATGTTTAAAATATTCTTTAAATTCTTTACCCGTACTAGTGCCTAACCCTTTATAATATTTAATATTCCAACCCTTAATATCATTTTGTTCTTTCCATTCTTCAAACTCTCCTTCATTATAGAAATTCAATTCATTGCTGCCTTTTTTCGCCTTCAAGATTGGTGTATTCATAAAACCAATAAAACCTGGAATTTGTGCCAATGTATTCCATTCACACGAAAATAAGTTAATTCCAAGTCCCTTGATGTGACTACCATCTAAATCTTGGTCAGTCATAAATACAACCTGACCATATCTTAAGTTTTTATTTACATCTTCAATATTAATATATGTTTTACCAGTTACAAGACCAAGTATCTGCTTAATTTCAGAAATTTCTTTATTATCAGCAATTTTTTTAATCGGTTCCCCGCGAACATTTAAGAGCTTACCTTTTAAAGGATAAACTCCAACATTATTACGGTCTTCAGATGATAATCCAGAAAGAATACCTGCCTTAGCTGAATCTCCCTCGCAAAGAATAAGCATACAATCCTTAGATTTGTCTGTGCCTGCCCAATTAGCATCAGTGAGCTTAGGAATTCCTCGAACAGACTTACTCTTTGTTCCATCTGTTTTCTTTGCAGCCTTATTTTCTTTTACTTCGGTTAATTGTAGGGCTGCCTCCATGACGCCCATCTTTGCAACCTTTTCAATAAATTTATCACTGACTTCACACTTAGAACCAAACTTGGAAGATGGAGTATTCATATAATCCTTAGTCTGACTATCAAACGCGGGATTTTCAATATCACAACGCAAGAATAACATGAGTTGCTCCTTAATCGAGTTTGGATTTACCTTAGTCTTCTTTTTCTTTTCAATATAATCAACTAATTTTCTAACAATTTGATTGAGAATGTATTCAACATGCTTTCCACCCTTCGAAGTATGAATACCATTTACAAAAGATATTTGAACAAATTCTGATGTTGGGGTTAATGCAACTGCATATTCCCATCTCCCTTCAAAACCAGTGTCTTCATAAACTCTTGTTGAATCAGTCTTATCCCCGATATACATACTAATATATTGCTCAAAATTCTTTACTGGAATAAGGTCATTATTATATTTAACCTTAATATTTTTATCAGTTATAGCACCAATATCATAAACGCGCTTTTTGAGAAGCGCAATCATGTCATTAGATAATCCTGAAATACCTAAACGATAATAATCTGGTTTAAATGTAATCTTAGTGTATGGTTTATTCTTACACTTGGTGATTGAAGGCTTACAAATTTCATCCAAGTTATTTTTATACTCTTGAATATATTTCAATCCTCTAATATGGTCAACAGTTTCAATACGTCCATAACTAGACCAAATTAGAACAAGCTTAAAACCAAATCCATTTTTACCACCAACAATTTTTTTTTCATCCTTATTATAGTTAGTAGAAGTTCTAAGATGACCAAATACTAGCTCAGGTATCCAAATACCATCCTTTTGAGCAACATCAATACCATTACCATCGTTAACCATTGTAATAGTACCATCAGGTTCAATAGTAATATCAATATGACTAACAGGTAATGCATTCTCAACATTACTATCAACCTTAGTTTTCATACGAACAACATGGTCACGACAGTTTACAATACCTTCATCAAATAATTTAAATAATCCAGGAACATAATTAATATTTTTTTCAACAATTTTATCACTATCTTCGCTCATAATCCACATATCAGCATCGATACTTTCAACAGAACCAATATATGTATCTGGATTATCCAAGATGTGTTGCTTATCAGTCTTCTGTTGAACATCGAAGAATAAATCGTTGTTATTTACGACTTTAGTGGTCATTGTTACAATAGTATATGTTTTTGTTTTTAACTTAATTTTTAAAATCAATTTTATTTAAATTAGAAAATAATAATTAAATTGTCAATATAATACAAATGTATTCATATCAAACATTTACACCAGGAGGGCGTAAAGACACATCACGTATGATAAAATATGTAGCGGAATATAATAATACATATGGAACAAACGGTAAATTTAATAATTGTTTTTGTATTCCTGATAAGTATGATAAGAATACACCTGGTTCAAATTCGCCATCAATAAGGTTTACTTATGCAACAAGAATATCACAACTAATTCAAGTTATAAAAGGTGGTAAAATACAATATGGTAATTTTTATCTAGGTCAGCCATTAAATGTAAATTATTTAGGTAGAGTTGAAGGTATGCCTGGTGGTAGTGGAATGCCACCAGTTAATCGTTTTTAGAGCAACGCGTATATTAAATTCATTTTCAAATTAATAATTAAATGCGTTTTTAAATTATTTAAGAAAATAATTATTTTCTCATTAAAAAATATAATGACTGAACAAACATTTGGTAGCAAAGCTCAAGTTTGGCACGGAACTGCTAAAAAAACTACAGGTAGTCTTACAAAGAGTGATTTAATGAAGAACAAGCACGGACGTATTGTTTCTAAAAGAAAGCATACTATGGGAAAGAAGAGTATTAAGCATTTAAGAAAGTTAGGATACATTGCTAAGAAAGGTAAGTTTACTTTATTCCATAAGGGTAACAAGTCTCGTAAGATGAGAGGTGGAACTGGTGCTCCTATGGAAAGTGGAATGCAATTAGGTGCGCCACTTGATAGAGCTTTAAATGCTTCTGGTGGAAGACGCAGAAGTCGTAAGATGAGAGGTGGAATGGTTCATGGTGGTCCTTTATCTCCTCAATCATATGATGGTCAAGGAGTTGGAACCTCTGGTGTTGGTCTTCAATTTGTTGCTGGTAATGCCGCATAAACTTTAAAATTATAATGTATTTATTTACAATATAATTTATCTTTTGAATGCTATAATTCTTGTTTTATATGATTATAATATTTACTCTTTAAGTATGTACCCAATCAATTTTAATGAATTTTTCATAAACAACATAGTCTACAAACTTGTAGTATAAATATTTTTCGAAATATCGTTTACTCACTACAAACTTAACGGAATTTGACGTACAATAATTTTGATAATAGGTATATACATCATCAAACGACACAAGAGTTAATTTATGTTCCGACTTAATATAATTTTTAATATATGGTAATGAATTATTAATATCAGCAACCTTATCCCACAAATTAGAAGTAATATTTAAAATATACTTATCTTCAATAATTTCAATATTTGAAAAGAAATGTTTCAAAATTTTAATAATATTCTCTTCAGAGAATGTATTTTTACTTTTTGACCAAGATTTAAATAGTGAACTAATTTCATCAATCTCAAGTTCATTTTCAAAATCACTAGAATTATAAGTGGTTATAGTAGTATCCCAGAATTGAATAAAATCTTTGTAAAATGGCAAATATTTGCTGGTAATTCCTTTAAATGCATCATTTTCTTTATCATAAGTAAATATTTCAGCTAAGGAATTCTTTAAAGTAGTAGAAAATACAACATTTGGTAAAGATGTATTAGAGAGAAATTGTTTCCAAACAAAATGTAAATTTTTCCATTCAATTTGATAGTCATTGGTTGTTTTTTCGAGACATTCATTAATAAATTTATTAATAATATCAGGTTGTCTAGTATTTTTAAGAGTATAAGCATAATTAGTAAGTTCATCATCAAACCTGTCGTTCAAAAAATTGTCGGAGTTTTTATATCTATTAGAATAATGAACAGCAACACATAATAAATTTAGTCCAATTTTTTTGAGTAATTCTCTCCAGTAATCATTAGAAAAAGTTTCATTAATCTTTAATAATCTGAAATTATCATATGAATGATTTTCATGATATTTAGTTATAAAACGGAATGATATATTATCATTTCCAATTGATGATGTAGATACTGCCTCAAGTTCATTTAATAACTGTTTCATTTTTGAAGTAACCATGAAATTTAAATTATTATTTTTCCTGAGAATATTGTCACCAATAATTGTTAAAAAATATTTAGCAGCCGATTTAGAGAGAAAAATAGAAGGATATAATACATTTAAAAGATTTTGAATAGTATCAGTTTCTGGAATAGAAGAAAATAAATTTCTCTCTTTAATTTGTTTAATAACATTAGTTTTAGTCTTATGTTTCCATTGAAGAAGAACTCTATCTTTTGATATATTAGAGAGAAGTTTATGAATAATATCATCTTCTTTAACTATTAAATAATCTTTTCCATTATATTCATAAAAGAAGTTATTATTTGGTAAATAGTAATAATTATTCTTACTTAGAAAAACCTGCATAAAAATTTGTTGTTCCTCAGTTAAGTATGTATTCAGATTAATTCGTTTTTCATAATTTTTGCATTCACTTTCGAGTGTGTTTGGTAAATTTAAAACAATATGATTATAAATTCTTTGCACCATATAATCATTATCTTTATATATATTAAAAAATTTATCTACTGCATTCAAGCAATCAACCTTTTTATCAGTCATTCTACTGTAAGTATTTAATTGTTTTTAAATATATTTAACTATAAATAATATAAAATTAAAGAAACAATATAATATTTACACAAAACAAGTTGTATAATAAAATTTATTTGTATAATATATGAAAATTAACGTAAGATATTTGCCAAAACGTTTGACACAAAAAGATAGAAAAAAACAAGGTAGAGAGATTATGAAATCTCGTCGTCTTTATAGAAAAGGAATTTATAATTCTAGACCGAAAGTCGCTTCATTTAAGTCAAAAAAATCTAACTACATAACAAAAGCAAAAAAAATGTATAATGTTGATAAAATTGGTGCTACAGTGGAACTTGCTAAAGCAACAGGATGTTCAAAACAATCTTTAGCAAAAATTATTAATAAAGGAGCAGGTGCATATTATTCATCTGGTTCTAGACCAAATCAGACTGCTCAATCATGGGGAATAGCTCGTTTAGCGAGTTCTATTACTGCTGGAAAAGCCGCAGCAGTTGATTATACAATTTTAGAAGAGGGTTGTAAGTCTAATTCAAAAGCTTTAACTTTAGCAAAAAGAGCTAGAAGAAAACACGGTCATGGAACAAGAAGAGTTCCTAAAATCAAAATATAAATATTTAAATTTAATGCGTTAAAATTAAAATATTTAAACACATAAGTATTTAAAGATTTTAATTTTAAATTTACTATAATGTCCGCATTTTCTAATAAGAACCAATTAATTTCGTCAACTGACGTTAATGTTTTAACTATTAAGACTGTTCAAATTGCTCCGTTTAGAACTCTTATGACCGCATTAAAAGATATTTTATTAGAAACTAATATTACATTTGAAGCTGATGGTATGAGAATTATTAATATGGATAAGTCTCACACCATTTTAGCTCATCTTCATTTGGCCGCAAAAAACTTTGAATTTTATGAGTGTAAAAAAGATAAGATTATTATTGGTGTTAACATGTTTCATCTTTTTAAACTTATTAACACTATTGAGAATGATGAAACATTAACTATTTATATTGAAAATTCTGATTATGTAGACGGTATTGTCTCTTATTTAACATTAAAATATGAAAATGGAGGTATTAAACAATGCAAGACACAAAAGCTTAGATTGATTGAACCTGAACCTGAGGAATTACAATACCCAGACGTTCTATTTTCTTCAATTATCAATCTTCCTTCAGCAGATTTTCAAAAAATTATTCGTGACTTATCTTGTATTTCGGATAAGCTTGAAATTAAATCTGTAGGTAATGAATTAATTTTTAAATGCTCTGGACAATTTGCATCAGCAGAAATTCATCGCGCTGAATCTGATGGTTCAATGTCATTTACATTAAAACAAGACTCATCCAAAATCATTCAAGGTGAATTCTCGCTTAAAAATCTTGGATATTTTATTAAATGTACTAATTTATGTCCTCAAATTGAAATGTATTTGGAAAATGATTTGCCTCTTGTTGTCAAGTATAATGTTGCTAGCTTGGGAGAAATAAAACTCTGCTTAGCAGTCCTGCCCAGTTCATAATTCGTCACAAATTTTTTAAAATATTTGTAAAAATAAAATTTATGGTCTCGACAATGCGAAATATTGAATTCTTTATATTATTATTTAAAATTGAAAACAATATAAAGAAATAAGTTTATATAAACTATGCCTAAAAGATAT
>Ga0247835_1002601_pt1 | contig 18644 bp, 17 predicted proteins | sample LaCtaG_3_FD_189912 | JGI IMG/M metagenome (GOLD analysis project Ga0247835, IMG submission 189912) | Freshwater microbial communities from meromictic Lake La Cruz, Castile-La Mancha, Spain - LaCruzMarch2015_13.5m | ecosystem: Environmental > Aquatic > Freshwater > Lake | place: Spain: Castile-La... | reverse complement strand
AACGGGGACGTTGGCGCTCCTAATGATTTTGCTAAAATGAGTTGAGGGCCAGCAAGCTCGGCGGTCATAGACACGCCGCTACAGTGCGCGGCGCTCGCGGAGAAGCCAACGAGGACGTTGGCGCTCCTACTGATTTTGTCAAGGCGAGGCGAGGGGCGAGCAAGCCCGGCGGTCATAGACCGCCGATACAGTGCGAGCCGCTCGCAGAGAAGCCAACGGGGACTTTGGCGCTCCTAATGATTTTGCCAAATGAGTCGACGGTGTTTGGCCTACTGCAGTTCGAAGTTGATGTTGACCGAGTAGGTGTCGCCGTTGCCGAGGCCGGTGGGGAGGGCGTCGATGCGGGTTACACGGTTGAGGGCGGCGAGGACGGATTGGTCCATGAGCGGGTTGCCGCTGGAGCGGATGATTTCGGCGCTGGCGATGGTGCCGTCGCGCTTGATCTGGACTTTGACGGTGCAGACGAAGGATATGTCCTGTTCGAAGATGGATGTGGGTTGTTCCCACTGGCTGAAGAAGCGGTCGTGGATGAGTTCGTGATACCAACCGAACTCGCTGGCGGTGCCACCCGCTCCGCCTTTGCCAGAGCCTGTGGAGGACGAGCCGCCGCCGGAGCTGGATGCGCCGGCCTTGCCTGAGTCCTGGGTGGAGGGCTTGCCCGCTGCGGGTGATGCCGAGGCTTTGGCGGAGCCAGGGGAGGCGGAGGGCGAAGATTTGGGAGCGGCACCCGGGGAGGCCTTGGGCGATGGTTTGGGCGAAGCCTTCGGGGAGGCGGAGGGAGAGGCTTTGGGCTTTGGAGACGGGCTGGCGGAGGGTTTTGGCGATGGCTTGGGAGAGGGCTTCGGCGATGCCTTGGGCGTTGGTTTGGGGGAAGGTTTGGGTGTTGGTGTCGCGGAGGGTTTGGGTTTGGGCTTGGGCTTGGGAGATGGCGTAGGCTTGGGGGTCGGGGTGGGAGTTGGCGTGGCCTCGACGATTTCAGAGGGATCGTTTTTCGGCTCTGGCGTGGGTTCGGGTGTTGGCTCTGGCGTGGGGGGCGGCGTGGGCTCGGGGGTGGGTTCAGGAGTTGGCTCGGGAGTTGGCGGCGGCGGGGTGGGAGTGGTTTTTGGCTCAGGCGTGGGTTCCTCCTCGGCTTCTTCGGCACTGGAACTGGCGACGGCGGCTGCTGCTTCTGCGAACGATCCGGGGTTGACCCAAGTGATGTCGCCTTGGTTTTTTTTGATTTCCCGCTTGGTGAAGTAAAGGATTCCGCCGATGAGCAAAATGTGGAAGACGGCGACGAGAATCAGATTCCGCCGGAAGTGCGGATTTTCCATATCAGCGGGCCTTTGGGGCGGCGTCGGGGCCGTCCTTGATCGTCATGACCCCGACCTTGGTGATTCCGACGCGCTGGAGGATATCCATGACGGAAATAAATTTTTGGATGGGGAGTTCGAAGTGGGGGCGCACGACGACGGCGGTCTCGGGTTTGTCGGCTTTGAGGGTGGCGAGGCGGGACTCAAGATCCTCCGGGGTCACGATGGTGTTATCGATTTTGAGGACATTGTTTTTATCGATCGAGATGTTGAATGTCTGGGCGGGATTCACAGCGCCTGCGGCTGTGGAGCTTTTCGGAACAACGAGATCCATGCTGTTCTCGAGGAGCGGCGTGGTGATCATGAAAATAATCAACAACACAAAAACCAGATCGAGCATCGGGGTGATGTTCAGCTCGGTGAGGGTATGCAGGCCGTTTTTCGAAGAGTAGCGTCGCATGCGGGATCAGAGGAGCGGGCGTCTTGATTCGCGGGTGCCGAATTCCACATAGCGGTGCTCGATTTCCGAAGAAAACTCGGCGGCAAAATTGTCGGCCTGCACGAGGAGAGAGCGCAGGGTGGTGACGAGGAAATTGTATCCGAACATGGCGGGGATGGCCACGAGCAGGCTGATAATGGTCGTGATGAGTGAACCGGAGATGCCTGGGGCCATGGCGGCGAGGTTGGCATTTCCCGACGCGGCGATGCCGGCAAAGGCATCCATGACGCCCCAGACCGTGCCGAGGAGGCCGAGGAATGGAGCACCGCTGACAGCGGTCGAGAGCACAATCATCTGGGACTCGAGGCGGAGGGCGGATTCCCCGACAGCGCGTTCCATGGCGGCTTGGACGGCGCGCATCTGGGCGGGTGTGATTTTTTCGGCCGATTTGAGGCGCGAGGAGAAGCTTTCATCCACCTCGGTGGAGCCCAGCATTTGAAAGCAGAGTTCGTCGGCGCCGGCCTCGTAGATTTCAAAAATATTCGATCCGTCGAAAGCAACGCGGGACTCGAAGATGCGAAGCGGTTGGCGGTCCTGGTGGAACAACTCCTGGAAGCGATCGTTCTGGCGCTTGCAGAAGCCAAGGAAGCGGATTTTGGTCACCATCACGGACCAGCTAAAGATCGAGGCCAGAAAGAGCGTGAGGAGGATCAGCTTGCCCTCCAGCGTGCTCTCGGTGAAAGCGTAGACAATACCTGCTGCGATCATTTGTTTTTTGTATCCGAATCTCGGAGTGTTGCTGTCAGAAGCCCGTTCATAACACCGCCATAAAGACACCTGTGGCCATCGAAATGCAAAACGATTCTTTTGCCACGGGCTGCATGGCGGAGTTATAAAGAGTCATGCGCCCATTTCTTCCCATGCTCGCTGTCCTGTTCGCCCTCGCCTCACCGCTCCATGCGCAACAGACGGCGCCCCGCGAGAACCCGTATGATTTGATTGCTAAAATTTTCCAGCCCCTGTGGGGAGTGCTCTTGGCGGAGTCGAATGGCGAGAACCGTGCGGCATCGATCGTGCTGGAGATGAGCGAGGTGAGCGGGAGGCTTCCGAATGAAATGAAGGGGGCGACCCTGCAGGCGGCGGTGCAATTTCCCGACAAGGTCAAGCTGGTGGCACCTGTGTTGGGAGAGACATTCACAGTCTGCCGCAACGGGGATGAAGTCTGGGCGACGCCCGGCGGGAAAGTGGAGTATCTCGTCTCACAATTCAAGGTGGCGCCGAGAAAAACCACAAAGCTCAAAACTCCGATCTTCCTACCGATCACTCCCCAACAAGCGATCTTCCTGCCGGCGCTCTTCTCCGTAAGCCGCGCCGATGTGGCGGAGGTGGAGGAACTCAACGGGGAAAGTTGCAGGGTCCTGACCGCTGGTCTCATGCCGGAACTCGCGAAGGCCACGAAGGCGGAGGATTTTCAAACGCGCGTGTGGATCGCCCCCGGGTATAAAATCCGGCGTGTTGGCGTGAAGCGCCGCGATTTTTCCACGGTGGTGGATGTGCGTGAGATGGCGTTCACCCCCACCCTGCCAGCCTCGACATGGGAGCCTGCCGCTGGCGATGCGGATGTCTTCCGCACCACTCCCGATATGCTCGAGGGGTTGCTTTACATTGTCATGAACTCTCTGAAGACGGGTGCACAGGACACGCCTTGGATTTCAGCGAAGTAGAAAAAACGCCGAGCTCTCAGATCGGCTTCAGTGCGAAAACGGATTTTAGACAGAATTAACAAAATGAACAGAATTGCACTAAAAGGACATGCAGCCAAAAGCGGGGACATTTTCAGAGCTGGCTGATTCTCTGTAAGTCATTCTTTTAATTGAGTTAATTTTGTTGAAACTATTTCATCGCCGAATCCGGCTTCAGCGCGAATCTGGATTAGTCAACCACGGAGGACACAGAGAGCGCGGAGGGGGAATGAATTGTTCTGAATCGCAGCGGATTGATTTGTCCGAGCCACCGCTTTCTGAAAACCGCTGCTGTGAATTCTGCGAATCCTGTGATCCTGTTTAAAAAGCTATTGTTGGCTTCAGTGCGGCCTGGTGGGGAATCTGTCCCCGGTTGCGGAATGTCTTTTCAAAGGCTGTGAGCACAGTTTCTCGGCGATCGTCCCACGGGGAATCCATCCATCCCACGCGGGTGAGTTCGCGCATTTCAGCGAAGTAGGGAGCATCGTCGGTCATGAGCCGGAGGATGCCGTCGGGACAAAGCACGCGGCGGATTTCCTCGAGGAATTTTTTTTGAAAAACCCGGCGGCTGGAGTGCCTGCGCTTCGGCCAGGGATCTGGAAAATAAAGATGGAAAACCGACACACAGGCGGCGGGTAGACCTGCGAGGGATTCCGCCCCGAGGCCCGTGATGGCTGCGGCATTGGAGAGGCCAAGCCGCACGGCGCGCGCATTGCATCGCGCCACGCGGTCGGATTGTTTTTCGATACCGAGAAAGTTCGAGCTGGGATGGAGGACCGCCATGCCAATGAGGAATGCCCCGCGGTGGCAACCGAAATCAATCTCCAGTGGAGCTGCGGACGATTCCAGCCAGGCGCTGGGGAAGGATGTGGGAGTCTCCGTGTGACCTGTTGGGATTTGCGGGAGCATTTCCATCGATCTATCGCAGCGGGGTAATTAAGCAACTAACCACGGAGAACAGGAAAAAGCAGGGAGATCAAGCGACTCTCGGCCAGAATCGCCCTGCCAACACTTTCCCGCGAGGGGAGGCATCTACTTTTCATCCAGCGCTGCGACACCGGGAAGGGCTTTGCCTTCGAGGAGTTCCAGCGAGGCGCCTCCGCCTGTGGAGCAGTGGGTGACCTTGTCGGCGACGCCGAATTTTTTGGCGGCGGTGGCGGTGTCTCCTCCGCCGACGATGGTGATGGCACCTGCGGCAGTGGCTGTGGCGACGGCTGCGGCCATGGATTTCGTGCCTTCGGCGAATTTTTCAAATTCGAAGACGCCGGCGGGGCCGTTCCAGATGATGGTCTTCGCGCGGGCGATGGCGGCGGCGAAAATCTCGCGGGATTTGGGTCCGCAGTCGAGGCCCTCGAGACCGTCGGGGATGCCGGATTTGTCATCGGCATGGCCGGTTTCAGCATCCGGCGAGAAGGCGGTGGCGGTGATGTAATCGACGGGCAGGTGGATTTGGACGCCACGGGCCTTGGCTTTTTCCATCAGTTCGGCAACGATTTTTGCGCCTTCTGGATCGAAGAGGCTGTTTCCAATCGGCATGTTTTCGAGAACCTTCTTGAAGGTGTAGGCCATGCCGCCGCCGATGATGATTTCGTCGGCGGTTTCGATGAGGTTGCGGATGAGTGGGATTTTATCGGCGATCTTGGCACCTCCGAGAATGGCCAAGAGCGGGCGCTTGGGGTTGTCGAGCACGGCGGCGAAGGCATCGAGTTCCTTCTGCATGAGGAAGCCGGCGACTTTGGGAAGATCCACGCCGACGACGGAGGAATGCGCGCGGTGGGCTGTGCCGAAGGCGTCGCTCACGAAGACATCTCCGAGCTTGGTGAGGCTGGCACGGAAGGCTGCGACTTTTTCGGGGTCGGCCTTTGTCGAGGTGCCGTCTTCATTTTTGACTTTGCCCTCTTCTTCGATGTGGAAGCGGAGGTTCTCGAGGAGAATGACCTCGCCGGGCTGGAGCGAAGCGCAGGCGGCTTCGACTTCGGTGCCGACGCAATCGCTGAGGAATTTGACGGGCTTGCCGACGAGTTCGGAGAGTTTTTCCGCGACGGGCTTGAGAGAAAATTTGTCCACGACTTGGCCATCCGGGCGGCCGAGGTGGCTCATGAGGATAACGGAAGCGCCCTCATCGAGAGCGTGCTGGATCGTGGGGAGCGCGGCGGAAATGCGCTGGGTATTGGTGATGACGCCGGTCTTTTTGTCTTGGGGAACATTGAAGTCGACGCGCATGAGGACGCGTTTGCCTTTAATGGAGATGTCTTTGATGGATTTTTTCATGGTCGTGGGAAATTCGAAGGAGAGGAGAGATTGTCTAAAAAGGAATGACCACAAAGTTCACGGATGGCACCGAGGTTTTTATATCCTCCGTGTTCTCCGTGTCCTCTGTGGTCAATAATTCGACTTGGTTTTACTTCGCGATGACGCGGACCATCTCGAGGACTTTGTTGGAATAGCCCCACTCGTTGTCATACCAGGAGACGAGTTTGACGAAGGTCGGGTCGAGGGCGATGCCGGCTTCGGCGTCGAAGACGGATGTCTGGGTCTCGCCACGGAAGTCGGTGCTCACGACCTTCTGGTCGGTGTAGCCGAGGATGCCTTTGAGCGGGCCTTCGGAGGCGGCTTTGATGGCGGCGCAGATTTCCTCGTAGGAGGCTGGCTTTTCGAGTTCCACGGTGAGGTCAACGACCGACACATCGGAGGTTGGCACGCGGAATGCCATTCCTGTGAGTTTTTTGTTGAGGGCGGGGATGACCTTGCCCACAGCCTTGGCGGCGCCTGTGGAGGAAGGGATGATATTTTCGAGGATGCCGCGTCCGCCGCGCCAATCCTTGCTGCTCGGGCCGTCCACGGTTTTTTGCGTGGCTGTGGCGGCGTGCACGGTGGTCATGAGACCGCGTTTGATGCCGAAGGTGTCGTTGATGACTTTGGCAAGAGGGGCGAGGCAGTTTGTGGTGCAGCTCGCATTCGAAATGATGGGTTCGCCTGCGTAGCTGGTGTGGTTCACACCGTAAACGAACATCGGGGTCTCGTCCTTGGAAGGAGCGGACATGATGACTTTCTTGGCACCCGCCTTGAGGTGGGCTTCGGCAGTGGCTTTGTCGAGAAAGAGACCGGTGGATTCCACCACGATGTCAGCGCCGACTTCGTCCCACTTGAGAGTGGTGGGATCCTTGACGGCGGTGAGGCGGATTTTGTTGCCGTTGACGATGAGGTGATTGCCCTCGACCGAAACTTCGCCTTCGAAGCGGCCATGGACCGAGTCGTATTTGAGCATGTAAGCGAGATACTCGGGTTCAAGAAGATCGTTGATGCCGACGACTTGGATGTCGTTGCTGAAATTTTTTACCGCTGCACGGAAGACCATGCGCCCAATGCGTCCGAAGCCGTTGATACCGATTTTAACCATGATGTTTTATTTATAGAGTTGCGTTGATGTTCCGATGGGGCGGGCGCATTTAAGAGGGACGGGATGGAAGCGTCAATCGCGAAGCACGAGTATTCGCGCTCTCAAAGGCTGTGCGGGACGAACTCGGCTTTAAAACAAGACGAAAACAGCGACAGGCGGGCAACGCTGAAACCCGGCGAGGCTGGAGACTGCGGAGGTCAGCAGACGATGGGCGTGAACTTCTTGTTCTCCACAAGAAATTCTTCATCGGCACCGGAGTAGAGATTCCCAAAGGTGGGCGTCGGAATGCGTGGTGCGGGGTTTGTTTTATTGCTGAGGGAAAAGGTGCGGCGTTCTTGGATGGCGTGGTTTGCGCGTTTCCAGAGCATGGATTTCATACACTCGTCTGGTAGGCGATTGATAAGCAGCGTGGCCTCGTCCCAGCGTTTTTCCCCGCTCAGGAGCATGGCGGCATTCATGACAGGCGCGTCGTCGAGCGGCCACTGCTGGGCACAGGCGGACCAACTTTCGATGGCGGCGGCAGTATCACCCAGGCGATAGTGCATGCACCCAGCGGCAAGAAGGGCGTAGCCCGAGTTGCGGTTTAGGGCGGGCATTTCTGGAAGCACATCGCGAAGGAATGTCTCGGGTTCTTCGCGATGGGCCCAAGAGATGAGGGCGCGGAACGAGTCAGGGCATTCGGCCTCTTGAGCGCGAAACTCCTCGATGAGAGGGCGTAGGAGAGGAATGTCGGGAAGCGTGGCGAGGTTGGCACCGGGGGCTTGCAAGAGGTGGCACACGAGATGGTTGCGGGCGCATCCAAAGCGACCTTTGGAGGCTTGGAATTGAGCGAAGGTGAGCTGTTGCTCGAGGACCATAGCGGAAATGCGGTCGCGGAGAGCCCGGAATGCATCAAGGCGGGGCGCAACGACAGCGCCCTGCCAAGCAGCGAACTCTGCGGCCAATGCGGGGTTGGCGGCCTCGGCGCCGGGAGAAATGTCAAAGCAGGTTGCGTAAACAGGATGAAGCAACTCGTGGAATTTCTTCGGCATCGCGTGCATATCCATCTGATCCACGCAGCGAAGAGGGGTCAGAGACTCGTTGAGCGCCAGGATTTCGTCGAAGGGCAAATTGCAGTAGCGCATGGCCTGACGCAGGGAGAGTGGGATAGATGGGATTTTTTCCCAGAGGGAGGAAAGCTCGCTGTCGAGGAAAATTTTTCGATGGGCATCCCAAGACTCGGTGTTCTGAAACGAGAAGCAGCTGAGCAGGTGCATGAGAGCCTCGGCGTGGAGGCCAAGGCGGTTGGATTTGCAAGCGAGGCCGTAGAGGCGGACGAGTGATTGCTCGTTATTTTGCGGCGAGATGGATTTTTCGATATCGTAGGCCTCTTGGAGGCGTCCGGAAAAATTGAACGAAAGGGCAATGCGAAAGAGGTCATCGGCTGAGAGGAGGCGCTTTTGATCGAGCAAGATGTCTGCGGATACGGAAGCCCGTATGAATCGACCGAGGCGATTGAAAATAAAGATGGCTGCGGAGTGCACTTCAGCCGTGGGGGTCTGGACAAGGAGTTTCTGAATGATGGCTTCGGATTCCTGCTCAAGACCGATATCGAGAAGGGCGAGAGCTTCCTCGATGTGAGATGCGATTTCTTCTTGGCTCATGTTTTTGTCGGAAAAATGGATCGTTAAAAGGGTTTGCAGCCTTGTGGCTTTGGTGATGCCTCGTTACAGAGCAATTCCTGAACCAACTTCTTCGAGGCGTGGAGGGCAAGGGGAATGATTGACCAGAAATGAAACAGAGAAAACTGAGGGGTAGAGACTTAGATTAACCAAGGAGTCATCATTTTGGGTCGGGCGGCCTCTTGCTGGATCGCAAGGCGCGCGGGTAGAATAGAGAGAAGGGGAAAAAAGTGCCTTTTGCAATCGGGGGGTGTATGCCGAGATAAAGGGAGAAACTCGCCCAGCATTGTATTCGTCCCAAAGGACTTCCTCGCCACAGTCGCTGTCCTCTGCGGTTAATTCCGCTTCGCTATGGATCGCTGCGCTCGACAGCGGCATCCTCGAAGCGGGTGTATTCCTCGAGGAAAGTGAGAGGCACATCGCCTGTGGGGCCATTTCGCTGTTTCGCGATAATGAGGGTGGCCTTGCCGGCGGCCTCTTTTTTCGCCTCCTCGTCTTCGGCGTAATATTTGTTTCGGATGAGGAGACCGACGATGTCGGCGTCCTGCTCGATGGTTCCGGACTCGCGAAGATCGCTGAGGCGGGGTCGACCGGCGCTGGCCCCGGTGCGCTGCTCGGGATTGCGGTTCAGCTGCGCGAGGACAATAACGGGCAGTTTGAGTTCTTTGGCGAGGGCCTTGATGCCGTAGGAGATTTCCTGGATTTCAATCTGGCGGTTCTCTTGGGCGCGGCGGGAGCCGGATCGCAGGAGTTGGAGATAGTCGATGACGATGAGCTGGATTTTTTCGCGGTTGTGCAGGCGGCGGGCCTTGGCACGGAGTTCTAAAATGCTCAGGCCCGGGGTGTCATCGACGAAAATTTTCGCCTTGGAGAGCTGGCCGGCGATGTTGATGAGATTCGTCATCTCTCGATTCGCAAAGAAGCCGTCACGGAGCTTGGTGCCATTCACCCTTGCCCGTGAGCAGAGGAGACGCTGCACGAGCTGCTGGGCGCCCATTTCGAGCGAGAAGACCGCGACAGGCTTGCCGGCTTCGATCGCGACATGCTCGGCGATATTCATGGCGAGTGCTGTCTTGCCCATCGAGGGACGCGCAGCAATGACGAACATCTCGCCCTCATGCATGCCACTGGTCATACGGTCGAGCTCGTGGAAGCCAGTTGGAAGGCCGGTGATGCCTCCGCCCGAGCGGGAGAGCTTCTCGATATTGTCGATCGCCTCGCTCACCATCTGCTTCATTGTGGGGAGTGCGGATTGGAAACGCTGCTCACCGATCTCCAGCACGCGGGCCTCGACCTCATCGAGGAGGATTCTCACATCCCCCTGCTCGTCGTGGGCGCGGGCGACATATTCGGTGCAGGTCGTGATGACGCGGCGGAGGAGATACTTTTCAAGAATGATCTCGCGGTAGTAGTCGGCATTTGCAGCCGTGGGAACGAAGGTAAAAAGTTCGGTGACCGCTATGGCTCCACCGACCTCGTCAAGCATGTGCCGGTCTTCAAGCGTCTGGGTGAGCGCGATCAGATCGATCGGTTTCCCACTATTTCGCATCTCCACTAAAAGCTCGAAAATTTTCTGGTGGGCAGGGAGGTGGAAATGCCTTGGTTCCATCTGAGCCATCGTGTCGTCCAGCGCCGTGGCAGAGTGGAGAATCGAGCCCAGAAGCCCCTTCTCGGCGTCGAGGCTCTGTGGCAGGGGACGGCGCACATCAGGAAGATAGGCGGCACCACGCTGCTGATAATCCGGCTTTTTTTTTCCTCGCCCCTTGCCCGAGACATCGCCATTTGGACCGGGTGCGCTGGCGTTTTGTTCAGATGTGGAAGACATGGACGATAGTGCGAGGCTGAGCTTAAAAAGAAAGAGGCCGCACGGAAAGAAAACTTCCACGGGCGGCCTCAAAAGTAATTTGAGATGGGGCAGGAGGCCGGAAAATCAACCCTCAGTGGTGACTTTGCGGCGATATTTTCTCTCGGGAGCGGCCTCGGCGGATTCAACAACGGCGGGAGCATTCACCTTCACTTGAATTTTAAGGTTAGCTGTGACATCCGGGTGGAGCTTGACTGCGACGGTGTGTTCACCGCTTTCCTTGATGGCCTTTTCAAGGACGACAGCGTGCTTGGGAAGATCTGTGAGACTGAGATCGGCGGCGATGCGGTCGTGGATATCCTTGGCGGTGACAGAACCGAACGCTTTGCCGGTGGCGCCGGCGTCGAGCGTGAAGCTCACAGAGAGCTTGTTGATCTTGGAGGCGAGTTCCTCGGCAGCGGTCACCTCGCGGGCCTCACGCTCAGCGCGCTTGCCTTTGAGGTGGTTGACTTGACGGAGCGATCCGGCAGTGATTTCAAGGGCTTTGCCTTGAGGAAGGAGAAAGTTTCGGGCGAAGCCGCGGCGGACTTTGACGATGTCGGCCTCTGCGCCGAGATTGGGAATGTTTGCTATAAGAATGACTTCTGTAAATGCCATGAGATCAATTTTGTGAAAGGAGGTCAGAAGGTATAGGTTGCAGGATGGATGTCAAGAAACCGGGTGCTTTATTTTTCACGCCTTAATTTCAAGCGGCAGACCAACTCAAGCGCCTGGGCCTCGAGCATCCGCAGGGAGCCATCATTCCAGATGACAAAATCCGACTGCGCGATTTTTTGAGAATTCGACCACTGCGAGGCGATGATTTGTTCGACTTGGGTCGAGGCCAACCCTCTCGCCATGGCGCGCTGTATCTGGATTGCGGAGGAACAGGCGACTGTCACTATGCAATCGAAACCCAGCGAGGCATCGGTCTCGAAAAGCAACGGAATATCCACAAGAAGATCACGACCCTCAGCCAGTGTTTCAAGGGCCAAATCCAATCGCTGCTTGCGAACGAGGGGATGCAGGATGGCTTCGAGCCGGGCCTTTGCCACAGAGTCCGAAAAAACAACAGCGCGGATCGCGGCACGGTCGGGCGTGCCATCCGCTCGATACGCACTCGGCAGAATATCGCGGATCACAGCCTCGCGGACAGCGGCATCGGTATTGAGAAGGCTCCTGGCACATAAGTCGGAATCGAAGATTCGCACGGGTTTGAGTGCTGCCAGAGCGCGGCAGAGGGTTGATTTGCCCGAAGCAATGCCGCCGGTGATACCAATCACAGCCATGGATGCCCCCCTAAACGCCATCGGATTGTTTGATGCTTTTGAAAATTCATTCAACGCATCCTCAGCCACTCGGGCGTGTCGTATTTTTTACGAACGAGACTTTCGATGGCCGACTCAAGTGCTGCCGGCTTTTCAAACACGCACACTTCCACTGCGAGCGAGCGGGCGATTTCCAGAGGCACCGCGCCGGGCAAGTGGAGCGAGCCTTGGTAAAGCACACCCACTTTCGAGCGCCTCAGGGCGCCGCCACAGATTTTCGAAGTGCTGGCAATGATGTCAAAAGCCACAGGACTCTCAAAGCAAACCGGCCCGCAGCGGCATTCCTCGGGGCGCACGAGTCGCGCTTGGGGGCAGTATTCTTGAATCGCCCCAAGGAGGCCCTCATGAATCCCTTCGTAAATGTCCCGGGAGCTTCCTGCTGCTGAAACCCCCGAGGCGGGAAGCGCAAGGGCCAAGGTGAGATCGTCGCCGTGAAAAACCATTCCTCCCCCACTCCATCGCCTCATGAGTGGCAGGCGCCGGGCCAAAAGCTCGACGGCTGCGAGCCTCTGCGCGTAGCCAAATGTCACCACAGGCGTGCCCCAGCGATACACGCGCAAAATTGGCCCGTCGCAAGTTTGCAACAAAGCTTCGTCGCAGGCCATCTGCGCTGCAGGACTCCGTGGCGTGGAATCCTCCCAGATCTCAAGACGGTGAAAATTTTTGGGCATCGGCCTGATTTGAAAATGATAAACGCCTTCTCCTTGTCGGCGGCAGGCTCAATGTTTAGGCTTCGCACCTATGGCAAAGCAAGCACTCGGCAAGGGCCTCAGCGCACTCATTAACAAGCGCGTGGCCAGTCCGGCCCCTATTGAAGAACACGGCGAGAGAATCCAAAGACTCCCGCTTGCAAGCATTACCCCCAGCCCGTTGCAGCCCCGCGTGGATTTTTCGTCCGATCAATTACACGAGCTGGTCGAGAGCATCCGAGAGCGCGGCATCATCCAACCCCTCATCGTTCGGCAAGTGAATGGCGTCTACGAACTCATCGCGGGCGAGCGCCGCTGGCGGGCTGCCAAAGAAGTCGGCCTCACAGAGGTTCCCTCAATCGTCCGCGAAGCCAGCGACAGGGAAGTGCTGGAGCTGGCCCTCATCGAAAACCTCCAACGCGAGGGCTTGAACCCCATCGAAGAAGCCGCCGCCTACGCGAGGCTCCACCAGGAATTCGGCCTCACCCAAGAGGAAATTTCCCGCCGCGTGGGCAAAAGCCGAGCCTCGGTGGCAAATGCGATGAGGTTGCTCGATCTGGAAGGGGATGCGCAATCACTCCTCAAACACGGCCGTCTTTCTGTGGGACATGCCAAAGTGCTCCTCTCGCTCAAAAACCACAATGAGCAGAAATGGCTCGCCGACCAGATCGTGCGAGGGAACCTCTCCGTGCGGATCGCTGAAAAATTGGCTGCGCAAAAGCTGGCCGACGCTGGTCGCACCCGACCACGCCGCAACGGCATGGGCGTGACGACCGGCCCCTCTCCAGCGATTCATCGCGTGCAGAACCTCCTCACCCACCGACTCGCCACGCGCGTCCAATTGAGCCACTCCGAGAAGAAGGGCCACATCCAGATCGAATATTACGGCACGGATGACCTGAATCGAATCCTTGAACTCCTCGGGATCGTAGAGAGTTGATTGCCATGCCTGCTCTCACAAAATTGTTTGCACCTTTGATTCGTTCTATCGACTCGGATTATTTCCCTACCGGTGCCGAGAAGGTGCGGGACATGCCGGAGCGGTTCGAGTTCTCGCGGGCCGTCCCCTTTCTTTTTTTGCATCTCGGTTGCCTTGGCGTCATCTGGACGGGTTGGAGTTGGGCGGCGGTTGCCACCGCTGCAGTTCTGTATTTCACCCGCATGTTTGCCGTGACGGCGATCTACCACCGCTACTTTTGCCACCGCGCCTACCACACCTCGCGGGTCACGCAGTTTCTTTTTGCGCTTTTTGGCCTCACCGCCGTGCAGCGCGGCCCCTTGTGGTGGGCCTCCGTGCACCGTCACCACCACAGGCACTCCGACGACGAGCATGATGTGCACTCACCTGGGATGAAGGGTTTCGTGTGGGCCCATATCGGCTGGATGACCAGCAGCAACAACTTTCCGACGGACTACACCCGCGTGAAGGATCTTGCGAAGTATCCCGAGCTGGTTTTTCTGAACCGCTTCGACCTGATTGGTCCGGTGCTCTTATTTGGCGCGCTCTACGGATTCGGCGCGGCCCTGGAGGCCTTTGCCCCGGGCTTGGGAACATCGCCTTGGCAGATGATCGTGTGGGGATTTTTCATTAGCACCACCATCCTTTTCCACGCCACCTGCACGATCAATTCCCTCACGCATTGCTTCGGCAAGAAGCGCTTCGACACGGGCGACGACAGCCGCAACAGCTTGCTGCTGGCTCTTCTGACCCTTGGCGAGGGCTGGCACAACAACCATCACCACTTTCAGGCCTCCGCGCGGCAGGGTTTTTACTGGTGGGAGATTGATATTTCCTACTATGTGATTCGAGCACTTGGAGCACTGGGACTCGTTTGGGACATTAAGGGCGTGCCTGCGCGTGTCTATTCCGAGCCCACAGTGAATCAATCCGCCCCGCGGTGAGAGAGCGAGTCGGCATCATCGGCTCGGGCATCGCTGGCATGGGCGTGGCGTGGCAACTTCGCAATCATGCCGATATCACGCTCATCGAACGCGAGAGTCGACCTGGCGGGCATACGAACACGGTAACGGTCGAGGAAAGCGGACGCGAAATCCCGATCGACACGGGATTCATTGTTTTCAACCACGCGACATACCCCAATCTGGTTCGCCTCTTTGAGGAACTCGGCGTCGAGACCAAGCCCTCGGAAATGTCTTTCAGCGTTCAGCATCTTCCAAGCGGTCTTGAATACAACGGCATGGGACTGGACAAGCTTTTCGCCCAGCGCCGCAACATCCTGAACCCACGCTTCCACGCCCTTGTTTTCCAAATCCTGCGTTTTTTCCGCGTGGCCCGCGCGCTTTTGGAAAAACCCGACTCGCTCAACTGCACGGTCGGCGAATTTGTGCACCGGAATGGCCTGGGCGTCGATTTCCTCAATCTTTATCTCATCCCCATGAGCTCGGCGGTGTGGTCCACCGATCCACGCCAGATGCTCGATTTTCCCGCCTTGAGCCTCATCCGTTTTTTTCAAAACCACGGCTTTCTTGGGGTTACGACACACCATCCGTGGTTCACGGTCTGTGGCGGGTCCCGCAGTTACAGGGACAAGCTTTTAGCACATTTGCAGCCTGTCCAACTCCCGGCCAAAGCGGTCGAAGTGCGCGAATCCGAAGCCTCCGCCACCGTGCGCATCGAGGATGGCACGGTGAGAGAGTTCGACCGCATCATCATCGCCGCCCATGCCGATGAGGCCCTTGCCATGCTGGGAGCGCCTGGTGAGGCCCAGAGCCGCCTTCTTGGCGCATTCGGATACCAGAAAAACACCGCCACGCTTCACACCGACGCCACTGTCATGCCACGCATCCGCCATGCCTGGGCGTCTTGGAACTACCGGGTCGAACAAGACGCACACGGTGACCGCGAGGCGACGACCCACTATTGGATGAATGCGCTCCAAGGCGTCAGCAAGTCGCGCGACTACTTCGTCTCGGTGAATGGCGCCGATAAAATCCGTCCGGAGACCATTCTTTACCAAACCGGCTACGACCATCCCGTTTTCACCCTGCGGGCCATGGAGGCGCAGCGCGAACTTCCGACGCTGAATACCCGCTCGCCGCACCAACGAATTTTCTTTTGCGGAAGCTATTTCCGGCATGGGTTCCATGAGGACGCCTACAGCTCCTCAGTCGACCTCGCCACCGTGCTGCGTCCACTTCTCGGCCGATGAACCCACTCGCATCCTGCCTCTACGAGTGCAGCATCATGCACAGAAGGCTTCAGCCTAAGCAGCACGAATTCGTTTATCGAATTTTCCTTTTTTATCTCGACCTTGATGAAATCCCGTCACTCACCCGCGATGTGCCGATCTTGAGCACGGGGGAGCCGAACCTCTACTCGCTTCGCAACGAGGATTACTTCCAATTCCACTCACGCGGTCTCCGAGCGAATCTCGAGACATTCCTCCAAACCCAAAACATCGCCGAGCGCCCGGCCCGAATCCGCCTCCTGACACTCCCGCGCCTGCTCGGCTACACCTTCAACCCGATCTCGATTTTTTTCTGCTTCGACTCGGAGAGCCGCCCTCTCACATCCGTAGTCCAAGTCGGCAACACCTTTGGCGAACTCAAGCCCTACCTTGTGCCCCTCGATGAATCCGGCAGTGGTTTCCACATCCGTGTGCCGAAAAACTACTACGTCTCACCCTTCTCGCCGCTCGATCTCGCATTTGATTTCCATTTTAAAAACCCCGGAGAGCGACTCCACATCGCGATCGACGAATACCAAGGCGATCAAAAAATCCTCCTCAGCACCCTCACCGGTGGGCGAGCGGAACTCACCACCTCGAACCTCGCCCGACTAACCCTCGCCTTCCCGCTGGTGACCCTCAAAATCATCTTCCTCATCCACTGGGAGGCGCTCCGTCTTTGGCTCAAAGGCATTCCCTTTCGCATGAAAGAATGCCACGCCGAGCAACAAAAGGGCGCATTCCGCGTTCGGAAATAAGACTGCGGATCACCTCGCGATATTAAAGCGCAGGGGGGCGTCGAATTGGTCGCCGGCGGTGGCATTTCGAATTCGGCAACGCCAGCCTGCTTCGAGGGCGGCGCGGTCGAGAGCTTCAAAAATGGCGCGTTTTTCGAGTTCGCGAAGAGGCAGAACCTCGGAGTCACGGTTTGAGGAGTGGGCATCTTGGGCTGTTATCAAAACCCACCGGGCACTCCTGCAAGTTTTGGATTGCACAGAGCGGCTGGCACTCTTTATTAGAAACTGAAGAGCGCCCGCGTGCGTCTACACACGACCGCTCCGTAGTGCGCGGTTTTTAGGAACCACGCTCACCTTGGCGGGTTTATCCCCGCCGGGATGTGCAGCGCGCTGCGCAGGATCACAGGATTTTGTGGTGCCCTCTGCTCAGCGATGCCCGGAAAATTGGACCCGTTATCCGTTACAGCACTCCGACTCCCTCGATCCACGGCGTGTCATGGAGATCACCTTCGAGGTCGCCCGTCTTGGCGAAAGCGGGCCGGACTACGCGAACCCCGAGAAAAAATAATCAGAATATTCTTGCCCAAGCGAATTTGCTTTGAAGTCCTCTTCAAGTTGGATCGCCTCGGGTTTCCATGCGGGACTTTGACCGAATCAATCTGGGAATGGATATCGGCGAGACGCCGACTCTCCTTGAGTTTGATTGGACCTCATTGCCGCCATTCGTCTTCCGGCATAATGCGTTTCATGAATGCATCAAACAAGGGAACAGTGAAAGCGGTGTCGCCATGACTGGGGCTCCAGATCATGCCTTTAACGATTAACTGGCTACGGGTCGGGCCGAGCGAGGTGACATCACGCCCGAGCTTTTCGGCGATGTCTCCCGACCGGTGTGGTCCTGCGCCTATATCAGACATTGCCCGTAGGTATCTTTTTTCGAGTGGCGTGAGCCGATCAAACCGAACCCGGAAGAAACTATCATCCAGAGCCGCGATTGCCGATGTGGTTGCCTGTTTGACATCCGCAAGGGTAATGGGCGAACTCGTAGCCACATCCCACGAATGTTTGCCCCATTCTTGGAGGAAATAAGGATATCCGCGAGTTTCCTTGATGATCTGATCCAAGGCGTCCTCGTTCACATTTATTCCTTGCTCGGCAGCCGGTTTGCGGATTGCGAGCCTTGCTGCCTCCACGGATAAAGGGCCGATTTGCGGAAAATCAAACAACCTCTCGGCGTAGGATTTAGCTCGTCCCATTTTTCCCGGCAACTGGGGAAGCCCTGCTCCCACCAATACGACGGGTAGGGAGCGTTGGGCTGAACGGTGCAGGGCGGTGATGAGCGAGGCAAGCTGCTCCTCGTCCACGTATTGCAATTCATCCACAAACATGACCAGAGCCGTTCCCGCCTTTTTTGCAGCCGCGCCCGACACCTCAAGCAACGCCTGCAAGTCGTGTTCCAAATCGCCATTGTCGGCCAAACCTGGCTCGGGCTCAAAATCCATACCGACTTCGATATCCTGATACTTTACCTTCAATGCTTTCGCAAAGCCCGCTAATCCCCTCAACGCCCGCTGTGCCAGTTCTTTGGCCTGCTCGTTGCGGGACAGGCGAAGTAGCGCCTGCCGAAGTTGTGGTGCCAGAATAGCTGGTAAAGACCTGTTTTCTGGAGCTTCCACGCGTATGGTCTCCATTCCCGATGCCGCAGCATCATCGCGTAATTTATCCAACAAGACTGTCTTGCCGACGCCTCGCAATCCCACCATGAGGATACTCTTGTTCGGCCTGCCTGCTCTCACTCGCTCCAACGCAATCCGCACCGTTTCACGAAGCTCGTCACGTCCCGCGAGTTCGGGTGGAGGGGTTCCCGCCCCGGGCGCATAAGGATTTTTAATTGGGTCCATGGCTGAATTATATCAAAATTATGATGGTTTACAAGAATTTTGTAAACCTCCTAATAAACTTCAAACTCGGAACACTTTCATCACCTCATCCCTGAGGTGGTTGATCACTTTGATGGCGATTCTACCGTTCTTGGGTTTGTCGAAGGGACTGTTGGTGTAGCTGTTGAGGGTCGCCCTGGCGAAAGCCTCTCACGGAGCCACCAAGACGCGGAGGCAAGAAACGAGTAGGCGGGGTTTCGCTTTATGGGAACGCCGAGGTCCTCCTCGGCCCCTCTGCTCAGCGATGCCAACGGAAAATTGCTCGCCACTCGCCACATCTCCTCGACTCCCTCGATCCACGCCGTGTCATGGAGATCACCTTCGAGGTCGCCCGTCTTGGCGAAAGCCTCTCACAGAGCTACAAAGACGCGGAGAAAAGTTCCTG
>Ga0247835_1002584_pt1 | contig 18731 bp, 19 predicted proteins | sample LaCtaG_3_FD_189912 | JGI IMG/M metagenome (GOLD analysis project Ga0247835, IMG submission 189912) | Freshwater microbial communities from meromictic Lake La Cruz, Castile-La Mancha, Spain - LaCruzMarch2015_13.5m | ecosystem: Environmental > Aquatic > Freshwater > Lake | place: Spain: Castile-La... | reverse complement strand
TGGGCCGTTACACCGACCCCAACTTCCCAGACCAAATGCATGAACGGCACACCGTCTATCGCCGGGAACAATCAGCCGATTGGAATTACCGACCATCGGAACACTACGCACTGCCACTCGGGCCGACTGTGGCAAAATCCAACCCCTCGCCGGGCTTTTATCAAGTGGCGGATGAGGAGCAGCGGAACGCCCAGCAGAAAGCCTATGCAGAGGCACTCCTCGAACAAAACCGCGCCATGAAAAAGCGACTGGAGGATTTGCAGCAAGAAGCCGCCAAGGTGCCAGAACTCCAGCAGGAGGTGGAACGCCTCAAAAGCCAACCTGATTTCAGTCCGTCGCCGTCTCCGAGTCCCGCCGAATTCTCGAACGACGATGCCTTCTCCTTCGTTGAGCCGCCGCTCCCGGAGGAGGAGGGGATTTCTGACCCGTGCGAGATCGTCCTCTTTGCTGAAGATGATGAAGACAACCAAGCCTTCCTCATTTCCCAGATGCGCCTGAATGACGAATTCGCCGCCGAACTCGAATCCTTGGAGCGGCGCCGAAGGGAATCGCTTTTCCCCGCACCACTCCTCCGCCGCAAGCAATACGCATTTCTCACCAAAGACACTCTATGAAAACCACCAAACCAGCCAACGTCACAGTCACCCTCGATGAGGACACCTTTGCCACCTTCACGGAGGCATCAGAAATCGTCGAGAGAGCCGGGATCCGAGTCCCCACCAGTCAGCTTGTCCAGACCATGCTGAACGCGGAGATCCATCGCCTCAGCGCCCGAAAAATCGCTCAGCGCTTCCTGAAATCCGTCATCCAGCAAATCGGCGGGTTGCAGAACGGATCCCTCGACGACGAGGACGAGGAAACCATCCCGCAGGTCCGGGCAACCAAAGCCTGAATTTCGACAACCGAAACCGTCCAACCGCCGGGCTACGGGGCCAGAAGGTCGAAACGTCCGGCACAACCAAACATGTCAAAATGGCAATCGCATCACCAAAAAAGAAAGAAGAGCTGGCACAACAGTTCAAAATCAACCCCGAAGTAAATACCCGACTGGACGCCTTCATGAAGGCAGAACCCGGCCTGGTCGAATACGTCAAGGAACTCCCCCGCGAGCAGTTGGAGCGGAAGTTCCTCCTGCGCAAAATGCAGGATCAGGAGCAAAAACAGAACTACACCGCGAAGGTCAAAACCTGGCTCGAAAGGCCGGAGCAGGCCGACCTAGTAAAGAGCATCAAGGCCACCATCAGTCCCAACATGACCGCTGAAAAACAGGACCAAGTCATCGTCACCCAGGCGAAAAACTTCATCCGCAACACCGGAATCAAACTCGGCTGAAACATCCCCGCCGTGTGCCGGGTTCCAGCCCCGGCGCACGGTGTTTGAAACCCATCACGAAACTTTTCCCATGTCCCTCAAATCATGCCGCAGAACACAAAAAAAACCGTATCTGAAAACGCAGAATTCATTCAAATCCGTGAGGCAGCCGATTGGTTGGGGGTGCCGTTTTCCTCTCTGCGTCAGTATGTTTCCCGAGGAATGCTGCCTTCATATAAACTCGGTCGGCACCGCCTCTTCCGAAAGCACGAACTCCTTGAAGCGATCCGCGAAACCACAAAAGCGACGCTTGACGAAATCTTGAGGTGAACTTCGAGGCGAGGGCCTCACCCTAACTTATCTTTTCAGCAAGTTTCTCGTCATCAACTCTCGGCATGAGGCTCTTTCAATTCCAAACATTCTGAAACGATCTGCCGGGCTTCGCTGAACGAGATGCCGAGCCCGCATTCTTTCGCCAGAACGCTGAAGGGAATTTTCCAAGATTCGGTGGGCTCGGGAACCGCACCGGGAATCGGATGGGTTCCCCGCAGTTTGAAGGTGGCTTCAATGGCTTGTTTGAGGACGCCCTTGTCCATCGCCTTCATGTGAATAAGAAGGATCATGTCCACCAAGTCTTTCACCCGCGTGTTGGTGACATCAGTTCGGGGCAGGGTGTAGGCGTGGAACTTTTCGGCGAATTGCTGTTCCTTGGAAATCGCCATGAATTGCGGCCTGGCGATTCCAGCGAATCCCAGCCAGTCACGAGCCTCGATTAGTTCCGTTGGCGGGGTCACTGCATCTCCAATGCCGACATCGAGATGAAATTTCGTGAACGTCCGGCCCGCAAGGGAAGCCGTCACAGGATAGCGTGCGCCTCCCTCCGGCGCGGCTTTCAAGTCCATTTGAGGTGCCGCAATGGTAAATGTAAAAAAGTCAGCCAAGTCCGCTCCGGCTTGATCCTGTAGTCCTGCAAGAATGTTTCCTCCAAACCCCGTCACTGCATCCGAGGGCAGCGAAATGTCGATGTCTTTTGTCGTTCGTGCGGCGTGGAGTCGCAATTCCATCGCGTAGCCACCTTTTAGGAGCCAAGGAGCATTCTGTTCCGCGAAGAAGCGGGCCAAGAGCCGGTCGAATGAAACTTGCCGTCGAAGGCGTTGCAAGTCGGTGCCTTCGGCTGTCGAAATCGCTTTGAGCCGTGTTTCGAGTGCTACGCGGAATGCCGCAGCGGTTGCATATTGGCGGGGAGCTTCGTTCATGCAGTTTGAAGTGCTCGTCTGTGAGGAAAAAGAAATGCGGGCAGTTTATCGCGGTATTGCGTCACATCCTTTTCGGTGATGAGTCCTCGGGTTCTTCCTTCTGAAAATGCCTCGATGAGGATTTCTGGAGCCACATCACGGCTGACATCCACGACGGTCCGAATCGGGCGTGTGATCTGATACCCCTCGCGCTCCTCAATTTCGCTCGAAGGGAGGTCTGCAAAATGTAGCTCCAGAATAGCCGGAGTGTCCGCCATCCGTCGGAATTTTGTCGGCACCGTCATGTGAAGTTTCGACGGCATCAGATCGGTGAGGTCGTAGAGACTCAGCGCCGTTTGATGCGAATAAGCGCCTTCTGGCACACCCTCACGATTCCGGGACCAGAGGGACCAAAGGATGAGGTCCGGACGCTCTGGCATTGGGTATTGCGCCAGCCGGAAGATGCCACGGTGCTCCCGTTGCCAGTTTCCTGCCCCCACGTGGTAAGCATGATGCGTCCGGTCGAATCCGGCTTCCTCCGCTTGCTTGGCGGTAAAAAACCCTCCTTGACCTTCCGCAATGGCGAAAAGGTTTGCTTGGGATTCTTTGGATGATCGCTTCACGAGGATTCAGCCTATCATCTATAGACGGGGCTTCAACATAAATAGCGCATTTATTGCGCTTTTTATGCTATTTAGACCGTTTCACCTTTACCGGTGCGAGAGCAAACCATTCCTTGGCCTCCGCCTCAGTTACCAGTTCCCGGTAGTGTTCAAACAACATTTTTGGGCTATTTCCGGCCTCTAGAGCAACTTGGGCCGCACTCTTTGCCACAGCAAGGCGATACGAGCAGAACGAGTGCCGCAGGCCATTGTGGACCAATTTCAACCTGGGCTTGCCCTTACTATCGTTGAGCATGTGATTGGCGGCCCGAAGCAGTTTCCCGAAATGGACTGCATCACGAATGCCCGGCAGAACCAAGCCGTCCTTCTTGGCATAGGGCTTGAGCCATTCTTCCAAGGCCGGGCAGATCGGAGCCAACCGCCGCGTGGCCGTCTTCGATTTGTCCCGTCCTACCTCAATGTAGCCCTTGTGAAACCAAACGTCTTTCCATTCCAGACGAAGAATTTCAATGCTTCTCAGGCCAGCGAAACCACCAAGGACAACGAAGGGCAAAAACCGCTCGTCCACGTATTTTAACAAGGTCGCGAATTCTTTTGGGGTATAAATGCCAATGACGCCCTCCCTTTTGTCGTCATACCGGGTGACGAATTCCGCTTCGGTTTGCTCACCACGCGGCAGGTGGTTTTTGTCGCGGGCGTAAGAGAACAGCGTGACCATGACCATCCGGTAATTGTTTCTCGTCCGATTTTTGGTGTTCTCCATTCCGGAGATCCATTTGTCTATGTCGTCGGCTCTGATGTCTCGTATTTCTGAGGTGAATGCCTTGGCCGCCCGCTTGAGCCTCGATGTCATGTCTTCAAGGTAACGCTTCGATTTCTTGCCCTTAATGGATAGAAGGTATTTCGTCACCAGATCGGGAAATGTGATCGGTTGCAATGCGCCCCGACGTTTTTCCTGATCCCGGTGCTTGGCGTAAAAGTCCACAGCTTGGAGAATGGAAACATCCTCCAGAATCCGCCGAGCTTCCGCGTATTGTCGGGCAACATCCGTTAGACCGACATTGAATGGCTGGATAATTTCCAAGGCATCCATGATCGCCGCCGTCTGCTTGAGCGTAAATGCCGTGACATGCACTTTGCCCGCCGCAAGCTCATCAATGAGAACTTTTGCCCGACGCCGGGCGTCCTCGATGCTGGCCACCCGTTCCATCTTTCGCCGGCCTTCCTTGTAATAGGCGAGGAGGAAACTTTCTTCCCCACGCCGCAGCGCAAGGTAGATTGGAATCTTGATGCCTTTACCTTCGATTATTTCCAGCGGGCCGCGCTCGCTCTTGCTGTCCTTGGGGATGATTGTTGCCATTGGAGAACCTTAATTGTTACCCAAATGTTACCCAATGGCATGATTTTGTCAATCACCTAGGTAAAACATACGTTTTCGAGCCCCGTAGACTCCGCTCCCCCAAAAATGGGGGTTTGCTCAGGGGGTGTAAGGTTTCTATGGCGAATTTCACGTTGTAGATTAAGCGAGGTTCTGCATGTAGCTGCACCAAAGCGAAAATAATTTGAACGAATCAGGTGAATACTCACTCAAATGAGGTATGACACAACCTGCATACAACATCCTCAGTGATGCCATAACCAGCGGAAGTAATCAAGTCGTTTCGATTCACAACTCCCGAATTTCCGTCAGCCACATCCAACGCAAGAAGCACCAGTATGTCCGTCTGACGTGGGGGCCTCGCGGAGCCCCGCAACGCCGGGAGTTTCAGGATGTGGAGAAGGCGGTGACCTTTGCGGGGCGCGTCGTAGAGATGCTCCAGAGCAAGGCTGTCTACGCTGACCGGGTCCCTGCCACAGCCATCGTCAGTCTGGAGCAAGCCCTCGCAGAACTCCCCGGGGTGTCGGTGCAAATGCTGGTGGAATCCTACCGCGCCAACCACGACGAAGTTTGCCGCAGCCGTTCTGTGCCCGCCGTCGTATCAGATTACATCGCCTACTCAGAAGCCAAACAACGAAGTATCCGCCACATTCAAACGCTACGCTACCATCTGAACCGGTTCGCCAAGGTGTTCCCCCGGCCCATCTCGTCCCTCACGACGGACGACATCGACCAATACCTGCACCTAATCGGACAGCCAAAAACCCGGAACAACCACCGGATCTCTCTGATGGCCCTCTTTCAGTTTGCCAAGAAGCGGGGGGACCTCCCCTACTCCGAGGCTACCCCGGTGGAGCGCACCGACGCGACAAAGGTCGTGGCCAAGGAGCCCGAGATCATTTCCGCAGAAGACCTCGAAACCCTCCTTCTCGCTTGCGACGAGCCGAAGCTCAAGATGTTCCTGCTGCTCGGGGCCTTCGCCGGGTGCCGCACTGCGGAGATCCAGCGAATCCAGTGGCGGCATATCACGCCCGAAGGGCTGCTGCTCACTCCAGACATTACCAAAACCAACCGCCGTCGGGTGGTGGAAATCCCAGAGAACCTGCGGGAGTGGCTCGGCACAATCACCCGGAAAAACGAAGACGACCCGGTCTCGTTCATCCACAACCCCGCCCTCTACGCCGCCCTGAAAAAGCTGTGCTCCCGGGTGGGGTTCTCATGGGTTGACAATGGTCTTCGACACGGGTATGTCAGTCATCACCTAGAAAAATTTGGCGACCCTATTCGCACCTCGAAGAACACGGGCCACTCGCTCCGTGAACTAGAATCCAGCTACCTGAAACTCGTCTCGAAGACTGATGCCGACCGTTGGTTCGCGATACTCCCTTTATCAGCAAACCCAAAACCAGAAGAAGAAGAAAGGACACCACCATGTCAAACCAACTCAGCGACGACAAACGCCGCGTAACCTACACCGAATGGAAAGATGTCTACTCGGTGCTTAAAAAGCTCGCCACCCAAGAGCGACTGGACGTCTCCGATATCGTGCGGAGAGCGACCTTGGACTTCATCCAAAAGCAACAGACCCAGCGCACGAAAAAATAATGAACGGACAGCCCTCGCGGCTGTCCAATCCACTCGGTATCATCAACCTACTTACACTATTAGCCAACCGCATATATGAACCAAACCACCACCCTAGAAATTGACCCAGAAACCCGAGCCCTCGCCAAGACCATCTCGGAACGCACGGGGCTCTCCCCAGATGAAATCATCCGGGCCGCAACGCAGAGCTACGTCAACGAGCCCCTCACGATCTCCCAGACCGCCGAGATCGCCAAGGTCTCCGTGCGGACCATCAATAACTGGTTGCGCGAAGGCATGGGCCATAGTAAGCTCGGCAGAATCGTTCGGATTTCCCGGACAGATTTGCTTGCATGGATCAACCGCCACAAATCCTTATCGCCATTGACCCCGGAGCTTCCGGCGGCATCGCGGCGTGGTCGGAAGAAGGCGGCGAAGTAAAGGCTTTTAAGATGCCTGACACAGAAGGAGGAATCGTCCAGCTTCTTCGGGAGCTTGGGTTGAAGCAGCCCACTTCAACCACTGTATTTATGGAGAGGGTTGGAGGGTATATAGGCCATGCCCAGCCCGCCAGCTCCGCGTTCAACTTCGGCCACAACGCGGGATTCCTTCTTGGGGTCTGCATGACCCTTGGGCTGCGTGTCGAACTGGTGATGCCCCAGAAGTGGCAGAAGCCCTTCTCGCTCGGCAGCTCCAAGGCGTGTGCGTCCAAGACCGAGTGGAAGAACAAAATCAAATCTCTCGCAGAGCGGCTGTTCCCGAACATCAAAGTCACTCTCGCAACCTCCGACGCCCTGATGATCCTTGAGTGGGGGCGTCGGTTCAGCAACACATAATGGAACTATACGACTGGCAAAAGCCTCACGCAAATAAACTAGAAGAAGCCCTCCGCGCCGGGGGCGTGGCAGTTGATGGAAGTGATACCGGCGTGGGCAAAACGGTCTGCGCCGTCGAGGTCGCCAAGCGCGGGGGCGGGAAGGTGTTCGTGGTCTGCCCCAAGGCGGTTATTCCGTCGTGGACGAGAACCTTCGACGCGTTCGGCATTACCCCTGTGGGCGTTGTCAACTACGAGAAGCTCAAGATGGGGAACACCCCCTTCGGGCATTGGGAGCGGCAGAAGTGGGTTTGGACGCTACCCGAGGGAACCCTGATAATTTGGGACGAAGCCCGGAGATGCAAGGCGACGAATAGTCAAAACGCCAAGATGCTTCGGGATTCCGTGGGTTACCCGACGCGCTTGATTGTGCGGCTTCTTTATGCCTGCGGGCTCCGTGTCTCCGAGCCGTTGAACCTCCGTATCAAGGACATTGATATTGACAACTCCCGGCTCACAATACGGGAAGCCAAGCGTAACAAAGACCGTGTTGTGTCTCTCCCGTGCTCGCTGCTGCCCGAGATTCAAGAGCAAATCAAACGCGCCCGGAAGTTCTACGAACTTGACGCTGTGGATAAGATCCCCGTCCCCCTTCCGGGGCTGCTCGCAAAGAAGTATCCATCCGCCCCCTACGCGTGGCAGTGGTATTGGCTGTTCCCGTCCGCCAAAACGTGCGCACATCCAAGGACCGGAGAGACTGTAAGGTGGCGCGTCCACGAAGCGAATGTCCAAAAGTGCGTTCGTGAATCCGCCCGTAAGGCAGGACTCGACGGGGCCGTCACGCCCCACAATCTGCGCCACAGCTATGCGTCCCATCTGATCGAACGCGGGGTCAATATCAAGTCATTGGCCGAAGCGATGGGACACTCCAGTATTCTCACAACGTCGGGCTATTGTCACACGGATGCATTGTCTGTGCCGAGCCCGCTATCTTCGCTGTCAGTGCTTGGCCCGGTTTCGGGAGGCTGACATAGCACGGAGGTTTTTCGAGGAGTTGTTCCTCGGGTTCCCGTCCCGATGGTCTACGTCTTGCTCCTTGCGAACACGTCCTGCCTTTAGCATGTGGCGGCGCGCCTTGTTCCTCGCGGCTCTGTCTTTCTTTGCCTTCTCCGAGGAATGAAATTTGATATACTCGTCCCGATACGATCTGGTGCTCATATCCGGCAAAGGTATCAGCAACCTGCGTAACCCGCAACTCTAAGATTACTTTGGGTTGTAGGGGTCGAACACAACTTTCCCCGTAGCCCTGTCGTAAATAAACGAGGTGGGCAGGGCGGTGTCGTGGCGGGTTGAGCACCCATGAATACAGGTAGACAGGATTACAGCTACCGCAAGAATGAGCGCGGGGGTGGTGTAGGGTGACGGGTTCATGCTTCGTATGACAGCACACCCGCGCCCCCTGTTCAACCCTCGGGTTCGTTCTCGCCGGGGTGCCCCCTGTCCAGCAGGGCGTGAAGGTTGAGCACGGGCTTGGCCGAGTCGGCCTTATCCTTGGGGGCGGCCACCGACTCGATCCACTTGGCAAGGCCTGTGAGGGTCTTCGCGTTCGCCACGATGGCCGGGCCCGGGAGGGCCTCCAAGGCGACGGCAGCTTTCAAGGCGGTTGTTCGGATCACGCTGAGCAGATACTCATTCTGCTTCTCCTCAGACAGGGCCTCCACCTCGCGGAGATCCCGGCCTAGCTGCATGATGGCCTTGTTCTGCGCGACATCCAACTCCTTCGCAATCCGGCGGACGGCAGACTCAGGGATGGAAATTTGGTCGGCCACCTCGGCGGGGGACATCCCGGCGGACAGGCGTTTGATGATGTCATCTTTGATTTGGGAGCTGTAGATCATGGTTCGAGTATCGTGCGTTTCCAGCACCACGAAGGGAAGGATTCGGCGGTGAGCCCCTGCTGCCCCGAGATGGAAGCCAAAAGATTGTCCGCGATATGCACCTGTGTCCGGTTCGCGCAGCCGCAAATCGAGCAGCTAAACAGGAGCGGGTCGACCGACGTCTCTGTTCGTGAAGTGATCTCTCGATACAGGGCCCCCAGTTCGTTGCACCCGAAGCACAAGGCGATGGGAACATTTTCCACGCACTTGGCGCAGATGGAAGCCCGCCGTTCGGCCTCCTCTTTGGGGACGTGAACCTGCTGCCCGCTGGCGTGGGCGGCGAGGGTCTCCTTCACCGCGAGCGCGAAGTTCTTGAGATCCTGCTTGCCCGTCTTCCACGCCCTCAGGTTGGCCGGGTTCTTCGCGTCGTCCGCCTCAAGGAACCGGCAGCGTCGTGCCCGCTCCCCCTCCTCCATGGCCCCACATATCTGAGTCCCGAGCATCCGCTCAAAGTTGTTGGGGATGGGCAGGTTGTTGGCGACCCGGTATTCCCGCACCTTGGCGGCGAGAGCTTCCCGGGTTCCCCCCTTTACCACGTGCCCGGTCTCGGGCTGCAACGCCCTCCATCCTTTCGTGGGGACGAGGGATTTATCTTTGAGTCGAAAGTCGGTCATCGTGGGGCGGGGGTTATTCCGAGCTTCATCCGGGCGGCTCCTCTGGCGTAGGACCCTAGAGCGGACACCGCGTCGTCCAACTGCTCGGGGCTGGTCCGCGAGATTTCCAAGAGCGAGTCGATCTGGCCCGGGGTTTGGAGCTGCTCCTTGAGGGCCTTGCCGAACTCCTCGGAGTAGCGGTAGAACTCGGCGTCGGTCAACGGGCGGGGCTTGCCCGTCTTGGTGTCTATAATCGAAAACTTCTGAGGCTGCGGCAGGAACACGTTCGCGTCGGTGAGCGGGGTGAGGATAGGGTGCTCACGCACCGGAGACCCGAAGCGACCGAGCGCAGTGTCGAACCGCTTGGCGTCGATAGGTTCGCCCAGCACGTTGAGGATTGGCTTATCCCGGAACCACGTGAGCGGAGTCATGCCGATCAGCCACCCCTCAGTAGAGCGGGATTCGTTCATCTTGCCGGTGGCCATCTGGCCGAGCCACCGCACGAGCTGCGGTTGGGTGAAGCCGGACGCCATCGACGAGATGAGGCGTCGGCGGGATGAATCCTTCTGCGCTTCCGTGGAGCCGCCGCTGATCGCCTTGAATAGCTCGTTGGCACCGGACAGCATGTTGCGGTCAAGTGTTGTTTCGAACACGCTAAACCCGGCTGCGGTGATGAGGCTGAACCCTTCCGTGTCGGAGTGGATGGCTTCGTCATAGGCTGTTCCAATAGCTCCGAGCACAAGGCTCAGGCCGGGGATGTCGGTGTAGCGGATCTGGACGTCCCTAATTCGAACATGGAACGGTTTGTTCCCGGCGGCTCTCCACTGGCTGTTCTCGGCAAAGTCCTTCGGGCCTTTGCCCACGACCTCTATGAAAGGGGTCTTGCCTTCCTTGCGCTCCCGCCATGCAGCCATGGCCATAGCGACCAGCAGCGCAATCGCTGCGGTCCCGGCGGATGCGCGGGCGTTCATCGCGTAGAACTCGATGCGCCCCTCACGTGTCGTCCGGTCGATGGTCTTGCGGTAGTCCTCAAACTTTCCTTTGAGAGCTTGGCTCGGAGATGCGTTGAAGGCGCGGAGGTAGCCCCATGGGGTATAGTTGAGCGAAGCGTTGAGCAGGTTGGATGTCGTCCGAGGGAACGGCATGATGATCTTGGCCGGGAGCCCAAGAGCTTGGTTGAGCCGCCCGAATACCTCGGTTGCGACAAACCCCACCAGCCCGTAGGCATCCCCGTTGAACGAGGCGTAGGCGGCGAAGTCGCGCCCCGCTTCCTTGATCTTGGAGGCGCGGTCAGCCCCCATCCGGTCATTGATGAACCCCTCAAGGATCTGCTCCTTGCGGCGTTCGCGGTCGAGCTTGGTTTTGAAGTTGCCTTCCTCGCCCGCCAGAATCCGCTCAGCCTCGGCAAGGTCGCCCTTGTTGGGCCCGCTGATAACAGCCTCAACCTCGGCCTCTGTCTTGCCCGACTCGATGGCCAGTGCCCGGAGGGCCATCATCCTCTTGGCGTTGTCGGCAATCATGGAGTTCACTCCGTCTGCCGCCAGCATCGCCCGTCCGATATACTTAGTCCACGAGAACACGTTCTTGGCAAACTGCGAGGGGCTCCCCAAGAAGTTCCCGTCGTATTTCAACGCTTCGAGGACCGACAGGTTTTCCTGTTTCTCGCTCTTGAACCGGGTGGTTCCCTTGGTCAGAGCCGCCTCGGCTTCCTGCACCCACCGACGGGTGCCGTAGCTGTTGGAGCCGAAGGCGAACGACCATGCGCGGGCTGCGTCCTTGAAGAAGCCCATCGACTGGGATGTGGAAGCCCCCGTGCGCTTTGCGTCCACGGCATACGCGGTCGCTTGGACGAGGGATTCCATGAATACACTAATCCCCGTTGCCGTGGCGTTGACGATCTGGGTCGGGGGACCTGAGAGAACTCCTGCTGTCCAGATGGCTCCCGAGATGTCGAGGATGTTGTGGACCTTGTCCCACCCACCGGCAGACTTGATGTGGGCCTTGAGAATGTAGAGGCCGAGCTGCTGGGCTGCTTCGTCCCGTGAGGTTGAGCCTTCCGGGAGGGCCTGCAACTCCTCGGCCTGACGCTCGATCTCTGCGACGGTCGCCTTGTCCCATGTCGGGAGCTGGAACTTCTCAGCCAGAACAGCGTAGGCATCCTCCCGCTGGAACCCGCCCATGTTGATGTAGGGCAGGAGCCGCTGGATGGTGGTGCGGTCGAGCTTGTTCTCGATGAAGCGGCGGTCCACGTCCTGCTGGATCATGCGGTCAAGCGTCTCCTGCGAGGCTTTGCTGACGAGGTCGTTGTAGACCGCCTCCACCGCACGGGCCATCTTGTCATAGTTGGATTCACTCAGAGGCTCGGCCCCGTCGGCTGGCTCGGGAGATTGGGCGCGGAACTCGGGGTCAAGATCAGGGTTGGCCTCGCGGAGCTTGGCCTTCAACGCCTCGACGGTGAGCCCGCGCTGACCGAGAGATTGGCGGATGGCGTCAGAGAGCACGACCGTATGGCTCACGGCTTTTTGGATGAGGGCGGAACGGGCCGCGTCAAACCGGGCGTTGGTCAGAACTCCCGCCTCTTTCGGGGCGTATGCGAACACTGAGGCAACCGCAGAGTTGAACACCTGTTCCGCCAACGGGAGCTTCCCAAGGTCGCGCCATGCGCTGTCGATCTTCTCGCGGGCGGCGGCGAGATTCTCCTCCACAGTCATCTCTGGCGAAGGGGTTCCAAGGCGGGCTTCGATCAACGCCTCGATCTGCTCGCCCGCGATGCGCGTCACGTCCGCCGTGATACGGGTTATGAGGCTTTCTTCAACCTTCGCGCCCGAGAGGACTTGCCGGATGCGGTTGACCGCGCCCACCGCCGCCGCTTCGGTTGCGGCCCGGGCGATCTGCTCACGCATTGGAAGCGGGGACTGGACGAGGTGGGCGAGCCGCTGGCGCAGCACGTATTCCCGACGCTCCTCGGCGGTGATGTCTTTGGGGAGGAACTTGGCCCCCGCCCGTTCGATCACCTTCTGCATACGCCCGACCGTGTCCCGGCGGGCCTGCTCGGTGGCCTGTTTGATTCCACGCTCCAGAAGTTTGATGAGCGGGGTGTTGAGCATCCCGTCCTTGTAGCGTTTCTGGAAAGGGGTTTTATAGAGGCGAACCCAGTGGCGGGGAGCGAACAGGTCGGCCACCATGCGGAACACACGAAGCTCGGAACCAGCGCGGGAGGCCATGTCAGCCAAGTTCTCGGCAATCCGGTCAGATTCCTGCATGATCTTCTGGCGGTAGAGTTCAAGGTCTGTCCGGGCTTTGCCAAGGTCTGCGTCCATGTTGATCTGCCGGGCTAGTGCGGCCTCTGCAAAGTAGGAGAGCTTGAGGGCGACCGCCTTCACCATAACCCGCTGCTCGGGAGGAAGCTCGTGGTCGGTATCAGCCGCCGCTGCGGCCTTGAAGAAGTCGTCGTCAAACTTGTCGCGGATGTAGCTCCGCGCTTGATCGAGGGTCTCCTGCTCCTGATAGGCGATGTAGACCTTGCCCTCCAGCGCACGGCGCAGCTCGGGGCTGGCCATCTTGGCGCGGGCGAACGCGGCGGATTCCGCACGAGAGTCGGAGGTGAACACGGTCGGGTTGAACCCGCTCGTCTCGTTGGAGTAGAGGGCCCCTGCGTAGAACGGGTCCGGGTTCCGCGACCACGCTTCAACAAGCTGCTCGGGGGAAACCCCCTTTTCCATTGAAGCCGTCAGAGCCGCTCTGATAATAGTGGTTGTGCCTGCCCCCTTGGAGTAGTTTCCTCCAGTGAGGCTTGCCGTGAGGGAGGCAAAGGCCCTTGCCATAGCCCCTGAACCCGGTTGTAGAGTTCCACCTTCTCGGCTTCGGAGGGTTGCGTTTGAAAGAGCCGTTCCCAAACTTCCTGTCGGGACAGAAAACCCAACGCCTCCTGCCACTCCATCTCCCGCATGTGCCACAGCACGGATCTGGCTTTCCGACGGGCCATGTAAACCTGCCGCGTTTTGAACCGGGGAATCAGCTCCTCGGGGAGGCGTTCCTTTACGTCCCCCTCCACGGTCAACTTGGGAATCCACTCGGGAATCAAATCCTCGGGTATTTTGGGCGGGGCTGTTCTCATTGAAAGATAGACCACTCAACCAAGGAAACCGTTCAAAGACAAGCTGGGTTTCCCGGCGGGCAAGGAGCCCAGTGTTCCACTGACTCGCCTCCTCGGAGTTCCCCTCTTTCCAGCCCTCCAGCTTTTGCTCTGGGCTCGGCAGGAGGTGCTCAGTTGTCCCAAACCGCAACGCACTTGAAAGCATGTGCGAGGTCTTGCGAAGTTCTGCTACCGGGGACAGGCCCAAATCGGGGGTTACTACATAACCGTTATTATGTGCCCATGCGTAGGCCGCTTGGTAGATGAGAGACCCTTCTCCTTTTGCAGACTCGGACCCAACTCTGATTCGGTTGGACTCACCCTCGCTAAATACGTCTACCTGCCCGCCGTTTGCCGTTGTGAAGGACAGTTTCATGTCCACATCCGGGTCCCCTGAGTAATCTTCCACCGACAGCTTTGACCGCCACGCGGGGTCCAGTTCGGTTAGGATGCCCTCAACGGATTTCGTATCTGGGGATACCCGTCCGAAGGAGAATGCGTTCTCCTTGGAGGCAATGTCCTTCCATGCGGACCCCACTTGAGAAGTTTTAGCCGCCTGTTCAGGAGTCGCGGAGAAAACTTTGGCGTCTGTATTGGACCGAGCCGCCCGTTTGTCGCCCCCGGTCGTGGTGACCAACCCAAGGTCGGCGTCGAGTTCCTGTGCGAACAGCCGGATACCTTGTGGAGTTTCCAACGTGGCTGAGGTCTCGTTGCTCGCTAGTCCACCGCTCTCGTTGTCGTAGCGGAGATCATTCAGGATGTCCTGCACGGGCCGGGTTGGGATCACGTCCACGTCAATGTAGTGGAGCACACCATCGTCACTGCGAAGCACGTTGGATGGAACGGCGTCGTAAATCTTGACACCCGCTTCTTTGTGCTCCCACAGGTTCACGTCTTGGTTGGCTTCCACGCGGGTAAACCCACGGTTCTCCAAGTCATCAGCGATCTCGGCAAGAGTCGCTTTGCGCCCCCGCACCATCGGCTGGGAAGTCACGACCTGTGGAACCACCCCGTCAAGTTGGACGATTCCTTCGAACTCGGTCTGCATATTGAACACCGCCCGCCCGAGAAGAAGTGAGGTGAAGTAGTCGAGGGCCCCGCCCTTGGCTCCCACCGTCCCGTCGCCAACGTAGTCGGCGTGGGTGATCTTGATGACCCGGTCAGTCCGGGGGTCGTGGTAGACAGAGTGCTCGGCTCCGGGCGCGGCAAACTCCGTGTTGGCGTTGGCCAACCGCTTGAAGAAAGCAGCGGGCATCCGCATCCCCAAGCGGTCGGCGTAACTGACTAATCTTTCAAATCCTCGGGTCCTCTGCTCGTTAGCTTCCCTTGTGCTTTGGCTTCGGCCAGCGTCATTGGATTCTCCCGCATCTTCGACAACGAGGCCGAGGCTCTTAGGGCCCCTTCCCTGAGCTGCCGCATCGCGTCCGTTAATGTATATGAATCCGATTTGTTTGGTGTTTTCATAACTGGAGTTAGACACCCCGTCCCCGGATTCGTTCACACTTTGTAGCGGAGCGTAGTCTCGGGTTGGGGAGGTCGGAGGAAATAGTTGAGGGCTGGCTTCGTGCAGCGAGTCCATCTCGCCCACCGTCAGGTGTTCGGGCAGCAGGGAGCCGTTGTCAAGGCTTTTGGCGAACGGCAGAACCATTGCGGCTTCGGCGGCGGTCAGGACGCGGGAGGCAAGTGAGTCCACCAGAGCGGCCCGGCCCTCCCCGTCGCGCACTACATTGGCCCCGTGCAAGTCATCAAAGAGAACCCAGTCGTTACCGACCCGGGAGATGGCGGCGGACCCACCGATGGTGGAAACCTGCTGCAAGTTCAGCTCCCGAAGGGCGGCGGCGTAGTCAGCCGGGTCCGAGAAAGGCTCAGTATCGACGATCCCCTCCACGTAGGGCTGCTTGAGCACGAGATCACCTTCCTCCGTCACGGCAGCGACCTCGGTAAAGACCGGGCTCCCGTGTCGGTTGGACAGGTCGATGGCGTCAAGGAGTTGGACGACGGGATGGGTGCGGTCGCCTTCCACTGCGATGGTATCCGTCGAGGGAACAATCCTCATGTTGCCGGGGATAAACCCACGAGCCTTGCCATCAGTCACCGCGACGAGCTTGTAAGCCGCCCCTGTCCGTCGGTTAACATAGACCTTGGAGGTTGTCCCTTCGGTGAGCTGCTTGAGTTCGTCCAGAGCCTCACCCCCGATTACAGGAATACCCGCGTCCTCAACCAGCCTCCCAAGTTCCGGGGTGGGGGCAGGGACCTTCTTCGAGAGCAGATCCAGTAGGAAGGAGCCTACGGATTCGAGGGAGGCGTCTGCGGGTAGAGATGAGCCCACCGCCGTCTCGCGGATTCCTTGGATTGCTCGATGCGTTGCTTGCGCTCTTGCGCGGACACTGCGGGGAAAATCGGACCCTCTGGTGGGTGTCCCCTCATAACCCGATGCCGACGAAAGTCCGCTTCCAGCCTCGCTTCGTCTCCGTCCTGCTCCTCGTTTGAATTTTCCGATGGAGGTCGGGCCTCCGGTGAGCGGGTCGACCCCTTCGTTGGCGAGTAGTTCATGGTATTTAGACAGCTCCGCGCTGTCGATGTTCACGGGTTCTGATGTGGAAATGCTCTGGCGGGGGTTGTTGCGGCGATACTCCTCCAGTTGGGCGTTGAGGAGTAGATCCTGCCCGCTGGCTTGGAGATCGTCAACCGTTGCCCCGGTGGTGGCCTCGACAAATAGCCCTTGCTTGACCATGTCGTTGCGGAAGACCTCGGTGAAGGCTATCGCTTCATGGAACAAGTCGCCGCTCAAAGCGGACCTTGATATTTTCGGCCACTGGCACACTCAGATGCAGAATCCTAAGTGGGTGGCGAACGGGAGTCTGATCGGATACAATGCCTATGCCCTGTCCATCAAGGCATCGTTTGAACCTCCGCAACAAACTTACTTTCTCTTTGACCGCAACCGGGGGCGCACCATTACCGCGCCGATCATGTTATGACAACCAACTGGAAAAACCTAGTCGAGAAGCAACATAAGCAAACCTACCGATGGCCGAAAGGGTGGGATACTCGCGAGGAAGTGGCCGAGCAATTAGAGTGCTCCCCCGAGCGCGTCAACACGATCCTCGGGCCGGGAATCCGAGCCGGGGAGGTCGAGTCGCAAGCCTTCCCCGTTTACGATGAGGTTCTCAAACGTGTCGTCAAAGTAGTGGGATACCGCACAAAGCCCGCTAAGGACGAAGTTCCGGTGCGCCCGCCCGTGGACATGGACGACCTGAAAGCTGTTATCAAAGCCATCCGCGCTCGCCGGAAGGATCTTAAAACGCCAGCGCAAATCCAGAAGATGCTCCCGCAGCGGTTTCGCGGCGTCGTCTCGACAAAAGTTATCGCGGAGATCATTTCGTGAACGAGTTTTTTCATTCCATACTTCGTGCAAAAAACGGCGATCTTTCCTGCACTAGGCTCATCGTTCTTGGTGTGGGCGTGACCCTATGCGCGTTCGTGTGGGGCATTATCATTTTGACGGTAATATCCGGGACGGTTCCTGATATCCCTGCCGGGACGGGCGCGTTTTTGACCGGGTTGCTCGGAATTGTCGCTATCCTGAAAGGGGTTCAAAACTCGCAGGAAAAGAAGGAGGGTGAAAAATGAAATTCGACGAACGCACCGAACGCAATATCGCAACCCTCCACCCGGTCGCGCAAGAACGCGCCAGAGAGTTCATGCAGGCGGTCGTGCCAATAATGCGGCAGCGTGGCGTTGACGCTCGGATTATCTCAGGGACGCGATCCTACGCCGAGCAGGACGCGCTTTACGCCCAACGCCCGCGAGTGACTAGGGCGCGAGGCGGGTTTTCGAACCACAACTTTGGGGTCGCTTGGGACATCGGCCTTTTCCAAGGCAAAAAGTATCTGGAGGATTCTCCCCTTTACAAGGAGTGTGGGGGTATTGGTCAATCGCTCGGGCTTGATTGGGGCGGGGCATGGAAGTCGTTTAAGGACGAGCCTCATTTCGAAGTCAAGACGGGTCTGACGATGGCAGAGAAACGCGCCCGAGTTGCCGCCGGGAAAAGTATCCTATAAGAGGTTGAAGCTGCTTGCATAACCTGAGCATTTGGCCTACTAAAGAACCATGCCCGCTCCTGATCCGGTCCTTGGCAGAGTAAAAGTTGTCGCGTTTCCCGTTCCTGCGTTCGAGAACCGGCTTCTTCGCGTCCTGCGGGACCCCAACAGCGCGGGCTACGAGCTGCTGGAGGAGGGGACCGCCCTCGGAGACTGCGGGTTCATCCGTGGGGACGACGTCACCAAATACGGGGAGGGGTTCCTGCTCTGCAAGATTCGCCCGGACCCAAACACCGGATTCCATGAATGGTATTTCCTGAACCCCCGGGACAACGAGGACGCCTATAATTTTGACACTGCCTACGACGGGGAGCACGAGGACTTCCCGATTCGAACCCGCAGCTACCTCGTGTTGAGGTCAGCCCTTGCCGCGCTTCCATTCTCGGCCACCGATCCTGACAACGAGGACATGACTTTGGTGGCGCAGAAGCAGGTTCGCAGCGACGACCCGGTAGTGGACGCTTTGTTTGTCGGCATCCAACGGGTCTACCAGATTCTCCCCGGGGTGATCGTCCGGGGGCAGGAATATGACGAGGTGACCGGGATTGCCTACCCATACACCGAGCAGTCAGTCGTAGAGGGGGAGAACATTGGCGATGAGGCGACCTACATCAAACCCGAGAGCGCGGCCAAGGCCCTCAAGCGTGTGTTCGATGTGGAGACAATTCAGGACAGTTTCGACGCCTACCACAAGGCCCTTCCGCAGTTCAACAGCCGCATCCCGATCCCGGACGTGATGACGAGCATTGAGGTGTTGTGGACGGAGGAGTCGGGCGACGGGGAGTTTGACTCTGAGTGGGATGGGTTGGCCACCGGCCCCAACCGGTCGATCTCTGGCTCCGAGTCGGGCAACGCCCACGGGGCGTGTGCCGTGATGCCCGAGCTGGCGGTTGGCCGCTCCATCCAGCGCACCCAGAGCGGCCAGCATGCGTTCCCCGGCGCGGGTGCAGCCGGTGCCCATGCCATCGGCGGCCTCGGCATCCGACACACTGCGCTGGCTTTTGTCCGAGCCAACAGG
>Ga0247835_1002581_pt1 | contig 18749 bp, 17 predicted proteins | sample LaCtaG_3_FD_189912 | JGI IMG/M metagenome (GOLD analysis project Ga0247835, IMG submission 189912) | Freshwater microbial communities from meromictic Lake La Cruz, Castile-La Mancha, Spain - LaCruzMarch2015_13.5m | ecosystem: Environmental > Aquatic > Freshwater > Lake | place: Spain: Castile-La... | reverse complement strand
GTCTAACTAAAAAATAGTTGTGGAGGTAATAGAGGGAAAAAAGGGGGTTCCGCGGAGGAGCTCGGAGGAACGGAGTTACACAGAGTTTTTATTTGTTCTGTGTCCTGCCCGCCCATCCGGACTTTTCATGGAAAAAAAGGGGTTCCGCGGAGGAGCTTGGAGGTACGGAGTTGCGCGGAGAAAAACTCTGTGCAACTCCGTACCTCTGAGCTACTCTGTGGAACCCTCCCCTCTAATTCGGTTTTTTTTCCCAAAAACTCTATATTTTTTTTCAGTATAATGAAGGCTAAAGTAATATATCCAGCGAATTTATATTATTAAATCTCCATTAAACACCACCAATTATTCGTATTCAAAACATAATTTGGCCATAAAACACACATACCGCCACACCCAAAACTTGCGTTTCTCCCCAAAAGTCAGGATTATTGTATTTTTTACACGAAATACATTTGCTTATGTGTGGAATTTTGGCCATTTTAGGAAAACCCATCGACCCGGAACGCGCGCGTGCGCACAGTGCGCGGATGCGCCACCGCGGTCCCGATGAGCGCGATCTGCGGACTACTTCCGTGGGGGTATTGTGTCACGAACGCTTGTCGATCATTGATTTACGCACCGGAAAACAACCGATCCAGGGTACAGGGAATACCTGGCTGGTGCATAATGGGGAGATTTATAACCACCGAAATTTGCATACCCACTTGCTGGGGAATCGATACCATTGCCGCACGACCTCGGATAGTGAAGTGATTGTGCATTTATACGAGGAGTTTGGCGCCGATTTTTGCAACCACCTGGATGGGATGTTTGCTTTTGTGGTGGTGGATGAAGATAAAAACACCTTTGTGGCGGGCCGCGACCCAATGGGTAAGAAGCCTTTGTACTGGGGCAAAGATGCGGAAGGTCGTACCTGGTTTGCCAGTGAAATGAAGGCTTTGGCCGATGCTTGCGTGGAATTTGAGGCTTTCCCGCCCGGCCATTTTTATACCCCGGAACTGGGGCTGCAATTGTTTTACAAACCCGATTGGGAAAGTTTACCCGCCGAGGACATGGATGCGGACGGATTGCGTGCATCCCTGGAAGCGGCCGTGGAAAAACGCCTGATGTCGGATGTGCCGTTTGGCGTTCTTTTGTCTGGCGGATTGGATAGTAGCCTGATTTCCAGTATTGTAGCGCGGAAGTTGCGCGGCACGGGACAGGAGTTGCATTCTTTTAGCATTGGTTTGAATGCCGAAGCGCCCGATTTGAAATACGCACGTATTGTGGCGGAACACATCGGCAGCACCCACCATGAGGTGTATTTTTCGGTGGAAGAAGGCATTGAAATGATGCGTAAACTGGTGTGGCACCTGGAAAGTTACGACGTGACTACTTTACGCGCCAGCACGCCCATGTATTTCCTGACGCGTTATATCCGCGAGACGGGCATCAAAATGGTGCTTTCGGGCGAGGGCGCGGATGAAATTTTTGGCGGCTACCTCTATTTTTTCAACGCGCCAGACGAACAGGCGTTCCAGGAGGAAACCAAACGCCGGGTGCGGCTTTTGCATACGGCCGATGTGTTGCGCGCCGATAAAAGCACGATGGCCAATGGCATTGAAGTGCGGGTTCCGATGCTTGATAAGGCGTTTTTGGAAAAATCCATTCAGTTGCATCCGTCTTTGAAGCGCCCGGTGAAGGGGGTACAAATGGAAAAAGCGGTGTTGCGCAAAGCCTTTGATGTGGATAAAAATGATCCTTATTTGCCCGATGTGATTCTTTGGCGGCAAAAGGAACAATTCAGCGATGGCGTGGGCTATAACTGGATCGATTCGATGAAGGCTTTTTGCGAAAATGCGGTGTCGGATGCCGAATTCGAAACGGCTGGGGAGCGGTTCCCGTTTAATACGCCCGCTACGAAGGAGGCGTTTTATATTCGTACGTTGTTCCACGAACATTTTCCCCAGGAAAGTGCCGCGCGTACGGTGTTGCCCTGGATTCCGATGTGGCAGGCGAACGCGGATCCGTCGGGTCGGGCTAATGCGGTGCATGAGGAGAGCTTGGAGAAGGTGTCAGAAAAGGTTGGGGGGTAATCACGCCTCCGTGTCCATCCACTCCCGCAATTCCCCAAAGGTTTGCAACAACATCCCCGTAGCTTCCGAACTCAATCCCAAACTTTCGCAGCGTTTTAAAAACACATCCTCCAGGGAAAGCGCGTCCAGTTGTTCAGTTTCGGTCAATGCATCGAGGGCCGCGCTGCCGTGTTGGCGTCTGATTTTAAGCAATTCCAGGTTTAAATCTTTGGCAATATCCCGCAAATGGCGGTCCAAGGCGGCAACTTCCTGGTCGCCCTCGACCCATATTTCTACCCAGGCGGGTAAAGGGGCCGTGGGATCATGTAGTTTTTGCAGTTTTGCTTCTATTTCTGCTAAGGAGCCGCGAATGGTGGCCAGTTTTCTGAAAGTTAGTACGGGAATTTCCTGGATGTCGACCAGTCCTTTGCCGGGTTCAACATCGCACAGGAGGACCAGTTTTTTATCGGCAATTTCGCTAAAACTGAGTGGAATGAGCGAGCCGCAATAGCGGATATGTTGTTTTTTACCGACGATTTGCGGACGATGGATATGTCCAAGTGCCACATAATCAAAGATGTCGGGAAATTGTTCGGCGGCGATGTTCTCCAGGTTGCCGATGTAAATATTGGCTTGCTCTTCGGTGGCAGCCGCGCCTTTGGCATATAAATGGCCGGTGGTGAGCACGGGAATATCCAGTTTTTGCGCATCCAGCATTTCTTGCGCGCAGGCCGCCATTTCCTGATAATGCTTATAAATGCCTTCTTTGATGCGTTGGATGCGGTCGTCCATGCCTTCCCCGGAAATGCTGCCTTGAAAATCGCGGTCGCGCAAAAAGGGCACCGCGGCTACGAGGGCTAAGGGTTTACCTGCTTTGTCTTTCAGCAAGATTAATTCCTCTTCCGGACCACCGGCTTTTCCAATAACATGAATACCAAGGGCTTGCAATAGGTTTTTGGGCGCTTCCAGTTTGCTGGGTGCGTCGTGGTTGCCGCCTATAATAATGATGTGCCGACAAGGGCTGCCCACCAGACGTGATAAAAACTGGTAATACAGGGTTTCGGCACTGGTGGGCGGATTGTTGACATCAAATATATCACCCGCCACGATCAAGGCGTCTACTTGCTGGGCGGCGATGGTTTCGAGCAGCCAATCGAGGGCAAGACCGTGTTCGGTGTCTCGACTTTGGCCGATGAACTTTTGGCCCAAATGCCAATCCGATGTGTGCAAAAACCGCAAAATATTAGTGTTTTAGGCGGGTAAACCGGATATAATCGGTGGAAGGCGGCTGCGTCAAACCCAATTGACGGCCGAGGGTCAGCAATTGTCCGCGGTGAAAGGTGCTGTGTTGGATGCAGTGCAGGATCATTTCTGCCCGCGGCTGGCTGTAGGCATTTCCCGCCAGGTCTTTGTACGCAACAGCTTCCTCAAAAAAAGCATCCACCTGCGCCTGGATGTAATCGCGAAAATCAATTGAATTGGCCAGCATACCTTCCATTAAATCGGCATTGCTTCCTTCAAAGGTGTTGGATAAAAAGCGGGTGGGCACTTCGCCTTTCAATCGGCGCAACCAAACTTCCTCGGCCGCATAAATGTGTAAGAGGGTGAGGCGCACGGAAGGGAAACTCGATACAATTTGCTGTTCGAGCAGCGTATCGGGTTGATCCTTAAACCATTGGATGTATTGTTCATTGGCCCAAACATTAAAGGCCACATAGTCTTTTAAAAGTGCACTTACATGCATGACGAAGGTATTAAGCGGGTGATTGTTTTTCTAAAAGGGCCATATAAAAGCCGTCAAAGCCTTGATCCTGGGGCAAAATGCGTTTTTCTTCCAGCAGCCGAAAATCAATACCGGCCGGACTATTCAAAAACGTGGCGACCTGATCCTGGTTTTCGGAAGGCAAGATACTGCAAGTGGCATATACCATACGTCCGCCCGGCTTCAAAATCGGACTGTAACTTTGCAATATTTCTTGTTGCAGTTCCCGCAATTGCTCGATGGCGGCGGGTTTCAATTTCCATTTGGCATCCGGGTTGCGGCGCAAAATGCCCAATCCGCTGCAAGGCACATCCAGCAGCAAGCGATCGGCCGAATCATACAGGCGTTTTACTACTTTTTTGCTTTCGATCACCCGGGTTTCGATGTTGGGTGCGCCACCGCGACTCGCCCGTTTGCGCAATTCGGCTAATTTCCATTCGACGGTATCCAGGGCGATTAGACTGCCTTTGCCTTGCATCAGGGCGGAGATATGCAGCGCTTTACCGCCCGCGCCTGCACATGCATCCACCACGCGCATGCCGGGCGCGGGTGCGAGCAGTTGCGCAACCAATTGACTGCTATAGTCTTGCACTTCAAACATACCTGCCCGAAAGGCTTTGGTGGTAAATACATTTTGGCGTTTCAGCAAGCGCAAGGCCAAATCATCGCCGATGGGTTCGGATTCCACGCCTTCTTCCAGCAGTTGCTTTTGCAGGGCTAAGCGGTTGGTTTTCAGGGTATTGGTGCGCAATACGACCGAAGCCTGTTTATTTAAATGATGCAGGGTTTCGTCCCAGGCATCGCCCAGTTCTTGTGCGCCTCGGTCATCCAACCAATCGGGGATACTTTCGCGAAAACGGCGGGTTTCAAGTAAGCCTTGGGCTTTGTGCAGGATGAGTTTGGGATGTAAGGCTTCCCATTCGCGCCATTCGGGCAGGGCAGGGGCGCCTTGCAGCAAAAAATGAATGCCGATGATATGCCAGAAGTCGGCCTCGCGTTCGGGTGTGCGTCCTAAAATGGCGCTGTACAAGCGAAAATAGCGCACCACTTCGTAGGTAGTCTCTGCGATAAATGCCCGGTCGCGACTGCCCGCTTTGGGGTTGTTGCGCAGGGTATGTTCGATCACCTTGTCGGCGTACCGGTCGTCCAAAAAGATGGAATACAGCGATTGGGCCACTGCGCGCACCAAAATGGGGTGGAGTTTTTGTTGTGTAAAAGTAGACATTGGGGCAAAGGTACGATGCGGGAAGCGGAGTTTATGATTTCTTCCGAAACGATGCAAACGATGCGAACATTTTATCGTACAGCCGGTCTTTGGCAGACTTAGGAAAAGTGGCAAAAAACTGCACACTTTTTTGATCTTCCATCCTGCAAAACATAATAATTACGATAAAGGGCTCTTTAAACGGACTGTTGCCGGGCGGCGGGTTAAACTCCCCTTGCAGTTGGTACGCTTGCATATCTTTCAACGTCGTAAACCCATGCTGGACGATTTTCGCGTAGGCGTTTTGGTCTTTCAGGATCGCCACGGTGTCGTTCAAGGCCGTTTCAAAGGGCACCGGACTGGTTTTCATGGCCACCAGGGCCTGGGTAGCGTTTTCCTGCCAGCCTTCTGTTACGAGTACGAAACTGGTATCGGGTGCCGAGATTTCGTAGCCAGTGTTAAAGCCGGTACGCGCGATGGGGCGGACATTGGCCATGGCATCGTTTTGGGCGTGGGATGCAGATAATGAAAACAATAGGGTGTGAAAAATTATGTATAAAATGCGCTTCATCAAGGGGACGGTTTTCTATTAAATAATTTCTTCAATGGTGTCAAACGGAACAAAATCAAGGTAACCTTGGGCAACCAAAAAGTCATCATTTTGCATTTTCAAATAATTGGCGTGTTGCATGGCCGTTTGATCGGGCTCCTGTGGAAACATTTCACGCAGGCCTTTTCCGGTGTAGTATTTTATAATGAAATCAGGACTCATCGAAATAATACCTGCATTCATACGCACGCCGGATGTTAAAATCAAGGTAACTGCACTGTTTGCTTTTAAATTGGGCAGCACTTTAGATCGGATTAAAATCCCTTTTTCCACCTCCAGATTTCCAGCATTTAATTGGTTTACATCAATATAATCACCTTTAAAAGGGAGCGCATCGTTCACTTTAGCAACCGTGTGATCGGTACTTTTTAATTTATTAATGCTGTACACGGAAGAATATTCCTTAAATGGTAAAATCTCTTTTAATAATACAAAAATATCAAGGATAAATACTTCCCGTTCAATATGATCCAAGTGTTTCGAACTTACGATCCAAGCATATTTTTCCAGGTAAGCGCTGTTAATATGTTTTAATAAAATGAGATCGAAATCGTACCCATTGAGTACAAAATCATTTTTTTGCAAAAGATATTTTTCTAATACCTTTTCTACTTTATGTATTACGATATTTGCTACCATTTTTTCTTGAGCCAGGTTAATACGCCATGATTTTTATCTTCCAGGGCGTTGATGAGCAATGAAACTTCTGCGTGGGTGGCCGAGGAAATTTGCTTTTTGGAATTATATATTATGTGTTAAGATATTGCTTGGGGAAAAGCCTATGCAAAGGATAGAAGTAGCCGATCGTGCTTGTGGCTTTTCAAACACACATGTTATCTAAAGTTGTTATCTCTCCACCATGAGAAGTTATCGGAAATAATGATTTCATTTTTTTCAAAATGTAGCGTTGTCTTCATTGGTATAGTCCTGAATTTTAAATCGTATTTGTTTGCTAAATATCGTATTTCTGGCGTGTCATCATATGTCAGCATGTACTTTCCTTTTAGCTTAGATGTAAGTTCAAATAATCTTTCATGATCAATATCATAATAGGTGTAAAGACGTTTGCCAGCAATAGTGTAAGGAGGGTCAATAAAAAAGTATGCAATTGTATTATTTATATTTTGTTCTAATATGTCAAATGCATCACCTGAAATAAAATTTATCTTATCTTTAACATAGTTTATAGCAGATATTCTGTCGCGCAATGTTTTAGGGTACCACCGAGAAGTAATTCCTTTCCCATTCTCTCCGTTTTTAATCATACCAGAACCTTTAGCAAGAATGCCTCCATGAAAAACTCTATTTTTCAGTATTGTACAAAATGCAATGTCCTGAAGTTTTTTATTTGGATTGTCTAATTCGGTTTTTACGTTTTCATGTGTCAGGTCAAATGAATAAATTTTTTCAGCAAGCCATTTATTTTTGTCTTTTAAGATAATTTCCCAAACAGCAGCAATTTCTTCATCCATTTCAACCATTGTAATGTGTTCAGCCATTTTTTCAAATGCTGCCGTCAAACTTACAATTGCACCGCCCGCAAAAGGTTCAATTAATTCCTTTACAATTTTACCTTCCTGTTTTAACCACTGCCTAACAGTAGGAATTAGCCATGTCTTTCCTCCAGGATACCGAAATGGACTGCGTTGTGGAACAGATGCCACATTAATGATGGATTGTATATTTTTTTGTTCGTCAATATCGAACATATTCATTTGGTTTTTCATTCTACAACAATGTTTTCGATGTTCTCAATATCTGAAACTCCTGCTATTTTTGCATCAAGTTTCTTCTGAAGCATTTCAGTGAATTGACTTATGGAACCTGCCTCAAATTTGGCTATCTGTTCTAATGCACTTGCAAAATTTGTATAAACAACTCTTTGAAGTTTGAGAGATAATATTTTTGTATTATTGTCTGCCACAAGGTCATATAAGAAAAATGCAAAATCAGATTCTGATTTATCAAATTCGGGAAGAGTAGGCAAGGTGTTGTAAAAACTTGTTTGTAATGCAACAACTTGTTTTTTGTTCCATTGCTTCAAAATTGAACCTTTTGCAATAATTTGTGGGATAAGCCTTTTCCTTGAGGATGAAAGATAATCAGGTTTGGGATATTTGAAAGCCTGTTTCCAATTGAAGTCAGGTTTTGGATTTTCCAAATATTCAGTAAATGGCCCTGACAAATTGCCCGAAATGTAAACCGCCTGAACTTCAAGTGAACCAAAGTCTAAAACACGGCCTTTGTTGTCATAGGAAACTAAAACGTAATCAATATTTCCTGCTGATTTTTCATGCTTATCCTTGAGTCTTACTTCACCAACATGTGTCCATGGCGCCTTGCCGTCAAAAATAAAACTTGCTGCATCACTTATGATACTCCAATCTTCTCTAAATCTTATTGGGCAAATGATGACCGGGTTGTCTTTATGAATTAAGCTACAAACACCTAATGGAAACTCAATACTGTTTTTTGTGCAACTAGAAACGATGTTATTGAATGGACACAGTTTGTTGTCACGATAGCGTTTTGCCCTATCACTTTCATTATCAATGGGAAAGCCAAAAACTTCACCTAATGGCTGAAAATCTTTTTTGTTCACACTCATTTATAAAAAATAGTAAATATTGCCAGTCATAGGGACTGTTATTGGAGGAAGGTTGATTGTAATAATGGCCACGAGCAATTTCAGATTACCTGTTGTCTTATGAATGTTCGTAAAGCATTTTATGTTTTTACTTTTAGCAAAAGTAAAATACAACAAAAATATCATTCTTTTTTCAATTTGCAATTATCAAACTGACATTTTATTTTTTCAAGTTGCAGCTGGCGCATTTCGGTAGCGATTAGCTTAATCGGCAACATTAAGTTCGAAGTTTTCAACCGAATTTCCAATATTATTATCGGTTCCCCCTATTTTACACCCAAAATCCGATACATGGAATTACGCGCCGCCATCCTGCAAACCGCTACTGAAACCCGTACCCTGCTTCCAAACCAGTACAATTCATTCGATGACTTATATGTTGATTTTCAACAAGAAAGCATCGAGAGTGGACTGCGGGTGTCGCTTTTTTTGCATCCCAAACAGGATGTGGTGCTACAACGGGTGGAATTGCAATACGCGGTAAAATGGCCCGAAAATGCGCGCTTTTTTGCCAACGGCTACCAATCCTGGAGTGAAAGTACCTGGCTTCCTCTAAATGGAACAATGCCGCGCCTGCGCCCGATCGCTCGCAAGCGCATGGGCCTTTATGGCGATGATGCCATTCCCAATATTCCATACGGTGCTGGTAACTTACACGCCTGGACGTATTGCCTAGTTGATTTGGGCAACGGACAACAACAATTGATCGGCTCCACCAGCGAAAAGACGGGTTTTACCTTGTTTTTATACAATCATCAAACAGGTATCTTAACCATCCGCAAAGATTTGGAGCAGTTGGGTTTATCGCATTCGTTTCCGTTACTGGAAATATGGGCGCGTACCGGTCAGCCAAATGAATTGTTTGATCCTTATTTTGAGCAAATGGAAACTCCCAAGGTTTCCGCGCGTAAGGCGATTGGCTGGACGAGCTGGTACCAGTATTTTACAAAGATCAATGCCCCACTGTTATTAAAGGAATTGGAGGGCTTTTCTACCTTCATAAAAGACACAGAACCAAAAGATTGTGATGTGTTTTTTCAAATTGACGATGGTTGGCAAACGGCGGTAGGGGATTGGCGTTCCGCAAATGCGGGCTTTCCGCAGGGCATGGCGGCGATGGCCCAAGCGATCAGAAAAGAACAAATGCAGCCGGGCTTGTGGTTGGCGCCTTTTATTGCGGCTTCACACTCCGAATTGGTCCAAAAACATCCCGATTGGCTGCTCAAAGATGCCAAAGGTAAACGGGTGATTGTAGGTTGGAACCCGCTTTGGAAACCCAAACCCGGCTTGTTTCGCTCGGGCGGTTGGTATTACGCCCTCGATTTTTACAACCCGCAAGTGCAGGATTATCTGAGTGGCGTATTTCACATTATGCTGAAAAACTGGGGATTTGAACTCCTGAAACTGGATTTTCTGTTTGCGGTTTGTCTGGCGCCGCCGCCGGGCAAAACCCGCGGACAAGTGATGCACGAGGCGATGGTTTGGTTGCGCAAACAAATGGGCGATCACAAAATGCTGGTTTGTGGGGTGCCGCTGGGCGCTGCGTTTGGTTTGGCCGATTATGGCCGCATCGGGGGCGATGTGCACCTGGCCTGGGACAATCCCTTGTTGCGTTGGTTGGGGCACCGGGAAATGGTGAGCACCTTGGCGTCTCTGCGCAACACCTTGGGACGCTGGCATTTACACCAACGCGCCTTTTTGAACGATCCGGATGTGTTTATCCTAAGAAGTAATGATCAACAACTGACGCCCACACAGCAGTACACCGTATTGATTATCAATGCCTTGTTGGGGGGCGTGTTGTTTACGTCCGATTCGGTGGCGGCTTATACCGGCGAACAAATCAGCGAATACCAGGAAGCATTGGAGTTGTTGAATACGCAAGTAACGGACGTGAAAATGATTGCACCTGATGTATATCAAATTGATTTTCAGGAACAAAACGGCAAGCTGCGCCATGCATTTTGTAATTTAAATGCAAAACCGGTACAGTTTCAATCTGTTTCGGGTGTGATGATGGAATTACAAGCGTATGAAAGTTTGCTGTAAGGTTTAATTCCAACTCATCTGCTCGGGCATGTCGGATATAATTTCAAACAAATCACCTTTGTCGTACATGATTTGGCTCCACAATCCGGTTGGTTCTGATTTGAACAGATAATTAGCGTCCATCGGAGCAGCCACCCAGGAGCCGGTTTCCATTTCGTCGTCCAATTGTCCGCCCGACCAGCCGGAGTAACCCACAAAAAAGCGGATATTTTCGGGTTTCATCAAGTCGGCATTGATCAGGAATTTGAGTTTATCGAAGTTGCCACCCCACCAAACACCGGGGCTCACTTTGATACTTTCTTCCAATAAATCGCCCAAATTGTGAATATAATGGAGGGTGTCCGTTTGAACCGGTCCACCGTAGTACACTTCTGCGTCAAAGTTTGGAAAATCTTGCATCAGGTCGTTCACCTTCATATCAATGGTCTTGTTCAACACAAAGCCGATGCTGCCCTGGTCATGGTGCTCGCACAGTAACACCACTGCGCGTTTGAAGTAAGGATCAAGCATAAAAGGCTCAGCAAGAAGTGCTTGTCCACTTTTTATTATTGATTTCGCTGCCATAGTCAAATACTTGGATTATAGTACACGGGACGAAAATAGGTACCTGTATTGTGAATAGCAAGTGCCTTTTCATTTTTTATGAATTTTTATTTTGCTCCACGCCGCACATACACGGAAATTTGGTCGTCTTGCAAATTAAACTGGTTTTTTAAATCCAGTTGCACGGGTAAATCAGGGGCAGCAATACCGCCTCCAAGCATTTGCGCGTTTTTAATAACCCGAATTTCATCCCAATAGTTCTGGGAAATAAACTGTTTTAACAAATGGGCACCGCCTTCTACGATCAAACTGGATTTTTGGGCCTGGCCGAGTTGTTCCAGCAACGCCGGAATTTCGAAGGGATCATACGGGGCCAAAAATTGCAGGTTTTGCCAGTTGCCGGTTCTTGGCGGACCATAAATCCAGGTCTCCTGCTGGTCGTCGAACAAATGATAATCGACGGGAATATGGGCGTGGCGGTCCAGGGCAATGCGCAAAGGGTTGGGGCCGGGATAAGTGCGGGTATTTAAACTCGGGTTATCTACCACAGCAGTCGTATTTCCCACTAAAATAGTGGATATTTCACTGCGCCAACGGTGGTTCAATCGTTGGGTAATGGGGTTGGAAATGGGCGTGCGTGCTCCCGAAATTCCGATGAAGCCGTCCTGGCTTTGCGCCCATTTCAAGATGATATACGGCGTTTTTTGCTGAATCCATTTAAAAAAAATGCGGTTCAACCAGGCACCTTCCTGTTCCAGCAAACCTGTTTCTACTTCAATGCCGGCAGCGCGAATTTTTTCAACCCCTCGTCCAGCAACCAAGGGATTGGGGTCCAAATTGCTGATGACCAGTTTTTTGACCTGATTTTTGATCACCAGATCGGCACAGGGCGGTGTTTTGCCATAATGGGAGCAAGGCTCGAGCGAACAATACAAGGTGGCGGCTTCGATCAAAGAACGATCTTCCGTTTGCACCGATTGAAAGCAGTTGACTTCCGCGTGCGGACCACCATATTGGGCATGAAATCCTTCGCCGATGATGCGATTGTCATGCACCAACACCGCGCCGACCATCGGATTGGGCGCAACGTTACCAGCCCCCAATTGGGCAAGTTCGAAGCAACGCTGCATGTATAAGGGGTTGGTCAACAATTTATTCAGTTATGGTCCACGCAAAGTGGTTATGAAAATAGATGGCTTCTAATTCATTGAAAATCAATTTTTTATCCATCTATCCTTCAAATCCGTTTAAATCTGGGTTTAGATGGATGGAAGGCTAAATTTTTGCCAAAATAGCGGCCATGGCCTGTTGCAGTGCAAGCGCTTCTGTCCGTGCTTTTTCGGCAAAATCGGTTCCGGCGCTGGCGTACAAAATTCCCCGGGAGGAGTTAACGAGCAAACCGCAGTCTTTGTTCAATCCGTGCGCGCAAATTGCTTCCAAATCTCCACCCTGAGCGCCCACACCCGGTACCAGCAAAAAGTGCTCCGGCGCAAGCGCACGTACCCCCGCGAAGGCTTCGGGATGGGTGGCGCCTACCACATACATCATGTTTTCAGGAGTGCCCCAAGCCTGCGATTGTATAAGCACCTTTTCAAACAACTTGCGGTGTTCGCCTTCCTGGATGGTTTGCTGAAAATCGGCGCTGCCTGCATTGGAGGTTAAGGCCAAGAGAATCACCCATTTATCCTGAAAACCGGTAAAAGGTTGCACACTATCGGCTCCCATGTAAGGCGCAACGGTGATGGCGTCGCAATGCAATTGATTGAAAAAGGCCTCGGCGTACATGCGGCTGGTATTGCCAATATCGCCGCGTTTGGCATCGGCAATGATCAGGTGGGACGTGCCGATGTAATCGACCGTTTTTTGAAACGTGACCCAGCCTTTTGGTCCGAGGGCCTCGTAAAAGGCCAAATTGGGCTTGTAGGCTACACAAAGATCGCGCGTTGCATCAATGATGGCGCAATTGAACGCATAGATCGGATCGGGTTCCGAATGCAAATGCGGGGGGATTTTGGACAGTTCGGGGTCAAGGCCCACGCAGAGAAAGGATTGTTTCTCAAAAATGCTGGCAACTAATTGTAAACGATTCATGGGGCAAAAGTAGGGGATAAATAAATAAAATCGGAATGTTAACCCGGCAAGGATATTTTTCCCATGCTCAAATAGGGTAGGCCGCCCAGTTTAAAATCAGGTTCCGGCTTTCCGGCGACGGCTTCATTCGCTAAAACGGCGAATAAAACGGCTTCTTTGGCGTCTGCTGGAATACCTAGATCATAAATTGACTTTATTTTCCAGTCGGGTAAAAGTTGTTTTAAATGCCGCACCAGGGTAGCATTGCCGTTGCCGCCGCCACTCAAATACAAGGCTTTGGGTGCGCCCGTGCCTTGTACCCGTTTAAGCGCATCCGCGATGGTTTCGGCACTCAGGCGGTTGAGCGTGGCCATTTGGTTGAACGGATTTAACTGACCCTTCGGATGTTGTGCAAAAACAGCGTCTGCCCAGGCGGTGCTAAATTGCTCAGGCCCGGTGGTTTTTGGAAACGGCAATTGAAAAAAAGGATCGCTTTTGAATATTTCCAAAAGGCCTTGGTCGACCATCCCCGCAGCGGCTTGTGCCCCACCGGCATCGTAATCGACTTCAAACAGGCGTCGGGCATAAGCGTCCATGAGCGTATTGCCGGGGCCGGTATCGGTCGCGAACACGTCGGAAGCGTGTCCGTTGGCGGGTAAATAGGTGAAATTGCCAATTCCACCGATGTTTAGTAAAAACCGGTCTTCGTCGGGGGAGGAAAACAAAAAATAGTCGCCGTACAAGGCCAAAGGTGCACCTTCCCCCCCGCCTGCGAGGTGTTTTTGTCGAAAATCGCTGATCGTAATAATCCCCGTTCGGCGTGCAATATGATCGCCGTCGCCCATTTGCAGGGTCGCATTGGGGTAATGATCTTGCTGGTGCTGACTGCGGGGGGCATGCAGGAGGGTTTGGCCGTGGCTGGCAATGAGGTCAATTTCTTGTGGGTGAATGCCCAATCTCAGGAGCATGGTATTGACGAATAGGGCGTGTTTTTCGGCAATCAGCACATTTAAAATGGCCAGAAACTGAAAGTCTACCTGTTTTTGAGCAAAAACCTTGCGGATTTCGGCTTTAAAGGCATCGTCGTAGGAAGCCGTTTCAAAATATAGCAATTTGACCTCGGTGTCTTTTCCGTTGTTGCGCAGGGCGCAGATAGCCATATCCAGGCCATCCAAAGAGGTGCCCGACATCAAGCCGATGATCGTGCGGGATGATTTTTGGGCAATATGGGCCAGTTGTAGGATATCTGGTAGCATGGATTGTTGTTTGTAGTAGGGCAAAATTATAAATCGGGCACTAAAAACACCGGACTTCCATTTAAAAGCACGGTTTTGCCTTCCTGCACTTCGGATTGACGGGTTTTGCTGTAATCCCAGGCGTATTTTCGGAGTTTTTTAGGTTCCATATTGGCTGGAAAGGTAAAACTTCCTTGCGCAGTTTCTTCCAAATCAGTTTGGGTACGCGCCCATAAAACATACACAAATTGTCCATTGGTTTTTTTAAATGCGGCCCCATCCAATGCTTTTGAAAGTTTTAACCGACTGGTTTGAATAGAATCATATCGGGTAGAATCGAGCAAAAGCGCCGTTGTATGCACTGCAAATGCCTCTAAATTGGGTTCTGCAGCGCCTTTTTTTACCCCATTCAGGTTTTTAAACAGGCCCATGTAGGCAAATTCGCCCGTGGCAGTGGCTTCCGGCTGGTCGTCGGCCAAACTATAGAGGTGCATTTGGGCCACCCCTTGTACCTGTGCGGTTACCAGCGATTTGATCACAAAATTGATTTGCGCCAGGTCGGAGCCCATGTACTCCCCAAAGCGCTTCCGGGGCACGTTGTATTCGGTACAAATCCAGTGTTTTTTAGGGTAAACGCGGTTGTTGAACCCGTGTTTATTCAAAACAACATCAAAATCGCGCTTTTTTTGCCACAACCCGGCTACAGCAGCATCCGAATGCCGGGTATACTTAAATCCGTTGAGGGCGTTGCTCCATTGGCGGGTAGAATTATCGAGGTGCGGGTAACAATGGTAACTCATACAATCGAAATACGCGCCGCCTTTTAGGGGAAATTCGTCTTGCACCAAGCCATTATCCGGGTTATCCGTATTGCGGCAAATGGCATCCAAATAAGGCGGCCATCCCAATCCGCCCACCGCTACAAGTGCTTGTGGGTCAATGGATTTAATCACTTCATAACTGATGCGCAGGGTGCGGATATAGCCAAATATGGGCGCATGTAAATTGGTTTCTGCGGGCGTTGGGTTGTTTTCCCACCAATTACCGGGCTGGCCCTTGGCTTTCCATTCGTTTCCTTGGAGTCCGTAATCCGGTTCATTCCAAACTTCCCAAATTTTAATCAGCCCTTTGTACATCCGCGCCATTTTCCAGACGTACACGGCATACGGGTTGTTTTCATTGATGGGGGTTCCGTTGGCGCCATTGTCCCAAATCGGTTCATACAAATTTCGGAATAAGGCGCTGGGATTTTTGGGGTCATATAATATGGTGTCGCGTTGTTTCTCGGAAGGAAACCCGATGATGGCGACAATATTATTCAGGCCAATTTTTTTGTAATATTTAAAATGGGGCAAACGGGCGTCGTAGCCCCATTGTTCGAGGAAATGCGCGTACAAACCCGGCCGAATCGTATTAATACCAATACCCGCTTCGGCACGGTCGGGTGTGCCGTGTACGAGGGCGGCGAGTGCTTTATCTTCAAAATGGGGTGGGAAATAGCCTAAATTGACGCCATAGCCAAAAGGTTCGTCAAAACGCGGAACACTGTCCTGGGCGGTTGGTTGCGAGCATGCGCCGTGGGGAAGAAATAGCAATAGGAATAGGTAGCGCATGATGGGATTTGTGGTAGTGTGTAACTTTTATCAATCTTTGTTTAATACCACTAAAGCCCAATGTCGTTGATTTAAGATTTATCATGTAATCTTAAATCTTAAATCCTTATGTCAACGGCATTGCCACTAAAGCCCCCCCGCATCGCAGATCGGAAAGACCAAAGCGCGGCGGGGGGGATTGAGAACTGGCAAACTTCCGACAAGTTACTCCTCTTCTTCAATAAACCGCACGCCGTACGTTTCCAGTTCTGCCATGATCGGCTCATATACCTCGGGCATGGTTGGAATATTGACGCCCGTGGTGGATATTTTACCTTGCATCAGCAGTTTTACAAAGATGCCGAGGGGCAAGCCCACCAAGGTCGACATGGCGGTTTCGTTGCCATTTTGGCCTTTCATCACCAGGGTAGAGGTGCGTTTTTTCTTTTTTCGGTTGAGTTCGTATTCAAAAACGTGTTGCATGATCACCATATCCTGATCATTGGGCTGAAGTGCCCACTTTTCGAGCAACAGCCGTTCGAGGATCAGCGATGGGGTAGCATTTTGCACTTTGATGCGTTTTTTGCTAAACAAGCCCAGCCATTCCAGTTTTTGCATGATTTCGCTGTTCGGCTCGGTCTCTACCATTTTCGAGATCCGGTCTTTTACCGACCCTGTATGTTGACTGATGCCAAGGAAAGCCTCCATCAGGTCGTGGTAGGTCAGTTTGTCTGAATCGACAATCGGAAACGTTGCGTCGGTGAGTCCGATACGGACCAAAGCGTTCCAGGCATCGCAAAAACCCATATGTCGGATGGTGCCGCGAAACAGCGTTTTAATATTTTGCAAACCGTACGCCTCTTTATACATAAGCGAATCGCGGTTGGCATACACTTCCCATTTGCCCATACCCGGAATATCAATGAGTCGATATTGGCGGAATAGGCGGCGGTAGGGAATGTATTTAAGTTTGCCTTCTTCCAGGAATTGGGCCGTGCCTTGTCCGGCCAGCACCACATTGCGGGGGTTCCAGCTGAACTTATAATGCCATGGATTGTCGTCGCTTTCGGGTGCCACCAAACCGCCTGTATAAGAGTGGAATGCGGTGATTTTGCCGCCCATGGCCTGAATTTCATGGATGCGTTGCATTGCGCTCATGTGGTCGATACCGGGATCCAGTCCAAGTTCGTTCATGAATACCAGCGCACGTTGGCGGGCTTCATCGCCCAGGCGGAAAACTTGTTTGGAAACATAACTTGCGGTAACCATATGTTTGCCCAGCACAATACAGTCTTGTGCAACCTCCAAGTGCATTTGTGGGGGCAAAAGGGACACGACAACGTCATGTCGGTTAATTACTTCTCGGCGGTCGTTTGGCTTGGAAGCATCCAGCCAGATTGCGCGTCCGTTCGGATGATCTTTAATTTTCTTTTGCGCCAGTTCAATATCTGCATCGGCAATGGTAACGAAGAAATTGTTTTGCTGTGCTTGCTCCAGAATGTAATTGATCAGAATCGTCGCTGAACGACCAGCCCCAATAATCAAGAGATTTTTCATCAATTCAAGAAAGTTTTACTGGCGAAGATAAGGAACTTATGACTTCAAATAAAAATCGTGGAAAAATATCAACCTTGAATTCAAAAAGACTTTGCATATTTGCTACATGATTCTCCCGAGTAGGGTGCTTTTAGGCAAAAAAAAGGTCAGTCCTTACGACTGACCCACTCCAAAAGGAATATGTACATGGGATTATAACGGGAATTTCGCCGCGAAAGGCTGTGATTTTGTCGGATTAAACCAAATTTCATGTTCGTATGTCATAATTTTCAGACAATATCTTTATACCTATTTTTTCCGTTGAAGAAAAAATGGTTTGCATTGAACTGTTTCACCTTTAAAAATGTCAAGGCTTATGCGTTCACCTGTTACAATTAAAATTAAGAATGGAACTGTGCGTGTTTCTAAAAACCGCTAGTTATCCGCAATACTCCCCAAAACAGGTTAATCCGCCAACCCCTTGTATGCAGAAAACGATTAAACAAAAGTAAAAGAAGGGAAGTCTTGTCAATCGTGGCAAGACTTTTTTTGTGCTATGACTACAACAAACGCAGCGAATATCGTGCCGGGTTTTATAGGATCGGCCTCCAAAAATGTTAAAATAGCCAAATTGGGCTAAATATTTTTTATCCCTCCATCCATCCTTTAAATCCCCCCAAATCCTGGTTAAGAAATATTCCACCCAAATCTTGGTTAAAGTTCGTTATTTCGCGCCGCTTTACAACAACATCATGAGAACATATACACTGCTTGCGCTTTGCGCACTTTTATGGACCAATGTGCGCGCACAAACCACCGTTGCTCCTGTAACCCCCACAGATACAACTATTTATGATTTTGTGGAGGAGTTGCCCATTCCAATGATCGCACGTTGCGTTAAAAACATTCCGGCCTCCTGGACGCTCGACAGCATCCGAACTTGTGCGCAATACACCTTATTATCCATCCTTTCGGGCAATATTCAGTATCCTGAAACGGCCCGGCAACAGGATATTCAGGGCACCGTAGTGCTGTCGTATGTGGTAGAAACCAATGGTAAAATCAGCAACCTCAAAATCATGCGTGATATTGGCGGCGGCTGTGGCGCGGAAGCAGTTCGGGTGTTTACCGCCCTCGATGAGGCTGGATTGAGTTGGAAACCCGGCATTCAGGATAAAAAAGCCGTGCGGGTGCGTCAAACCATGCCCCTGCGTTTCAAACTGGAAGAAAGCAAGCCTTATTATTTGAGTGTAAAAGGCGACACCATATATACTTCGGTGGCGGTAGAGCCGAGTTTTCGGGGTGGCATGGATTCGTTGCGCGCGTTTGTAGCCAACCAGGTCCGCTACCCAAAAGCATACCGCGATAGTTGCAAAAACGGTATTATCGAAATGAACCTGCTTTTGCGCAACAATGGCAAGGTGGAGGTGGACAATCAATTGGATTT
>Ga0247835_1002577_pt1 | contig 18785 bp, 20 predicted proteins | sample LaCtaG_3_FD_189912 | JGI IMG/M metagenome (GOLD analysis project Ga0247835, IMG submission 189912) | Freshwater microbial communities from meromictic Lake La Cruz, Castile-La Mancha, Spain - LaCruzMarch2015_13.5m | ecosystem: Environmental > Aquatic > Freshwater > Lake | place: Spain: Castile-La... | reverse complement strand
TGAGTGACGCATACCACAGACGCTTCTGCCAAAGGGTCGGCCGGATGTCATGCGGTGTCATGGACGCGCATCCTGTCCCAACCAGCGTGGTCTTCAAACCGAAAACTTCCGCCAGATGAGGAGGAAGAAACCCATCCACCCCAGCAGCAGGATGGCAATGAGCAACGCCCCGCCCGCCCCGCGTGCGGGATGGGTCAGCCAAGACGAAAACCGACGATTAAGCCAGGGCATGATCGGCCAGGTCAGGAGGCTCACGCTGACCAAGTTCGACAAGAGCATGCGCGCGGGCCGCGGAAGCCCGCCGATCCACGGCTCCAGCGCGAGCCCGAGAAACATGACGGTGGGATAAAGTCCCAAGACAACAAGAAAGGCCTGCTTCCAAGCCGGCGGCGGTGCGGGTCGGTCCGGCGTATCGTCGAAGCTGAACCATCCGCCCAAGCCGCTGGCCAGCGGACGCGTGGTGTAGCCCTCGACCAGCGCCGGCAGTTTGGCCACGCACGCGGCACGGCGGGATGAGGCCATCCACCCTTCATAACTGGCCGCCGACTCGAACCGGCAAATGTGGACCCATTCCTCCTGCACCCCGGGCTGGGGATCGAAGACATCCACGCCGAGAAAGCCGGGCCAATCGGCCATGGCGTGTAGGATTTCGCTCCGCCAGTTGTTGAAGGCGGCCTCGCGTCCTGCCTTCACGCGGTGCGAGAAAACCACGGTGACCGGCGGCGATTCTTCCGCCACTCCGGCCACAACCTGCAGATGCGGATCGCCCTCGATGCAGTCGGCGATTTTTTCCAGCATCTGACGCCGCTCGTTGCTCTGCAGCCAGCCCCGCAGGGACTCCGTGGAGGCAAAGCGAAAAACCGCGACCCATTCCTCCTGCAATCCCGGGCTGGGCCGGATCAACTCCTTGCCGAGAAACCCGGGGAACCGAGTCATGGTCGAGGAAATCTCTTCCTGCACGCGCAAAAACGCCTCGGACATTTCCGGGCGCACCCGCTGCACCGCCATGACCGTGCAGGGTCCGCCCCCCACCCCGCTCACGTCTTCTCCTTGCCGAGAATTTCAAAATACGATCGCGTCAGCGGGCGACTGGCATCCTCCGGGCCGAAGCGCTCAATGCGCATTTGCTTGAGCATCCACTGGCCATCGATCCGCTGCCCGGAAACGACTTCGAACCGCCGCAGCAGTTTTCCTGCCCAGTCAAATCCCTCGATGCGCAGAAGCGCGCCGCTGGCCTTGTCCTGCCACAGCCGCACCACGGCAAACTCCGACCCGCGATTGCCCGGGCGCAGTTCGATCTGCCACGCGGCACGCCCGCGGACCTTTTCCTCGCCGAGCATTCGTGCGTCCGGCCAGTAAAGAAACCCGAGGGCCAGGTCTTCCGCAGTCACATCGGTCCCCGCGGCCACGGGCTCCTGCATTCCCTTCTTGATGGCGCGTCCGTCCCCGTCGAAAACGCCGGCGGTCTCTTCGCCCAGCCGCACTTCGAGCACGCGGGGAGGACTTTCGAAGCTGAAACGCAGACGGCCAAAATCGACCGCGAGCGTGAAAGGCGCAAGCTCACCTCCCGCCCGGAGTTGGCCCCGCAAGGTCACCTGCTGGCTGGTCGAACCCAGCCGGGCCTGTTGCAAAAGCTCCCGCGGGTTCGGGGCCTCGGCGCGGGTGTGGGCCAGTGCCGCCAGGGCGAACCAAAGCGCCACCCAAACGCGACAGGTTATGGTGATTTCTTGTCTCATGCGCCGCTTCCGCGAAGACTACCATACGTGGCAGCGCCTCTCGATCAGCAAGTCTTTCTTTTCCTCAACGCGGACCGTGGCCTGCCCTGGCTGGACCGTTTCTGGGTCGTGCTTTCCAGTCTCGATTTTTGGATGCCCTTTCTCGTTCTGGCCGGTCTTCTCATTCTCTGGCGCGGCGGTTTCCGCGCGCGGACCATGCTCGTCTGCCTGCTTCTTTCGGTCGGGATCATGGAGGGCGGTCTGATCAATCCGTTGAAAAAGCTCATCGGCCGCCAACGCCCCTACTACGTGTTGGCCGAGGCGCGTTCCATGGACCTGGCCCCGGCGACCCCGCGGTTTATGGCTCTCGGCCTGCCCCTGAACATCCGGCCCGCGCGCTTCGACGAGCCTCTCCCCGCCGTGGGCAAATCTCTGCCCTCGGCGCACACCACGAACATGTTCTGCTTCGCCACCGTGCTGACGGCGTTTTACCGCTGGCGAGGCGCGTTGTTTTTTCTTCCCGCCGCGCTCGTCGCGCTCTCGAGGGTCGGCACCGGGGCGCATTGGCCGTCTGATGTTCTGATCAGCGCCGCGCTCTCGGTCGCAGCGACTTCGCTGCTGCTCATGCTCTACAGCCTTCTTTGGCGGAAATTCGCGCCGCGCCTCGTGCCCGGCTTGGCCGCAGCGCACCCGCGCCTGCTTCGTAACCCATGATGGCACGGCTCCTCCTCTGGATTTTCTTGGGCCTGGTGACTCTGGCGCGGCTTTACCTCGTTGCCAGGGCCGAGCTCTCCGCGGATGAAGCCTACTGGGCGCTGTGCGGATGGCAACCGGCGGTGGCTTATTTCGACGGGCCGGGCGGAACGCTTCTTGCCGTGGCGGCGGGCGTTGCTTTGGGGGCGGCCGGACTTTGGTGGCCGATCTTCGCGTTGCTCGCGACCCTTGCCTTGTTTTTTCTCGTGGCCCCGCTGGCCGGCACGCGGGCGGCTCTGGCTGCGGCCGTGCTGTTGAATTTGCTCCCGGCTTTCAATCTGAACGCCTTGACCCCGGGTGACGCCATGCCCCTGACGATGTTCGCGCTCGGCTTTATGGCGGCGGCCTGGAGGGGGCTGCACCACAATTCCATATCGTGGTGGCTCGGGGCCGGTTTTTGCGCGGCGGGCGGCCTGCTCTTTAGTTACCAAGCGTGGTTCTTTCTTCCGGCCTTGGCCGTGGTTCTACTTGCTTCCCGCCGCTGGCGCTCGCGGCTCGGCGGCGCCGGGTTCTGGATGGCCGCCGTGCCCCCGCTGGTTGTGCTCGCAATGCTGTTGTCGTGGAATGCCTCGCATGACTGGATTCATTTCATTCGCGGCACGTGGCAAACCGCGCTCGATCTCCAATGGTGGAGACTGACCGGAAGCCTGTGGCGGGCGGCGGGGGCCGCTTCTCCCTTGGGCCTTGCGGTGCTCGCCGTGGCTCTGGCTTTCGCACTGCGCGAGGTTTCCGTCGCGCCGAAGGCCAAGTTCCTCGTTGTGCCGGCGCTCTTTGCCCTGCTTGTCACAGGTTACGCCCTGCTGCGCGGCGAGCCGGCGCAGCCCGCCGGACTGATGACGGCCGGACTGGCTCTCCCGATGGTGGCCTGGCTTCCAGCTTCAGCCGGTCGCCTCCCGACCCGCCTGCTGCTCGTGCTTGTCTTCCTCACGACGGCTCTCTGGAGTGCGGCGCAAATGGCCCGCAGTCATCCGGTCGACGCGGGGTTTAACGCTGAAGTTGGACGCGAAATTGAAAAACTCCGCAGCAGCCAGACGCCACCCGTCTTTCTGATCGCGGAGAGCGCGCCGCTCGCGTCTGCCATCGCCCTCCACCTTCAGGAGGCCACCCCGGCCCTGCCCGGGCATCCGCCCGTGTATGTGATCGAGTCCCCCAGCGCGGAGAGCCAATACGCATTCTGGCCGAGATATGACCAGTTTACCGAAGCTCCGGCGACGCCGCCGGAGCCGGGCACGGATCCCTACACGGAGCAAGACGGCTTCAATCCCTTCCTTGGCCGTTCCGCCTTCTATCTCACGACCCAAGCGGAGGTAGATCTTCCACAGGCCATCAGCGCGGCCTTTGCGACCTGCCGGTTGCTGGCCGAGATCACCCTGCCGTCGGGACGCATCCTCCGCGTGTTCCTTTGTTCCGAATATCAGACCCTGCCACTGTAAGCGTGACGCGCTGCCGCGCCGCGGCTAAGATGATCGTTCTCATGTCCAAACCAAAGGTTCTTGTTTCCGATCCGATCTCGCAGCGCGGCGTTGATGCCCTGGCCGAAGGCGGCTTGCTGGATGTCACTTTCCAACCCGGGCTTCCCCATGAGGAACTCCTCAAGATCATTTCCGAATATTCCGCCCTGGTTGTGCGCAGTCAGACAAAAGTCGGGGCCGATGTCATCGCCGCCGCGACCAAACTCAAGGCCATCGGGCGAGCCGGCGTCGGGGTCGACAATGTAGATGTCGAGGCCGCGACCAAGCGCGGCATCGTGGTTATGAACACGCCGGGGGGGAATACTGTCTCGACAGCCGAGCACGCTTTCTCGCTGCTGGTTTCGGTCGCGCGAAAAATTCCCCAGGCTGACGCGAGTGTTAAATCCGGCCAGTGGGACCGCAAAAGTTTTCAAGGCGTCGAGCTGAACGGCAAGACCCTGGCAGTGCTTGGCATGGGCCGCATTGGCACCGAGGTGGCCAAGCGCGCCCTCGCCTTCGGCATGCGTGTCCTCGCTTACGACCCGTATCTTTCGGAGGCCCGCGCCCGCACCCTCCAGGTCGAATTGGTCGAGAAGCTCGACGACGCGGTTCCTCAGGCGGACTTCATTACCATGCACATGCCGCTGACGGACGAAACCCGGCACATGCTCAATGCGGAACGGCTCGGTCGGGCGAAGAAAGGCGTGCGTATCGTCAACTGCGCCCGGGGTGGTCTGATTGACGAGCAAGCGCTGGCCGCCAACCTCGTGTCCGGCCACATCGCCGGAGCTGCGCTGGACGTGTTCGAGACGGAGCCTCCCTCGGCCGACTCACCCCTTCGTGCCGCGCCGAACGTCGTTTTCACCCCGCACCTCGGCGCATCCACCGCCGAGGCCCAGGAAAGCGTCGGCATCGAGATTGCCTTCGCCATCCGCGCCGCCCTGCTCGATGGCACAATCAACAACGCCGTCAACGCCCCAAGTGTGGACGCCAAGACCCTCGCCGTTCTCGGTCCTTATCTCCGCCTGGGCGAAAGCCTCGGACGTTTTGCCGTGCAGATCGCCCCGAAACGCTGCGGCACACTGCGAGTCGTTTATAGCGGGAAGGCCCGCGATCTCGACACCACGCCGGTCACCCGTTCCGTGCTCAAGGGTTTCCTTAGCCACATCTGCGGCAATGAGGTCAATGAGATCAACGCCCCCGGCCTCGCCGATAATCTGGGCTTGCAGGTTGTCGAGTCCCGCGTGAGCGACAGCGGCGACTTCACCGACCTCATCACCGTGACGGCAGAAGATTCGAACGGCCATGCCTCGGTCTCCGGGACGTTTTTCGGCAGTAAACCGCGCGTGGTGGTGATCAACGGCCGTTACGTGGAAGCCCAACCCGAAGGACCTCTCCTCCTGCTCGAAAACAAGGACCGCCCGGGCATTGTCGGACATATCGGCACTTTGCTCGGGCGCCATAAGGTGAACATCGCCAGCATGTCGCTCGGACGCGATCAGGCCGGCGGAACCGCGCTGACCATCCTCAATCTGGACTCCGCGCCCGACGAGCAGGTCATGGCGGAACTCCGCCTTGATGCCGACATCGTCAGCGCCCGCATTCTCAAGCTGTAGACCGCGCCGCCAAGACTTGACGGGCGGCACGTCGTCCGCTCGCGATGGCCCCATGGACCGTTCCGCTGTGGCCCTCGAGATCTGTAGCTTCACCGGCAAAGAACAGCCTCTGGCCAAGCGGCGCCGCCAGGTCCACCCGGTGTTTCTGCTCGGTGTGAGCCAACGGAAAACTATAAAGGCCCCGAATGAATGGCTCGCTCGTCCAGTCCGCCACGTAGGCGTCCTCGAAGGCGCGCGAGGCTATCTCTCCGCCAAAGATGCGATCCAATTCGCCCAAAGCGAACTGAACCAGGTCCACCCCAAGCCCGCGCAGGAAATCGGCCCGAGTTCCGCTGACAAACGAGGTCAGCACATGCGCTTGACCGCCCCGCCCGTTCCCTGGAGTCCAGAACTGCGGCAGAAACGTGTCTGAGTGGAGGAAATACATTTCCTCGGGCCAAAAACGCCGCCGAAATCGAAGAAGAATCTTCAGCCCACCGTCCATGCCGATTGCCCCGATGGCCTCGCGCTTTTCCGCTGGCAAACTGGGCGCGAACTCCGGGCCGCCCTCGCGCAAAACCGCAACCGAGCCGGTAAAGATCACCGCATTCGCCCGGAATTCATCCCCACCAGCCAGCCGGACCACCACATCGGCCCTACCCCATTCGATCCGCGCGACCGTGGCACCGAATCGGATCCGCTCACGAACACCTACCAACAACGGGTCCAGCAGGCGGACATATGGTCCACGGACCGTGTAGTTCTCCTCGCGCAGTTGCCAGTTCTTTTCGTAACCGACGAAACCACGCATCCCCAAACGGTCGAGTGTTGTGCCATGTTCGACGCCGAGTCGCGAGTCCAGATAGTGCCACGCCCGGCCCGGGATGTGACGGGCTACCAGGCACTGTTCGACTGTCCAGGCCGGCCCCTCGAAGCGGCTGACTTCGTCAACAAAGGCAAACGCCTCGCGCAGGTCGTCTCCGGCGCGCGCCACTTCGAGGGAGACCAATTGACCATCGAAGCGGATGTAATCATTCCGCGTCTGATGGTGAAGCAACTCCGCCCCGGCCTGGCGAACGAGCGGAACCAGGCAGTTCTCAAGGCCGTGAACTTCCTCGGCCCCGAGTTCGATGGGAAAATCAGCGAACCCATCCAAATGACGGATTCGCCCACCGGCCCTCGCGCTCGCCTCGAGCAGGGTGACCTCCGAACCGGCGGCAATCAAATGATCGCCGGCCGCCAGCCCCGCGGCTCCGGCTCCAACGATGATAACCCGATGACTCGCCATTCTTCTACCCGCCAGCAAAGTCCTTCCTCCGCGTGGAGGCAACTCGATTCAGACCAGCCTCCGGCCTCGATGGCGACAGACGCTTATCAACCTTCTCTGCCGCTAAACAACCAGCAACGAGCGGTGGATCTTCGCGATCACCTTGTGGACGAAGGTATTCGTCCCATCCCCCACCAGGGGCTTGTGCGCGTCCTCCGGAAAAAGAAAGACAAACAGCCCGTCGTGCAGGGGGAGCAAAATCTCCGCTTGGGCCGGCGCGTAAAATTGGAGGTCCGTGGCCTCGTCGTAGGCGACACCAGGGGACAATTTTGATGCGGACTGCCACTCGATAATCTCCCCGCCTCCGAGAATGAATTGCAGGTCGATGTATTCCCGGTGTGTTTCCCAACGAAAAGCCTCTCGCGCCCCGGTGTCCTGGCGGAGAACCTTGGCAAAGAGCTGGTCCCCGGCGAACTCCACCTTGGCACCGGGCTCGACGGCACGACAGTCGGCCACCAGCCAAGCAAAGAGCGGAGCCGGGTCCACGCCGTGAAAAAGTCCTTGGTAACGCTGCAGATTGTCGTGCGCGTCGAGAATCATAAGAAGATGAAGATTGAAATAGGACGGCTGAGGAGTAAAGGACTCAGAACGGCCGCTCCGGGTTGTGCGGGCGGCCCGACTTAAGCGGGTGCCAGTAACTGGGCGCCGCCCGTCCTCGCAGCTGCAGCGGATCGCGACCCAACAACCTTCCCAGCATCGCCATGGGTGTGACGACGAGAAAAAACACCGCGCTCAGCGCCACGTAGCCAATGATTGAACCGATGACATAAACGAACCCCATCCAGGCCCAATACGCCGGGAGTCCAGCCTTGCAGCCGGTGATGCCGGTCAGAAACGCCACGACCCCAAAACCCCAGAGAAAGGAGGCGAAACCCCGGCCGCCCGCGAAGATGCCCCAATCCACGAAGTAGAAAAGCCCGCCAACCGCCCCCAGCGCCCCCAGCAGCACCAAAGCCCACTGCCGCATTTCTTTCGGCGAGGGGTGCCAGTTGATGCGAATCATGGACGGCGGGAGGCGAGACTAAAACAGGGTGTAAATGAATGGGGCTGCTTTGGTCCCCCCAAGCACAATGAGAACACCGACAAGGAGTAAAATCAAAATGATGGGCGCGATGAAATAGGCCTTGTGCGAGATGATGAAATCGAACAACTCGGCGATGAAGGAACGGCGGGACATGGAGGGGTATGAAAAGTGAAATTTGACAGGTGACGAGTTTTTCACAAACGCAACCGGAGCCGCTGGCTATTTTTCAGTGTTTCAGATTTCGGCATTTTCGATCAATCCGGTTTGAAGCGCTTCTTGTATGCCTCCGCTCCGGCCATCGTTGGCTGATCGGCCTTCCGCAGCAAGCAGTTCTCCACGACCAAAACATCCATCTCGGTGAACATGAAACAACGATAGGCCTCCGTCGGCGTGTGCACGATGGGCTCACCGCGGATGTTGAAGCTTGTGTTGACCAGCACCGGGCAGCCGGTCAGACGCTCGAACGCCGTCAAGATGGCGTGAAACCTTGAAAAACGCTCCGCATCGACCGTCTGCACCCGCGCTGAACCGTCCACATGCGTGACGGCGGGCAATTCGCTGCCCACGGAGCCAAGCCTGTCCAATCCGGCCGACGCCCCCTGCGCGGCCGTTGGACCTTGTCGACGGTGAGGCTGCACGGCCGCGACCAAAAGCATGTAAGGGCTCTCCGCCTCAAGGGCAAAGAATTCGGCCTGTCGGCCCGCGAGGACCGCAGGAGCAAATGGACGGAACGACTCCCTGAACTTGATCGCGACGTTCATGCGCTTCTGCATGTCGGCCCGGCGCGGATCGCCCAGCAGGGAACGGTTCCCGAGGGCCCGCGGACCGAACTCGGCCCGGCCGGCAAAGTGGCCGAGAATTTTTCCTTCGGCCAATTCCCGCGCCACGGCGTCGGCCAAGCTGGATTCGTCGGCGAACGATTCGTAAATTGCTTCCGCCTCATCCAACTCCCTCCGCACTTCGTCCGGGGAGAACTGCGGGCCGAGGCAGGAGCCGCGCTGGGCATCCCCGGGGACGACTGGCCTCGCGTGACCTTGTTGCTGATACCAGCACCAAAGGGCCGCTCCGAGGGCTCCGCCAGCGTCTCCTGCGGCCGGCTGGATCCAAAGTTCGTCGAATGGCCCCTCCCGCAGGAACCGCCCGTTGGCCACGCAATTGAGGGCCACACCACCCGCCAGACAAAGTTTCTTCATCCCGGTCTGTTCGTGGACGTGCGCGCCCATTTTCAGCATCACTTCCTCCGTCACCAGCTGAATGCTCGCGGCCAGATCCATATCCCGCTGAGTCAGCGGGCTCTCGGGCTCACGGGGCTGCCCGCCAAAAAGCCGGTGAAAGCGCGCATTGGTCATGGTCAGTCCGCGGCAGTAATTGAAATACCGCTGATCGAGCCAGAACGAGCCATCCTCGCGGATCGAGATAAGTTGCTCACGAATTAGCGCGGCGAAGCGCGGTTCACCGTAAGGCGCGAGGCCCATGAGTTTGTATTCCCCGGAATTGACGCGAAAGCCGGTGTAAGAGGTGAACGCGCTGTAAAGCAGGCCCAGCGAGTGGGGAAAACGAATTTCGCCCCGCAACTCGATCTGGTTCTTACGCCCAACGCCCCAGGTGGTGGTGGCCCATTCTCCCACCCCGTCCACCGTGATGATCGCCGCGTCTTCGAACGGGCTGGGAAAAAATGCGCTGGCCGCATGGGCCTCATGGTGGGTGGTGAAGTAAATCGGCCCGGTGTAGCTCCCGCCCAGACCCCGGTCGATTTCGCGCGGCAGGTGCAACTTGACCTGCAGCCATTGTGGCATGGCACGAAAAAAGGAAGCCAGCCCGCGCGGGGCGAAGGCGAGGTAGGTCTCGATTAATCGCTCAAACTTAAGCAGGGGTTTCTCGTAGAAGACCACCGCGTCGAGCTCCGCCGGTGTGATCCCCGCCGCCCCGAGGCAATAACCCACGGACTGCGAGGGAAATCGTTCATCATGCTTCCGGCGGGTGAAACGCTCCTCCTGCGCGGCCGCGACGATATCCCCATTCCGCACCAGCGCCGCCGCGCTGTCATGGTAGAAGGCCGAGATGCCGAGAATGTTCATGGAAAAAACGCGGGGGGCGCAGAGCCAAACTCTGCGCCCCCCGCGGGAAAAAATCGATGGCGCGATGCGCCCGGCCCAGGCGGACCTCAGCAGATCCCGGCATGATCAAGCGCCCGCTCGAAACTCACCAACCGCCGGACCAAACTATTGTAGCGCGCATAAGCATCGCCCGCTTCCTGCCCGAGCAAGCGGTAAAGGGTCAACTCGGCTTCCGGAACAAGGCACACAGTCTCCTCCAACAATCCGTGACGCACGAGACGCGGGCTCGCCATGGAAGCCAGGCATGCCTCCACCGTCACGGCCCCATCTCGCAAATCAGCCATTCCTTGCTGCACCAGTTCCGCCCCGGGAAACATTGCCATCGAATTCATGACATCTGGTTTCGCCCTACTTTGCGCAAAGCGCCTCGACCTCGGTGCGAAAGCCCAAGGCACTCACTGCCGGGTAACGGATGAGGGCCGGTTCGATGGCGTGGAATAAATCCAACAACCGTTCAGGTTGGACTAACCCTGCGGCCAGCATGGCCGCAACATCACCTTTGTCGCGAGGATGTCCGCGCTCGATCTTGGACAGCGCCTGCGCATACGGATCGTAATGGTAAAAGTCCAGCTTCCCCTGCCGCGCGATGAACAAGCTACGCTCCTGCCACCCGGGAAGCTGGGGAATGAAGTCATCAGGGCTGGCCAGCTCGATGTTCATGTTTTCGCGCTCCTTCACCGCGGCAATGGCTTCATACAACCCAGCCGGTTCGGGGATTGCCTTGAGATCAATGTCGATGGTTGAGGTCCGCCAACCATACAGCAAGGCGGTCACCCCTCCGGTGAAATATATTCTACCCTCTCCCCGCACGGAGGCCCCCAGGGCCATCATCAACAGCTCGACCCGCTTTTTCGTGACGGGCGGTCTCATGGGGCGGCGTGCCCCGCCTCCGCGAGCCGGCGCAGATAGGATCCGTAGCTCGATTTGCCGAGGCAACCCGCGCGGGCTTGTAAATTCCCCCGTGTAAGCCACCCCTGATGGAAGGCGATCTCCTCCAGACAACCAATCATGAGGCCCTGCCGGGACTGGATGGCATGAACGAAAGAGCCAGCATCGAGCAAAGACTCTGCGGTCCCCGTGTCGAGCCAGGCCGTGCCGCGCCCCAGGATCTCGGCTCGCAGGTCGCCCTCGGCCAGGTAGCAGCGGGCGAGGTCGAGAATCTCGGTCTCTCCACGGGCCGACGGACGAAGCGAAGCAGCAAACTTGGGGGCCCGCTCATCAAAGAAATACATCCCGGGCACCGCGTAGCCGGAGCGCGGGTTGACGGGCTTTTCCTCCAACGAGATGACACGTCCGTCGGAGGCCAGCTCGATGACGCCATAGGCGCGAACATCCGCCACATGGTAGGCAAACAAAGTCGCGCCGGGGGCCGCAGCGGCCGCCCGAATGGTTTCGCCCAATCGTGCGCCGTAGAAAAGGTTGTCGCCCAAGACCAAACAGGAGGGCGCCCCGGCGAGGAAGGTCTCTGCGATGGTCAGAGCTTGGGGCAGACCGTCCGGGCTGGCCTGTTCGGCATAGGTGAATTCGACCCCGAAAGCTGACCCGTCGCCGAGCAATTCGCGAAACCTCGGCAGATCACGCGGGGTCGAAATGACCAGAATCTCCCGCATGCCCCCAAGCATCAGCACCGACAACGGGTAGTAGATCATCGGCTTGTCGAAGACCGGCAGGAGCTGCTTGGAAATGGACGAGGTGCATGGGTGCAGCCTCGTGCCGCTGCCTCCGGCGAGAACAATACCTTTGCGCGTCGTTTCCATGGAGATCAAAGATACGCGGACATCTCGTGAAGCGTCGGGTCACGCCGCGGCGGCAGGCGGCGACGCATCGCAGAAAGTCCTGCCTTCCCCGACGCCTCCTGCTCCCCGGGGCCCGGGCCCGTCGGATCGTCGCCCAGCGCCTCGCCGTATTCCGCCTCGAGCTTCTCCGGATCCTCACCTTTTTCCATCCGCCCGATCATCTCGACCATGGCCTCGGGCATTTTCTCGCCGGTCAAATCCATCATGCGCCGCATCAGCCGGCCGAGCTGCCGCGGATCCGGGTTGGCCTCGTCCATGCCAGACATTTCGCCGGCCAGCTGCATCATCTCGGCCTCCTGCCGCGGATCTAAATCCGGCATCCCTTCGCCCGCACCCTCCGGCTTTTCCTTGGCGCGGCCCGTGATGGCGAAGGCGGACATCAAGCGCTCCATCTTTTTTTCATCGCCATCGGGACAACGTGGAACCGCCTCGGGACCGACCAAACGACGCGCGTAGAAGCTGTAAATCCTGTGCGTATCGGGCGAGTAGTATTCGTAGATGGGCATGATCGGTCAGTGACTTGTGACAGGGGGCTAGCGAGGAGTCACGACTTGGACAAGCCGAGCCGCTCGCGCCCGTAGCTGCGGGCTTCAACGGCTTCGCACCAAGCAGAGTTGGCCAAATACCATTCCACGGTGCGGCGCATACCGGAGGCAAAAGACTCGGTTGGTGCCCAGCCCAATTCCCGGGTCAGTTTGGAAAAATCCATGGCATAGCGAAGGTCGTGGCCCGGACGATCAGTCACGAAGACCTTGAGACGTGCGTGGGGGCCCGCCGGATCCGGCCGCAGCTCATCGAGCAGTCCGCAGATAGTGTCGACCGCGTCGATGTTTCGATGCTCGGCCGCACCCCCGATGTTGTAGGTTTCGCCCAGACGCCCGCCCGTCAGGACAGACCGGATCGCACGGCAATGGTCCTCGACATAGAGCCAATCTCTCACGTTCTCGCCCTTTCCGTAGATCGGCAGCAGCTTGCCTTCGACGGCGTTGCGAATGATCAAGGGAATCAGCTTTTCTGGAAACTGGTAGGGGCCGTAATTGTTCGAGCAATTGGTGGTTAGCACAGGCATCTTGTGCGTGTGGAAAGCCGCACGGACGAGAAAGTCCGACGCGGCCTTGCTCGCCGCATAGGGGCTGTTGGGCGCATAGGGCGTCTGTTCGGTGAAAGCCGCGTCGCCAACTTGCAGCGTGCCGTAAACCTCATCGGTGGAAACATGGAGGAAACGGAACGTGCTGGCCCTTTCCCCCGACAAATTCTTCCAGTAGTCCCGAGCCGCATCGAGCAAACGCTGTGTCCCGAGCACATTCGTGGTGATGAACGGCTCCGGGGAATCAATCGACCGATCGACATGCGACTCGGCTGCGAAGTTCACCACGGCGTCGATCCGATGCTCACGCAACAGCCGGCCCACGAGCGTGGCGTCGCCGATGTCGCCCTCGACAAACACGTGCCGAGTGTCCCCGTCGAGATCCGCCAGCGACCCGCGGTGGCCGGCGTAGGTGAGCAGGTCGAGATTAACGACCCGGCCGATCTGCCAGCCGGGCGTGGTTAGGGCAAGGCGGACAAAATTGCCACCGATAAAACCTGCGCCACCAGTGACAAGGAGATTCATGGGGAAAGTGACAGGTGACTTGTGACCAGCGACTAGCGGCAGCCCGGCCTCACCCTCTTTGGTCGGCGACTTTCAGCGCCGCCTCGTTAGCTAGACGCTTTTCGCGCGCGCTGATGAGAACTTCCGCGGTGTCCGCCAGCCCGGAAAGCATATCGAGCTTTTTGCTCAGCGGCAGATCTGCGATCTGGAGAAGATGCGAGATCTCCGCACCCTCGGAAGTGCAGTAAAACCACGGGTCCTCAGGGTATTGGCGGCGCTTCATTCGTCGGACTCAGCCACCCGAGGTGCTGCTGGTTGAGGAATTCGGCGTTCAGACGTGCCGGGGAATATCGCGAAAGCTTCGTCGATGAAATCCAACTTCTCGGAGAACGGCAGATCACAGGTTTTGAGTAACGCCGCGATGCGTGCGCCCTCAAAGGTGGCGTAAAACCAAGGATCGTCAGGGAAGTGCCGCCTTTTCATTCGTGAAGTTTGGTCAAGGCATCGATGTCCGCCAAGTCCTGAGGTCGCGAGGCGCTGCGCTTGAGGTCCAGCAATGCTTCCAGTCTGACCACGCGGGCCGAGACATCCGGCGACACGGTCTCGATCTTTGCGTTGCCCCACTCGGTATCGAAGACAAAGGGTTTACGAACGAAGACATCCACATCCGGAGAATTGTCGCGCCAAAACTGCAGGACGATCATGTTCCTCTCGCGGATCAATCGCTCGCGAACACCATCCGCAGCGAACTCTGCCGCAGAGACGGGAACCTTGGGCTGGTAACCTGCCTGGGCGAGAGCAGCAAAGCGTGCCGTCACATTTTCCGCATCAAGCGCAATAACCAGGTAGGTCGATATTCTTGGTCGTTCGAACATACCCGTGGGACACCACGGCCAATCCGCCGACGACCACATAGCGGATGTTCGCCGTATTGAGAGCGGAGAAAACATCAATAACGCTTTGCTTGAAGTTCACTGTATTGATCCTGCTGCCAAGCTGACATCAACACCCCCCGCTCAGCCCTCAACTCCCAACTTCCATTCAACTCACCGCGGCCAACCGCAGGACACGCCAAGCCGCTTCGAGCGAGATCTTGGTGGACATCTTGGAATCGCCGACGCGGCGCTCGGTGAAGACGATGGGCATCTCCTTGATCGTGTAGCCCTGCTTCCACGCGGTGTGATGAAGCTCGATCTGGAAGGCGTAGCCTTCGGCCTGCACCTTGGACCAATCCAGGTCGCGCAAAACCTCAAGGCGGATGGCCTTGAATCCGCTGGTCGGATCGCTCATCGGCAGGGCGGTCAGGGTGCGGACGTAGAAGCCTCCGAATGTGCTGATGAAGAGGCGGCTTTGCGGCCAATTGAGGACGGAAATGCCGCCGAGGTAACGCGAGCCCACGGCGACATGCGCACCCTGCTCGAGCGTTTCGAGCAGCTTGGGAATGTCCGCCGGATCATGGGAGAGGTCGGCGTCCATCTCGATGGCTGCCTCATAGCCCTGCTTGACTGCCCATTGGAAACCTCGGCGATAGGCCGAGCCCAAGCCGGCCTTGCCCTCGCCGGTCAGGAGGTGAATCCGCTTGTGGAATTCCGGCCGGCTCTTGACCAACTCCGCGGTGCCGTCCGGTGAGCCGTCATCGACGACCAGCACATCCACGTTGCGCGGCAGATCCATGACCAGATCGAGCGTCCGGTTGATCGTTTCCCGCTCGTTGTAAGTCGGAATGACCACGACCGCCTTGGCTACGGATGCGCGGGGTGGTTCGATCTGCGGGGTTCGCTTGTTGGCCCCCGTCCACTCGTCGCGCCAGCGGCGGGGCACGATCGGGAGGGACATGAGGAATAGAAGCCCGAGGACACCAGCCCACGAGAGACCGGCGATATAGACCACCCAATTATACCAGCGCGGCGGAGAGAAGATGAACTCAACGGGACCTTCGGTGCGGCTGAGCGGGATGGCCATGAGACCGCCGAACGCGCGATAGATCGGAACTTCTGCGCCGTCCGAGTAAGCCCGCCAATCCGGATGCCACGCCTCGGTGACCACGAGCCACCCCTCGCGGGCGGCAAAGGGATCGAAAACCATCTGCGACGGATTGGTCCGCGGCAGCGCAAAGGGAACGCGTTGGAACGGGGCTCCGGGGGATTGGGCGTATTTCTGGGCCAACTGCACGCCGCCTTGGGTGGACCCGGCCCCGGCGAGGAACGGGAAGGAGCGCTCGTTCGGTCCGAGCTCCAACGGAACCGCATTGACCTTGCCCGCCGCATCAAGGAAGGCCGGGGCCATCGCTTCCGTTCCCGGATCCATGGCGATGTATTCGCGGGCGATGAAGGCGGGGGCGAGCGAGTCCTTGTTTTCGAGAACGCGGATGTATTCGGAGTCGAAGCCCGTGGGGTAAGCGCTGGAAAACGCCTGCTGGATCTGCGGTGGAGTGAATGGGTCCTGTTTGTCGAACAGCACGTGCGAGATGCCGCCCACCCTCATGTAGGTCTGCATGGCCGGAGCCGAGCTGTTGGCGCCGTTGACCAGCGCGCGCATGCCGCGCATCTGGAAGTGGCTCCAGGCTGCCTCCGTGTTGATCCCGCGCCCGGATTGCATTGGCGTGCGCAGGTAAAAATAGCGGCCGGAGAACGGATACACTCGCCCCTCGATGAGGGACGTCTTGAGGTAGCGCTGCGCGTTGTCGAAATCCGTGAACGTCTGCGCCGGCAGTCCCGGGGCAAAGAACTTGGAAAAGTAGGCCGACGCATCAAGCATGGCGATGACCGCGAGCAAGCCGACCACGACCATACGGTCGCGCTTCTCGATCATCGACGAGAAAACCTGCTGCAGTGCGAGCGCGCCCGTCACGGCCGCGGCGAAGAAGCCGACCTCCCAGAATCCCCACGGGGCGCGGATGTCGCGATAGAGCGGCAGTTTTTCCAACAGAACGAAGCCCGGAACGAAGAGGTAGACGAGAATGAGCAACGCGGCCCACCAACCCCGGCGGGGCGTGGCCGGAAGAATCGCGTAAATGAGAAAAAGTGGCAGAAAAGTCATCAGCCACATCAAGGCGGCGATCCAATCCGGTGCCTTGGCCGAGGCCTTGAGAAATTCCTGCACGCCGGTGAAGACCGAAAAGGGGCCCTGCGACAGCCAGAGCGCCAGCAGGGTCATGCCGACGAACAACCGCAACAACACCCCGTTGCGCGTGGCCAGCCACGACGTGTTGCGCCGGGCCCACCAATAGACGGCAGCGACGGCGAAAAACGTGATGAGCCCGATGTAGAACTGCCCCCGGTCGGCCGTGAAGTCCGGCCGCATGGCGGCGAACAACCCGTTGTTCCGGTCGAGCACGGAAGTGAAACTCTTCAGCGAAAAAGCCTGCTGCCACCCGGCAAAGTTGTCGTAGCTGAACGCCGCGACCCACTGATACTCGCGGGTCAGCGGCAGCAGAAGAATCACAGCCATGAAGAAAACCAGAGCGAGCGAGACGATTGTCCCGCGCACCAACGCAACCCGGCGCTCCGGTTGGTCGATGAGCAACCAGATAAAGAACATCCCGGCCAACGGGGCGAACATGAAGGTGAGTTTCGCGTAGGAAAGCATCATGGCCGACCAACCAAAGGCCAGCCACGCCGAAGCCCGCCATGAGCCTTCATCGGCCAACTTGAGGAACCCCCAGAGAATGAGCGGGGGAAAAATGTAGGAATAGGCGCCCATCCAGTGCTCGAAATTGGCGATGCGCAGAAGCATCTGGGCATTGAGAACATAGAGAACCGCAGCCACGGTCGCCGTCCATTCGTTGCCGCTCAGGCGGCGGACGAAAAGAAACATGGTGAACGCCGCGGCCGGAAGCACAAGCATGGCGGCGAGTTTGATCCCCTCCGGGTCGCCGAAAATCTTGTAGAACAGCGTGCCGAAAACCAACGGGAAGGCGCTGAGAAAATACGGAGTATTGCTCTGGCCTTGGAGAAAGTCAGGCCCCCACCAGGAAATGCCTGCCGGGGTGAACATGCGCCCGACTTCGACAATGAAACGACCGACGTCGCCGTAGAGTTCCTCCTGTGAGGGGGTCTGGCGAAGCCAGCCGAAAGCCAGGACCCCGCAGTAGAGGATGACGAATCCCAGCAGCACCAAGCGGGCCGAGGACAGGAACTTGGGCCCGGAGGCTGTGGAGGAGGCGGGGTCTTGCATGGGAGTGGGCGAAGTCATCAGGAAATGGCGCTTTCGACAAGAAATTGCAGCGCATCGTCGCCCTCGGGCCAATCCGGGCAACCTGAAGGCGCGGCGATATCGAGGGCCCCCGAGGCCGGCGTGGGATGAAACAATTTGCTCCCGGCCTCTTGATCGGCCTCGACCAGACGGGGAGCGACCTGCAAACGCTCGGCCATCAAACGCGCCACGTCGAAATAACTGGCGTCGCGTCGGGCCGACATCTGAAAAACTCCCGGTTGGAAGTTCTCCGCCAACCAACCCAAGCCGGCCACAGCCGGTTCCTGCCTGACGGGGGCAAGGCGCAGGCGGGTGGAAGCGCGGACGGGCTGGCCTGCCCGGAGGCTATCGGCCCATTGGTGCAGACGCGGAAGGACGGTTTCGCCGACTTTGGTTAGGCGGACGATCGCGTCCACGGCCGGATCGAGCGATTGCTCCACCTCTGCCTTCTGCCGAGCGTATTCACAGCAGGGCGAGATGGGGGCGTATGCTTCCGTTGGTGCTTGGCTGAAAACGAGGCTGGTGGAGAGAAACACGATGTTCGAACCAGTCTGGCGCAAGCGGTCGATCAGGGCGAGATTCCCGTGCACATTCGCGGTATGGGTCTGGTCCGGCTTTTCCGCCGCCTCGACCACCCCGCCATGCCAAGCGCACAGGATGGCGGTGCGAATACCGGTCGGCAGCGGTGACTTTTCGGGAGTCGCCAAATCGAACTCGACCAAGCCCAGTCGCGCGTTTCGGCACGAGCCGGCACAAACAACCCCACGTCGCTCCAGCCGATGGAGCAAAGAGCCACCGAGCAGCCCGGCGGCCCCGACGACAAAGATCACGCGCCCGTCCCCGCCCCGCCGCGAGGACTGCAGGCGAGGCCAAGGATGTATTGCGCCATGGGGAAAAAGCCGGTGTGCACGACCTCGTCGTTCATCGAAAAGAGGAAGACATTGTAAAAATGCCTTCCGAGCAAATCCCTCATCCCCTCGCCGTCCTTGCAATTCACGTGCCCCTCCCGGCTGGGCTTGGAGGCATGCGCTTGGGACGCCTGAGAGGGGCAGCCGAGGAGCAGGACACCATGAGGCCGGAGAGAGGCAACAATGTTGCAGACGAAGGCATCCTCGGCGGACGACGGAATGTGCTCGATCACGTCCAGCGCATAGGCTGCGTCAAACACCCCGCGATCGAGTGGCCCCGCGGTCATATCGTGAACAGCGAACTCCACCGGCCA
>Ga0247835_1002574_pt1 | contig 18805 bp, 16 predicted proteins | sample LaCtaG_3_FD_189912 | JGI IMG/M metagenome (GOLD analysis project Ga0247835, IMG submission 189912) | Freshwater microbial communities from meromictic Lake La Cruz, Castile-La Mancha, Spain - LaCruzMarch2015_13.5m | ecosystem: Environmental > Aquatic > Freshwater > Lake | place: Spain: Castile-La... | reverse complement strand
TCCGCCGTCCTGTCCGAAATCAGCGACGATTGGGAAACAGAACGCGCCTACCTGAACATGGAAGCCAGATGACCCACCTTTGAAAACCGCGATTTACAGAAGGGGTGTTGCTTTATCCGTTCGCTTCGGCATCAGCGAATTTTCTGATCGGGTAATTGAGACTTGATGCCCTCGTCGAGCGGCATCGTGTCTTTGTCGGGCGAGAGTCCCGATGACGCCATCAATTCCATGAGCCGGTGCTCGAGTTCCGTCCGGGTGGCGGAGTGCTTCGGATCGGCCGCGAGATTGTTCCTCTCATCGGGGTCGGCTTCGAGGTCGTACATCTCCGGCAGATGACGATCGGCCGTGCCGTCGCCGTGTGGATAGTGCACGAACTTGAAGCGGTCGGTGCGGATGCCGCGGATGTTGGGCGTGTAGGGAAACTGCTTCTCGTAGTTGTATTCGTAGAACCATGCCGGCCGCCAGGCGGGGTCGCCCTCGTTCCACAGCGTCTTCCAGGACCGTCCATGGACGTTTTCGATCGCGGGAGCCCCGCAGATCTCTAGCACGCTCGGGGCCACGTCTTCCGTGAGCACCTGCTGCTCTACGACCTTCCCGGCGGGCAGCCCCGGACCACGGGCGATGAGCGGAATACGGATGCTCGGCTCGTGCATCGTCCGTTTGTCGACCATCCCGTGCTCCCCTTCGAGCAGGCCGTTGTCACCCATAAAGATGATGAGCGTGTTCTCTAACTGGCCGCGTGATGCGAGCAGTTCTATGAGCCGGCCCATGCTGTCGTCGACACTCAGGACGGTGCCCCAATAGGCATGCACCATGTTCTCGAAATCCGCGACCGCCTCGGGCCGCGTGTCGGGAAACTGCTTCCGCCACTCGAACAGCGGACCGTAGATGCCGTGCCAGGTCGTGAGCCGCTGCCGGATCCAGTCGGGCTGCCCGTCAAGGTGGAAGGCGCTCTGCGGATAGGGCACGCGGACATGGTCGAAGGCGTGCTGGTATTTCTCCTCTGGGAAGTAGAAGGAATGCGGTGCCTTGTGGCCGAGGCAGAGGGCCCAGGGCTTGTCGGCCGGCTGCTTCGCCAGCCAGTCGGTGGCGTAGTCGGTGACGACGGTCGTGTAATAGCCCTTGGGCGTCTCGCGGTGGCCGCCGTTGATGTTCCACTCGGTGTCGAAGTATTTGCCCTGGCCTTTGTGGCTGACAAACCAGTCGAAGCCGGGCCGGGGGGCGTCGTTGTCTTCCCCCATGTGCCACTTGCCGATGTATCCCGTCGCGTAGCCCTGCTCGCGGAGCCGCCCGGGCCAATGGGGCAGGCCGGCCGGCAGTTCGGTGAAGTTGTTGCGAACCCCGTGGGCGTGGGCATAGAGGCCGGTGAGAATGCTCGCGCGGCTGGGCGAGCAGAGCGACGTCGTGCAGAACGCATTGGCACAGCGCACGCCCTCGGCTGCAAGGCGGTCGATGTGGGGTGTCTTCACGTGCTTCGAGCCGTAGCAGCCGAGGGCGTCGGGCCGCAGGTCGTCGCAGAGAATGAAGAGGACGTTGGGCTGCGCGGCCGGGGCTGCGGATAACCGCTGCGGGAAGCCGAACAGGCAGAGACTCGGCAGCAACACTGCCAACGTCAGGACAGACCATCGGGCTCCCACGGTTTCGGTCCCTCCTGTGGCAGAAGCTCAGCCGCGATGCATTTCCGGTCTGGCAAATACGAGCCGGCCGGCGGTGGTCTGCAGGGTGCTCGTCACGCTCACCGACACCGTGCGGCCGATCTGGTCGCGGCCCTGTTCCACCACCACCATGGTGCCGTCTTCGAGATAGCCCACTCCCTGCCCGGGCTCCTCACCCGGCTTCACCAGGCGAACTTCGAGCAGGTCGCCGGGCACGAAGACCGGCCGCAGCGCCAGCGCCAGATCGTGGATGTTGATCGACTGCACGCTCCTGACGCCGGCAATCTTCATGACGTTTGGATCGGCCGTCACGATCCGGCCGCCGAGATGGCTGGCCATGCCCACCACCCGAGCCTCGCTGGTTGCTTCGCTGTCGTCGTCGTCACGCGGTGGCATCACCTCCAGCTCGATCGACTTCCCCGCGCGGAGCCGAGCTAGCACGTCGAGGCCCCTGCGGCCGCGGATCCGGCGAAACTTGTCGGCAGATTCGGCGGACTCCTGCAGTTCGTCGACGACAAACGAAGGCACGACGAATCGGCTCTGGAAAAGTCCGGAGTCGGCGAGATCGGCGATCCGGCCGTCGATGATCGTGCTGGCATCGAGCACGTTGGGCCGCAGCCCCTTCACGTCGCGGGCGAACTCGACGTAGGGAATAATGAACCGGAAGTCGTCCCGCGTCTGCAGCAGCAGGCTCGTGCAGATGTAGCAGAGAATCATGCCCAGCACAGAAGGCACCCATCCCAGGAGCGGCGTGGCCGGCACCGACGCGAGCAGGGGAGTGAGAGCCAGAATGGCCACGTAGGTCAGGAATACGCCGATCAGCAGGCCGAAATAGATTGAGGTGATGACCGTCAATTCCTTGTGCCGCAGCGATGCGTCGATGCCAATGACCGTCAGCGGCAGCGCGACCATCCCCACAAGCACGGCCCACGGCAGCCACTGGGGAGACTCCCGCATCGGCGCGGAGTTGAACATGAGGACGGCGATCCCCACCGAGACCATCACGAAGATCGCCCGTAGAACAACAAGAGCCATGGAGGGTGAGTAACAGGTGGGGGCAGGGGGGGATGAAACGTGGCGGGCTGGGAGGCCATCATAGCCTACCACGAGCACCCCCCCGGCGGGGATGCGGCGGTCAGTCATGTGGTCATGCCGACCCGATCCGCCGGTCGTGATCCCGGTCCAGAAACCGGTCTGTCATCCCGGCGATGTAGTCGGCCACGCTGCGGCGGACACCAAACTGCTCGGCGCGGCTGCGAAAGCTGGACGGCATCTCCCCGGGATGGAGGCAGTACCACTCGAACAGTCGTGTCAGTTTTCCCTGCGCCGGCACACGCACCGCCAGAACACGGTCGCTGCGGTAGACCCGCTGGAAGAGAAACTGCTCAAGGACACGCTTGCCTGCTGCCACGGCTGGCGTGTGAGCCACGATCCGCATGCCGGGGCCGCCGGCGGCCCGGAAGGCATCCCGGACCTGCTCCGGCGATTCGATGCCCAACGCCGAGATGGCCGCCCGGCTCCGAGTCACGAGTTCTGCCACCTCGAATTCGACCACCTCGTGGAGCGTTGCCCGCCGGAGTTCGGGGCCCGCCAGCACGCCGTAGCGGTCGCGAGCCCGTGCGGCGGCGTCGGCCACGAGCGGAATCTCGAGCAGTTCGTCCATGGTCACGAGACCCAGTTCGACGGCGTCGTCGGCGTCGTGGGTGTCGTAGGCGATCGAGTCGGCGGCGTCGACGACCTGGGTTTCGAGGAGCGGTGCCGGGGCTGTGCCATCTTTTTTTCGCGTCGCCTGCGCGTCGAGCACCTCCCGCGAGAGATTCAGACCAGGGAAATTCGGATAGCGAATCTCCAGAAGCTCCACGATGCGGAGGGCCTGGCTGTTGTGGTTGAAGCCCCCCTCGGCGGCGAGCAGTTCGGCGAGCGTGTCTTCACCGGCGTGCCCGAGAGGCGGGTGGCCGATGTCATGGGCCAGGCTCAGCGTCTCGACCAGGTCTTCGTTGAGTGCCAGCGCCCGAGCGAGCGTGCGGGCGATACTCGTCACCTCCAGGGTGTGGGTAAGGCGGCTGCGGTGGTAGTCGCCGTGATAGCCCGTAAAGACCTGTGTCTTGTGGGCGAGACGCCGAAACGCCGCCGAGTGGACGATACGGTCGCGGTCTCGCTGGTAGGGGCTGCGAAACGCATGCGGCGGCTCGTCGTGAACCCTGCCGGCAGAATCGGCCGCATGCATGGCCCAAGGGGCGAGCAGGAGCGTTTCCCGGCGCTGCCAGTCGGGGGCTGCCGGAGTGTCTTCCGTTCGGTCGGTGCGGCTCATCCCGAGACTCCGTCGGAGTGTGGCAGCGGTGCGGCGCCGGCCTGCACGAGTTGCTCCCACAGGCTGTCGAGCGACTGGGGCAGCACCCGTGTACCGGCCACGGTTGGCATGAAGTTCACGTCGCCGGGCCAACGGGGCACAATGTGCCAGTGGAGGTGGCCCGGCAGTCCGGCGCCGGCAGCCGCCCCAAGATTCAGCCCGATATTGAAGCCGTGCGCCTGCATCGACCGCTCCATGACGCCGCACCACCGCACGAGACATGTCTGCAGGTCGAGCAGCTGCTCCTGGGAGAGGTCGGCCAGCCCGCTCTTGTGGTCGAGCGGGGCAACGAGCAGGTGGCCGTTTGAGTAGGGGAAGCGGTTGGTCACGACGACGCTCTGAGGCGTACGGGCGACCACGCCGAGCGACCGGTCATGCACCGGGTCGACCGCGGCCGCTCGGCAGAGGAAGCAGTCGTGCACGGCGGCATCACGCCAGCGGATTGGCTCCACCTGGTCTGCTTCAACGCCCTTGTCGTGCCCCTGCACGTAGCCAAGCCGCCAGGGTGCCCAGAGTGTTTCATTGCTCATGGGGACGCATGGTAACCGACCGCTTGCAAGCACGCACCGCCGGGCCGGCAGAAGTCTCCTTGTGGCGGCAAGTTTTTAACTTGTCCGGGAGTTACCGTAGCCGCTGCTGCCGTCTGGCGGGCGAAATTCCAACGCTCGTCGAGCTTCAGCCGATCCCGGCTCGCCATCTCCTCCCTCGTGGCGGCAAGTTTTTAACTTGTCCGAGCGTTGAGGCAGCCCCTGCTCACCAGCCGCCGATCGCGTCGCCCGATTCCGGCTCGTCTGTCAGACCGGTCACAAGATTTCGCCCCAGAGCGCGTCCGACACGAGCAGGCCCGCTCGCGTGAGCCGCACATTCGCTCCATCGTCAGTGGCGAGCCCTCGGGAAGTCCACTCACGCATGGGCCCGCCGACGACGTCGTCGAGTGCAAACCCACTGGCGGCCTGGAACGCCACGCGATCCAGGCCGTCGAGACGACGCAGGCCGAGCACGACTCTCTCCTGGGCGGCCTCCAGAGGCGTCATGCTCTCGCGGTCGCCCGTGAAGTCTGCGCCGGCGAGCACGCGCCGCATCCAGGTCGTCGTGCTGCGGTGGTTGGTGATCCGCACCCGGCCGTCGAAACGGGCGGCACCGGGACCGAAGGCCTCCCACGGCCGGCAGTCCCAGTAGGTCTCGTTGTGCCGGCAGCGGTCACCGGGCCGGGCGAAATTGGAGACCTCGTAGTGCTCAAACCCCGCGGCCGTCAGCCGATCGATCGTCATGTCGAGCATCGACCGCTCGAGCGACTCGTCGGCGGGCCGCAGCGTGCCTCGGCGTCTTCGTGACTCAAACTGCGTGCCCTTTTCCCAGGTCAGGCAGTAGACCGACAGATGCTGCGTGCCGAGCGCCACGACCGCATCAAGATCACGGTCCACGTCTATGAGCGTCTGGCCGGGCGCTGCAGTCATCAGATCGACGCTCACTGTGAACCCGTGGCCGAGAAGGATGTCGACCGCCCGACGCACGTCGTCGGGCGTGTGGTTGCGGTCGAGGGATTCAAGCGTCACGGCGTCGAGCGACTGTACGCCGAGGCTGACGCGGGTCGTGCCGCAGGCTGCCGCAGCGGCCGCCAAGGGTTCGGTGACATCGCCAGGGTTGGCCTCGATCGTGATTTCGGCCCCCGCCATCGGCCGCAGCCGCGTGTGCAGGATGTCAAAGAGCCGCCTGAGCCCGTCCGGCCCGAGGTGCGACGGCGTCCCGCCGCCGAGATAGAGCGTGGCCAACTCCAGGCCCCGCGTTTGAAGCCCCGCCGCATTCCCACCGGGATCTGAAGCCACGTCCACCCGCGACAGTTCCCTTTCGATCGCGGCCACATAGTCGGCCACGAGGTCGTCGCGGCCCGCCACGAGCGAGAAGTCGCAGTAGCCGCAGCGGTGGCGGCAGAAGGGAACGTGCACGTAGGCGGCACGGGGAAGCGGGAGTCTGGCGCTGGTGTCGGTCACCTCTGCATCATAATCAGATCATCACAGCCAGATCATCACAGCCAGATCATCACAGCCAGATCATCACAGCCAGATATGCAGTCGGCCGTCGAGCATGTCGGGGAGTTTCTTGCCGATGATCCGCCGGATGCGGTCGTCGGTGTAGCGGGTGGAAAAGTGTGTGGCGATGACCACTTCGTTATGAAACCGTTCCCGCCGCGCGAGGAGATCGTCGAGGTGCATGTGGCCGAACTTATGAATCTTTTCCTTGCGGTGGCTGTGGGCGACGAACGTCAGTTCCGTGATCAGGATCATCGCCTCGTACATCGCCGGACAGCGGTCGAGGCCCTCGGGGGAACTGTCGCCCAGATACGCCACCAAGGGCGTCCGCACCTCGTGGGTGACGTCGATGCCCGAAAGCCTCAGGTCGCGGATCTTCTCGCCGGGCAGGCCGTGGTATTCGTGCTTGAGTTTCCGGCGGCGTTCCCAGACGACGTAGCCCACGCTCGGTAGCGTGTGGGTCGTGCCAGAGACAGTGACGACATGTTCCCGCGACAATTCGATCTCATCGCCGGGCCGGGCGGGCAGGAGGGTGCATGGCAGCCGGCCACGGTCGAGCCGCGAGACGGCTTTGAGCAGCCTCTCGATCGGTTCGATCGCCGTCTCGGGCAGATAGATGGTGGGCGGTTCCATCTTCATCATCCGCCGCCGGGCGACGTAGACCGGCAGTGCCGCGATGTGGTCGAGGTGGGTGTGGGTGATGAACCAGGTGCTCGTGGCCATGAAGCCCCACGGCTGGCCACCGAGATCGAAGCCCAGCTTGAGCTCAGGAATCCGCCAGTAGCTCTGGACGGCCGCCCGGGAATAGCCCTCCACGGTGAGTCCTTTGTGGACAAAGCTGCGAAGCGGCGCGTTTTCGATCATTCGATCTCTCTGGCGTTCTCTGGATGAATCGTGCGATGAATCGCTGGGCGAATGTCGTGCGGCGAATCCGTTGGCGATGCTGGCCGGTCGGGATCGGCTGCCGGCGTGGTGGTCGCTGATGCGACGGGGAGGGAAAGCTCGAGCCTGATCTCGTCAAAGATCCGGTCCTGTCGGGCGCGGAGTCTGCCGCGGCGGACCAGTTCCAGCACGGCCAGAAAGATACCCACGATCCGCGTCCGAGGCATCTCCCCATCGAAGAGTTCCGCAAAAGAGACGCTTCCTCGCTCCGACAGCAGCGACTCGACACGGTCGATGTGCACCTCGATCGGCGTGTCGTCCTGGACAATCTGACGCGGCCGCCGCTTCTCCCGCTTTCGCATCACTCGCGCGAGCGCACCCACGAGATCCCAGACGTGGACGTCACCGATCGTGACCTCGGCCGGCGGGCTGCGTGGCCCGGTCTCGTCGGTGGCGATGCGTGGAAACCGCAGTTCCCACTCGCGGGCCCGGTCTTCGAGCACGACGGCCGCATCGCGGTATTGCTTGTATTCGAGCAGGCGGACGACGAGTTCCTCGCGGGCCGTTTGAATCGGCTCCTCGGTTTCTTCGGGCCTGGGGACGAGTTCCCGGGCCTTGATCTCAAGGAGCAGGCTGGCAAGCTCGACAAATTCCCCGACCTGATCGATGGCGAGATCCTCGAGCACGTCGAGGTAGGCGATGAACTCTTCGGTGATCTTGGCGATCGGCACCTGCGTGATGTCGACCTCGTGCCGCTTCACGAGATAGAGCAGCAGATCCATCGGGCCGGCGAAGACATCGAGATCAATCTTGAATTCCACGCCTGGCCTCACGCCTTGCCGAGGGCGGCAGTCAGGTCGAGGATCGCCTTCTTGCCGTCGGCGAAATACATGAGCGTGTTGTCGGCCACGAACAGCGGGTTGGGAATGCCCGCGAAGCCGGGCGAGAGCGAACGCTTCACAACGACGACGGTCCGTGCCTTGTCGACGTCGAGGATCGGCATGCCCGCGATCGGGCTCGTCGGATCGGTGCGGGCGGCCGGGTTGACCACATCGTTGGCCCCGATCACGATCGCCACGTCGGTCTCCGGAAAGGTCGGATTGATGTCGTCCATTTCCCGGAGCTTCTCATAAGGGATGTCCGCCTCTGCCAGGAGCACGTTCATGTGCCCAGGCATCCTCCCGGCCACCGGATGGATCGCATATTCGACCGTCGTCCCGCGGCTCTCGAGCGCGGCGGCGAACTCGCGGACGGCATGCTGGGCCTGGGCCACGGCCAGCCCGTATCCCGGCACGATCACCACGCGGCCTGCCCCCTCGAGCAGCATGGCGATTTCCTCCGCCGACGCGCTCTTCACTTTTCCCGCATAGATGTCGTCACTGCTCGCGACGACGGTTGTGCCAAGGCCGCCGAACAGCACGCCGATCAGCGAGCGGTTCATGGCCTGGCACATGATCGCCGTCAGGATCAGGCCGGAGGCCCCCACGAGCGACCCAGCGATCACCAACACCGAGTTGTCGATGACGAAGCCTGCGGCTGCGGCGGCGAGCCCCGAGTAGCTGTTGAGAAGGCAGATCACCACCGGCATGTCGGCGCCGCCGATGGGCATTGTGAGCGTGCAGCCGAGCACGCTCCCTGCGATCACGAGCAGCCAGAAGAGGCTGTTCCAGTGCGGGGCGGCGCAGACGCCCCAGATCAGGAGCAGCGTGGCGGCGGCGAGCCCGAGGTTGATCCAGTGGCGGTTTGGATCGGTCCAGGCCTGCTTGAAACGGGGCAACTCCTCGAGCTTGGCGAAGGCGATCAGGCTGCCCGTGAACGTGACGGCCCCGATGAGGCCCGTGAATGCAGTGGCGATGGCGAACTGTGTCCAGGGGGCGAGGGGCGAGGCCGGTCCTGTCCCGATGGCTGACGTGTTCCAAAGCTCGGCACCGGCGACGAGCGTGGAGGCGGCACCACCGAAGCCATTCAAGAGCGCGACCATCTGCGGCATGCCGGTCATGGGATACCGGACCGCCATCAGGCCACCGATCACGCCGCCGATCGTGGCGGCGATTGCCAGTAACAAAATCGGCCAGGCGTTCCAGGTCTCCACGCTCTGCATGATCGGCTTCTCGAAGCAGGCGGCGATGATCGCGATTGCCATACCGGCGGCACCGAGATAATTGCCTTTGACGGCCGTCCGCGGGCCGGTCATCAGCTTGAACGCCACGATGAAGAGCATCGAGGCCGTCAGGTAGGCGAGATTGATCCAGGCTTGACTCGACATGGCGTGTGCTTTCGGGCGGGGGCGTACGGCTTTGGTGTGGGAGGTCAGGGGACGGTCCGGAAACACATGGACGTCATCGGGGCATCAGTTGGGCATCATGTGCGATTACTTTTTCTTGGGTGCGAACATTGCGAGCATGCGGTGCGTGACCACGAAGCCGCCGACCACGTTGACCATGGCGAGGATTACGGCGCACAGTCCGAGCAGCGTGCCAAAGCCGCTCTGCAACGCCCCGGCCACGACGAGCGCGCCCACGACCGTGATCCCGGAAATGGCGTTGGAGCCGCTGGTGAGCGGCGTGTGGAGCCGCTGCGGCACCTTCGTGATCACCTCGAAGCCGACCCACATCGCCAGCAGGAAAACGGTGAGCATCCGGATGAATTTGGAGGCCGGATCATCACCGGCCGCGAGGCCTGCCTCGGACTCCACGGCGAGCAACATCGGCAATGCAAACAGGAGCATGAGGTTGTTTCCGGCAGAGGAATGCGTTCAAGAGGAATGCGTTCAAGAGGCAGGGCGTGAGTCGGTGGCGAGGCTCTCGAGCGGTGCGAGGCCCGCCCGCTCGCGGACTTTTGGATGGACCAGCTGGCCGCCGCGGGCGACGAGCGTTTCGCGGCAGATGTCGTCGTCGAGCGACACGGCAGGCAGCCCGAGCTTCAAGAGGTGCAGAAGAAAGGTGGAGATATTCCTGGCATAGAGCTGACTGGTGTGAAACGGCACTTCAGCGGGCAGATTCGTCGGGCCGAGGATCGTGACCCCGTCAACGATCACGGTCTCATCGGGGAGCGAGCCTTCGCAGTTGCCCCCCCGCTCGGCCGCCATGTCGACGATCACGCTGCCCGGTTTCATACGGGCCACCATCTCATGCGTGACAAGCACCGGCGCCTTCTGCCCGGGAATGAGCGCCGTGCAGATGACGACGTCGCTCTCGGCCACGACCTTGCCAAGCAGCGCCCTTTGCCGCACATAGAAATCCTCGTCCATCGCCTTGGCGTATCCGCCGGTCGCTTCGCTTGAGCCGGTTTCCATGGCAAGTTCGACAAATTTGGCGCCCAGGCTCTGGACTTGTTCCTTGACGGCGGGGCGGACGTCGTAGCCGCTCACCTGAGCGCCGAGTCGCTTGGCCGTGGCGATGGCCTGCAGTCCGGCAACACCGGCACCCAGAACGAGCACCTTGGCCGGGGTGACCGTGCCTGCGGCCGTGGTCATCATCGGGAAGATGCGGGGCAGGGTGCTGGCTGCCAGGAGCACGGCACGGTAGCCGGCGATGTTGGCTTGGCTGGAGAGCACGTCCATGCTCTGGGCTCGCGTGGTCCGCGGCACCAGTTCCAGGGCAAATACCGTCGCGCCGCGGTCGGCCGCCTCCAGGCTGGACTCGGCAGACGAGAGCGGATCGCACATGCCGATGAGAATCACGCCCGGTCGCAGACGCTGGCAGTCGGCCGGCCAGCCGGAGGCATCCGTTCCGCAGGTTCGGACGGTCAGCAGGCAGTCGGCGGTCAAGGCCTCTTCCCGGGAGACGATACTCGCCCCGGCCGCACGGTAGGCGTCGTCGGAGTTGCCGGCGGCGGTGCCCGCGTTCGATTCCACGGCGACCTCCAGCCCTGCCTTGAGCAGCGGGCCGATGGCGGCAGGGACGAGCGCCACGCGGCGTTCCCCCGGGAAAGTCTCTTTCAGAACGGAAACCTTCATAGTGGGGGGCCACATCGGGGTGAGGGGTCGGCCGCCGGGATGCTCGTCTCCCGACCGGCCGTTGCAAGAGCTGTGCCACGGGGGTTTTCTCGTGTCGCGGCCGCTAGTGTGGATGGAACCCAGGAGGCTGGCAACTCCGGCTGGGGGGACGACCAGAACAAGCAGGATAAAAACAATGGGGCCCCCCTTGCTGCCCCAACCGGAGGCTGATAATCTCCGGGGCTCTGAAATACGGCGTTTTCGGTGTCGGCTTCTGGGGCCGAAAACACTCGAAAAGACTTGCTCACCGAAAAGTTAGCCGAAAAAGACATTCGAGAACGGATACAGCGGAACCATTCGATGAAGACGTACATGGCCAAGGTCGGTGAGGTGGAACAGCGTTGGTGGCTTGTGGATGCCAGCGACAAGGTAGTCGGCCGCCTGTCGACCGACATCGCCATGGTGCTGATGGGCAAGCATCGCCCGATCTACACACCCCATGTTGATACCGGCGACTACGTCGTGGTGATCAATGCTGAAAAAGTTCAGTTCACGGGAAAGAAGTGGCAACAGAAACTCTACCGCTGGTACACAGGCTATCAGGGGCTGAGGTCCGAAACTGCCGAGCACCGTCGCGACCGGCGACCGGAACTGATCATTGAGGAGGCCGTGCGTCGCATGCTTCCCAAGTCGCGGCTGGGCAGGGTCATGCTCGACAAACTGAAAGTGTATGCCGGTTCGGAGCATCCGCATCAGGCTCAGGAACCAGTCGAGATGAAGCTCGGAATCAAGTCGTAAGGCCGGAGCTTCATACTTGGTAGCTGTTACAAACTGAGCGGCTCGCCGAAGAAAAGTCCGTACAAGCCAAACCGATAGAAAATCCAATCCAAGATATAAGCCGGTAAAGATACAAGCCGGTAAAACAGTCCACTCCCGGATCAGAGCAGGATCGAATCGAGGAATATGATGGCCGTTGAAACAAGCAAGAGTGAAACAAGCAAGAAAAGCGGTTCCGCCAACAACGTGATTGCCACTGGCCGTCGTAAAACGGCCGTGGCCCGCGTGCGTCTCCGTGCTGGATCCGGTGCGGTGACTGTCAACGGTCGGGCTATCGAAGCCTATTTCCCATCGATCAAGGATCGGGTGCTGGTTTCCGGGGCTCTCGAGCAGATGGGCAAGGCGACCTCGGTGAATGTCGACATTCGGGTCGACGGCGGCGGTGCGTCTGGTCAGGCGGGAGCCTGCCGGCTGGGTATTGCGAGGGCGCTCAAGGTGTTTGATACCGAACTCGACGAGCAACTTCGTCATAGCGGAATGCTCACCCGCGACGGCCGCATGAAGGAACGCAAGAAGTACGGCCTTCGTGGTGCCCGCCGTGGCACGCAGTTCTCGAAACGCTGATCCTGCCGCCGCGCTGCCCTTTGGCCCGCAGCGCCCCATCAGGGGAGTGGGTTCGCTCGTGGACTTCACTGCCTGGGCAGGGCTCTGTCAGGCCTTCTAACGCTCACAATCGATGCAACCGTCACGACAATGGCGGGCGGGCGGGTTGGAGTGCCCGTTTTCACGGCAGAATCCCGAAATCATGCCTGGATTCGGAGGACATGCTGGAATCCGGAGTGCATACTGGGTTTGGCGGTCTGCTGTCCTTCCTGGTCGCGGCAGGTTGTCAAGACCGTTGACAGCAGCGGTTTTTTGTTGCTCCCCAAATCCTCCCCTCTGGTTTCATGAGGCAGTCATGTCGAGCGTTGCCAAATCTGTTCCAGCCTTCTTGCTTGCAGGCTGCCTGCTCGCAGGTGCTTTGATTCTTCTGGCGGTCAGACCTGCGGTCGCGGCAGAGTCGACCGGCTCCGCTTCCGCAAAAACGTCGGCGAATGCGTCGGCTTCGGGAGTGCCCGATCTGTTCGAGGCCGAGGAACAGCAGCTCGTGAGCCTCAGATACATTCCAAATAACGCGAAATCCGCGCAGATCATCGTGACAAACCGGACGCGGCGTCCGCTGACGCTGCGGCTTCCGGCGTCCTTCGCCGGCGTCCCCGTTCTCGCCCAGATGGGCGGCATGGGCGGCATGGGTGGAGGTGGTCAGGCGGGCTTTGGTGCCGGTGGCATCGGTGGCGGTGCACAGGCCACCGGAGGAGGAGGTCTCGGTGGTCAAGGCATGAACGGCATGGGCGGCGGCGGCATGGGGGGGGCCGGCGGCGGTGCTTTTTCCATTCCGGCTGAGCGGTCCAGAGTCTTTCGCGTGCCGACGGTCTGTCTCGAGTATGGGAAGCACGAGCCCACCAGTCGGATGCCCTACAAGCTTGGCAGGGCCGATGCGTTTTCCAGCGATCCGAAACTTGCCTTGGTGCTCGAGAGCCTCGGTCGAGGCGAACTCTCGCAGAAGGTTGCCCAGGCGGCGGCCTGGCACATCTCGAGCGGAATCACCTGGGAGAAACTGGCGGCCGAAAAGATCGACCATGCCGGTGGCGTGCCGGATGAACCCTACTTTTCCCAGGCGGAGTTGGTCGCGGCGCATCGCGTCGTGGAGATTGCAACGCGGGGGGTGGGTGCGAGGACGGACACTTCCACCTCGGCAGGTCATCCGAACTAGTCATCCAAATTAGAAGCCCGTTGGCACCACCTCGCCGCCGGCCCGCGTGGACAGAGCACGGAACACCTCGGGCGCGGTTTCGCTGGAGATGAGACGGCATGAGCCGTCCATGTTCAAAAAGTTGGTGCCTGCGATATACGGGCCGACAAAGCCGCCCGGACTGCTTGCCTGCGGGCTCGGTGCATTTGACTTCACGTGCACGAGGATTGAGGTTATCGCCGGCCGCCAGTTGAAGCTCGGCTCAGCCGGCCTGAATCGCGGTGATTCCGCGGCGAAGACCAGCTCTTGTTCAGGGACCACGCCGACCCAACTGCTACGAGTGTGCCGGCTCATCCGCTCGCCGATGCCAATCGTCTTGCTCAGGCCATCGGTAATATTTGAAAACCGAATCGCACTATTACGGTGGAAGACACCGTTGAAGGGCTGCTCTTCATACGCCAGCGTTCCCAATGATCCGGCGTAACTGCAGACTGCGGCCTGCGTGAGCACCGTGGGCGTCGTGGCGGCGGCGGGGGGTGACCCCGAGTCGGTAACATCGATCAACCGCGGAGCGGTGTCGCCTGGATCGACGAACAGCGCCACGTTTGTTTCCCGGGCGGCCTTATTCGGCGGATCGGTGATCGGGAGATCGAAACGGATGCGATTGTGCAAGGCCGTTTCTTCGGCATAGGGCAGGAGCAACGAGAAGAAACTCCAGCCAGGGCCGGATTCCGGCACGGCATCATTCGGACCACCCTGCCACGTGCCTGTCGTTGTTGACCGAAATCCCGAGGGGAGAGCCCGGTGGGAGTCGTGATAATTGTGAAGTGCCAGGCCGATCTGTTTGAGGTTGGTCAGGCTCTGCGTGCGACGGGCCGCCTCCCGGGCCGACTGCACGGCCGGCAGCAGCAGGCCCACGAGCGTGCCGATGATGGCGATCACGACAAGAAGTTCGACGAGCGTAAACGCTGCTCTGGTAGCAGTAGCTCGCAAGCGTGCTCGGGGAGTAACCCGCAAGAATGCCGGGTGCGTAGCCCGCATGCACGGGCAGGTTTTGCGGTCGCTGCTGCAACAGTTCGCATTCACACGAAAACCCTTCAAATCGAGCAGAGTGTTGATTTTTCCAGCGACAAACGCCGAGCCGCGATGACATTGAGACTCAGTCTCATCTCGTTAGATGAATTGTAGGTCTTGTCTGCATGGTGTCAACACGGCAGCGCTGTCGGGTTGGCTGGATCTATTCGCGGGCTGCCCTCGCCGCGAACCCGACCGCGTGCGGAGCGTATGGGAGACTACGGCATTTCCACCGCCCACTGCGTTGCCCCCCTACATTGTTTTTCAGGACTCGCTAAAACGGTTGTCGGTCGGACGAGGCCTGCATGGGGTTGGGATTTGTCAATCAACAGTGTCGGAGCAAGGAGCCAGTTCAAGCTATGAACGCAGTCACGTCAGCAGGCGCTGCATCGGCACATCGCGGCGAGAGCGACGTCATCGTCGAGGCGAGAAATCTCTCCAAGACCTATCGCGACTTCTGGGGCCGCAGCAAGAAGGTGGCGCTCAAGCCGCTCGATCTCGAGATTCGTCGGGGGGAGATTTTCGGTCTGCTGGGCCCCAACGGCTCCGGCAAGACAACGACCATGAAACTGCTGCTCGGCCTCGTCTTCCCGACCTCGGGGGAGGCGCTGGTCTTCGGCAAGGACGCGACCGACGTGTCGAAGAACGAACGGATCGGCTACCTCCCCGAGGAGTCGTATCTCTACAAGTTTCTCGACGCCGAGGAGACGCTCGACTTCTACGGACGGCTCTTCGATATGCCGCCGGATGAGCGGAAGAGGCGGGCCGATGCGCTCATCGAAATGGTGGGATTGAGCCGTGACAAGAAGCGGCAACTTCGCGAATATTCCAAGGGCATGACTCGCCGCATCGGCGTCGCGCAGGCACTCATCAACGATCCAGAACTCGTGCTGCTCGATGAACCCACAAGCGGCCTCGATCCGATCGGGACCCGCGAGATGAAAGACCTCATCATCGACCTCAAGCAACGTGGCAAGACGGTGATCCTCTGCTCCCATCTGCTCGCCGACGTGGAGGACGTGTGCGATCGGATCGCCGTCTTGCACCAGGGCGAACTGAAGGAACTCGGTCGCGTCGAAGACCTGTTGCGGGTCACCGACGTGACGCAGATCCGCGCAAAGGGGCTGTCGACCGAGGCCCGGGAAGAGATCCGGGCTGTGCTGGCGAAGCACGGCCGGTCGGACGTTGAAATCGGCAATCCCCGGACCACGCTGGAGGATCTGTTCCTCGACGTTGTTCGCGACACGCAGGCCCGTCCGGGCCGCCGCGCCCGGCAGCCGTCTGCCGAGGGTGATCAGCACCAGAAGGAATAAGCCGCAGACATGGTATTGGAAGAGGAAATCCCGAAGTTTGCCACCTGGATAGGACCAGCGTTGCTCTGGTACCTGTTTGCCAGCGGACTCGTAGCGGTCTTTGCCGCCGCTCTGGCGTGGCTCGCGCAATCCGTGCTGTACGGACCGCTGGCCGCAGGCGACCGCGTCTATCGGGGTGTGCTGACGGGCGTGGCTGATCTCGCCGGCATGTCCCCGCGACGGATCTGGGCCCTGGCGCGGCTGGCCATTCAGGAATCGCTGCGGCGGAACGTGCTCGTGGCCCTCGCCCTTTTTCTGCTGATCGTGTTGTTTGCGGGCTGGTTCCTCGATCCGAAAAGCGTCAATCCGGGAAAACTCTATCTGGGCTTCATTCTGGGAGCCACCAACCTGCTGGTCTGTCTCGTAACCCTCGTGTTGTCCGTATTCAGCCTGCCGGCCGACATCAAGGCCAAAGCGATTCAAACGGTGACCACGAAGCCCGTCCGCACCGGCGAGATCGTGTTGGGTCGGATTCTTGGCTTTTCGATCGTGGGCGCGGTCCTGTTGGCGATCATGGGGCTGATCGGCTGGGGGTTCGTCGTACGGAGCGTCAGCCACGGCCATAGTGTGGCTGCGGACGACGTTGCGGAGGTCAGGGATGTGGGCGGGGCTGTCACCGGGTATGAGGGAAGGTCGAGCCTCGAACGTGGCCACCGCCACCGATTCGATCTCGACGCCGCCGGCAACGGTTGGACAGACAACGTGCAGGGGCACCGTCACGCCGTTCGCAAAACCGATGCAGGGTATGCCGTCGGCTCTGCCGAAGGACTGCTGGAGGCCCGCCGGCCGCTGCGAGGCACGCTGCGATTTCTGGATCGGGAGGGGCGGCCCAGCACAAAGGGCATTAGTGTCGGTTCGGAATGGTCCTACCGTCAGTTCATCGAGGGCGGCAGCCTGGCAGCTGCGATCTGGAAATTCGATGGCGTCTCGGAACGGGACTACGCCGACGGCCTCCCGCTTGAGATGATCGTGCGGGTGTTTCGCACCTACAAGGGTGTGATTGAAAAGGGAATCAAGGGCAGCGTGCGGGTTCGCAATCCCGCCAGCGGACTCCAGAGCGACCCGTTTTATTTCACGGCCCGCGAATTCACGATCGATTCCCTGTTGATTCCGCGGAAGTTGGCCTCCACGTCCACCGACGGCGGTACCCGTCAGATCGACCTGTTTCAGGACGTCGTGGCGGACGGGCAGGTCGAGGTGATCCTGCAGTGCCTCGAGCCAGCGCAGTATTACGGCGTTGCCCAGGCCGATTTCTACCTCCGGGCGGGTGACGGATCGTTTGCCTTCAACTACGCCAAGAGCTGCCTTGGAATTCTGTTCTCTATGCTGCTGGTGACCGCGATGGGGGTCATGTTCAGCACGTTCCTGGGCGGCCCGCTGGCCCTGTTCGCCACGCTGTCCGTTGTGCTGATCGGCCAGTTCCGTGAGTTCATCCAGCGGCTGTTCGAGAGCCAGGTCACGGGCGACTCCTCGATCGTTCCGGGAGGTGGCCCGATCGAGTCGCTCTACCGAATTGTGACGCAGACGAGCATCACGCTCGAACTGACGCCCTCGCCGGCCGTACAGATCATGAAGACTGTCGATACCTTCCTGCTCGCGCCGATGCGGCTGTTGGCCGGCATCTTCCCGTCGCTCAATTCCCTGGGAACGAGTGATTTCGTGGCCGGTGGCTTCGACATTCCCCTCGATCTGGTGGCCGAACACGGCATGGAAACGCTCGGGTATACGCTGGCCTTCTTCATTGCCGGCGCGTTGTGTCTCAAGGCTCGCGAGGTGGCATCATGACCCCGTCATCGTCGACGCACGAATCGTCCGTCGGCCGCCGCAAGCCGGCGGCCTCCTGGCTCGGCCTGCGGCCCGGCACGCTTCTGGCGCTGGTGGGAATCGCCGTGCTGCTGGTGCCGCTCTCCGCCCTGAGCCAGCCGGCCGATTCGGCGAGCAAGGGGGGCAAGCTCGCCAGGCTTCGGGAGCAGTTCGGACTGTCGCAGGCCAATCTCGGCGAAGTGGATCCCACGAGCGAGGCAATGCGGCTGGCGACACTGGGACTGAAGAACGTGGCCGTGACGCTCCTCTGGGATCGGGCCAATCACTACAAGAAGGTGGAAGACTGGACGAACCTGTCGGCCGTTCTCGAGCAGATGACCAAACTGCAGCCAAACTTCTATTCGGTCTGGGACTTCCAGGCTCACAATCTCTCGTACAACATTTCGGTCGAGTTCGATGACTACCACGACCGCTACGCCTGGGTGATGAAGGGAATTGAGTTCCTCCGCCAGGGGATCTCATACAACCTCAAGGAACCCCGCCTCCTGGGCCGCATGGGATGGTTCATCGGCCAGAAGATCGGCAAGGCCGACGAGAAGAAGCAGTATCGCCGGCTGTTCAAGGCGGACGATGACTTCCACGAGCGCGATCGGCCGGGGCGAACCCTGCCCGAGCGGGACAACTGGTTGGTCGCCCGTGAAAAGTATCTGGCCGGCCAGCAGATCGCCGATGCCGGAGCCCCTCTCAAGACCACGGCCCTCATCTACCACAGCGAGCCGATGATGACCGCCGTCAACTACGCCCGGGCACTCGAGGATGACGGCACGTTTGGGGCCGCCGCCCGTGATGGTTGGAAACTCGCCGGCGACGAGATGCGGCGGTTTTCCGTTCGCGAGATTCCGACGACGTGGGATGTGCCGATCCGGCTCGGCATGCGCGAGGCGGAACTGGCCCGTGCCGAACGGGTGGCCGCCGAACTGGAGCAACTGCTGCCGGGCCGTTTCAAGGCTCTGGAGGAGGCGAAGCGGGCCTCACTGACGGCTGGACAGAAGGAGGCCGCCGCCATGTCTCCGCTGGAACGCACCGATACCCAACAGGCCGAGGCCAGGGCCGCCGCGGAACTCACGGCAGTCGACTGGGCCATGGTCGTGCGGGAGTCACCGGCTGACGTGCGGGCCAGGGCGAAGGAACT
>Ga0247835_1002565_pt1 | contig 18838 bp, 18 predicted proteins | sample LaCtaG_3_FD_189912 | JGI IMG/M metagenome (GOLD analysis project Ga0247835, IMG submission 189912) | Freshwater microbial communities from meromictic Lake La Cruz, Castile-La Mancha, Spain - LaCruzMarch2015_13.5m | ecosystem: Environmental > Aquatic > Freshwater > Lake | place: Spain: Castile-La... | reverse complement strand
TTTGAAAACCGCCAATCTCTTGGTTGCTGGCGCCGATGTCGAATGTGCCGCCGGTGAGAGTGACATTTCCTGTGGAGGCCAACGAGCCGCCGGAGATGTCCAGAGTTCCGTGGGAAAAGGTGGTGCCCCCCGTGAAAGTGTTGTTACCGGTCAGAAGAATTGTGCCGTTCGCTCCCGACGGGTAGTGGGGATAAGTAAATGTGGCACTGAGGCTTCCATTGCCACTAATGATGCCGCTGTAGGTTCTCGTTCCTGCAAGAGAAGAGAGATCAAAGACAAGACCGCCCTCGTTCGCGATATCGCCCGTGATGGAGCCTGCCCTGTATGATGATGCGGAATAGGGGTTGGTGGGATCAATGACTCCGCCGATGGTCAAGGTGCCGGATTGAATGGTGGTGCCGCCGGTCATGGTGGCGTTGCCTGTAAGGATGACACTTGCCCCATTGCCGACGAGGAGGTTTCCGGTTCCAGAAATCTCGGCCTGGTAGGTCCCATAAGTGCCCAGGAACAATGTGCCATTATTGGTTATGTTTCCTTTCAGGCCTTGGCTATTTCCTGTGAGCGTGCCGGTTTCGATGAAGGTGCCTCCTGTGTAGGAGTTATTGCCGGTGAGGGTGAGGGTGCCTTCGCCGAGCTTTACAAGGGAGAGGGTGCCTGAACCGGTGCCGGTGCGGTTTTTAAACTCCGTAGAGATAGTGGCGTTGTCTCCGCTCGTATCGAGACCAATTTTAGCCCCTGCCGCGATGCCGCCCGAGGTGGTTTGGTTTTGGGTGAGGTTGGTGATGAGGTTGGTGATGTTATCTGGGGAAAAACCTCCACCGAGTCCCAAGCCGAAGGCGATTGTGGAGCCGGACGCGGCAGAAATATTGCCAGAGTTCCAGCGAGTGGTATTGCCGCCGTAGAGGGATGTGGAAGTGAGGAAAGTGAGCGCGCCGGCTGAAATGGTTGTGCTGCCTGTGTAGGTGTTCGCTCCCGAGAGGATGGCCGAGCCGCTGGTCGTCTTCTGAAGCGTGGCATTGCCAGCAAGATTCGCAATGGCGGTGCCGGACTGGATGGCATAGTTCGATGCCGTGAGGACGCCGCCATTCCCGGTAATCGAGCCCTCAGCCAGGGTCACTCGATTGAATGTCTGGTTGTTCGAGCCGAGGGCGAGCGTGCCGCCTTGAACTGTGAGGTTTCCTGTGGCGACGAGGAGGTCCGAGGAGGCAAGGGCCAGTGTGCCACCGCGAATCGATGTGGGTCCAGTGTAAGTGTTGTTGCCGCTTATCGTGAGCGTGCCGTCGCCAAGTTTTACGAAACCAATGGCTCCCCCACCTTGGCGATTAGAAGCTACCTGCTGCATCTCCATTTCTCCCGTGACATCGAGGCCCAAGCTGCCGCCTGCAAGGATGCCGCCTGGAGTCGAGTTTGAAGAAAGGGAGTCGAAGATTTCCGTGACTTGGTTGCCGGTGAACGAACCATTCGCTCCCACGGCCAGAGCGAAGGCGCCGCCGCTATTGACTATGATTTTCGAACCAGTCCATGAGGAATTATCGCCGTTGTAGAGCGAGGTTGGCGTCCCGAAGACAAGGACGCCGCCATTGATTGTGGTCGTGCCATTGTAGGTATTCGCGCCGGAGAGGGTGATGGCGTTCGCGCCTGTTTTTACCACCTTGCCAGAGCCCACGATGCCGCCTTCGTAGAGGGAGTCCGTGCCATTCGAGCCCATTGTAAGGGTATAGGAGCCAATATCGATCGTGGACCCGGCGACACCGGAGAGGGCTTCAATGGTTTGGTTCGCGCCAAAAGCTACCGATGAGGAGGCATCAATGATCAAGTCGCCGGGAAGGGCGTTGGCGACCGAGAGGGTGAGAGTCGCACCGTTGTTCAGATAGGTGGGGCCGTTGTAGGTATTCGTCGCATTGAGCGTGATATTACCTCCATTGAGAACGAGGTCGGAATTTTCGGCGGATCCAGCGATCACGCCATTGACTTGGATGCCGCCTGCTCCACCTGCCAGAACGAGGATGGTGCCGTTTTTCGTAAGGTTTCCAGTTAGAGTAAGGAGGCCGCTGCCACTGTTCTGGATGGTATTGTTTCCAGCCCCGAGGGCTTTGATATTTTTTGCAAATGTGGCAGCGGCACCGGTGTAGTTCAAGGTGCCGGAGGTCGAGAGTTCCGCGCCGAGATCGAAGTCCGCATTGGTGCCGAGGGCCTGGGCTGCCGTGCGGTTTGCATTCGTTGTATCGAAGGAAATTGTGCCGTCGGCCACCACGGTCTTGCCGCTATAAAGGTTGTTGCCAGTGATGGCAAAGTTGCTGGTGCCGGATTTGACCAATCCAGCGGATCCGGCAAGCAGGGCGGAAACCGACCCGCCTTGGATGGCGAAGCTCGAGTTTGATGTGATCTTGCCGGTGCCAGTTATGTTGCCGCCGTTGAGAGTGACTGTGGAGAGGGTTTGGTTGTTAGAGCCGAGGTTCAAGGTGCCAAGCTCGTTCACCACAAGGTTCCCAGTGGTGGTGAGAATGTTGTTCGCGGCGAGAGCAAGCGTGCCGGAGTCAATAACCGTGCCGCCCGTATTCGACTGCGTGCGATTCAGAGTCACCGTATTTGTGCCGAGTTTCAGGAGCTTGCCGGTGCCAGTAGAGTTTGTAGAAAAGGTGAAGTCATCCGAGCGGTTGATAGCAAGCGTGGCGTTGTTGGTGATATTTCCCGATAGTCCACCGGTGGTGCCGCCATTGCCGAGTTGGAGTGTGCCGCTTTGGATCCGAGTGGAGCCAGTGAACCCGGTTACATTCGAGGATACGACGAGTGTGCCGTTGCCCGCCTGAATGAGCGTGCCGTTGCCGGAAAGCCCGTCGAGCGCGACTTCACTCGATGAATTATAGGCGAGAGTGGATCCCGTGGATGCGGTGATATTTCCGCCAAGGGAACCGGTGGAGCTTCCATTGCCAATCTGGAGCGTGCCAGCGGAAATGGTGGTAGCGCCTTCAAAATCGGCGCTGTTCCCGGTAAGGGTGAGCGTGTTATTGCCGATCTTGGATATGGCCCCGTTTCCGGAGAACGCGTTGGATGCGGTAATGGAGTCGGAGCGGTTGAACCCGAGAGTGCCGTTTTGAAGGATCGCCACATTGCCGGAGATGGTGCCGGAAGTGGAGCCCGCGCCGATTTGGAGGGTTCCGTTCTCAATCGTAGTGCCTCCGGTGTGGGTGAGGTTCCCACTGATCACGGCCGAGCCATTGCCCGTTTTCAGGAAAGATCCCGCGCCGCCAACTGGAGCGGCGATCGTGCCGCTGGAAACAATGGCGGAGTTAGTGAAATTTACCGAGCCGGAGCTGGATTGGATTTGCCCGCCGTCGGCAACAGAAATGTTGACGAAGGTCACGCCGGCATTTGCATAATCCAGTGCAAAAATGGATCCGCTACCGGTCACGGAGAGGTTGCCAGAGGCCAGGGAACCACCGTTCCCAAGGCTGAGACTACCGCCAGTGACTCGCGTGTCGCCTGTGTAGGTGTTCGATGCATTCAGGGTCAGGAGGCCATTGCCGATTTTCGACACTCCCAGAGCGCCCTGCGAGCTGTCAGCGATACCGAACTCAAGCACAGTATTACCAGGCGTGAGCGCGGACCCGTTGGCGTCTTGCGTGTTGAAGCCAAAAAAGGAGCCGGCTTGGAATCCGCCGGTTGATGTTGCATTGCTCGCCAGAGCCGTGAGCAGGGATTCTACAGAGTTGGTGCTGAAAGAGGAATTTGACCCAATACCGAAGGCAAGTGTCGCGCCGCTTTCGACCTTGATATTGGCTGGAACCCAATCCGATGCTGTGCCATTGTAGAGTGCTTGCGGCGATGAGATGGAAAGCGCGCCATTTTGCACAAGTGTCTGCCCAGTGTAGGTATTGTTGCCGCCCAGAACGGTCATCCCGGAACCGTTTTGCGTGACCGAGCCGATTCCGGAAATCTTTCCGGCAAAGACACCCGCGCTCGAGCTCGCGAAGACCAGGGCGGCATTATTGGTTGTGGAGGGGATCGATATGTTACTGGAATTTCCGCCAAAGGCCAATGTGCCGGAGGAAATGGTTGCGTTTTTGGTCACATCAATGTTACCCGTGAGCGTGGTCGTGCCGCTTCCGATTTGGTTGATGGTAATGCCATTGGATATGTTTGAATCCAAGGTGGCTTCGCTGTTGTGGTTCAAGTTCAGGGTGCCATTATCATTCTGACTCGTGTAAATACTTAAAATTTGAGCGCTACCTGCCGTTGTGCCGTTGCCCAAGTTGAAGGCGGCGCCGTTGGACAGAACCACACGACCAGAGGCGATGGTGCCACCCGTCAGATTGATGACGGTATTCCCTCCACTTGCTTGGAATCCTCCATTCACATCTGTGGGATTTCCTATGGTAGCATTGCCGCCCGAAACGCTCAGCGTGCCATTTTGTTCAATTCTGAAAAAACCCGCAGTAGCAAACTCTCCGCCAGCCATATTGAGTTCTCCGCTCCCTGACCCTCCGCCAATGGTCATGGAGGACGAACCGGCGGTTTGGCGTAAGCTTCCGCTGTTTAGATTCACTACGGCTGTTCCATTTCCCCTGCCGATGTCGACTTGGTTTGCGAGCGTCAAGTTTCCGCCGTTCATATTCACCGCGCCCGAACCTTCGTATCCGACTTCAAAAGAACCATCTACTTCCATGCTCCCGGATTGAATGTTCAAAGTGCCATTCGAACCCGCAGAGTAGGCAACGCCCATATTAAAATCTTGGAGAAGATTTCCTGCGGCAAGTTCCACCGTTCCTCTTTCGATCGCCGTGTATCTGGCAATCGTGTTATTCCCCGAAAGATTTAAAAAGAGGGTCCCGTTGCCCTCTTTGGTGAACCCATCGGTGCCTGTAGCAAATTGGGTAAGGGTTAACCCCGCTGCGTTCTCCACGGAAATGAAGTTATAATCGCCATCATTGGGATCCAGCTTCAGTGCCGACTGGATTAGGACAGCTCCAGCGCCGGAATTGATTTGAATCGAAGAAGGACTGCCGTCACCGTCAAATTTGCTGAGGGTAAGTATGTTGTTTCCGCCGGGCGCGATAGTGAGGTTTCCGGCGCCCGCAGTGCCGTTGGCGGTCAGGCGGAAAATCGTGTAGTTCGCCCCCAGTGTGCTGGTGTAATCGCTGCTGCTACCATTAAAAATGACGCCATCGCCGCTTCCAGGTTGCTGATTGAGATCCCAGCTGGCATTGCTAGTCCAAGTGCCGTTGCCGACACTCCAAATGAGATTCGCCGCGCTGCCTACGGAGGAAATGGCGAGCAGGCAAAAAATCGCAACCGCCCATGCAGAAGACAGAAATTGGAATACGGATAATCGGGATTTATGATTCATAGAAGAAATGAAGTTTTGGCGTTTAACTTGGTCGAAATATTTTGTTGGGCCGAATCAAGCGGGGTCTTCGCCTCATAAGTAGCGGATGAAATTTTCAGCGAATTATTCTTCATGGCGTGATTCGTTTTCTTTCTGCGGAACAACCTGAGAGCCGCACTGGATCTGGATTGCAGCCCGAACGGAGTTTCGGATTTTCAGTGACCGACAGATGTTTTGCTTGGATCCGATTTTTCAAACACAGCAAAATCAGAGCAAGGCGTTTACTAGTAAACAGGAAACCCATACCACTGTGCAAGCGCTAATTTTTTATTTTTCTGAACCACCAATCTCACGAAAAACACGCATAAGACCAAAAAGAGTTTTTAGACAGGAGCAGTTTCCGAAAGCGGCTTTCTTTTAGGAACGCTGAGGTCCTCCTCGGCCCGAGAGACATGCCGAGCGAAGCCAACGGGGACGTTGGCGTTCCCGAGTGGCGCGACAGCACTTTCAGGGAGCGGACGCTGCATAGACGCTGGTCTGCAGGAAACAGGTGCAGGTTCAAATTCAGCTGGAAAATCATGCCGGGATGCATTAAGAAAAAACCAATGAGCTCGCAAACCTTGCTCTCGGAAATCGAAAGCGCCCCGGAGGAAATCCGGCGCGAGGTTTGGGATTTTTTGAAGTTCTTGAAAAGCCAACAGTCTGCCGGAACTGAAAGGGAGGATTCCATGCTGCCTCTGGCTCAAACGGCGTGGGCCTCTGATTGGACCTCGGCCGAGGAGGACGAGGCATGGAAGGACTTGTAGCAGGCGATGCGGTGACTGTGCCGTTCCCATTTACGGATTTCAGTAGCCAAAAGGTTCGTCCCGCTCTTGTTCTGGCTGTGTTGGACCGCGGGGATGTGCTGCTCTGCCAAATCACCAGCCAACCCCTGACGCATAAAAATGCGATACCTATCCACGAATCGGATTTTTTCGCGGGTGGATTGCCGAAGCAAAGTTTCCTTTTGCCGCATAGGCTGGTCACGGCCAGTAGCAGCATCGTTCGCCGAGTGGCTGGCCACATCACGGAAAGAAAGCTCGCGGAAATCCGCCAAGCTGTTTGTGCCGTGGTGCGTGGAGCGCGGCAACGCCCGGAAAGGGTAGAAGTCGTATCTTTGAGCCATGCCAACCGAAGCACTGGGAAGTGCGAAGGAAGCACATCGCCGATGGCCCGAAGGGCGCAGCAAGCAGGCATCCTACTCGGAGAGGCGCGAGCAAGGCAAAGGAAGCCCCTCCCGTCAAGTGCAAGTGCCTTGATGCTCGGGCTGAACGCGACCCGCTTCGCACCATGCTCTGAGGGTATCCGGACAGTAATCAATCCCACCCGGCCACTCGACCGTCAGACCATTTGTCGAAACCTGCGCGAAGAATTTTGCGTCACGCAGCGGGTCCACCGGCTCAAATGATGGAGACAAGTCAATCTCTCCACAAAAACCATCCGAAAAAAGGAGGCGTAATTGGGAACTCCCGGTCACCGCGACTTTTAAAACTCTCATTTTAATCCTCCGATTTTTCCGAGCGCCCGGCCGGCTCTCATATTTTCCCATTGCTCGATGAGCTCATTTTGGTGCAAGGCAGCCCACTCGACTACTTCTCCATGCTGACGGGGAGGGAGTTTTCCCGCCATAAGCCCGAAGTGCGAATGCTGGCCTCCCATTCCGCGCTCATTGCGTGGAAGTGAGGGGGATTGTGCTCTCCCCGGGTGTTGATAAAAATGGAGATCGAACCCCACTCAGAAATCTTCGGCATATCACTATTTAAAACGTCGAATTATCCGAAATTCAACACCATATTGCAATCATTCCTCTCATTCCACACTTCCGCGTTCGGCGGAGTTGAAGCTGTCCCTGTCGCGTGTGGTGGGATGGACGGCCAGGATTTTTTCGCGCACAGCGCTCCAGCTTTATGTTTCCGGGGAGCAAATTTTTGCAAACAACCCGATCCGCTTGGAATACGAATGAGCCCGTCCTGCCCGGATGTTCAGGCACTGAACATTTAAACCACAACCGAATGCCTGGGCGGGCATGAGGTGGAGCAACCTATGGTTGGCCCGAAGGGCGAAAGAGCGGGAGCGATTGAGTCAAATTTACCGAATAAACACGCATAAGACCGAAAACAACATTCTCCGGCGAAGCCGCTCCCCATTCGTGACAATTTGTGCTATTCGTGGTTAAAGAAAATCCCTCGCTCTGAACCGCTTTTTCAGGAATGCCGAGGTTCTCCTCGGCCCTGAGACATGCCGAGCGAAGCCAACGGGGACGTTGGCGTTCCCGATTGGTAATCCACCCAAGGAGGGCTTGACATGTGAATTTATACGGCACACATTAGACCCATGCAGTTGGAATTCGACCCGGCCAAAGAAGCGGCCAATTTGGCCAAGCATGGCGTGGATTTTTCCACGGTCCTGCGGGTTTTCGAAGATCCCGATTCCAGCATGATTAACCACAGAGAACACAGAGAACACGGAGAGCACTGATAATGAGTTTTTTGCAATTTCATTTAATTCCAGTGGCTTGTTCAATTCCCAACACCCTTCAGACATTCCTGTCCCTCCTGCTCATCCTCTCCAAAATCTGTTTTCGGGTTGCGAATCCCGCGCGCGTGATCGGTGCTGGATATTGGAGGAAACAAAAGAGCGCCTATGAAAACCAAAAAACTTAACTACACAGCAGAACCCGCCGGTGAGGGGTGGAAGTTCGCTGCGGGGTCTGCCCTCGACCTCGACCAGCAAAAGGCACTGGGAATCCCGGAGCCCTCTGTAGCCGCGAAGATGAAAGTCGTGCGGAAGCCGGCACGGCCAGCACGCATCAACATCCGCACCACGCATGAGACCATTGCTGGGTTGCGGGCGCGGGCGGAGGAAGCCGGGCTACCCTACCAGACACTGGCCGCCAGCGTGCTGCACATGGTCGCCAAGGGAGAGTTGAAGCTGTCCCTGTCGCGTGTGAGTTGATGGTGCAAAAGCGGCGAAATCAGGGTCATTTACTATCTGGTGGACGAAGGGGAAATCTCCTTTCTCTTCGCCTATGCGAAAAGCGAACAGGAGAATCTCGATAGCCGCCAGCTACGGGTTCTCCGCAACTTGGTGAAGGAGGAATTCGAATGAAGGAAGAAATGTTTGCCGAAATGGTGGAAAGCATCAAACAGGCAGGGCTCATCCGGCGGGGGGCGAAGCGTGACGCCAAGCGGACCTTGATCGGGGCTCCCGATGTGCAACAGATCCGGGGAAGCCTGGGGCTAAGCCAGGAGCAATTCGCGCTATTGATCGGCGTGAGTCCTCGCACGGTGCAAAACTGGGAACAGAAGCGCCGTGAACCAGAGGGAGCGGCCAAGGCTTTGCTGATGGTGACCGCCCTCCACCCGCGCGTGGTGCTCGAAGCATTGCATGCTGCGTAGACACTGGTCTGCAGGCAATCGTTTTTGAGTCAAATCCCGCTGGAGAATCATACCACTGTGCAAGCTCTAAATTTTATTTTCTGAACCACCAATCTCACGAATAACCACGAATAAGACCGAAAAGAGTTTTTAGACAAAAGGACAGGATTAACAGGAGCAGTTTCCGAAAGCGGCTTTCTTTTAGGAACGCTGAGGTCCTCCTCGGCCCGAGAGACATGCCGAGCGAAGCCAACGGGGACGTTGGCGTTCCCGAGTGGTGCGGTAGCGCCCGCTCCCCGGGACCTTGTTATGCTTGATCGGCAAATTTTCCAAGCGGAGGATAGGGCAGGACTTTTTTCAGCCCCATCGTCAAATGGTCTGGACTATTTTACGATGTTATGTATTTTGGACCGATGCTTCCTCGTCTTTATGATCGCGTCTTGGCGACTCATTTTCAAGAGAATCGCCAAATGGCATTTCTGGCGGGGCCGCGTCAGGTTGGAAAAACCGAGGCTGCTCGCAGGCTGGCGGATGTTTATCTAAACTTCGACAATCTGGATGACCGGGCGGTGATCCTCAAGGGTCCTTCGGCGCTGGCCTTGCGAGCTGAGTTGGACCGTCCGCGCGAACGGTTACCGATCCTGGCGCTTGATGAAATCCACAAATTCCAAAAGTGGAAGACTCTGCTTAAGGGGTTTTTCGATGTGCACGGGGCGCGGTGTAGGATTCTAGCCACAGGCAGCGCGCGCATGGACATCTTCCGCAAGGGGGGAGACAGCCTGCTGGGGCGATATTTTCTTTATCGCCAGCATCCCTTCAGCGTGGGGGAAATCCTGCGCCCGGAGCCACCGGCCACGCCCCTCTGCGAGTCGATGGCCATCGACGGGGACGCGTGGGAAACCCTGTGGCGCTTCGGGGGATTTCCCGAGCCGATGGTTCGACAGAGCGCGGCGTTTCTTAAAAAATGGCAGGCGCAACGCATGGACTTGCTCCTGCGCGAGGATGTGCGCGACCTCACGCGGGTGCAGGAACTGCGGGGCATCGAAACACTGGGGCATTTGCTCGCAGCCAGGTCCGGAGGCCAACTCGTGTTCAGCAATCTGGCCCGGGAAATTTCGGCCAGCGTGGACACCGTGCGGCGTTGGGTGGCGATACTCTCAGAACTCTATGTGGGATATGAGTTGCGGCCGTGGTTTAAAAATGTCGCGAAATCGCTCCGCAAAGAGCCGAAGTGGTATCTGCGCGACTGGTCGGCAATCGCGGATCCCGGCGCGCGGGCCGAGACATTCGCGGCCTGTCATTTGCTCAAGGCGGTCGAGACTTGGACCGACCTCGGCCTCGGGCGTTTCGAACTCCGCTACCTCCGCGACAAGCTCCAGCGCGAGGTGGATTTTGCGATCATCCGCGACGGCGAGCCGTGGATTTTGATTGAGGTCAAGACATCGAGGGAGACCCTCTCGCGGGATCTTTTCCATTTCCAGAAACAAACAGGGGCCAAGCATGCTTTTCAAGCCGTCCTCGACCTCCCACACGAATCGATCAACTGTTTCGCACACACCACCCCGGTTATAGTCCCCTTGCGAACGCTCCTCTCGCAAATGGTATAATGGCGCGGTTGCGCCTGAGGCTTGTGCGCGGACATTGCGTCGCCCCCCCAAGGGAACGGAGGCGGAAAGTCCGAAGGAAGCACACGTCGGACGGCGACGGCCTCCGGCTCGTAGCCTACGCCTCGGAGAGCGCGCCATCCCAGGAGAACGATCGCGCTATCGCGCGGGAGCGCGAAGGAGAGGAGCATGGTCGTCTTTCCGACCCGTAGGCTCTACGAGCTGGAGGCGTCGACCGTGCAGGCTGGCGGCTCCGTTTATTTCGATCCGTGTCCGAGGGCTTCTTGGCGCATTTTCTGCAGGCGTTGTTCCACCTCTCTGGCGAGAGCGGCGGGCACGGCGGATTCTTTGGCGAAATGCTCCCATTCCAGCGTGGCTGCGTTCACTTTTTGGACGGTTTCCTTGTATTCTTGTGCGGTCAGGCCGGCATCGAGACAGAGGGCTTCCATGGTTTTGCCGCTTGGCCAAACCTCGCCGGCGACTGTCATGCCGCGTTGCAGGATGCCGGGCGAGAAAGTGAGGTCGTAGGCGGGAGTGAGGCTCCACGCGCGGGTGGCCTCGTGGAGTTGGAAGGCATGGTTTTTGCCGTGGTCGTCGAGATTTGAGGCGAGAACATTGAAGATCATCCTGCGCGCGACTTCCCGAATATCCTCCAGCGGGGTGTGGAGCTGGATCGCGAGCCGGAAGAGATCGCGGTAGTCGAGCGCATCGGGGGTTTTGTGCAGGAGCCCGGCGGCGGAGTGGAAATGCACACGCCGCAGCGGATCGCCCTCCACGAGATCGAAGCGCCTCACGAACAAGTGCGCCCTCGGCGAGCCCGGCGATTCGTCGATCAATCGCGTTTCCACCACGCGCACTCCGGCACTGTGGGCCATTTGCGTGATCGCCCGCTCGCAGCGGGCAGCCGCGCCATCGGCAGAGAGATCAATCTTAAGAATGCCGGGCAAGCCGCCATCGCCTGACGGCTCGCCCACGCGCAGGCTCCCATCCGCATACAAAAGCACGAGCGCCTTTGGCATTGCGCCACCCGCTGTGCCTCCCCGCGAGAGCAGGGGCAGAATCTCGCAGGGCTCGCCGCGCTCGATCTCCAGTGCCCCCTTGGCAAGTGCGGTCGTGCTGATTTTTTCCAGCGCCGGATTCCCGCCTTCCAGCGGCGGCTCGAAAAAGACCGCCCCCAGCCCGCGCTTCCCGCGCCAGGCGAGCAACGACATCGGCGTCGGCTCGCCCCACTGGTTTTTTGCAAACTCCGCCCGCGCCACCCTGCGGCCCCAGGCATCCGGCAGGCAATCCGCCAACACCCCCGGCAAACCCTCCACGCCCCTCGCCCCGTTGAAGGCCACATCGCGGAAGGGCAGGCTGATCGGCGAGAGGTTCAGCCCGCGCGCGATCCACTCCGGATCATAGGCAAAATACAGTGGTCCCCGGAGCACGAGATGCCCGATCGTCGATCCATCCCACCATAAAACTCTCAGCCGCTTTTCCATTCAGCCCTTCCTCCTGGGTTTCGAGGCGTGTTTGCGCTCCGGGCGGAGCAGGTCTTTCAAGCGCCATTCCGGCTCGCCCTCGGGAATCATTTCCCCCATAGCTTCGGCCAAACCCAGAGCCCCCAGCGCCCGCGCCACATGGCGAAACTCCACCGTCCCGTCGCCCTGCTCGATCTTCCGGTAAGTGGGCACGGACACCCCCACGACCCCGGCCAAATACCCTTGCGACAAATTCCGCCGCAACCGCAGCGCCTTGAGCCGAACCCCGAATTTTTCCAATGCCTCAGCATCTCCTAAAACAGAAAGCATACCTTTTAAAACAACAAAGATATTGCTTATATGCAAATTATATTCCCTTTAAAATGAAATCATCTGTCCAAGTGGCGCGGTAGCGCCCGCTCTCGGGGACGCGCATGCCGCCTTGGTTGCCGTCGGGTGCGCCCCGCGCCCGACATGGAGAGGTTTCACCGGCCTTCGGCCGCATTTTTTCCTTTCTGGCCCGCGAGGGCGCGTGCGCTCCCCGAGACCATGCGCCCAACGCTTGGCGTAACCAGAGCGAGAGTCTAACAGCTATCGGCTATTGGTATGAGGCAGTGGATACCATGCTTGAGGTGGGTGGGGTTCGTGCCATTGAGCCAGTCTCAACGCGGCCGAGACGGCCGTGCTCCCTTCTTTTGTCGTGAAAAGAGCGGGACGAAATCATGGACAGCGAAGTCATTTTTTACGGGATGGGTTGGCGGGCGGGTTGCTTCTCGCTGGCGAAGGTGTCTGAAAGTGGTTCCGAGCGGATCGCGGCTGATATTTGGGCCATGCCGTGGGGTGGTTCTCCCGTGCTGCCACGCGAAGAGGGGGGCGTGAGAATCGGTCGCGTGGAGAATGATTTATCTGCTCGCGCGCAACCTATTGGAACCGATGAGGACGCCAGCACACACAGGCGCCTGTGGCACATTCCACAGACGGAAGGGGTGGGATTTGCTTAGAGCGAGGCTGCGGCGGCTTGGGCTGCGGCGACTTTGCCGGCATACCACTTTTCGTATTCCTCGACGGGAACGACGCGGATTTTGGCCTTCATGTTGTAGTGGCCGGTGCCGCAGAGTTGGCTACAGGCGAGTTCGAGATCGGCCGTGCGGGTGGTGGTGAATTGCATCCACTTGATGGTGCGGCCTGGGACAGCGTCTTGGTAGAGGCGGAAGGACGGGACATAGAAGGAGTGGATCACATCGCGGGAGCGGAGAAGCACATGAATGGGCTTACCAACGGGAATAACAAGCTCGGTGGACGTAAAGTCGTCCTTGCCAGCGGCATCAGCGGGATCGACGCCGAATTTGTTTTCCAAACTGAAGCGTTTGACATCGCCAGCGCCCAGTTGGCCATCGGCTCCGGCGTAGCGCATGTCCCAGCCATATTGATATCCTACGACATCGACAGTGATGGCATCTGGCGGAATCGGTGACTCGGTGAGTTCATACCAAATGCGGTTGGACCACACGGCGAGGAGGAGGAATATGGCAGTCGGGATGATGGTCCACCAGAACTCGAGAGTATTGTTGCCATGGCTGTAGTGGGCTTTGTGGCCAGGGCGGCGACGGTAGCGGATGAGATAAAGGATGTAGAATCCTTGGGTAAGAACGAAAACGATGAGCGTGAGAACGAATATGAAATTCAGCAGCCCGTCGATTTTTTCGCCGCCGACTGTGATATTTGGCGGTGCCCAGTAGAGGTTAGATGTGCGCTGCTCGGCTTGGGCAGAGAAGCTGCCACCGGTGAGAAGAAGTGCGGTGAGGAAAAGGATACGCAACAGGAAATTCATAGTCGGGTCAAATCAGGCGGCGGGCGGGGCGGCGGGTGCAGGGGCGGCTGGAGCGGCTGCGGGGGTGGCGCCTCCTGTAGAAATAGACTCTGCGGGAATGGCTTTCAGTTCTTTCTGAGACCAAGGATCCTTGCGATCGGCAGAGGCGGTGCGAATTGTCTTCACATAGTCAGGCGTGATTGTTGCGGCCGAGTTTCCCCACTCGGAGCGAATGTAGGTGAGGATCGAAGCGATTTGCTCGTCCTTGAGCTGCGACCAAGGGGGCATGGCGTTGTTGTAGTTAGCTCCCTTGACTTGCACCGGTCCTTGCATGCCGGCGAGAAGAATTTTCACGAGGTGGTTATCCCCTACCCAATCGCCGCCGACGACCCATTCGCTGGCAACGAGGGGCGGAAATTGTCCAGCGACGCCCATGCCTGAGGATTGGTGGCAGACGACACAATTCTGGTTGTAGAGGCGTTTCCCGAGGACAAGGGGATCGGGTGGAGCAGCGGGACCTCCGCCTCCGCCACCACTCCAAGAAACCAAAGAGGGGTTGTAAACATCGGCGCGAAATCCACCGCTATTCAGGGCCATCTGGATGCCTGCCCAAAAGATGACAGCGGCAGCAAGAATGATGAGCCAGAAAGGAACCGGAGCAAGTTTTTCCGTGGGCTCGGGTCCTTCACGGAGGACAGAAGCATTCGGTGCTGGGCTATCAGCGTCGGGTGGCTCGTTCGATGGCATATGGGATGTCACAGTTTTACTGGGCGATGGGCTCCGGAGATTCCGGCAGCTTGTAATTTTGGTTCAAGGAAAGCAGGTAGGCGACGAGCGCTTCGGCCTGCTGGGTCGGAACGATCTCGTAGCCGGGCTTTGGAGCGCGTGAGCCGGTGAGCCCTTGGAGAGCATGGGCAGATGGCTGGCTCACGATTTTGCGGTGTTCGTAGAGGTAGCTGTAAGATGGCATATTTGACCAAGACGATACGCTTTGGGGGGCGTAGAGGTGACGGTGAATCTCAGCGGCATCCGTCTGACGGGCGCCGTAGTTTGACAAATCCTGGCCAATTCGGTATTCGCCGAGAAAGGCGGTGTGTTCGCGGATTTCATCGCGCGGCACAGTCTGGCGTTTGCCTAACTCTTTGGCAACATCCGTCGTAAGGGGTCCCGGCCGAACTTGTTGGGTATGGCACTCCATGCAGCCATTGGCGGCGTAAACTTTTTGCCCCGCGACAGCAAGCCCGGAGAGTGTGGGGGGCAAGACGCCACCGGTCTCTTCGTCGGGAAGTGGTTGCAATTCGGTGAGGTTAGCCACGGGGTAAGCCACGAGGCCGACCCATGCGGAGCCGAAGATGAGAAGGATGCCGGTGAAGAGAAGTGTGAGTTTGTTCATACCGCGACGGGCTCTTGAGAATTTTCTTCCCGCACAGCAAGGAGTGCGGGGGCTGTGCCGGGACGGCGGAGTGACCACTGGAGGCCGACGAACAGGAAGGCAAAGACTAGGTTTGCCCCGATGATAAACGATACTGCCAGTGCAGCCATGAGTCTAAAGGGTCTCACGAACTCCATCGAGCTCCGGAATGTGACTCCTACATCTTGGAGGGCGAAAGCTTGGATCAAGCCGCCGATCAGGAGCACCGAAACTCCGAGAAGAACGCCTGTGGTTGCCAGCCAGAAATGCCACGAGATGAGATTGGCGAAGGGCCACTCCTTGCCTGTGAGGCGTGGCACGATGTAGTAAATCGCGCCAAATGCGGTCATACTAAAGAAGCCATAGGTGCCTAAGAGGTTTAGCCCACGGATAACATCAGAAAAATTGGTGACGGCATTCACAGAAATCAAGGAATTCATCGCAGTGAGAATCCAGGTAGAAACAAGCATGTAGACCCCTGTCACAATAAAGCGAAGGGCCGGACTCCAGTTCATTGGCTCGTAATGGCCGTCCAGAGTGGCGTGGAAGTTTACAGCAACCGCCAGTGCGGGAATGATCATCATCACGCTGGCTGCGACGCCCACACTGACCATCCAGGCGGGCACGGGGCCACCGATGAGGCGGCTTGTGCCAGACCAGGCGCCGAAAAGAAGAATGGACCAGAAGGCCAGAAGACTGAGGTGGTTGCTATTAACGGTGCGTCCTATTGTTTTAGGAACGAGATAAAAGGCAGCAGCCAAGCCCATTGGGACAAGCCAGAGGTTGAAGAACCCACCGGTGAACCATGCGGCGATGGCGGGTTGGGCGCTGGCTTGGACGGGGTTCCAGATGAGGAGTTTGCTGGCCGTAGCAAAGAGCCATGGGAAGGAGAAGAAACCGGCGACCAAAAACCACTGAGAAACGAAAAGAGGCCCCGCCTGACGCTGATTGAAAGTAACAATGGCCCACACAGCGATTAAAATAAACGCGAGAAGGAGAATATGCGTCGAGTAGCCGGGAAAGTTAAGGCTGGATATGGATGTATTATCCCCAACCAAAATGCCTGCCACGCCTACAAAAGTGCCAATATTCCAGATGATGCCTGCGGCTATAAGGCCTTTGTAGCTGGCGAGTTGGACACGGCAAAGACGGACAGTAAGCCAGAGGGCGATTCCGATCGCAGCAGGCGTCGCCCAGCCATAGGCCAAGGCATTGATGGAAACGACACTTGTGCGTCCGTAGGTCAGTAAGGCAAAGCCATCGAGGAAGCAGGGCCACACGAGCTTGATGGCGCTGATGAGCTCAAATGCGGAACCGAAAAGCAACCAGAAGAGAGATGTGCCGAAAAATAGAAGCACAGGAGCGGCCACCGATGCATCGATAGCTGTGCGCTCGTGGTTAGTGAGAGTGTCCGAGTGGCTGGACTGGTCGTTACTCATTGATTGGTTGGTTTTTTGGTTTTTGCCGGTTTGGCAGTGCCGGACTCGACAGGAGCGGCCAAGACATTGGAAGAAGTCTGGCTTGGGGCGACCGGTTCGCTGGGGAGGCTATCAACCGCGTCCCCTGCGGCATTGGGGACTGGAGTCGCAGAGGGAAGAGGATTACCGGCAGAATCCAAGACCGGATATGCAGGTGCAGGCTTGATGTCGTTCAAGTTGGAGAGAACAAGTTTCATGGCTTCGGCGACCGGTATTTGAACTGAGCCCTTGGCTTGATCCACCCAGGCGTAAGTGTTGAGCTTGATCTCATTTTCAGCTACGAGATCAGCGAGGTTTTTGACGCGCTCGGCATCGCGGGCCGGATCTTCGGGATCCAGAGTGGCACTCGACTTTCCGAAGAAGAGGTTATTGGCGCCGAAGAAAAGGCCGAGACCGATCAAGGCGGCAACGAAAATCCAGAAGACGGGTTTCTTCTGTCCGGCTGAGACTTCGTGATGAGAGGTGGCGGGTTGCATCAGTTTTTAAGAGCGATGGAATTTTTGAGGCGAGGGTCGCGGAGTGGCCACAGAGGAGAGTCGCCGAGGCGCTTGAGGAATGCGGCAGCAAGCGTGCATCCGATGGCCACGAGGCAGGCGAAATCCAGCCAACTCAGTTGGACGCCTGCTTTGTGAAGAGCTGGGAGGACAACGACATAGATGTCAAGAAGGTGCATCGCAAGAATCCAGAGAGCCATACCGCAGAGGAAGGCTGGGCTCTTTTTGCCCATGTTCGAAAGCAGGAGCAGGAATGGCACGAAGAAGTGGCCCACGACGAGTGCTGTGCTCAGAATCTGCCAACTCTCGGTGTTCCGGCGCAAGAAGTAGATCGTTTCCTCTGGGATGTTCGCATACCAGATGAGCATATATTGGCTGAAGCCGATGTAGGCCCAGAAGATCGTGAAGGCCAGCATAAGCTTACCCATGATGTGGTAATGCTCGATCGTGATGACATTTTTGAAATATCCCGCATTGCGGAGGGCAGTGATGATGAGAACGAGCACACACAGACTGCTCAACGCAGTGCCCGCAAAAATGTAGACGCCCCACATGGTCGAGAACCAGTGGTAGTCCAAGCCCATGAGCCAGTCGATGGCTGCGAAGGTGAGGCAAACGGCGAAGAGTGGAAGGCTTCCGAAAGTAATCTTGCGATTCAGAAGTGTGTATTTGGCAGCTCCGGAAGTGTCTTGTTTGATAGAATTTCTGCGGAGCCAGAGGCTGGCCGCTGTAAAGAACAAGAAATAAAACGCAGCGCGAATCCAGAAGAACTCCTTGGTGAGATAGGGCCACTTTTCATCGAGAAGAATGTCTTGCCCCGGGAGTTTGGTCATCCAATACCACAGTTTTGGAGCCACAAAGATGAGCGGAATGAAGAGAAGTCCCATCACAACAAGAAGACTGCCAATGTTTTCCATCTGGCGACGAACGACAACACTCCACTCGGCATCGACGGCGTGGTGAACGAGCGTCCAGAAAAGTCCGCCCATGCAGATCGTAAGGAAAAACGAGAAGGCAAAGAGGTAGGAGAATGCGAACTGCTTCGTATCCGTGAAAGCCCCGAAGGCCACTGCGGCAAAGGCGACAAGGGCAAGGGCGACGAGACCGAGAAAGCGACCGCCGACATGCTTGTAGTCGAAAGTGTGGTTACTGGGTTGTGGTGGTTCGTGTCCGCTCATTTGGTCTGCGCTTCTAATTTTGCCCGTTCCGTGGGTGGAACATCATTGATCGTTGCACCGCCTTGGGATTTTTGAAGTGCGCGGATGTAGGCGACGATGGCCCAGCGGTCTTGCACTTGAATCCGGTCGCCGTAGCCCATCATCGTATTTTTACCGTGAGTGATTGTGTTAAAGATTTCGCCATCTGCCATGTCGCGAATGCGTTGCTGGTGGAGATTGGCGATTCCCACAAGGCCATATTTTCCTGAGATGCCGTTCCCCGCACCTGTGTCGCCGTGGCAGACTTTGCAAGAAATGGTGTAGCGTTCTTGGCCTTGGGAAATGAACTCGGGTGTCACTTCCATCGGCATACCAGTGCCCCATTGGTTACCAAAGCGACCGGTGTCGGGATAGGAGACACCTGAGGAAAACTTGATCTGCTTATAGGGGCTCTCCGAAGCGCCGGTGGAACCATCGACCGATTTGTGTTGCGGCATGGCATAACCAAGCGGGACCGTTCCGGAAATTGGTTCACGATTGCCACGGTTATCAGCGTAGAAGTTACTCGGAACTTGGGCTTTAACCTTTGGCTGGCGATCCATGTCTGGGAAAAGCTCGAAGGGTGGCTTACTGGACTTTTGCCCACGAAAACCCGCCACGCTGACAATGAGCAAAACCA
>Ga0247835_1002548_pt1 | contig 18933 bp, 11 predicted proteins | sample LaCtaG_3_FD_189912 | JGI IMG/M metagenome (GOLD analysis project Ga0247835, IMG submission 189912) | Freshwater microbial communities from meromictic Lake La Cruz, Castile-La Mancha, Spain - LaCruzMarch2015_13.5m | ecosystem: Environmental > Aquatic > Freshwater > Lake | place: Spain: Castile-La... | reverse complement strand
CACCGACCTTTTCTGGCCGCTCGCCGCCGTCCTCGCGGCGGTCACGATGACCGTCGGCAACGTGATGGCGCTCGTGCAGACGAACCTCCGCCGGCTCCTGGCCTGCTCGTCGATCGCCCACGCGGGCTACCTGCTCACGGGCATCGCCGTGGCGGCGGCCGCCGCGTCGGTGGGCGCGACCGGTGGCCGAGATGCCGTCACGGCCGATGCCACCTGGCTCGCGGGCCTCGGCGGCGCGACGGCCACGCTCTTCTATCTCGCCACCTACGCCCTGGCCACGATCGGGATCTTCGCCGCGCTCGCCTACCTCGGCCATCGCTGGCCCGAGTGGACGAGCGGCAGCGGGCCGCGGCCGCCCCGGCAGGAGATCACGTCGGTCGAGGATCTCGACGGCCTCTCGGGCACGAACCCCGTGGCCGCGTTCGCGATCGCCGTGTTCCTCCTGAGCCTCGCCGGCATTCCGCCGCTGCCCGGCTTCTGGGGCAAGCTCACGCTCGCCACGTCGGCGCTCGAGGTCGACTGGAACGCCCCGATCACGCTCGGCAGCCGACGGGCGGCGTTCGTGGCACTCGCCGTGATCCTCGTCCTCAACGCCGCGATCGCCGCGGCCTACTACCTGCGGATCATCGCCGCGATGTACTTTCGCTCCACGAAGCGTGGCGTGCAGGCCGACGGCGGCCTGGCTGCCGGCATCGCCATGCTCGCCTGCCTCGTGCTCGTCGGGCTCGTCACACTCCAGCCGCGCGGTCTCTTTCGCACGTCGGCTGCGGCAGGAGACGCCGTCTCGCGCACGCCCGTGGTCGCGGCGGCCGATGCCGCGTCTCCCGTCTCCCTCACGCCGGTGGCCACGATCCGATGAGCACGACCCCCGACCAGGCATCCGTCCGCGCCGTCCTCGCCGACTTCCCCGATCCGGAGTCGGGCCGGTCGCTTGCCGAAATGGGCCAGCTCGGCGCGATCGACGCTTCGCCAGCCGCGATCCGTGTTTCGATCGGCCTCACGACGCACTCTGCAGTGCTCTGGAAGCAGGTCCGCGGCCGGATCGAAGAGCGGCTGCGGACGCGATTTCCGCAGGTCTCGGCGGTCGAGGTCACGATCACGCCCCACGCCCGCCCGCCGGGCAAGCTCGGCCAAATCGGCCTCGAGGCCAAAAGCGTGATCGCCGTCGGCTCGGGCAAGGGCGGCGTGGGCAAGAGTACGATCGCAGCCAGCCTCGCGATCGGCCTGGCGCGGGCTGGCAGCACGGTCGGCCTGCTCGACGCCGACGTCTACGGCCCGAGCGTGCCGCACCTCCTCGGCCTCTCGGGCCGCCCGCAGATCGAGAACGGCAAGATCGTGCCGATGCGGCTGGCGGTCGGAGCCGGCTCGATGCCCGTGATGTCGATGGGGTTCCTCGTGCCGCCGGGCGAGGCGGTCGTGTGGCGCGGGCCGATGCTCCACGGCGCGATCTCGCAGATGCTCCGCGACACGCTCTGGGGCCCGCTCGACTATCTCATCATCGACATGCCGCCGGGCACCGGCGACATCGCGCTCACGCTCTCGCAAGTCCTGCCGCTCACGGGCGCCGTCGTCGTCTGCACCCCGCAGGACGTGGCCCTGCTCGACGCCACGAAGGCGATCGCGATGTTCCGCAAGGTGAACATCCCGCTCCTGGGCATGGTGGAAAACATGAGCTTCTTCGTCTGCCCCGACACGCAGAAGCGCTACGACATCTTCGGCACGGGCGGTGCGAAGCGCACGGCGAAGGAGCTCGACATTCCGTTTTTGGGCGAAGTGCCGCTCCAGATCCCGATCCGCGAACACGGCGATGCGGGCCAGACCGCCGCCAACTACGACGACCCGGCAGCCCGGCCGTATCTCGAAGCGATCTGCGAACGCCTCGTGGGCCACCTCGCCGCCACTGCCGCCGCAGCACCGCCGCTGCCCTCGCTGCCGGTGTTGTAACACCGTGGGGATAAGCGTCCCGCTTGCCATCTTCAACTCTGGCGCACCGGCTCAGGGTTACCCCGTACCGTCTCGCCGGACGTTCGCCTCCGCCCTCCAGGCTGCGGCTCACTCGGATGTGCCTGCGCTCCGGCATCCATGCCTGCGCTGGTCACATACGCCGTCTCAACGGCAGGGGTAACCCCTCGCCTCCCCAACGGGAAAGGGGAGGCGGCGGAGACGGTCGGTGCGATGCGGAAGAGCCGACGGGCAGATACGCGGCTTACACCGAGCGCACCATCACAGTTGAGACTGGACTAGCGATCGCCCTCGGCGATGGAGCAGCGTACCGCCGGCTCCGACGCCGGGTTGGGCAAGTTGAGCAACGACAGGCTCAAGCCTGTCCTACGGCGGCGTCACACCTTGACCCACTGGTGGCTCTTGGCGCTCGCGAGCACCGCGTCGCAGACCTTCTGGGTCTCGAGGGCGTCGCGGAACGTGGGGTGGGCGGGCTTCTTCTTGGCGTAGGCGTCGAGGAAGTCAGCCACCTGGTGCACGAAGGAGTGCTCGTAGCCGATCGCGAGGCCCGGCACCCACCACTTGTCCATGTAGGGGTGATCGCCGTCGGTCACGTGCACGCTCTTCCAGCCCCGCATCGGGCCGTCGTCTCGGTAGTCGAACACCTGCAGCCGGTGGAGATCGTGGAGATCCCACTTGAGGCTCATGTTTTCGCCATTGATCTCGAACGTGTAGAGGGCCTTGTGGCCACGGGCGTAGCGGGTGCTCTCGAAGAGACCGAGCGAGCCGTTCTGGAAGTGGCAGAGAAACGAGCAGGCGTCGTCGATCGTCACTTTCTCCATCTTGCCGGTGAGCTGGTGCTTCCGTTCCTTGACGAACGTCTCGGTCATCGCCGTGACGTCGGTGACGAGGCCGTTGAGCCAGAGTGCCGTGTCGATGCAGTGGGCGAGGAGGTCGCCCGTCACACCGCTGCCGGCGGCTGCCGAGTCGAGCCGCCAGAGGGCCGCCCCACCCTGCGGGAGGTCGGCGTTGATCGTCCAGTCTTGGAGGAACTCGGCACGGTAATGGAAGATACGCCCGAGTTTGCCGGAGTCGATGATCTGCTTGGCGAACGTGACGGCCGGGATGCGGCGGTAGTTGTACCAGACCATGTTCGGCACGCCGGCCTTCTCGACGGCCTGGCACATCGTCTCGCCTTCGGCCGCGTCCATGGAGAGCGGCTTCTCGCAGAGGATCGCTTTGCCGTGCTTCGCCGCCTCGATCGCAATCTCGGTATGGAGGTTGTTCGGCGTGCAGATGTCGATCGCGTCGATGTCGTCGGCGGCCACGAGCTTCCGCCAGTCGGTCTCGACCCGCTTGTAGCCCCAGCGGTCGGCGAAGGCTTTGGCCTTGCCGGCGTCACGGGCGGCCACGGCCTGGAGCACGGGCAGGTATTCGAGGTCGAAGAAGTCCTTGACGCGGTTGTAGCCGTTGGAGTGGGCCCGGCCCATGAAGCCGTAGCCGATCATGCCGATGCGGAGGGGTTTTGCCATGTGAGCATCCTTCGTGAGTTATGAATCGTTCAATTTGGTCCCGGCTCGGGGGCGGCAAAAGTCGCCGCTTTGCGGTCTTTCAGATTCTCGCGTGGGCCGCGGCGGCCCAAGGCTCGTCGAGCGTTCGCCGACCCTCTCGCCTCGCGTATGTGATGTTCCTATGCCCACCCGTGCGCGTCGCGGACGGCGAGCATGGTCTTGAGGATGGTGTTCCAGGTCTTCGGGTCTTCGAGTGTCGCGTTGGGGAACATGCAGCCGTCCCAGCAGATGTGCTTGATGCCACGCTGCTCGGCGCCCTCGAGCCAGAGCCCCGAGCACTTCACGATGTCGAGCTTGCCCTTGGGATCATCGGCCGGGCAGTGCTTGCCCGTCTTGTCGTGCGAGCCTGCGCCATGGACTTCGCCGTCGTTTTGGGCGACGTGGAAATCGATGGTCCAGGGCCTGAGCTTGTCCACCATCTTTTCATAGGCGGGCCAGAACTCGGCCTCCGTGTAGCCCGGCTTCACGAGGGCGTGCTCCGGGGCGTTGTAGCCGAGCAGATAGAGATACGTGTGGGCGAGATCGGCCTGGAAGCCGAGCGTCTCGGGCATGCCGACCTCTTCGAGTAGGTCGAGCATGTCCTTCCACGAGTGCATGCCCGCCCAGCAGATCTCCCCCTCCGCCGCCAGTCGCTGGCCGTTGTCACGGGCGATCGTGGCCGCCTCGCGGAACGTCTCCGCGATCTTCGCGGTGTTCGCCTTGGCATGCTCCCGCCACTTGGCCACGCCGAACTCGGCAGAGTCGATGCGGATCACGCCATACTTCCGCACGCCGTGCTTCTCGAACACCTTCGCGATCCGGCAGGCCATCTTTACGGCCGAAAGAAATTTTTCCTTCGCGGCCGCATCGCCCATCGCCGAATCGCCCACCGTGCCCGGCCACACCGGGGCCACGAGCGAACCGACCGAGAAGCCGTGCTTCGCGATCAGGTCGGCGATCTTCCCGAGCTCGGCATCGCTCGCCTCGGGGTTCGTGTGCGGCAGAAACAAGAAGTAGTCGATGCCGTCGAACTTCTGCCCGTTCACGTTCGCAGCAGCGGTCAGTTCGAGCATCCGCTCGAGTGAGATCGGCGGCTCCTGGCCGGCATCGGTGCCCTTGCCGACGAGGCCGGGCCACATGGCGTTGTGCAGTTTGGGGGCGGAGTGCGGCATCAGAGCGCCTTTCCGTGCTTGGGGAGATCGGGATGGACGTCGGGGCCGAAGTAGCGGAGCGAGACGAGCGGGCCGGGGCCGGTGTTTTCCACCGTGTAGCCCGCGGCTGCGGCGTCGGCCGAGATGAAGAGCTCGTCGGCCGTCATCTCGCCGAAACGGATGAGCGTGGGAGTGGCCACGTCGTGCACGCCCACCCTGCCCTCGCCCTGCACCGTGATCCAGCCGCTGGCACCGGCGTCGTGAATCGTGACCTTCGCGCCCGGCTCGAGCGTGAGCTCCTTGGCGCTGAAGAGCTGCTGGCCGTCGACGTGGCCGTAGACGATCCAGCGGTCGGTCGCCCCGGGCACGCTCCGTTTTTCGTCCACGATCGGTGAGAGAAAGTTGCTCTCCTTGTAGTGGGTGTCGACGTTCTTCTCCCAGTCGAGCTGGCCGATGATGAAGTCGAGATCGTGGTGCTTCTCCTTGGGCATGTCCTTGACGAGCAGGCTCCACGGCACCGCCCGGCCCTCGACGAGCGACTGGAACATCGCAAACACGTCGCTGCCCCACTGCGGCTCGTAGGTGAGCAGCGAGCCCGGAGCATGCAACACGCCCGGCGGAATCAGCCAGCCGGTGCCGCGCTCGAGGCGATAGGCCTTCGAGAGGCCGAGAATGCCGTTGTCGCCCCGGTTCCAGTTTTTCAGGCAGCGCCGCAGGTCGGCCTTCGTCGTGCCGGGCTCGAGACCCATGAAGGTGTAGGGGAAGTTGTTGTCGCAGTTGTTGTACTGCGGCGGGAAGTAGTAGCTCTCAGGCTTGCCTTCCTGGCCGACGAGCTTCGCGTCGGCGAACGACTGGTGCATGTGGTGCGGGATCGGCCCCATGTTGTCGAAGAACTTCGAGTACACCGGCCACTTCTTGTAGCGATCCCAGATGCGAGAGCCGACGAGTTTCGCAGCCCCCTCGGCCACCGCGTCTTTGAGCAGGAACCGCTCGCCGTCGAACACGCACCACGAAAGCCCCTCGTCGGGCACGCGGCCTTCGTTCGCGGCTTCCGTCGTGCTGGCGAACCAGCGCTCGTCGATGCCGCCCCGGTCGAGGCCGTAGGCGTAGTAGTCATCGGGATGGAGGCGGACGCGCTTGCCGGGATGGAGGAAGCTCCGCGGCACCCATGTGGGCGAGAGCCGGAGCATGCCCTTGCCGGCGTTCATCGCCTTGTCGAGCGCGGTCGAGACATTCTTCGCCTCGGGCAGCTGGGCAGACTTTTTCGCAGTGGAAGCCGTGGCCATCATGGAAACCCCTCGTGGTGATGCGTCCTTGAGAACCGTGTTGTAAGGACCCTCGAAAAGACCCGCAAGCAGCCGCTTCGGGCACACGTGAATCACGCCCGGCGGATTCCAGCCCGGCTGCTGATCGAATTCATTCGCCTGCGGTGATCGCCGCCGCCAGGTGCTCCACCGACAGCGGTGCCGAGCCCTCGGCCTTGTTGTTGATCGTGACATACACATCGCGGCCCGCCGCTGCCGCCGTGCGGGCCAGCCGTGCAAGCGCAGTTCGGCTCGGCAGATCCTCCTCGACGATCCTGTTGAATGGGGAATAGTCTGCTTTCGCATCGTCGTAGGATCTGCCGGCGTGGAGGTTCCACCGCACGACGAGCGGACCAGCCGCTGACGTATCCGCGTCAAACGCCCGGGCCTGCAGATCGACAGACGGCATTCGGGCATGCACCGCCAGACAGGGCACGGCGCCAGAGTCGGCGAGCGCGGCGGCGAAGGCACTCATGACGAGATCGGGATCGCGCACCTCCACGGCGTAGAGGGGTCCGCGTGGCAGCATCGTCATGAAGGCCGCGATCCGGGCGCTGAGCCGGGGAACGTCGGCGAGCATCCGGCGACCGAGTGGTGGAAACTGGAACACGAGCGGCCCGGCCTTCGGTCCGAGGCCCGCGACCGCCGGCCTGACGAACGCCGATGCAGCGGCAGCCGCGTCGAGGAACGTAGGGTTGTCGCGTGCCGCCTCTCCCGATCCAGCCTTGCGGACGACAGGATCGGTGATCGCCGCCGGCGCCTTCACGATGAACCGAAAGCCGTCGGGAACCTGCGCGGCGTAGCGTGCGAACTCCTCGGTCGTCAGCGGCGCGTAGAACGTGCGGTCGAGGCTCACGGTGCGGAACAGCGGATGGCGGGCATACGCGGAGAGCCCGCGCCGGGCGAGCATCTGCTCGGTCGCCGGCTTGCCGTTGCCGGCCGCGTAGACGAGCCCCGTCCAGCCGGGAAACGACCAGCTCGACGTGCCGAGGCGGATGCGGGCGGGCAACGCCGCGGCGAGTCCGCACACATCAGCACCGACTGGCGCCGGATCGACGCCATCGGCATCGGCGAAGAGAGACAGTTGCGACATCAACTGAGAATAGAGGAGGGGGCGTCACATGGTACGCACGGTTGGCCGTGTGTGGTACTCTTCCGAGCGAAGAGAACCAACGGCCAACAGGCTTCCATCAGCACACCCATGAAAGACCCAACCGTCCGCGGCGTTGTCCACCTGATCGAGGAAACCAAGACCTTCGGCCAGAAGGGGTTTCGCAAGCGCCTGGTGGTGCTTGAGCAGTCCAAGGGCACGTTCACCAACTTCATTCCCGTCGAGTTCGTCAAGGAGGGCTGCGACGCGGTGGACGATCTGGTCGTGGGAACCGAGATCGAGGTGACCTACCGTCTGAGCGGCCGCCGCTGGCAGCGGGACGAGGCGAGCGAGGCCAAGTATTTTTTGAGTGCCGAGGGGCTCTCGTTCAAGCAGCTGTCCGGAAGCGGGCGGGGAAATGATCGAGCGGACGACGCCATCGACCCCAACGACGCGCTTGCCGAGTCCGGCTTTGATGACGTGCCGTTTTGAGGCGGCCCTTCGCAAGGCCGGAGCAGCTGGACTGATGCCGCTGCGGGCTCCAAGCCGGTCACGACGAGCCTTCGTCGTCCAGGGGTGACGGATCGCCGACAGCTTCAGGCGAGGCGAAGGGCAGCCACTGCTGCGGGTCGTCGCGGGTGGCGGCCTTCCGGCTCCGCTGCAGGCCACTCCGGCCGAGCGAACGCCGCACCGGATCCTGCTGCATCGCCCCGCGGCGGTCGCGGCGGCTGCCGTGCCGCTCGGCCACGCCACGGGCCTCGTTGCGTGATGCGGGCGCGTTGCGCACGATCGCCAGCCGGCGCTTCGCCTCGCGAACCGCAGCAGCATGATCGACGAGCGGCGCGGGATAGTCGTGGCCGATCACGCATCCGGCCGCGTGTTGCACGTCCGCCGGCATCGTCCATGGCATATGGACATACGCCGGTGGCACGCCGGCGAGCTCGGGCACCCAGCGGCGGATGAACACGCCGCGTGGATCCTGTTCGAGCGCCTGCTTCGTTGGGTTATAGATCCGCAGCGTGTTGATGCCGGTCGTGCCGCTTTGCATCTGCAGCTGCGACCAGTGGATCCCCGGCTCGAAGTCGAGGAAGTGCCGGGCGAGAAAGAGGCCGGTGGGCCGCCAGTGGAGCCAGAGGGAATAGCTGGCAAACGACACGACGAGGGCCCGCATCCGAAACGTGAGCCAGCCAGTGGCGACGAGGCTCCGCAGGCAGGCGTCCACGAGCGGATAGCCCGTCTTGCCTGCCTGCCAGGCGGCGAGCCGTTCAGGCGACACATCGGTTTCGCGCAGTCCATCGGCCGCCCGCAGCATGTTGTGAAACTCGATCGCCGGTTCATCCTCGAGCTTCTGCATGAAGTGGCAGTGCCAGTGAAGCCGCGACTGAACGGCCTTCAAGCTCCGCTGCCAGGCCTTGAGGTCGGCGCGGTCGCGCGGGTTCGGGGCGGCGAGAAGGCTCGCCTGCACCTCCTGCCGGCGGGCCTCGCTTGCCTGCCAGACCGTCCGCATCGAGATTGCGCCGAATGCCAGATACGGGCTCAAGCGGGAGCAGCTCGTCGGCGCCGTAAGCGGGCTCGAGATGCCCCCGGAATAGTGCCGCCCGCGGCGCGAAAGAAAGTCGTCGAGCACGTCCGCTGCCGCCCGTCCGCCGCCCCGCTGGCGGTCCTTCGTGTCGGTGGGGAGCCCCAGATCGCGGCAGCCGAGGAGGCCGGCCGTGGCCAGCCCCGCGACGGTCGCGTGGCCGCCGCGGCCAGTGCTCCGCGGCACGTCGGCCTGCACCGCCGTCATGCGGGCTTCCCACAGCCGATTCCACCCGTTCCGTGAGCCGAGCCGCCGCACGACGCCGGTCTGGGGCAGTTCGAGAAACTCGACGCCCGCCTCGCGGGCCCAGCAGCGCACCCGTCGATCGCGGGCATACGTCACGCCCGTGCCGGTCTCCTCGTGGGCCACGAGCAGCCGGAAGCCCGTCTCGCGGCGCAGCTCTTCGAGCATCGCCACCGCCTCGCCTCGCCGGGTGATGAGCCGAATGCCGAGCCGGCCGAGGGCGGCTTCGAGATCCGCGAGGCACTCCCGCTGAAACTCCGTGTGGGTCGGATCCCACTCCGGCTGCGCGAGCACCTCGGGCTCGTAGAGAAATGCAGCAAACACAGCGCCGCCGCGCGAGCGGGCCACGGCCTCGGCGAGCGCCGGATGATCGCTCACGCGCAGGTCTCGCTTCAGCCACACACAGACCGGCACTGCGTGATCAATCATCGCGACACCATCCGGGATACGGTCGGCCACCTACCGAATCAGCGGAGGCGCACCACCGCAGGCTGCTCGAACCGGTCGAGGTTCATCACCTTGGTCCAGGCGGCGATGAAGTCGGCCACGAACATCGCCTGTGCGTCGGCGCTCGCGTAGACCTCGGCGATGGCCCGGAGCTGCGAGTTCGACCCGAAGACGAGATCGGCCCTGCTGGCCGTCCACTTGACGGCATCGCTCTTGGTGTCGCGACCCTCGAAGAACTGATCGCACACGGGCGCTGGCCGCCACTCGGTGCCCATGTCGAGGAGGTTCACGAAGAAGTCGTTGGTGAGCGTGCCGGGCTTGGCGGTGAGCACGCCGAGCGAGGCCATCGGTCCCGAGCCGGTGGTGGCCCCGAGCACCCGGAGGCCGCCGACGAGCACGGTCATCTCGGGCGCCGAGAGCGTGAGCAACTGCGCCCGATCGATGAGCAGCTCTTCGGCGGGCCGGTCGATCTCCCGCGGCAGATGATTGCGGAAGCCGTCCGCCCGTGGCTCGAGCACGGCGAACGATTCGGCATCGGTCATCTCCGGCGTGGCGTCGGTCCGGCCCGGCGTGAAGGGCACCGTGATCGCGTGGCCGGCGTCCCGGGCCGCCTTTTCGACGGCCGCCGAGCCGCCGAGCACGATCAGGTCGGCGAGCGACACGCGGGTGCCGTCGGTCTGGGCGGCGTTGAAGTCGCGCTGCACACGGGCGAGCACGTCGAGCACGCGGGCCAGCTGCGCCGGCTCGTTGACCGGCCAGTCTTTTTGGGGCGCGAGGCGGATCCGCGCCCCGTTGGCACCGCCCCGCTTGTCGCTGCCGCGAAACGTCGAGGCCGATGCCCAGGCCGTCTTCACGAGGTCGGAGACAGATAAGTCCGAGGCGAGGATTTTGGATTTCAAGGCCGCGATGTCGGCTGCGCCGACGATTCGGTGGTCGACCGCCGGCACGGGATCCTGCCAGAGCTGGGCTGGCGGCACCTCGGGGCCCAGGAGCCGCGTCACCGGCCCCATGTCGCGGTGCGTGAGCTTGTACCACGCCTTGGCGAACGCCTGCTGGAACTGCTCGGGGTGCTCGTGAAACCGCTTGGCGATGGGCGCGTAGGCCGGATCCATGCGCAGCGCGAGATCGGTGGTAAACATCATCGGCGCATGCGACTTCGAATCGTCGTGGGCATCGGGCACGGTGCCCTTGGCCGAGGCATCCTTGGGCGTCCACTGCCAGGCGCCTGCGGGGCTCTTCGTCAGCTCCCACTCGTAGCCAAGCAGGTTGTCGAAGTAGTCGTTCGACCAGGTCGTGGGCGTGGAGCTCCAGGCGCCCTCCAGGCCGCTGGTGATCGTGTCAACGCCCTTCCCCGTGCCGAAGCGATTCTTCCAGCCCAGGCCCTGCTCCTCGATCGGTGCCGCCTCAGGTGCCGGGCCGACGTTGTCGGCCGGGCCCGCCCCGTGCGACTTGCCGAACGTGTGTCCGCCGGCGATCAGGGCCACGGTCTCCTCGTCGTTCATCGCCATCCGCGCGAAGGTCTCGCGGATATCGCGGGCCGCGGCGAGCGGGTCGGGCTTGCCGTTGGGCCCTTCGGGATTCACATAGATCAGCCCCATCTGCACGGCGGCCAGCGGGTTGTCGAGCCGGCGGTCGCCCGTATACCGCTTGTCACCGAGCCACTCGGTCTCCGGCCCCCAGTCGATGTCGTTCTGCGGCTCCCACACGTCAGCCCGCCCGCCGCCGAAGCCAAACGTTTCGAAGCCCATCGATTCGAGCGCCACGTTGCCAGCCAGGATCATCAGGTCGGCCCACGAGATCCGTCGGCCATACTTCTGCTTGATCGGCCAGAGCAGCCGGCGGGCCTTGTCGAGGTTCGCATTGTCGGGCCAGCTGTTGAGCGGCGCGAAGCGCTGCGTGCCGTAGCCAGCGCCGCCGCGGCCGTCGGCCACGCGGTAGGTGCCGGCCGAGTGCCAGGCCATGCGGATGAAGAACGGGCCGTAGTGGCCGTAGTCGGCGGGCCACCAGTCCTGCGAGGTCGTCATCAGGGTGCGGAGGTCCTCCTTCACTGCCGCGAGATCGAGCTGCTTGAACTCCGCGGCGTAGTCGAAGCCCGCGCCGAGAGGATTTCCGGCAGGCGGGTTCTGGTGCAGGATGGTGAGATTGAGTTGGTCGGGCCACCAGTCGCCGTTGGTCATCCCGCCGGCCGCCGTGGTCCGCGTTGCGGGAGCGGCATGACCGATCACGGGGCACGTCGCGGCGGGATCTGCGGCCGGACAGGGCAGGGCGAGCCCGGCCACGCCGAGCATGATCAATGTGCAGGCGGTCGATCGCAGACTCATCGGTGGTCTCCTCGTCGAAGTCGGCTCGTCCGCGGCTGCAACGGCAGCCCGAACCCGTAGAAGCATCGTCGCACCCCCTGCCTTACCGGGCAACTCCGTGGGCGGGGCGTCTCTCATGCTGTCAGACGGCGAGCGGACAGTCACTGCAGCCGACGGAAGCCGCGACCGCGACGCAGCCCGGGCAGGGGCTCGCCGGCCGCAACTCCCGGCACGTAATACTCGACGTAGCCCAGGTGCATCTCGTCGAAGGTCTGGGGCCCCCAGCGGACGGTCTTGGCGGGATCGGGGTTCGCCGGGTTGCCCGCGCTGTTGTCGTACCAGGCCGTGAACACGAGTGTGTCGCCCGCGCGAAGCGGCAGTGGTTCGTGGAGCCGGTAGAGCAGTTGCCAGTTGAAGTCATACCGCGGAATGTCGAGAAGCGTGGTGCGGCCGCCGCCACTGCGGACGACGTCGTAGCGGCAGGCCTTCCCACGCACGTGCAGGTGCGGCAGGAACCCCATGATCGTGGCGTCGAACGGGAGCCGGAGCGAGGCCTCCTCGCGATGGTCGGCGGCACCCGGCGGGATCGAGATGCGCGGGTTCACGATTCCCGCCACCCGGACCTCGTGCCGGGGAGGTTCCTTGGCGTAGATCACGCCCACGCGGGTGCGGTCGGTCGTCGCGGTGCCGTTCGGCGTGTAGTGCATCTGAAACTTGAGTCGTGCCCCCTTGGGCAGCTTCTTGGCGAAGCCGGCGGGATACTCGAGCGTGTTCTGGCCAGGCACGTACTCGCCCCAGAAGCCGCCCCGCTCCTCGGCGGCCGCATCCCGCGGGTCGCCGGCCTGCTCCTCAACGCCGGCCAGGTGGATGAGCGCGTGGTGCACCACGTTCCGGTCGCCCGGCTGCACCTCGATCGCCTGCACCCAGCGATCCTCGGGCAGGTGCGTCTCCACGATCACGGTCTGGTAGGGCATCACCCCCGTCGCCTTCACCGCCACGGGCGCGGCGAACTCGAACACGGTGTCGGGCGTGCCGATCTGCCAGCCTTCGGCATAGGTGCGGGCCGCCGGGCCGTCGCCGGGTTCGCCCGCCGGCCGACCGCTCGCAAGCCACGCCACAAGGTCTCGCTTCTCGGATTCGGCCAGCGAGCGGTCGTTGGCCCACGGCGTGTGAACCCGGCCTGTCTCGCGGTCGGCCGGCGTCGGCGCGGCGAACCACGGGGGCATCGTGCCGCGGTCGATCACCTCTCGCACCATCGCCGCGTGGGCGACGAGGTCGTCGTAGGAGTCGAGCGGGAAGGGGCCGACGCCACCCTCGCGGTGGCATGCCGCGCAGTGCCGCTCGACGATCCGCGAGATTCGGCCGTGGTAGGTGACGTCGCCGGGGGCCGTGACGGCTTGCGGTGTGTCGAGGATGCAGCCGGGCGCTTCGGTTGCCGACACGGGCGGTTCCTCGCCGGCGCGGATCGCGGCGAGCGCGTCGGAGAGAAAGCGGCGCCGCGGCGCGTCGAGTGAATAGCCGAAGCCATATTGATCGTCGATCGCGCCGTGGTAGGCGATCGTGCGTTCGCGGCCGAGTACGACGACGTCGGTTGTGGTGCCCGCACCGATCGCGGCCGCGAGTCGGCCTTCCGGGTCGTGCACGTAGATCGCCCGGTTCCCCAGCTGCGCCGCCGCAGCCTGCATGTCGGCAGGCTTGTCGGTTGCCAGTGGGTTCACGAGCACCCACGCGATCCCGTCACCGGAAGTCTCCACCAGGTCCACGAGCCGCGGCAGATACTTGCGGCTGATCGGGCAGCTTGTGCTCGTGCATGCGAACACCACGATCCGGCCGTCGGCGAGCTTCCCGAGCGACCGCGCCGCCCCTGCCAGATCGGTGAACGCGAGGTCGCCGACACGACGGCCGATCCCGTGATCGCCCGGCCGCACGGGCTGCGGCCCCTCGCGGACCGGCGGCTGCGCTCGGCCGTGCGCGGCCCAGCTGCAGGCGACGAGCAGCGTGATGGAGCGGAGCGTGTACCAGCGCATCCAGCCGAGCCACCCATTCATGGGATTCACGCAATTCATGGCGCGATCGCCTCCTGAATCTCCCGCTCGCGCCGCCCGCCGAGGGCTGCCTTGAATGGATGGAGCAGTTGCCGAACGTAGCCTGCCGGCATCGGTTCGTGGACCCCGAAGTCTTCCGGCACCCGGTCGCGCGGCACGTAGTACGTGCCAAAGAGGATATCCCAGACGGGAAACAGGCCGGCGAAGTTCTTGTCGATCGCGGCCGGATCGCGCGAATGATGCCAGCGGTGGAACACCGGCGAGGCGATCACGCACCGCAGCGGTCCGAAGTCCCAGTTCACGTTGGCATGGAGGAGGACGGCGTAGAGCGTCAGCACCGGTGCCGTGGTCGCCGTGACCACCGGATCGAGGCCGAGCACGAGCCGCGACGGGCTTGGCGGGGTGTGGATGGCGAGCATCGGCAGGCGGGCTCGGTGTGACGGCCCCGGGGGGACCGTGTCCGGACGGGACACGCGTCGGCGGGGCCAGGAGATTCAACGGCCGACCGGGCAGGGGGTTTTTCGCATACAAAAAGACCGCGGAATCAGCGTTGTCGGGCGAGGGTGCCGGCAGCATGATGACGTGTTCCTCCAGAGTCCACCCGCTCCATGGCGACGCTTCCCCTCGACCGACTCGCCGCCAGCCTCGAGGGCGACGTCCACGCGGACGACCTCGCCCGCACGATCTACGCGACCGATGCCTCGGAATACCAGGAGCGGCCGCTGGCCGTTGCCTGTCCGAAGTCGGAGGCCGACGTCCGCCGGCTCGTGCAGTTCGCGGCGGAGCACCGCGTCGGGCTGATCCCGCGTGGGGCCGGCACGTCGCTCGCCGGGCAGGTGGTCGGCGGCGGCGTTGTCGTCGATCTCGGGCGGCACATGAACAGGATCGTGGCCCTCGACGTCGCACGTCGGCGGGTGCGGGTGCAGCCGGGCGTGGTCCGCAATGAGCTCAACACGTTCCTCGCGCCGCACGGCTTGTTCTTCGGCCCCGAAACATCCACGGCCTCGTGGGCCATGATCGGCGGCATGGTGGGCAACAACTCGTGTGGCTCGAACTCGATCGCCTACGGGTCCACTCGCGACCATCTCATTTCGGCCCGCGGGTTTCTCGCCGACGGCAGCGAGGTGACGTTCGGGCCGCTCGCGGCGGATGCCTTCGTGGCGAAGTGTGCCGGGCCTGCCATGCTCGAGACGCAGATCTATCGTTCAATCCGCGACATCCTCGGTGACGAGGCACATCGCCAGCTGATCCGTGACTCGTTTCCCCGGCCCGAGGTCACGCGTCGCAACACCGGCTACGCCCTCGACGCTCTCCTCGACGCATCCTGCTTCGATCCTGGCAGCGCCGCCGAGTTCAACATGTGCCGGCTGCTCGCCGGTTCGGAGGGCACGCTGTTCGTGGGTGTGGAGTTCGAGCTGAATGTCATCCCGCTGCCGTCGCCTGGTGCGCTCGTCTGCGTCCACTGCCGTTCGGTCGACGAGGCGCTGCGGGCCACGCTCGTCGCCATGCAGCGCCGCGGCGGCGAGGTCGCGCTCACGGCCTGCGAACTGATCGACGACAAGATCCTCGCCTGCACGAAGGACAATGCCGAGCAGACCCGAAATCGGGCATTCGTGGTCGGGGAGCCGGGCGCGGTGCTCGTCGTCGAGTTCAAGCACGCCGATCCGAGCCGTGTGCAGCGGGCGCTCGCCGACATCGAGCACGACCTCAGGGCCGCCGGTCTCGGCTACGCCTATCCCGTGCTCCACGGCGCCGATGGCGACAAGGTGTGGGAGCTCCGGCGCGCCGGTCAGGGCCTCGTCAACAACGTGCCGGGTGACGCCAAGCCCCGCGAGATCGTCGAAGACACGGCGGTGGCAGTCGAGGATTTGCCCGCCTACATCGCGGAGTTCGACCGCCTCCTCGCCGAGAAGTATGCGATCGAGTGCGTCCACTACGCCCACGCGGGAGCGGGGGAACTGCACCTGCGGCCGCTCTTCGACCTGCGCACGCCGGCCGGCCTGAAGATGTTTCGCGCCGTGGCCACCGACGTCGCGGCCCTCGTGAAGAAATACCGCGGCAGCCTCTCCGGCGAGCACGGAGACGGCCGGCTCCGCGGTGAATTCATCCGCACGATGGTGGGCGCCGAGTGCTATGCCCTGCTCGAACGCGTGAAGCGGGTGTTCGACCCGCAGGGGATTTTGAATCCGGGAAAAATCATCGACACGCCGCCAATGGATACGTCGCTGCGGATCGTGCCCGGTGAACCCGAGCCGGCCCGCGACACGGTGTTCCGCTTCGCCGACACCGGCGGCGTGCTCCGGGCTGCCGAAAAATGCACGGGCGTCGGTCAGTGCCGCAAGACACACCTGATCGGCGGCACGATGTGCCCGAGCTACATGGCCACGCGCAACGAGCGCGATACGACCCGGGCTCGGGCCAACGTCCTGCGGCAGGCGCTCGCCGATCCGGCCACGGCCGACCCTTGGTCGCGGCCTGAAGTCGCCGAGGTGATGGATCTGTGCCTCTCGTGCAAGGCCTGCAAATCGGAGTGCCCTTCGAACGTCGACATGGCCCGGCTCAAGGCGGAGTGGCAGCAGCACGTGCACGACGCGAACGGCGTGCCGCTGCGCACGCGGCTCGTGGCCGAAAGCGCGGCGTCGCTCCGCCGCGCGTCTGTCGTCCCCTGGCTCTACAACCTCGCCGTCACAGCGCCGGGCATCTCGACGCTCGTGAAGCAAGTGCTCGGCTTTCATCCGCGCCGGTCGCTCCCACCGCTGCCGGCGACGACGCTCCGCCGTTGGCTCGCCCGCCGTCCGCCGCGGCGATCGCCCGCGCCGCATGGCCGCGTGCATCTCTTTTGCGACGAGTTCACCGACACGCTCGACGCCCCGATCGGCATCCAGGCAGTCGAACTGCTCGAGGCCCTCGGCTGGGAGGTCGTCGTGCCCGACCATGTCGACAGCGGCCGGGCGCATCTCTCCAAGGGGCTCGTCCGCAGTGCCCGGGACCTCGCGATCCGCAACGTTGAGCTGCTCTCGTGTGTGGTCACTGCCGATGCCCCGCTCGTGGGCATCGAGCCGTCGGCCATCCTGTCGTTTCGCGACGAGTATCCCGATCTCGTGCCCGAGCGGCTCGCTGCAGCGGCTCGCAACCTCGCCGGCCACGCGCTCCTGATCGACGAGTTCCTCGCCCGCGAGGCCGACCGCGGCCGGATCTCGGCCGACGCATTCACTGCCGATCGACGCGACATCAAGCTCCACGGCCACTGCCATCAGAAGGCGCTCTCGTCGCTCGCCCCCACGGTCGCGGCGCTCTCGCTGCCGCGGAACTACTCGGTCGAGGTGATTCCATCGGGCTGCTGCGGGATGGCCGGGTCGTTCGGCTACGAGCGTGAGCATTTCGACCTGTCGATACAGATCGGCGAGCTCGTGCTTTTTCCCGCGGTGCGGGCGGCCGGGCCGGAAGTGCTCCTCGCCGCACCCGGCACGAGCTGCCGGCACCAGATCAAGGACGGAACGGGCCGCGAGGCCAGCCACCCCGTCGAGATCCTCCACGCCGCGCTCGTCGCTACGTCCTGACCAGGCGGTGCCACGTCAGGGTCATGGGCACGGCGGCTTTTTCCAGGCTTCCACGGCATTTCGAGGGCAACTCCATGCTCCCGCCGGATTTCGACGATATAGTAATAGATGTTCCGCGGATCGGCCTTCGGGCCCGCGTCGGGCCACGTTTTTTCGGCCCGACGGCGAAGCGGGTGATTTCCAGAGGAGCGATCCTGTGGTGCACAGCTTTGCCAGCGTCTGGCGTGCCTTGCTGGGCTGCGCCTGTGCCATCGGTCTGGCCGGCATCGTCCGCGGCGCGGTGCCGGAACAGATTGATTTCTCGAAGCATGTGCAGCCGATTCTGGCCGAGCACTGCGCCCACTGCCACGGCATCGACGAATCGACGCGGCAGGGTGGGCTACGGCTCGACATCCGGCAAAACGCCCTCGAAGGGGGCGACTCGGGCGAGCCGGCGATCCTGCCGGGCAAGCCGGAGGAGAGCGAGCTGGTGGCCCGCATTCGGTCGACCGACCCCGACGTGATCATGCCGCCGCCACACGAGAAGAAGCCCCTCTCGGCGGAACAGAAGGCGGTGCTCGAGGCCTGGATCGCCGACGGAGCAGGCTACCACCCGCACTGGTCGTTCGTGCCGCCGCAGAAGGCCGTCGTGCCGGCCGTGGCAGGGGCCTCCAACCCGATCGACGCGTTCGTGGGCGAGAGGCTCGCCGCGAATCAGATCGAGCCCACTCCGCCGGCCGACCCAGCCACCCTCTGCCGTCGGCTGTATCTCGATCTTGTGGGGCTTCCGCCGTCGCCCGACGAGCTCGCCGCCTTCGAGCGCGACGGCTACGACAAGACCGTCGAAACACTGCTCGCGAGCCCCCGCTATGGCGAGAAGTGGGCCCGCCACTGGCTCGACCTCGCCCGCTACTCCGACTCCAACGGTTATGAGAAGGATCTGCCGCGCGAGATGTGGCCCTGGCGCGACTGGGTGATCAACGCCTTCAGCCGTGATCTGCCCTACGACCAGTTTGTGATCGAGCAGATCGCCGGCGATCTGCTGCCGAATGCGACGCAGGATCAGGTCGTGGCCACCGGCTTCCTCCGCAACAGCATGCTCAATGAAGAGGGCGCCATCATTCCGGAGGAGTTCCGGATGGCGGAGATGTTCGACCGCGTCGACTGCGTGGGCAAGGCGGTGCTCGGCCTCACGACGCAGTGTGCCCAGTGCCACACCCACAAGTTCGACCCGATCACCCACGACGAATACTTCGGCCTGTTCGCTTTTCTGAACGACACCTACGAGGCCCGGTCCTACGTCTACACGCCCGAGCAGTTGCAGGCCCTCGCCGCGATCCGGGCCGACGTCGCCGCGGCGGAGGAGGAGATCCGGCGGATGCGGCCGCAGTGGCAGGAAGAGATCGATACCTGGGCCGCCGACGCGGTGGCGAAGCTGCCGGCGTGGACCCCCGTCACGATGGTGGAGATGCACAGCGGCGGCTTGCTCACTCACCCGACGCAGCGGGCCGATGGCTCGATCCTCTTGATCGGCCACCGCGATGCCGAGCACTTCTTCGAGGGCGCGGCCGACCTCGCGGGGGCCACCGGCCTCGAGCTCGAGGCGCTCACCGACGGCGATCTCTTCATGAATGGGCCCGGCCGCGACGACCGCTGGACCGTGAGCCGGCTGCGGGTGCACGTGAAGAAGCCCGACGCGAAAGACTGGGAGGACGTCAAGCTCGTGAATGCCACGGCCGACTTC
>Ga0247835_1002539_pt1 | contig 18962 bp, 20 predicted proteins | sample LaCtaG_3_FD_189912 | JGI IMG/M metagenome (GOLD analysis project Ga0247835, IMG submission 189912) | Freshwater microbial communities from meromictic Lake La Cruz, Castile-La Mancha, Spain - LaCruzMarch2015_13.5m | ecosystem: Environmental > Aquatic > Freshwater > Lake | place: Spain: Castile-La... | reverse complement strand
GCTGGGCTCGGCGGCCTTGCCCGCAACGGCCGCTGAAACACCAGCCAAGCTCCCCGTTCTTGCCGTGTGTTTGGGCACCTCGGCGAACGCCGGCACGCTGGGCACTTTCACAAATCGCCCGGTTTCCAAACCGACAGGACTCATAGTCGATTGCCCGCAAGGCGGCGATGATGACCCACGTGGCATTTCGTCCGACACGATCATGACGGATATAACCTGGTCGAAGTGGGGCCGCAAGAGTGCAAGTGGCACTGGCACGCTAAATGTGCCGGGGATGCAGTGCACCTACACCTCTCCGCAAAATGGCACCCCTAGCGAAGTAGCGACAATGTGCTCCACGTGTGGGGAGATCTGCAATGTGCAGATAACCACCCCGTATCCGGTGGCAGTTCAAGTCTCCAAGCCGGTGGCCTACAAGAAACAGAAGACCTTCACCAAGATCGCCGTCACCTACACCACCGCGGGCCCAAGCGGCAAGACAGCGCAGACTTTTACGCCGCCGCGACGGGCTAGTGAGTAAGCGCACTAATAGCGCCAAAGCCGGTGATGATCAGCCCGCTTTGCTAGTAAAACGCGGCAGCAAGAGAGTTCTCCACTTGATTTCCTAATGTCAGACCCATGTGCGACTCTGTAATTGCTCAAGAAGGTAATCGATAGTCCTCCGGCTGATTACCTACCAACCGATAACTCGATGCGGTGGTCCCGGCGGAAGAGCTGCTAAGTGGATTTACCACTTGGAAAAGAGCGAAAAGGAGCGCGCATGTCTAAACCCGGCGACAAGATTTTCATCAAGCCCTCAAACATCGATTGGGATGACGATGCCTCGATTGATGCGTGGGCGCAGCAATTTTGGCGTCACGCCGTAGCCAAGCTGGAACAATCTGACCAACAACAAGCCGAACAACAACAAGCCGAACAACAGAAGGGCGAGTAAATGACGATTCCTAACGTGGTGCTAACGAAAAGGTATGCCGCAGCGGTCGCTTACGCATCCATCATCCACGCGGGTGATATGCGCAAGGGCACAGAAATCTCCTACCTTTGTCACCTCCTCGGTGTCTCAAGTTTGGTTATCGAGGCAGGTGGTGACGAAGACCAGGCGATAGCTGGACTGCTGCATGATGCCGTTGAAGATGCCGGCGGCATGGCTCGGGCTGCTGACATCAGGGCCCGCTTTGGCGATCGGGTAACCGAGATCGTGATCGCCTGCAGCGACTCAACCGATGAGGAGTGGAAACGTGTCACCCCCTACAGCAAACGCAAGAGGATCTACCTAGATCGCATCAAGACCGAGCCGATGGATTACCTGCTCGTGACGATGGCTGACAAAGTCCACAACGCCCGGGCCATCGTGACCGACCTACATGTGCACGGCGCCAAAGTGATCGGCAAGTTCAACGGAGACGCCAACCAAGTGCTCGATTACTACCAAGAGTGCCTGGCCATCGCCAAGGAGCGCAACGTCAACCCCGCTCTAGTAGTACCACTCGAGTTGGCAGTTAATGAGATGACGAGCATGATGGCCGCGCCCACGGTGTGAGAATTTGCCCCACGGCGCATGGCATAGGTGTCTCACCGATTCAGTTGGCTCGGGATCTTGATGATGGCCAGTAACTAAGTTCTACGGGCTAGGGCTTCGCGGCTGTTTCTGCGTGCGGGGTCCATTGCCCACCCGCACTCACAGACAATACGATTCCAGCAAAGGCGCGAATACTTAATTACCTACCCTTTCTTCAGTTCACGCTTAAATCGGGGGAAACATGTCGAAGGTTCTCGCTTCATTTGGACTCGTCGCGGCCAGTATCGCTCTCGTCGCCTGTGGGGGCACCATAGAAGGTGCCAGTAACGAAAACCCTGCGGTGGGCATGAACGCCGCGATGGTCACGTACGGCCAAGCCCTCGGGGACTACTTGGCACCGCCCCCGGACGCGTCCCCCGGCCAGGACTTCATGGACACCAACAGAGCGAAGTTGCAGCGTTTGCGTGATTCCTTCGACCAGATCGTTGCCGAATCTTCTGGTGTCGAGTTTCCGAGTGTCGCCATCCAAAAGGGCCAGCCTGCGCAATCCACGATTAATGAGTTCCTCAGCGCCACGGACGCCTACATTACTTTTGAGGAAGAGCTCCTCCGTCGGGTTGATTCCTGTATCTCGAATGGTTCCGCGACTGCGGACTGCATTTCCACCGCCGCGACTTCCGCCATGGTGGGTATCTACCCAGACGTCATTAAGCGCGCCCAGGCGGCTGCTCTGCAACTTCGGCAGGAGTCTTCGTTTTCCCCGTAGTACCTGCCACCCCGCTTAAGTTAGAAAAAATATTGTGGCTCTTATGGCCGCCGGCCCCATGGCTTAAGCGTGGTGGAACCTATCGGTGCTTCTTTTGCGAAATTCCGGACACTGCACCAGGTAACCGCAGGGATCCTCAGTCGGCGCTACCACTATGGTGGGTATCGGGAAGTTAGCTTCACATTTGGTTAGCAAGGGTGCGGGTTTTAGAATTCGAGCGACCCCTTTGTGGCGTAGTTGTTAAACCAAGTGCGTCGAGCGACGCAGATTAAATACGTTAGGTGAGACATGGGCGAAAATGATCAACCACCGACGCAGGGTCCAAACAATCGAGAACTCCTCAGCGGGCTTGAGCGGACTCCTGTAACACCCGCTCCGACACCGATACCGGCCACGCCGGCTCCCATGGTGCCTCCCGCCTTTTCCTATGCCGGGTCGGCCACTGGTCTCATCAAGAATGGTCTCGGCACCGCTGCCCTGGTTCTTGGAATTATTGGTCTTGCTGGAGGCTGGTTTCTGCCAGGCACCGGGGTTGCTGCGTTATTGGCGGTCATTTTCGGAGTTATCGGGATTAAGCGCGCCAATCGTGGGGAGGCAAGCAACAAAACCATTGCGCTTTGGGGCATGTGGCTAGGTATTGCAGGGATCGCGATAAGTGTTTTCGCATGGATTGCTGTCGGCATCTTGATGGTAGCCAGCAATTGAGTTAGGTTGGTTAAACGTTGCGCCGATTTCAGTCGGCAGCCGGACTTTTTTGTGGGACAGCTTGTGTGGCCTCGGGTAAGAACTAATACAGAGAGTACGGGGGACGGATGTGGATGTGAGTGTTCCAGGTTTAACTACGATCTTTAATGGTGAGGAGTCGCTGGGCCCAGTCGCTGGTCAGTTACTGAGAATTGGAACTTTCCCTGACGAACTAGCGCTTACTTGCACGTTACCCGCCAGTGTTAGCTACGGCCCTGAAGGGCTCCTACTGGTAACAAGTGAACATGTTACAGCGGAGAATGCATCTCTTGACGACTGGTCAGGGGACTCGCTTTTCATTTCAGGTGCGGTCATTTTCTGTCCATGGAGAATCGTGGACCGGATCCACTTAATAGTTGCAGAGGATCAATTGGCGATAACTGAGATTACTCTTTACTCGGAGGAGGAACTCGTTGTCGGTTTTCAGATGTCTGCGGATGATAAAGATGAACTCTTGGAGTACATGGATGAATCGCGGTGTATTTCTAAGGGGCTGAACGATTGGCCCGATACGAGAGCTGAAATGTCAGAGGTCCTACGAGGAATTATTGCGGATGGAGGTGTGCTAGAAATTGAAGAAATTGTGGAGAAAATTCAGGAGGAGGGCTGGGAGTTTGACCACGACCACGTGAGTAGCATCCTCCACGATCCAAATTTTCCTGCGTTGCAACTCGGGCACCTCTGGTTTCTGTCTGACGGCGAGCCACCTGACGAGGATGACTTAAGTGAATTAGCCATAGATGTCCTAGCTGCCCTGAAAGAGGAGCCGCGGACGGGGGCCGATGTACTTGACTATCTTCAGCAGACGGGCTGGGGAGATGACCTAACTATAGATGACGTGTACGACGTGCTTTATGACGCAGATATGCCGACATGGAAATGTCCGCAAGGATGGTTCATCCCGGAAGAGGACATTTCTTTATAAATTCAGTGCCGGTTTCGGTATGGCGCGTAATAATTGGCAGACCTAGTGGCCAGCAAGTTGGTTGCGAATCTCCCGACGGTAACTCCTGCCGACACTCACCGTTATTGACTGCATTCAACTAGGCGAGCACAAAGTCTTGTAATAGACTTCGAAAGTCCCATTGGGGCTCCGTAATCCTCCTCGTATACCGCGCTGTTTACTCCGATAACTCTGCCCTCATTATCGACAAGTGGGCCTCCAGAGTTTCCTGGCGAGATGGCAGCATCGGTTGTTATGAGAGCCTCGTCGGCAATCAAGTTCGTGACGATTCCGAAGGTGACAGTGTTATCAACCCCAAGTGGGCTACCCACCGCCATCACCCACTGACCAATGATCGGAGGGTAGGACGCCTGCAGTGCGGGGCCGGGCACATTTGCGTTCAAGATAGCTAAGTCATTCTTTTTGTCCACGTCAACGATCGTGGCCGGCACAGACTTGCCCGCAATCACCAATTCAAGGGCCACACCGTCCAAGCAGGTTTCAACAACGTGATGATTCGTCACAACGATGTCACCACCGCCGACTGCTCCGATAGAAGTCGCGGATAGGAGAAATGCACTACCAGAATATTCATCACAGTAAACAGTGAAGGTTGATTCCTTAACTCTAGCTATCAGGGCATTAGTATCTGATGGTTGCGCGAAGAGATCACCCGCGGAAATTGTTGGCGCTGCCAATACTGCCTCAGCAACATCAGGTGCCGCTGGAGTCGTGACGTCGAGCTCTGGGGAAGTTGCGGTACTCCTTGCGACGATGAACACGACTACCAGAGCCAAAAGCGTAGCTCCAACTACGAGCAACCAGCGCCGAACACTGTGCCCTGTACGAGGGGAAACGGCAAGGGTCCTGCCACTAGCGAGGTGGGCATGCGGTGGTATCGGTGGCGGGTTTGTTTGCCCATCAAGTTGAAGTAGGGCGTTTTTGTTGTCCGGGGCCGGCCCACTCGAGGGTGACACCTGTGGTTGCTTAGGGCGTGGCAATGGACCCCTCTCCAGCCCCCCTAGCAGCTCTTGATTTCGAGACTCGTCCGAGTCATCAGAGTGTTGGTTCATGAAAACTGCCGCGCGCCTAATAAGTGGAACATTAGGAATTCCATCGGGCTACTAAATCTGTGAAGGACCGTCAAGATACTCACAACGGCTTCACTGTCACAGTGATCTTTAGAGTAGTGACAGCGTAACCAGCGCTCGCAGGTAAATAGAGTCGAAACTTTTTGGTGCCAACTCCTGTAGCCATGTCGAACTCTATGGTCCAAGGAAATTTAGGGTCGCAATCATCCTCTTTGGAAATGCCCTGCTTAACCGTACGCCATGAGCCGTTGAGCCATTGTTCAAGTACGGCTCCCCTCCCCCCTTCCCAACAGTCGTAGTAGTTCCACGACGGAGTCTCCCCGGTGGTGCACTGTGGATCGTCTTCACCTGCAGCGAAGCAAGTTTCGTAAAGCACAGGCTGTACGGGGGCTGGCGGTGGTGCAACACCAGCAGTGTCCCCTTGAGTCGCTCCGTCGGGTGCGTTCGAGCTGTTATCGGAGTTAGATGCGAAAAAGATTGGGCCCCCTATGGCAACCACTACTAAGAGAAGGATCACAATCGCGACAGGCAACTTCCAGCCTGAATCACTCTTTGGTGGCGTGACGTTGGGTGGAGCCAATCCTGAAGCCAAATTGGCTCCGGAAGCGCCAGGTGTCAAAGCTTCTAGCTTGTTGGCGTTCGTGAGCTTGACCGAAGGTTTCCCAGCGTTAGTTGAAGTGTCGGCTTGGTGTAGTCGCCAGCGCGCCTGTGGGGCGTTCAAAAGAGTTAGTTGCTGAACGGAGATGACGGTAATCCCCATGCTCTTTCCAGTTGCATTTTGGCGCATTTGGCCACTTATGCTCACCCACTGACCATTCCAGGTTTCATCGATTACCATTCCACCTGCAGCAAGTGAACCGATGCCTGCGGTGGAGACAAATGCATAACTGCCAGCAAAATTCAAGGTCACGTAGGGCTCGGAGATCCCACTTGCGTCATGCTTAATGTCGGTAATGCATCCAATGAGTTCCACAAAAGCATCGGCAGCGTCGCTGCATGCAGTGGAATCAGAGGCAGAAACCACCGGGTAATTCGGTTGATACGGCTTGAGTGTTTCGCCAGTAGCACCTGCTGCGGCAGTGGGGCCTGGATCGGCGCTTGACCCTTGGCCAGCACCGTCACTTTGTAGGTACCAAGGTGTACTCGCCACTGGCTCGAACCCGGAGGTAGTGGCGAGGCCCTCGTACTGTGGGATGTTCCGGCCGTTGAGGAAATCGCTAAACGATGGGATCTCCTGGTAGCTTCCGGCCGCAATGGCGCGCAGCCGTTGGTAGATGATTCCACTCTTCGGCAGTCGCACAAGTTCGTTGAATGCAACGGAGTTACCTGGGTCCGCAAAGTCGGTGTCTCGAAGAAGGAGCGCGTCAGGGTCACCTTTGAGTGCATTCCAAAGGGATGGCCGTTCGGCCAGGGCGGCCAGGCCCGCATGCATTACAGCGAAAGAAAAACGATCCAATGTTGAATCAAAAGGCTCAAGTAACATGCGGCCTGGGTGTTGGAAGTGCCGATGGCCAGTCTCGATTGAGCCAAGGCTGGAGATAGCCGGCACAAACATGCCGTCGTAGTCAACGAGTTTCACGTCTCCTGAGGGGCCAACCACAATGTTTCCAGGTTGGATATCACCGTGGGCTATGCCGGCGCCTTCGAGAGCTAGAGCCATGCCATGCAACTGCTGCTGAAGGGCAAGGAGCCGCCCAGGGTCATTTAGGTGCTGTTCAATGAAGATACCTAGAGTGCGGCCCTCAGCCCAGTCCATCATTATTGCAGGGAATGCTTGCGCCTGAATTCGAATGCCAGGGTCTAAATAGTGGAAGTTCACAAAATATGACAGTGACGCACGTGACACTGCTGAACTTATGGCTGCGTAACGTTTTGCCATCGTGGGTCGGTCCGCATAAAAGCAACGAAATGCGTAGTCTTTTCCACCTGCACGAATTTTAAATGTTAAAGCGAAGCCGCCGCTGCGACCGAACGGCAATTTCATGCCGTCAAGTTCAACTGTTCCTGAAGCAAGAGTTGGATCAAGGAGAGTCTTCTGCGGAAATTGCAGAGCTTGCCCGTACTCCTCGGTACTTGGGTATTTCATTGCTTCCTCCTGATCCGAAATCCAACCACAGTGCAGTCATCAACCTTTAAATGGCCCGCTGCGCGCTCAAAGGCCACCAGATCAACAAATTCTGCCTGCGTTCGGCAACCAGCCAATTTGGTAAGTCGGCTAGTGCGGCATTTTGGATCCGAGGCGAGCAGCCAAGCTGAAATCGCATCGGTTGCAAGGAGCAACGCGCTCGCTTTAACGCGTGCGGGATCAATCAATACATGCGAATTTACTACGGTTTCCGAGTCCTCAACTGCGAGGTCCAGTCTGGTACTCAAGGCTTGAGGCGCGCTAGTGAACTGGTCTTCATGATCAAGGGGGTAGGACCAAACAATTTGGTCCTTGCGTAATAGAAGCAGGCAAGAGTCGCCAATGGCCAAGATGTCTAAACCTTCGGAGGTGACTGTTATGGCTGTAATTGTTGAGTAACTCCCGCGCTCAACTGCCGCTTCCTGGGCCCAAGTTAACGAAAGGCTCGCTATATCTCGAAGGTAGTCGCTGCGAGCCGCAGCCAGCCAGTCGGACGTGTTTGACCTTCCCCAGTAGTGAGCGAGCAACCTTGCCCACCTGCGTGCCGCAAAAGACTCTGAGGCCCCGTCGAAAATAGCAGCTCTTCCTTGCCCCATGCGAACGATGGAGGCATCTTCATTTCCACTTTGGTCCATTAGATCTTTGGAGCACGTCCACGAGAAAACGCGAGTGAGCTCGATCGGTTCCGGCTTTGACACGGGAGTTACGGATTCGGTCAATGAAGTAGGAATTTGCTTATGCAGTCGAATAGTTTCGGTTTCTTCATGTCTAGCAAGGTCAATTTCCCCGGGCACCGAGGTGCTTGCATGTTCGCCCGGTGCAGGCCACAACTTCGACCCTCGAGGGGTCGGCTCCATTAATCGGGCAGGGTCGCGTTTTCGAAGCAAAGCCCAGGCGCGGTGCGACCAGCGGTGCTTCATGGAAGGCCTCGACTTAACGCATAGTCGCTGGGCGGGATCCAATATCAAGGAACTTCACGAGCTCCTCGGCATCAGCATTGAGCACCATCGCGCGACTGTCAGAGTTCAGGACTATTCCATGAGCATCAAGCGCGTATTCGCGGACATGTTCAGGAAAGGTCGACGACATCCGAAACATGAGGCGCCCATATTCATCAGGCAGAGCGGTTTCGGAAGTCGGGTACCTAAGCGGCTCAACATTCGAGCTGCTTACGTGGATGTTGTAGATAAGCGAAGTTCCATCTTTAGTACCTAGTGACCCGATCACTTTTGCATTGTGTTCGGGACTGCCATCGCTGGCTTCCCCGTCAGTGATGTTAAGTACTGTCACCGGGAAACTTTCTGGATGCGCATCGGACCAATCTGCAACGATCTGCGCCGCGACAGCGATAGCTTCCTTCATGGGTGTGCCGCCATTCGCATCTGGGTCAACCCAAATGGGGAATTTGACTTGTTGCGGGGCCAGGCTCCCGGCCCCATCATCAATCATTTTCTTTCGGTCTTCAACACGTTTTGTGTTGTCAGCGATCGAGCCAATCGAATTCATCCACTGATTCGCAAGTCGCCCACCTAAAGCGTTCCTGACCCCGTAGCCGCTGTAACCAATTACTGCGACATCAAAATAGTTTCTGACGCCTTCTTCACGCGTGCAGCGGACGACCAGGTCGCGCAAGGTCCGGTTTATAACATCCGCAACAAATTGGGACTTCGTGGACCCGGAAACCATGGCCTCAGTCATGCTCCCCGACTGGTCTACCAAGAACACGTATGCGGTTGGATTGGAGCGGCTTATCTCAGCTTGATACATAACAGGCCCCCCAGTAGGTGTCAGGTAAGGCTACAGGAGCAACCCGTTACGCAGCCACTTCTCGAACAACTCGCCTGGAGATTGACTGGGAGTGAGGATGCAGTAGCCAACTCTCAAGTTGTCCGGTACGACCAAGCAAGGAATGAGGCAACATTCCCTGTAAAGCCGAACCGAGGTGTATGTTGAGGATTGGAGATAGCGAGCTCTTAACAGACGATGAGGGTTGCGAATGGCAATTATCTGGGGTGGCGGGGCCAAGATCAAGAACTCAGAGCACCTCTGGGTACCGTATTTGTGTAATCGCTGTGACGGTTCGCGAGCATTTTTAGTGATAGAAAACTACAAGTACGGACACGTTTATGGTATTCGAATCGCCAAGTACAAGGCCAAGTACTTCTTGATGTGCAGTACCTGTGAGTTGATGCTGCCAATACTGAGCAAAGACAAGTTCCTGTTAGCTCAGGGTATTGCTAGGCGGGTGAAGGTGGAACCGGCTGATTCATCCAGAGTGATGCAGCAAGTGTTGGAAGTGGCCCGTGGTGTGTTAGGTGACTTTGACCTTGCTAACGCCATTCAGCAAACTTTGGCCAGAGACCTAAGTGACGAGGCGGGGGCGAATTCGAATTCGAATTCGAATAGGGAGGTCACGACAATGTCACGCGAGCCCGCTTGGTACCTATCCGAAAATTTGGATGTCACCAACGGGGCGATGTTGCCCGAGGCAGCCCGAGGCGATGCCGAACAAAAAGTCTGCCCAGACTGTGGCGAGGAGGTAAGAGCGATCGCTCGAAAATGCCGCTTTTGCGGATACCAATTCAATAGTGAATTGTGATCACCAATTATCAACTTAGCCTAAGTAAAAATGGGGGAGAAATGCGAAAGATCAGATTTGTTGTCCTTCCACTGGTTGCAGCGGCCGTTGCTGTGACTGGATGCTCTGGCCCTGAGCGAGATAGTACGGGCACGGTGGTTGAAGCTGGACCCGAGCAAGTTCAGAACATTCGGGTGGGCGACTGCGTAGAGCAGTTGGGAAACCCTGGATCCGAGTCATCAATTGTGTCCGGAGACGTCGGAGTCGTGCCTTGCGATAAGCCTCACCGGTTTGAGGTTTATCGGGTCACAGATTCAGCACTGACGTCGTTTAGCCAAATGCAACTCCAAGACGAAGCGGATTCCCTATGCTTGTCAGCATTCGAAAACTACGTGGGGATTGCATTTGAGCGTTCAGCTTTGAACTTCGCGTCGCTGATTCCCACTTCGGAAGGATGGCGCGATGGAGATAGGGAAATCACGTGCGCTCTAAGGCTTGCGAACGAGTCATCATTCACGGGCTCACTTCGAGGAAGCGCTCAATAGCGATCATGGGAACCGTGCAGTTGACCGCTTTTTATTTTGACTGTTTTCCGAGTATAGGCGGGATTGTGTTTCTAACTGGCGGAGGACCGACAGATTAATTCGTAAGTCTGCTGATGAGTAAAGTCGCTCACCTATTGCGGGAGGTTCCATGATTGGGACAATCGTTGGAATACTAGTTGGCATTGGCGTCATCGCAAGTGCGGCAAGTGGCCAGTTGCAGGTTTGGCCTATCGGAGGTGCAATTGTCTTGGTTTTAATTGGATTTCTCATCCCGCGAACAATTGGCATGATGCTAACGATGGTCGCTCTTCTGTCTCTTGTTGCATTCGTGTTTGGTCTGCTCACGGGTCACTTTTCCAGTGCCTGGGCAGCACTTGCGATTGGCGTAATCTGCTTTGTTGGGCAGTTTCTTATTGGCACCGTTCGACGTGATGCAACGTAGTCAGAGTGGTTAGGTCACGTCGCAGAGATATCGGGCACTAGTCACTGCCACGTTTTAGGGGTATACAGATGGGAATGAAAGATACATTAGACCGACTGCACAGGTCACGCTTTTATCTCGTCGGTGACTATGTTGCTCCCGGAGAGCGGTTACTAGACACCGGTTCCGCGCGTGCCGAGAAAGTGCCTAATTGGCGCGAGCCTGTTGGTAACGAAGACTTTGGCGGATTCATCGTTGTCACTAACCGTCAGGTCATCTACCGGGATTTTTTCGGTACTCTCGCCATGCCGTGGTCTGATATTAGTCAACTGAAGAAGTATAGAATGGGGATTTTTATGACCACCGGTGTTGAGATCACATTCCTCAGCGGTGCTACTTGGCTCTTTAGCGGCAATTCACCATTCATTAAGGCGTTACTCCGTATGAACAAGTAAAGATTCAAACTCTGGGTCATTTTCCTCCAACAGTAGGCAATAATTTGCTCAAGTGGCTACGGGCACTAATTAAGTAGATTTATGATTTCCCTGCAAGCCAAATACAGAAGGCGGGCTGGAAATGCGTGTTCATCGTCGAACAATATTGTATGTTGCCGTCGCGGCGGCATTTTCAATCATCACGACTGCGTGCGGTTCGCTCGCGGCCACCAACACAGACTCCAGCTCATCGATAACAAATCAAGATGGCAGGCTTCCAGTTACGGAGAGCCAACCGATAGTGGGGACTGGTGGTGAGCTAATACCGATTGCTTCCGACAATGTTTCAGCCGCGGGGTATGACGCTGCCGCCCAGGTAATGACTGTGGTCTTCTATTCTGGTGCTGTCTATGAGTACGCCCCGGTCGAATCTGATCTTTGGCAAGCTTTCCTTGCTGCCCAGCCGCATCCGTGGAGCGCGGTGGGGAAACCAGGACTCGTGGATGCGGGCGTGCCATATCGACGAATTCAATGACCGATGCACTTCAGGGGGTTTCGCCCTCATAGAAAGCGCGCAGATACCCGCGATCCTCTTGGTCGCGCCTCATCTTCTTGGCGGGCAGTATGCGGTTCCAGGTTGCCGCGCGTGACAGGTCGCGATAGGTAATTAGGCCAACACCGAGTCTCATCGCGAAGTCGCGGATTTTGACCGCGCTTGGGTTCGCTGCCCGCTCAGCCACGTTGCGCGGCCAGTCGCTCGCGGCAAACACCAACCAAGCTCGGTCGGCACCGTGTCCGGCGAACGAGGCTTGGGCAACATTTGCTGGTGAGAACCCACCAGGACCTTCGAACTCAATTGCATGGATCTCGAATGCTCGGGCCTTACTGTCTTTGTGGTAAAGCTCAACGATGATGTCTGGACGAGTCCACCTACCGCGAGATGTTCTTCCCGCGTGCACGTCATGGGCATGCAGGAAGGGCGCACCGAATATGGAGCCAATTGCCTTCGATTCTCCTTCTATTGTCTCAAGGATGGTTCGGTAAGGCCCCGTGCCCGTCCGCGTTCTCTCGGTGCCTGCGGTCGAATAAACACTTCGCCCACCTTTGGCTCGAGCCACGTTGTATCGACGCTTACGTTTGCTCAACGCTAGCTTCTTGTCGATGGCGACCATCTCGTCAATCTGCGCAACTATCTGGTCTCGTGTCACATCTGGATGCACCGCGGTGATCAGTTTCTTAAGTTCGGTAATGGTAAGTCTCTGAGACTGGGCGTTACGTACCCTGTTCTTTATGAGTGTCTTGAGTTTGGCCTCAGCCACCTGGACCCCCAGCATCTGATTGTTCGTATCAACCCTAAAACCCTTGGCGGGCTTCAGCCTAGCGAGGCAAGACGGGCAACGCGCGGGCTTTTTCTCGACTGCCACTTCGGATGGTCTTCAACTCCATGCGAAAGCCACTATGCGCATTTTGATCAAGGTTGAGGGGGAGGACTAGTTCACGGATGAGCACTTCCTCGGGGATCCACGGCTCCGGGTGCTGAACCCAAGCTACCCGGGCGTGCTGTCCCATCCATTCGGAGAGTTTGTGCTCACCAGTGGAGAACGTCAGCCGTCTACCGCTACCGACCCGTCGCAGTTCAATGCCGAGCGCCGGCGTTAGTAGGCAGCCAAGGGTTAACCGCAATGTCGACCCTTCCGCATTGCCGTTGAAATGGGTGCGGATTCGAGGCCGCAATGACTGACTACTTGGAGGCTTGCCATTTCGCGGCGCGGGGCCTGGCGATATCCCGACGTATAGGAGCACTGCGTCATCGATCCGGTGGCAATCAACGAGGGGCACCTGAGCTGGTGGGTCGGTGAAATACCAGGCGTAAACGCCAGGTGCCGCTGGCACCGGTGATGGACGCGTCATGACCTCGGCTCGTGTGAACAGGTGTTCGGGGGTCAGTAATGCTTGACGGACCTGATTCATAGGTTCATTCGTGCGCACGGGCGCAGTCTGACAGGCTCATGTTCTCTAGGCCGAATGTGCGTACAGGCCAGCACCGGCACTGCTCAATCCTTGACCGGCGCAACCCCTTGAAACTCATCAGGCCTAAACCGCTCAGCCGATCCGGCCAACTTCGCCAAGGCTGCGGCCCCCAAGTCAATATCAAGCACGTCCGCCAAGCGAACTAAGTACAGCAGCACATCAGACATCTCCTCGGCCACGCGCCAGCGCAGCGGATCGGCGGAGGCCAAGGCCTGGGCCTCCGTGGCCGGCAGCCACTGGAACAACTCGCTCAGTTCGCCAACCTCGCCAACAAGGGCGAGGACCAAAGACTTAGGGTCGTGGAACTGTTCCCAGTCCCGTTCGACGGTGAATTGGCGCATGCGTTGCCGGAGATCTTCAAGGTCTGACACACCCTGACTATTTCATGGCCACCGGGCCCGCCGCACCTCTAGAGTGATCTTTGCGGCCCGACGGGCTTCCCCTGTACGTACGGGGATAGGCCCCCACCCGCACGATTCCATTCGTGCTGCCCGGGGGTTGGTCCGTGGTCCTGCTTCGCCAGTCGGCGGCTGGTCTTCAGTCGCTGTTCGAGTCGAACAGCGCTGTGGAGCAGATGATGTCGAAAATGCTGGCTACGACAGGTCGGCGTCCTAGTGATGGTGAAGTTCGCTCTTGGAACGCATCTCTGCCAACTTTGACTAATGACCTAATTAGTTGCGGGCTGGGAAGTATTGAAATCCTGGTGGAGCATCAACTGCCCCTTACCAGCAAACGAGTGGATGCGGTTCTGGCTGGGCAACACCCCAAGACAGGACAACCGTCGTATGTGCTCGTTGAGTTGAAGCAGTGGAGCGGCGCCGATCTCTACGAGGATAACCCGAACATGGTGATGATTGGCGCCTACGGCCCGCGCCCATTGACTCATCCAATGGAGCAGGTGGCTGGCTATCGCGACTACATGCTCGATTTTCTTCCTGCCCTCCAGGGCCATGAAGACGAAGTGGTGGGTGTTGCCTACCTTCACAACGCGACCGAGAACGCCATCATGGATCTAAGGGGCACGAAAGAGTCGGCCTCCATCCGGATGTTCACCGGCGAACGTAAATCAGACTTTTTGGATTTCCTAAAACAACATCTCGACCAAACGGTGCCAGGTGCTGCAGCTGCCGATCAACTGCTCAGCCTCAAAGTTGGGCCAAGTCGGCAGCTGCTAACTGTCGCAGCAAGCGAAATCAGAGACCGCGAACAATTCGTGCTCCTTGATGAGCAACGGTTGGCTTTCGACATCGTCCTGCATGAAGTTGATCGTGCACGTGCCGCCGACACTAAAACGGTGGTGGTGATCAGCGGTGGGCCAGGTAGCGGAAAGAGCGTCATCGCCCTTTCGCTCCTGGGTGAGTTGGCCCGGCAAGGTCGCACCGTGCTCCATGCCACCGGCTCAAGGTCTTTCACCGAAACACTGCGCAAAGTCGCCGGCAAAGGTGCTCCACGGGTCAAGTCCCTATTCAAGTACTTCAATTCGTTCATGGACGCCGAAAAGAACGGGCTAGATGTACTAATACTTGACGAGGCCCACCGCATGCGCGAAACCTCAGCCAATCGCTATACCAAGGCGCAGTTTCGAAATGGCCGCCCGCAACTAGATGAACTAATCGCAGCGGCTCGCGTCCCGGTTTTTCTCTTGGACGAGCACCAAGTCGTGCGCCCGGGTGAGCTCGGCACTGTTGCGGAGATCGAAACCTACGCCTCCGGATTGGGTTTGCGAGTGCAACATGTCAGTCTTGACGAGCAGTTCAGATGCGGGGGCAGCGAGGCTTACGTCATCTGGGTGCAGCGACTACTTGGACTCATCCCCGGTGGCCCCATCGCATGGGAAGGCGACGACAACTTCGCTGTCACTGTTGTTGACTCACCCGCTGCGATGGAGAGGATCCTTGAGAGCAAGCGCGACGACGGCTTCGGCGCCCGCATGACCGCCGGTTTCTGCTGGCCGTGGAGTCAACCCAATGCCGACGGCACCTTGGTCAATGACGTAGAGATCGGAAACTGGTCTCGCCCATGGAACCTACGAGGGGATCGAGCTATTGGCGGCGCCCCACCCTCGGCTCTTTGGGCGAGTGATCCGGCCGGATTCGGACAAGTGGGTTGCGTCTACACGGCCCAGGGATTTGAGTACGACTGGAATGGAGTCATCTTCGGCGGTGACCTAGTTTGGCGCACCGATCGGTGGGTTGCCGTGCGTAAGGCCAGCAAAGACCCGGAGCTCAAGAGCTCGAAGGCGCTAGATGATGACGGGTTCGCGGCACTGGTGCTTAATGTCTACAAGGTGCTGCTAACGCGGGGGATGATCGGCACGCTGCTGTATTCCTTGGACGAGGAAACGGAGAGGCACCTGGCTGACTTGGTGATTGCTAGTAAGTAAATGAGCAGGTGAAAGCAACTTGTGCGTGCGTGATATTAGTCCAGCTGCAGCGGGTGAAAGTAGTCAAACAAGCCCTGCTTGATGGGCCGCTGGAACTTTAGGAGCATCTTCACCACCGGCAGGGGCAGCCCATCACTTCCTGGCATGGTGGTGTCCTCGGCATCATGGGCAGTTGCACGCCCAAGGTAATAGTGATCGCTACCCTCGGCATCGTCCTTTTTGACGAAGACGTGTACTGCAACTGACCCGTCGACTACGAGGCTAACTTCCTGGCTAGCCAGTGTGCGCCGGCTTCGCGAAAACCACCTCATCGTCGATGGATCAATTAGTTGATCCTCGTAAGCCGTACTCGCATCCACTTCACTGGACTTATGGAGTGTGACAAATACTGTGCAAACACCGGCGAGCGCATCAGTCTTGTAGCCGTAAATAGTCGAAGCAAATGCGCGAGGCCATCCGACGATTCGAGCAGCATCACGACGTGAATACTGCATGCCTGGGGTAAAAGGTAGATTGGTTTGATATCGCTCCTGAGTCAGCTGCTTACCGGTCTTCAGTAAGTCACCCACGGCCTCTCGAAGGGCATCCGACTCGGCGTAAGCTTCGGTGAACTCATCTGTTAGGCGAATGTAATCCTTGTCTCGAATTGCGATTCCTGCTTGATAACGCTTGGTATCGGCCTGCGCATACCCGGCAAGAGTGAGGGTGTCGATCGCGCTGGTTATGTTGGTGGGTTCAGCGGGTAGATCAGCGGATGCGAATGCATCATGAATCACTGACTCCGTGATGGCGGCACTCGAAAGTAGAAGTTCAAGAAGAACAAACTCGTGCATACGCTTGGCTGCTAGAACTTCGTGGGAAAGAAGGTCTAATGAACGCGACTGACTGGCGCTTAGCCCAGCATCCACACGTAGAAGGGACTGAACCAGAGCTGGGTAGTGCTCCTTCTTCGTTGCGAGTAAGACTGGGTCCACTGAATGAAACCGATAGAAATCCCAAAGGTGGGGAACGCCGCCTACTCGATTCCGCATTGCGATCAACGCATTTTTGAGGTTCGACAGACTGTCAAGGTTTGTTTGGTTGATTGAGTTGAGAATTCGTTCACGTGATACCTCATCGAAGCTGACACTGGACAGACCCGGAAGTGCGCCACCTTCCACTGCCTCATTAAGGCGTTCGCGCAGTGACTCTCGATTAAGGGATTCGTCACCGAATAATGCGATCGGAATGAGAAAGTTATTGGTGTAGTTGCCGATGAAGTCAATGACGGCCAGATAGTCCTTGCCCTCAGCAAGTCGCAAACCACGACCCAGCTGTTGGACGAAGACAATTGCAGACTGCGTTTGACGAAGCATGATTACCTGATTAAGGCTCGGGATATCCACGCCTTCGTTGAACACGTCGACGGTGATTATGTAGTCGAGTTCTCCAGCCTCAAGCCGAGTGACGCTCTGCTCGCGAATTTCGATTGAGTCTTCTCCGGTTAGGGCAATGGTCCGAAGCTGTTTACCGTGAAGGTAGTTGGCATTCAATGCGGCTGAAAGCATGCGCGCCTCCTCCTTGCGGCTGCAAAATATGAGTCCACGAGGGGAGACACCGGCCTGCCCGTAGAGCTCCATGGCTCGAATCAGGTGTCCTACTCGCTCTGGTGAAATGAGAAGTTGGAGGGGCGTAGCGTCGGATGTGGTGCTCTCGTCGTCGTAGATGATGTCCGAGATGCCGTAGTAATGGAATGGGCACAACATTTCCGCCTCGAGCGCTTTACTTAGGCGAATTTCGTAAGGCACGTTGAAGTCGAAGATTTCGAAGACGTTGAAGCCATCGGTTCGTTCCGGAGTTGCGGTCATGCCAAGAAGGAACTGCGGCCGGAAGCGCTCAATGACGCGTTGGTAGGTGCTCGCACCGGCGCGATGCGCTTCGTCGATGATCATGTAGTCGAAGGCGTCTTCAGCGATCGAGGCTAGATTGGCTTCCTGTGAAAGCGTCTGAATCGTCGCGAAGACGAACCGGCGGTCCGATTGTTTGCTGGATCCAGTGAGCAAGCCATAGTCGGAAGTAGGACCACCCAACACCCTTTGGTACTCCCGAATCGTTCGATCGAGAATCTGCTCGCGGTGAACGACAAACAGCATTCGTTTTGGGTTGACCGCCCGAACATCAAGCGCGGACAGCATTGTCTTGCCCGTTCCGGTGGCTGAGATGACGATCGCTCGCGTGGCACCTTGTGCCCGGGTGAAATCAAGTGCGAGGAGGGCGTCTTGCTGCATGACGTTGGGCTCTATGCGCGAGTTAATTGCAAGATCCCCGGGAATATATGGTTTAAGTAAATCGCGGCGGGGTGGTGCAATATATGTGGCGGCGTACTCGTCAATCCAATCTTGTGTGAGTGGCTCAGACGCTGCGACCTGCTCCTCAATAAGGCTCAATAGTTGGTTTGCGAGGTCACTACCAGTTGCGGCTGAGACTTTGAGATTCCATTCGTGATTTTGTGACAGCGCGCGGTTCGTGAGGTTCGAGCTACCAATCATGGCTGTCACGCTTCGGGGCCGCTCGAAGATGTACCCCTTCGGGTGGAACCCCTCAGATGTATGGCGCCGCACGTCAATGCCCAGTTGCTTCTTGAGATTCAGCAGTTCGGCGAACGCTCGTGGGTCATTGAAGCCAAGGAAGTCCGAGGTAACGATGCGCCCGCCGCCCTTGTGTTCTAATAAGTGCTGCTTTAGTTGTGCGATCGCTCCTGCTGAAATGAAGGCGACTGAGAAAGTAAAATCACCTCCGCGCTCCAATTCTTCGACGAGGGCGTGTTCGACTGTGCGGCCATCCTGATTCAAGATCAGTCGTGGGTTGTAGTGCCCTGAACCCTCAGTCGCACTCCCGACATAGCCGAATTGGATGTCGCCGCTGAAGCGGTTTGACCAGACCAGGTCGATGTCCATTAGATGAATCCTGCTCGGATCAATTCGACGGCTGGGATATCAGCGGGTGCCCATGGAATGGTGTCCAGTTCGGAGGGTAGAAGCCATTTGATGGCAACGTGCTCGGTCAGGGCTGGCGTGCCTGCAACTAGAAGGCAATGGAACGTGGTGAGCGTGACCTCACCGAACTCGTACTCGTGTGTGGTCGTAGTCACTTCCCGGCCGACTTCAATCGTGCAACCTAGCTCCTCAGTTATCTCCCGCTGAAGCGCGCTTTGCTTCGTCTCACCAGGTTCAATCTTGCCGCCCGGAAACTCCCATAGACCGGGCAAGTATCCGCTGTGACCACGCTGCGCGCACATGATGCGGCCGTCCATGCCGATTGCCGCCCCAACAACGTGAATCTGTTTCGCCACTCGTCCCCCTTAGGTGAATTCAAGCTTAAGGGTCATCGGTGAGGTAGCCAG
>Ga0247835_1002530_pt1 | contig 19038 bp, 13 predicted proteins | sample LaCtaG_3_FD_189912 | JGI IMG/M metagenome (GOLD analysis project Ga0247835, IMG submission 189912) | Freshwater microbial communities from meromictic Lake La Cruz, Castile-La Mancha, Spain - LaCruzMarch2015_13.5m | ecosystem: Environmental > Aquatic > Freshwater > Lake | place: Spain: Castile-La... | reverse complement strand
TCCTTGAGCATGTCCTTGAAGGAGTCGACGCTCAGTTCCCGCTCCTGGCTGTTCAACACCTGCACGAAACGCGACATGTGCGTGCCCTTGAAGTTGTGCGGCAGGTACACGTACATGTTGAAGGTGGCTACCGTATGCTGTTCCACCCCGCCGCGATCCTTGACACGGACCGGGTGGCGGATATCCTTGATACCAACCTTATCGATGGCGATGCGGCGGGTGTCCGCGCTCCCCTGGACGTCGGCAATGGTGCAAGTAGCACCGTGGGTGGGTTCGGTCGCTTGCTGCATGCAATCTTACTCAGCGTAACGTTAAGGGCAGGGCACAGGGAGAGTCGGACGTCCGATCCCGGACATCCGCTCGAGAACCAGTCGGAAAACCCGCATCAACCGGCGCGTCCGGAGGATGAGGCCGCTTCAATTTTGTCGATTATTGGGGCAGCGCTTCAATCTCGCAAACGCGTGTCGCAGTCCGGCGGGATCCGTCGGCGGTTCTTCGTCAGGCCCCGTCGTCCGTGGATGTCACCGGCCGTGCCGCCGGGGGCCGATACCGGCTGCATGACATCTGTCAGTGTTTTTTACACCTGCAAGCGCCCTCCTCAGGATGACAGCAATCAGTGAGAGATAATGTTATGTTATCTATGGGGTTTTAAATCTTGGTGCCATTTTTGCTTTAAACTCGTCAAGGCGATTTCGATTTCCGGGGCGAGCGAGTGCTCGTTCAGATCTTCCAGGAGTTCTCAGATGATGCAGGCCGAACATGTCAGCCAGGTTCCCGGCCGTTCCACTGGAGTCCGAGTCGCATTGTGTGCGCTGATCGGCGCCATGATGTTGACCTCCGAGCGCGCCTCAGCGGTCGCGGTCCAAATCGCCACGATCGAGTGGGGTAGCGTCGCCGGCGTCGATGCCTACAACACCTTTGCTGCCAACTGCACCAATGCGGGGGGGGCCGGGTGTCCGGCTCCCGGCCAGGAGTCGCCTATGCCGAATGGAGATCCCCTATTCAGTTGGGGCGGCGCAAACGATTCGAATAATAGTCGCCTCACCTGGACCAACACTGATGCGCTGGGATCCTTTGTCTTGGAGAGGATCGAGATCAGCATGACGCAGGTCGATCCCCCGACCCTGCTGGGCAGCGGTGCTGAGGACGTGAATCAGGGCGTTGGAGCCGCGCCGGTGTGGGAGTGGTCTAACCAAGCGGCTGACACGCAAATGGTTGAGGCGATGATACAGATCCGCGTGGGAGGCAACGACGCGGTGCAGCAGGGGCTGTTCAGCGGATTTAGCGTGGGTGAAACCTGGTACGACACGGGAAACACCTTGCAGACGCCGGTTTCTTTCGTGTTTTATGCGACCGATTTGGTTGATCAGACGATCGATGTCAACGACATGATCGCTATCCGGTTATACGAGTCCATCTGGAACGGTGACGATCAGGATTTGCCGGACCTCGTCTATGCGCCGATGACCATCAAAATCTTCGGTACCAGAGCCGTCGTTCCGGTGCCTGGCACGCTCGTCCTGTTGGGCTTTGGCCTTGGTGCGCTGCGGCTGCGTCGGGGACGCGCGTCGCGCACCGCGCCTTAGTCGCGTGTCAGGTACGAAGGCGATAATCGCACCGTCTCCACCATCAGCCGCGCCACCGGCACGCTGCCGGCGGCGGCCACTCAAATTGCGAACGACTGTCGCAACATCCCCCTAGCGCAATTGCTGCCAGACGCGCCACGCCTGGATGTCGGCGGCGTTGATCAGTGCCAAGTCGCCTTCGGAGGTGGAGACCACCGTGGTGACCCGACCTGCACCGTCGCCGAAGCTGGACGGTGAGGAGTAGATGCCCGTGTTCCTGCCGCCGGGTGTCAACCGTACGCTGCTGCCCACGACCTTGTCCCCCTTGCTTGTCGTCAGCAGGTCCGCTTCACCGGTTGTTCCGTCGAGGTCGAAGTCGAAGGGGGTGATCCCCAGGCGGCTGCCATTGCGCACATCCAGGGCATTGATCCAGCTATAGCCGCCCCCCGCACAGGGGTTGGTCTCCGGAACCAGGCTGACAAAGATCACCCGCCCGCCCTGCACATCAGGTTCGGTGACCACCCGTTCGCCCTTGTTACGGCCGCCGACGGTGTCCTTTTCGATGTCGAAGTCGATATACCAACCCAGGTTCTTGGACCAATCGATCGACTTCGCCGTACTGGTCCGGCCGCGGGTGACTTCCTCGCCTTCGTCGGTGGTCATGCGGAGATTGGTTTCCAGGAACTCCTGCTCTAAGAGCGTGTCGCGGCCTACCGCTTTCTGGGTGTTCGACCCGGTATCCCAGATCGCGTAAAAGCTCTGAACCTGCGGTTCGGGGGTCGCATTGACGTCAGCGAGATCAAGATATTTTCCGGTACCGAACAGGACAAGGGTGCCCAGACCCAGCGGGTGACGGGCCACCGCGATCGGGGCGGTGATCGGTTGGGCGATTCTCTTGGCATCGACGGCGGAGAACAGCGTACGGACTGCCGGCTCTTCGCTGTCCCCGGTGAGGTCGAAGCGGTAAAGGTTGCCGAACAGATCGGCCGCGTACGCAAAATCAGCGATGATATCGCCGCCCACCATCGAGTTGGTGGCGACAGTGGCTTGCCCCAAGGCGTTTGAACGCCCCTGGCTCGGGTCGCCCGAATTCAGTGGGTCATTGCGGCGCCCAACCCCGGTCTCGAACTTCTTGATCACTCGCCCGTCATCCATCGCAATGACATAGAGCACCGCCTGTCCACAAGGGGCCTTGCCAGCCTGATCCTGACCCGGCGCATCGCAGCCCTTGGCGCGACTTCCGTCGTCCTCGGAACTGTTGTAGCCGTTACCGGTAATGACAGCCCAGATGGGTTCGCCGGTGGCTCCCCCCAATTCCGCGCGAACGCGCACAATGGCCGGGCGCCCGAAGACGTAGCCCAGGTCCGGGTCACCGTCACCGCGGTCGGTGAACTCCCATTGAAACAGCTTTTTCGCATCCAACTCAAGGTTGACCGCGGTGGGGGGCGCAGCCGTGATGTCCAGGGCGTAGAGCGCCTGGGCGCCCAGTCCGAGTGTGCCGACGAGCATCGTGTGCCAGCCCGTGTCGCTGAACCGCACATCGCCGGTGGCGATGGGGCCATCCACATAGTTCTTGTGTGTATACTCCATTAGGCTCAGTTGGTGCAGCCCCGGTCGCTGCTGATCGTCGCCTGCATCCTCCAGTCCCATGAGGACCGGTGGGATGAAGGCGAATGCCTCTTCGAGCGTGTCGGCATAGAACGCGTGCAGCATGCCGTCATTCGCGCCGGCATAGACCAGTGTCACGCGATCCTTCTGTTCCTCCTTGTAGGCGATATAGTCCGTCGCGTTGTAATAGAACGCGGGCGCTCCGACCATGACCGGCGCCGAGTTGATAAAATCACCAAGCAGGTTCGTACATACCGTGGGATTGCTCGCCGGGTCTTTGCATGCCGCGACCTTGTTCGGGACCGGCAGCAGCGGGCGGGTCCGGAATCGGTAAATTTTGCCATCGACCTCGTAGGTCTTGTCGCCGGCCACATAATCCAGTCGTGCTTTCGCCTCCAGCTTCTGCTCGTCCGTGGCTGTTGCTGGATCCTTTCCTGTGAATCCGGCGCCTTTGAGAAAATCGAGCTTCCCGATATCCGACAAATTGTCCCAACTGAATGGGACTCCCTCCTGATCTTTTGTTTCCTCTGATGGCGCGGCGGTGATGATCAGTCGTGTTTTGTGTGTTTCTTCGCGGATGGCGTCCGCTGCTGACTGGTAGTAATCCCCGCTGGCCGGATCCTGACAGAGTTGTCCGGGCACGACCTCCACCGTTTCACAGGGCGGATGACCCAAGCCGGCGGAGACCTGGAAGGAGCGGATATCACCGCTCCAACCCGCCGAACTCAACCTGGCCTGATAGACCACGTCCTTACTCGCGGTGCTGCCGGTATTGATCGCGGCGGCCGCGGCCGAACTGTCTGTTGCCATGGTGCCGATGAGATTCAAGACCTCTTGGAAGCGCGTTGCTAGTTCACTGGGGTCACCCGCATTCAGATAGCCGCCGCGGCCGTTAATTCCGGCATGCCAGGTGTCGTCGACCTTGACCGGAACCGGGATTTTCTTGGACGTCCATTCTCTCGTTTCGTCGAGGCTGATGGCATCATACTCGCCTGGGAAGCCGTTCTTGACGATCGTACAGGGGGTACTACCGTCCGGATTCGTGCACGGGCTGCCATCAGGATTGGTCTCGTAGTCGCCGTCTGGATAGTGCACGTTGCCCGCAACACCGAAGCCGACCGTGAACGTGTTGAGATGCTGCCAGTCCGCCGGGTCATTCAGCGGATTCCAAAAGATGTCTTCCGGGGTACCGGTCACCGCCCGTAACATGATTGGTACGGCATGTTTGTCGATGCCGAGATCGGTCCTCAGGTCGGTGATCCAGGAATAGAAGGCGACGTCCGCCAGCATACCCGTATTCTGGTCCTGAAAAATCCTGGCGTAGCCCGCTGTTGGGTCGTACTGGGTGATGCCTTGCGTTTGGGCATACGACTGCTGGCTTGGCGGCGGCAGGCTATTTTTTTCGCCGTCGTTGTTCTCCAGCCATTTTGGTGGATTGAATCCGCGTGGGGGAGGCGACTTCTTCGGCATTAAGTCCTCCCAGTAGCCGTCGGTGAAGATCACATGGAAGTTTTTGCGACACCCATGTTCCGGATTGGTGACGGAGTCCTGATCCGCTTGCGGATAATCCAGGTAAGCCTGTTCAGAACTGCAGAAATTGTGGGCGCGCAGTGCGGCACTGAGCGTAAACGTCTGAGTTGCGGTGCGCGTTGGATAGAGCCATTTATAGAAATCTAGCTTGGAAGTTTTCTGGGATGGTGCGTCGGGTCGTGGGTCGGGCTCATAACGGGCGAACGTCGCGGCCAAATTTATGTAAGCGGTCTCGTTTTCTTCATACTGACCTTGAATGGAGCCCTGATACCCCAGCCGCATACGCTCCGGAAATCCGGCCATGACACGACTCACGGCGGTCTGTGTGGCGAGCAGGCGGGTACGATAATAACTGAACCAGTTAGCGAAATTTCGCCGTGCGAGGTCACCCTCGCCGAGCGCTTCATTCGGCGCTAGCTTTGCCTGGCGGTCGCGCAGTACATCCAGATAGATATTATTCTTGTTCTTGTCGAGAACCACCTTCAGATCGCTGCCTTCGCCGACGATCACGCGCTCAAGACACTCGGATGGGACCTCTTTCGCTGATATCCGCTGAAGGTCAAGGGCCTCGCACTCGGTGTTTGGCGGGGGTAGCTTATAACGATAGTAGAATGCCGGACAATCATCCTTCTCTTTAATGCAGCGCCAAGCCCATGCGGCACCAAGTTCCCACCCCTCCAAACCCTTCTCAGTCTTGAAGCTCTGGAAATCCAGGTGATCAACATCCGCCGAGTAGGTATTTATCGGGCTGGTTGCATCCGCGGCCACATCTTTGCACGCTTCACCGTTTGAAGGCGTCAGGTTCCACGCCGGTGCATAGTGCTCACCGAGGTGCAATGTGCATCCGCTGCCTGTGCGAGGGCATGTTTCATCGCAGTTGTCGAAGTTGCCCTCCACGCAGCCCGTACACTCCGCAAACGCCGCCAGCGCATCCATTCGTGCCTTATCGAAACGCGCATGACCCACGCTTTTTCCTTTCACGTCCAATGGGGGGAGATAAGTCACCGCCGGGTCATAGTATTGACGATTGGTGAGCGCCGCCGTATCCTGCCGGTCGATTTTGGGTGGCGGCTGGTCGTCACCCGTGCCCCAGATATCATCGGGCAGAAACGCCTTATTCATGCTCTTGGAGTTATCGATCGTCAAAATCACATTCGGCGGCGCGCCTGACAACAAGAAGACAGGGGCGCCGGCGATGTCGACCGTGTTATCCGAGGCGGCCGACAGCGCTCCCGCCGTCAAGGTGGTGAAGAGACAGAGCAACGCGGCCTGCCACTTGATCAGGCTCCGGCGGTGCGGTCGCGTCAAACGGCGCGGGCGTGTCTGTGAACTGAAGAGCCGCTGATTCAACATGATGCGATCCTCTGAACCGGTCATTGCGGGTCACGGAAAGAGTTTGGTGATGGTGGACTGCAACACCGCCCGGGAGTTGGTGCCGGGGTCGAGCCCGACTGCCGCGACGGTGAAAAAGTGATAGCCCTTGCGTTTGGCCGCGTCCTCGAATTCCAGCGGTTGGGCATAGCGGGATTCGATCACGAAATGCGGTTCCACCTCCGTTGTATTCATACTCCAGTCGACATCATCCAAGTCGCTCATGGCCTTGCCCTCCAGTTCCGCTCCCTCGGTGTCGGGGTCGAAGTTCTTCCATGACGCGATGATGCCGGGAATGGCCGAAGCGCAACTGGTATCCGCTACCTGACACCCCGGCCACACATGCGTAGTCCCGCTCGCGGTCACCATCGGGGGTTTGCGCAGCGTTGCGAGGTAACTCAATGCGGCTTGCATCCCCGCCTCCGCGGCGTGAAAAGCGGTGTTCTGCTGCTTCACCTGGCCAGCCATCAGTTCTTCGAGAACGGAGGTTTGCATACTGTTCAACCCAAGCAGCATCATCACGACCAGGATCAGCAAACCGACGACTAACACGGTACCGCGCTGCGATGAGCCTGGTGTCCGGGGGGGGCGGCCGCCGTCCAGTACGGCAGGACCTTGACGCCGGCTACGGCATGGTCGCGTAGAAGCAGTTTCCAGCCGCTTGAAGCGCCAGGATGGCGTTTCTACGACACCGGCCGTCGGGTGGACAAGCGCTAGCGCAGTCCACTGAATTCGGCGGCGCCGCTGGTGGACTGCGCTGCGCTTGTCCACCCTACGGTGCTCCAACTGGGCAGCGCTGGCCGGAGCGATGATGATCAGGACCGGGGTGCCGGTCGTCGCGGTGACCGCCGTGCGGCAGTTGCCCGGCAGGGCGGCCCTGCTCCGGGGTCGGCTTCGGGTCGAGGGTGGCGCTGGGTGCTGGAACATTGCGATCACTCTGCAGGAGGATACCAGGGGGCCAGTGAGCGAATGGCGACGGTCGCATTGAAGGCCTCATACAGGCGCCGATCGGCTTTCAGGTCGTGGCCCAGGCCGCGCGGGCTGTTCGGGGCAGCCAGCGATGGCAGTGTATCCGCCCTGCGCACCGCGTCATCGCCTGCCACCAGGAGTTCGATCCGTGCGCTGGCGACGCGGCCCCAGTGGTTATTCGTGGTCACCGTCGCGGGGGGCTCGCTGAACCGGGTCGGGGGATCTTTGTCGTAGATGACGCCGTCGTAGGTGACGCGCAGGTCGGCCACGTCCATGGTCAGCGATTGGGTATCCCCCGCTGAAGCAGACCAGCGACACAAGGATGGCCGGTAGGTCACGGGGTCCGTGATGCAGTTGTTGGCGTTGCCGACGTCGCCGCCTTGAAGATTGCCGTTTTGCTTGTTGACGCAGCAGATAAAGTAAACCCTAAAATCGAAAGGAAAGACGCGGGGGCGGATCGTTTTGCTGATGCCCAGTGTGCTGCCCTGTAATTTGTTCAATGCCATGTTCAGTTTCTGATCTAGGGCAAGCGGTAGTTTTGGCAGATCATCGTCATCCTTATCGGTCGACACCACAAAAAGATCGGTTGTCTCGCAGTCGGTGATCAGCGCCAGACTGCCGGCCGTGATCCCCGCGGCCTTGACATCAGCGGGCGTGACCCCGCTAACAAGCTTAATGGGATCTGTGAGTGCCTTCTGAAGGGCCTCTGGGGTCTCGTTCTCGATCGTGCGATTCTGGGTATAGAAACCTTCGCCGAAGGTGCCCCAGGAGACCAGCACATCACCGCGCAGCCAGCGCTCGCCGACCGCGGTCTGGGCCTTCGCGGTGAGACCAGCCAGTGCGCTCGCGGCCTCCCCCGGTGTGGCCGATGGGCTATAGCCGAGCGGTACCCTGGTGCCGATATTTGCCTTGCCGGTACAGTTGGCAACGTCAGCCAGCAGCGAACAGGCGAGCACGTTAAGCGTCCCTTCGAACTCGTCGTGTGCGATATTGCGGCAAGCAGGGCTCCGACTGGGGCGCAGCTCGCGGGCCAGGAACTGCATCGCGTAGCGGCCGTTTTCCTGAGTCCGGGCTTGGGCTTCGGCCAGCCGATACGCGGTGCGGGCGGACACCATCACCTGGATGATCCCGGCGAGGAGGAAGAGTCCGAGCACCATTGCGACCAGCACTTCAATCAATGACAGTCCGCGCGCGGGCCGCGGCGACCGACAGTTCCCTGCCCGGGTGGTGCGGCCGGGTCGACCCATCAATGCTGTACGGGGAGGACGGATCATCGGCATATTCCCCAAAGTCAACATCCGGATTCGTTGCGACCTGACGTCGGTTTAGCCAAGGCCGTGCCTGCTAAAGCACCGGCAGGCGCGTGCAGACGCGAAAGGCTGTGTTGATAGGCGTCTTGCTCTTAGACGCGCTTCTGGGATCGCTGCGTGAGTCATCCCAGCGGACGATGATCTCGCAGTTTCCGACACCGCAGTCCCCGGCCGTCTTGCTGCAATCGACCTCCATCGCATGGTCCGAGTCCCTGGTCAGCCCATCCACCGGTTTCGATGTCGCACTGCGTGCGGGCAGCGGCAATCCCAGCGCACAGAAATCCCGCTCCCACCGGCTGACTGGCGTTGTTACCTCGTCGCCTTCGTCGTCGCCTTCGCCTTCGCCTTCGTCCTCAGGCTTGCCGCAGGTCCCTTGATGGATGGACGCCCGCAAGTCGTCGTCGAGGAGCGCGGTTGGGTCCGCACGCACCCGATCGATCAGGTCGGTAATGGCGAAGCTGGCGATACTGCGAAATCGGCTGCTGTCGTTGGATTTCAAAACAGAGACCTGCAGGGCGGCGATGCCGAGAAGCCCGACCGCAAGCACGATCACCGCGACCAGGACTTCCAGGAGTGAGAAACCCTGGCTGCAAGGGATCGGCTCAGGCGGATGTCGGAATGGCCGTGCGGGCCGCTGTTTCGCCAAGGACGACGGGCGCGACGACGCGGCAACGGGCAGGCTGCCGGCGGCGTAGCGTACTACGGTCTCTGGGCGGTTCGACATCACCATCGTCCATTTTGGATTTGGAGAAAGTCAGGGAACACCTTTCCTATCATCACTCTACCTCCATCCGTCAGGTCGCGGGTCCGATTTCCGACGGACTTTCACGAAATTCGGACGGACGGAGCGGATGCCTGAAGGCGCGACTCAGCCAGCAGCGGTTGAGTCGATCAAGGGCGAAAGGCTTATTTTTGCGTTCTTCTTGATGGAGTATACAGCGCTAGGCGCTGATCTTGTGTGAACCAGGACGCACCCGGTGTGATCAGAAGTGATCTGGTTTGGGGCCAGACCGTATCGGTAGGATGGGCAGAGCGAGAGCGATGCCCATCCTCAATCGTCGCGGTGGCCGGATGGGCATCGCTCTCGAGATTGGGCAAGTATTCCTTGTAGGTTGGGCTGAGGAACGAAGCCCAACGAGGAGCCAAACGCAAGGCGCTGAAATGTTGGGGTTCGTTCCTCACCCCAACCTACGGCATTGCGATGTTTTCGGGTCCGGAGCGAATACTTTCACAATCTTTCTCGCTCTGCCCATCTTACGCGCTGGAGTTCGAGGCTGAAGCCGCGCGTGCTGCCCTGACTGACCTGGAGCGGCGCGTTCAGGCGGCTCGCCGCGTCGCACAAGCGGCCCATGCAGCATGGTTCGCCGCCGCCGATGAGCGATTTCAGGAGGTGACGCTGTGACCGCCCCGACTGTCCAACGAACTGCAAAAACCGCTCAGACAAATGCACGAAGGGGGGCTAACGGGGCGTGTTCCTGTAAGTTCCTAATAGGAAAGCCCGCTTTCTCAAAAATGGCGGAGAGAGAGGGATTCGAACCCTCGATGGGCTTTTGACCCATACTCCCTTAGCAGGGGAGCGCCTTCAGCCGCTCGGCCATCTCTCCAAAATCGGACTCGCAAGATACGAGTCCGATATTATAGCGCGGTCAGAGTTCGCTTACCAGTTACTCTGGCGCGGCGGCCTCTTCGTTGGTGCCGGGCGCGGGCCCGTGACCAGCTTCCGCTTGCTCACGTTTGATGCGTTCGTAGATCTCCTCGCGATGCACGGCGACGTCCCGCGGGGCGTTGACGCCGATGCGGACTTGGTTACCTTTTACGCCAAGGACTGTTACGGTGACTTCGTCACCAATCATAAGGGTCTCGCCGACACGGCGAGTTAAGATCAACATCGTTGCTTTCTCCCTTCGTTCCTTTATCCGACATACGTGGTGCGCCCGAACGTAACCGCGGCAATCATCCGCGCCCGGTTGCGCGGGCACCAACCACACCCAGACCAAGCAGGGGGTGCACAACCCCCACTTGGGATTCTAACAATAGCTTAGGCTGAGCCCAAGCTTTTGCTGCAATTCCATGACATCTCTCAGCCAAATAAATTATTTTTAGGCCATCAAAGCGTGATGCGTTTCCTGCACCACCCGCGCCAACGGATCAGCCCGCCTGATTCGGGCGGTCGAGTTCGAAGGCGTCGTGCAGGCAGCGCACCCCGAGCTCCAGATATTTTTCATCGACGACGACCGAGATCTTGATCTCGGAGGTGGAGATCATGCGGATGTTGATCCCCTCGCGCGCCAGGGCGCCGAACATGGTGCTGGCGATGCCGGCATGGTTGCGCATCCCCACGCCGACCAGGGAGATCTTGACGATGCGCTTGTCGCCGACGACCTGGCGTGCGGACAGCGTCGCGGCCGTCTTGTTGAGGCAGTCCAAGGCGCGGTCGAAGTCGTTGCGATGCACCGTGAAGGTGAAGTCGGTGGTGGTCTCATCCGGCGCAATGTTCTGGACGATCATGTCGACTTCAATGTTGGCATCGGCGATCGGCCCGAGAATTTTGTGAGCGACGCCGGGCTGATCCGGCACGCCCAGGACGGTCAATTTGGCCTCATCTCGGCTGAAGGCGATGCCGGCGATCTTGGCGTCTTCCACGGTGTCTTCCTCAAATGTGATCAGCGTGCCCGCGCCCTCATCGAAACTGGACAGCACGCGTAATGGGACCCGATATTTCCCGGCGAATTCCACCGAACGGATTTGCAGGACCTTGGAGCCGAGGCTCGCCATCTCCAGCATCTCCTCGAAGGTGATGCGATCGAGCTTGCGGGCCTTGGGTTCGACGCGCGGGTCGGTGGTGTAGACGCCGTCCACATCGGTGTAAATCTGGCACTCATCGGCCTTGATGGCGGCGGCGATGGCGACTGCTGAGGTATCCGAGCCGCCGCGCCCGAGTGTCGTGATATTGCCCTGCGCATCAATGCCCTGGAACCCGGCGATGACGACCACCCGGCCGGCATCCAGGTCGGCGCGCACGCGGGCGGCGTCGATGTCGCGGATGCGCGCCTTGTTGTGGGTGCTGTCGGTCAGGATGTGGACCTGCGCGCCGGTATAGGAGCGCGCCGGGCAGCCCTGGGCATCCAGCGCCATCGTCAGCAGGGCGATGGTGACCTGCTCGCCGGTGGAGAGCAGCACGTCCAGTTCCCGCGGGAGCGGTTGCTCCTGAACCTGCTTTGCCAGCCCGATCAGCCGATCGGTCTCCCCGGACATGGCGGAGACGACGACCACGACCTGGTTTCCCTGGTCGCTCCAGCGCTTGACGCGGTCAGCGACGGCGCGGATGCGCTCGCTGTTGGCGACCGAGGTGCCGCCATATTTTTGTACGATCAAAGCCATCAGAATTTCTGCTGCAATGGGAAATAAGTCAGTATTTTAAATGAATGTGGCGCGCCGCGGCGCGATCTCGACCGGCGCGGCCCGGCGGGTGTCTGATCAGGCCTCAGGCGGCCTTGATCATTCTTCCGGCCGTAGGGTGGACAAGCGCTAGCGAAGTCCGCCGAAATCCGCGCCGCCTCTGGTGGACTGCGCTGCGCTTGTCCACCCTACGATGCCGCGTGGCCGGAACTGTGATCAAGGCCGGTCAGGCCAGCCGCTGGCGGACCCAATCCTCCACCAGCCCCAAGGCGGCGGGCAGACCCGCGGGGTCGGTCCCGCCGGCCTGCGCCATGTCGGGCCGTCCGCCGCCCTTGCCGCCGACTTTGGCGGCCACCTCGCGGATCAGGTCGCCGGCCTTGAGCCGATCGGTCAGGTCATTGGTGACGCCGGCCGCCAGACTCACCTTGCCGTCCGCCGTGCTGGCCAGGACGACGACCGCGGAGCCGAGTTGATCCTTGATCTGATCCAGGGTCTCGCGCAGGGCCTTGGGATCGACGCCGTCGATCCGCGCGGCCAGGACCTTGACCGCACCGACCGCCACCGCCTGAGAGGCGAGATCCTTGCCGGCCGAACTCGCCAGCCGCGACTTGATCTGATCCAGCTCCTTTTCCAGGGTCCGGCCGCGCTCGATGAGTGTCGCGACCCGATCGTCCAGATCCTCGCGTCCGCCCTTGAGCAGCCCGGCCAGGCGCAGCACCCGGTCCTCATCGGCCTCGACCCAGTCGAGCGCGCCCGCGCCGGTCATGGCCTCGATACGCCGCACGCCGGAGGCGATGCCGCCCTCGCCGACGATCTTGAACAGACCGATATCGCCCACGGCCTTGACGTGGGTGCCGCCGCAGAGTTCGGTGGAGAAATCGCCCATGCGCAGCACCCGCACCTGATCGCCGTATTTTTCGCCGAACAGGGCCGCGGCGCCGGTCGCCTTGGCGTCCTCCAAGTCCATGATCCGGGTCTCGACCACATGATTCTTGCGGATCTCGCGATTGACCAGACGCTCGATCGCGAGCAGTTGCGTGCGGGTGACCGGCTCGAAGTGCGAGAAGTCGAAGCGCAGACGCTCCGGGCCGACCAATGAGCCCTTTTGCTGTACATGATCACCCAAGGTCTGACGCAGGGCGGCATGTAACAGATGGGTGGCCGAGTGGTTGAGTGCCGTGGCATGACGCCGCGCGTCATCCACCTGCGCCGCGACGCTGTCGCCGACCCTGAGCTGGCCGATGACGACCCGCCCCAGATGATAGATCACGCCTTCGGCCTTTTTCTGGGTATCGGCCACCTCGAAGCGCCCGCTCTCGCCGGTGAGCCAGCCGCGGTCGCCGACCTGACCGCCGGATTCGCCGTAGAAGGGGGTGAGGTCGAGGATGACCAGTCCGTCCTGGCCTTCCTCCAGGGCATCACAGGAGTGGCCGTCCCGGTACAGGGCGACGACGGTCGCGGTCTCATGCAGGTAGTCGTAACCGCAGAATTCGGTCTGGCCCTGGATGTCGATGGCGACGTCCTGGCCCGCACCGAATTGGCTGGCGGCGCGGGCGCGGTCTTTTTGCGCATCCATGGCGCGCTCGAAGCCTTCCAGGTCGAGTGTCAGGCCGCGTTCGCGGGCGATATCGGCGGTCAAGTCGATGGGGAAGCCGTAGGTGTCGTAGAGCTTGAAGACCGTCGCACCGGGGATACGGCGGTCGGCCAGCCCGGCGATGGCCGTCTCGAGGATGCCCATGCCGTTGGCCAGGGTTTCGGCAAAGCGCTCCTCCTCCAGTCGCACCAACCGCTCCACCTGGGCCTGGGCAGTGCGCAGTTCGGGATAGGCGTCGCCCATTTCGGCGACCAGGGGCGCGACCAGCCGATGGAAGAAGGGCGCGGTGCAGCCGAGGCGATACCCGTGGCGGATGGCGCGACGCATGATGCGGCGCAGCACATAGCCGCGACCCTCGTTCCCGGGGGTGACGCCGTCGGTGATCAGGAAGGCGGTGGAGCGGATGTGATCGGCGATGACGCGCAAGGATTGGTCGGCAGGGTTCGCGCATCCCGTGATCGCGGCGGCCGCGGCGATCAGCTTCACGAACAGATCGATGTCGTAGTTGCTGTGCACCCCCTGCATGACCGCCGCCAGGCGCTCCAGGCCCATGCCGGTGTCGACCGAGGGCCGGGGCAGGGGCGTCAGGGTGCCGTCGGCGGCACGGTTGTACTGCATGAAGACCAGGTTCCAGATCTCCACGTAACGGTCGCCGTCCGCGTCCGGCGCGCCGGGCGGACCCCCGGCAATCGCCGGGCCATGGTCGTAGAAAATCTCGGAGCAGGGGCCGCAGGGACCGGTGTCGCCCATGGACCAGAAGTTGTCCGCGGCACCGCAGCGGGAGAAGCGTTGCGGGTCGACCTTGATCTCATCGAGCCAGATGGCCGCGGCCTCGTCGTCTTCCGTGTAAACGGTGAACCACAGCCGCTCGGGCGGCAGGTGCAGCACGCGGGTCAGATAATCCCAGGCGTAGTGGATGGCCTCGCGTTTGAAATAGTCACCGAAGCTGAAGTTACCCAGCATCTCGAAGAAGGTGTGGTGGCGGGCGGTGTAGCCCACGTTCTCCAGATCGTTGTGCTTGCCGCCGGCGCGGACACACCGCTGGGAGGTCACGGCACGCGTATAGGGACGGCGCTCGCGGCCAAGGAAGGCGTCCTTGAATTGGACCATGCCGGCGTTGGTGAACAGGAGCGTTGCGTCATTGGCTGGAATCAGCGGGCTGGAAGCGACCGGCTGATGGCCCTGTTGCGCAAAATAGTCGATAAAGCTGGCGCGCAGGTCGGAACTGGTGGTCATGAAGGATACTCGGATGGACCGCGGGAACGGATCGGTCAGTCGTGCCGACGCAGGAGACGGTGGATCAGCTCGGCGGGAAATCCGCGGCTTTCCAGAAAACGCCCGCGCCGACCCTGGTCGGCATGATCGGTCGGTGGGGCCGGCCCAAAGCGCCGGTCATGGGCCTGCGTCAGCAAGGCCGGCCATGCGTCATTCATGGCGTGTAACTGGGGGTCGATGGCCGCGTCCGGCAGGCCCTTGTCGCGCAGTTCGGCGCGGATGCGCAGCGGACCGAAGCCTTTGCGCGCCCGCTCGGCCACATAGGCCTCGGCCAGCCGCGACTCGTCGAGCGCCCCGTGCGCGGCCAGCCGGTCGAGTGCCGCGGCAATGACCGCGGTATCGTATCCGCGGGCCGCCAGCTTGCGTTCCAATTCCAGCCGCGAGTGCTCACGGGTGGCGAGCAGCTTGAGCGCGCGGGATTCGGCCTCGATCGTCGCCGCGGGAGTCGGCGCGTCATCCGACGCGGTCAGGGTGAGCGCGCTCAGGGTTCGAGCTCCGCGGCCTCGACGGGGTCGGCGACAGGCGCATCGTCGGCCGGGCGCGGGAGCATCTGCTCGCGGATCCGGGCCTCGATGGTCTTGGCCAGGTCGGGGTTTTCACGCAGGAACACCCGCGCATTGTCCTTACCCTGGCCGATGCGGTTGCCCTGATAGCTGTACCAGGCGCCCGACTTGTCGACGATGCCGGCGGCCACGCCGAGGTCGACGATCTCACCCTCGCGCGAGATGCCCTCGCCGTAGAGGATGTCGAACTCGGCCTGCTTGAACGGCGGCGCGACCTTGTTCTTGACCACCTTGACCTTGGTCTCGTTGCCGATGACCTCGTCACCCTTCTTGATGCTGCCGGTGCGGCGGATGTCGAGCCGCACCGAGGCGTAGAACTTGAGGGCATTGCCGCCGGTGGTGGTTTCCGGCGAGCCAAACATGACGCCAATTTTCATACGGATTTGATTGATGAAAATCACCAGGCAATTGGAGCGATTGATGTTGCCGGTGAGCTTGCGCAGGGCCTGGGACATCAGGCGCGCATGCAGCCCGACATGGGAGTCGCCCATCTCGCCCTCGATCTCGGCCTTGGGGGTCAGGGCCGCGACCGAGTCGACGACCACGAGGTCCACCGCCCCGGAGCGCACCAGCATGTCGGTGATCTCCAGCCCCTGTTCGCCGGTATCGGGCTGCGAGACCAGCAACTCGTCGATGTTGACACCGAGTTTCTGGGCATAGGCCGGGTCCAGCGCGTGCTCGGCATCCACGAAGGCGGCGGTGCCGCCGAGCTTCTGGATCTCGGCGACCACATGCAGGGTGAGGGTGGTCTTGCCCGAGGATTCCGGCCCGTAGATCTCGACGACCCGGCCGCGCGGCAGTCCGCCGATGCCGAGCGCGAGATCCAGTCCGAGCGAGCCGGTGGAGACCACATCGACGCTGCGCACGGCGCCCACGTCGCCCATGCGCATCACCGAACCCTTGCCGAATTGCTTTTCGATCTGGGTCAGGGCCGCGGCCAAAGCCTTTTTGCGATTCTCGTCCATCGGGTCTCCGTTGGTCCTAATCCGGGCACCGATTGCGCCGACGGCAGGTGTCCAGAGCTTGGAAAGTCGGTGATTATCGCACAGCGCATTCACGCCCGACAGAACTTGAACCGGACCGCTCAGCCATCCGACCGGCTCGGACCCGCGAGCCGCTCGATGAGGCCTTCCAGGGCGAACCGCACCGCCTGATGGCGCACCTCGTCGCGATCCCCGGCGAATTGCAGGCGCCGCGTCCAGGGCGGGCCATCCGGAATCGACCAGGCGAACCAGACCGTCCCCACGGGTTTGTCGTCACTGCCGCCGCCGGGTCCGGCGATACCGCTGACCGCCACCGCCACCTGGGCCTGGCTGCGTTCGAGGGCTCCGGCCACCAGTTCCAGGACCACGGGTTCGCTGACCGAGCCGCTGGCCTCCAGGGTGGGTGCACGGACCCCCAACATGGCCTCCTTGGCGGCGTTGCTGTAAGTGACGAAGCCGCGATCGAACCAGGCGCTGCTGCCGGCGACGTCGGTCACCACCTTGGCGACCCAGCCCCCGGTGCATGACTCGGCCGTGACCAGGCGCAGTCCGCGGGCCATGAGCAGCGTCCCGAGGCGGGTCGCAAGAGCGTCGAGTCGTTCAGTCATCATGTTCAGTGTCCTTCAGCGGTCGGGACTGCACAAAAACCGGGTTGAAGTGGGGCCGCCCGCCTGGCGCCGGGGCCGGCCGCGCGTGCTCGCACGGAGGCCGGTCGACGGTCAGCCCTGTTTGCAGCGCCACATTCTGCGTGCTGGACGTTCCGGTAATCGCCCACGATGCAGGCTTTCCCCTTGCGGCGCTGGTGGGGTGGCGTCTAACCTGCCGGGCAACCGGGCGCGACAGTTTCCCGCGTTCTATTCTACACACCGCGCGGCAGTCAGTGCCGCGTCTGCTGCCTGAGTGCACCATCATGAACGACCTTGATATCCTGGTGGAACACAAACCATCCCCCGCCAAACTCGACGTTCTGGGCGTGGAGGGCTGGCCCCTGTGGCGTCGGGAGCCGGCGACCTTTCCCTGGCGTTACACCCAGCAGGAGACCTGTTACGTCCTGCGCGGCCGCTTCCTGGTGACTCCCGAGGGCGGTGTGCCCCAGGAGTTCCGCCGCGGCGATCTGATCCGCTTCCCGGCCGGACTCGCCTGCACCTGGGAGGTGCTGGAGGCGGTGGAGAAGCACTACCGACTCGATCAACCCTGAGGAGGACCCGACCAATGAATCCCCTCTCCCATTTCGACCCCGATGACCCTTACCCGGAGAGCGACGGCGAACCGATGGCGGAGAATACCGAGCAGTATGAATGGTTGGTGAAGATCAAGGAGAATCTGGAAATCCTCTTCGCCGCCGATCCCGCGGTCTTCGTCGCCGGCAACCTCTTCTGGTACCCGGTGCCCGACCGCCGGGTCACCGGTCCGCTGGCTCCGGACGTGATGGTTGTGATCGGCCGACCCAAGGGGTTTCGCCGCTGCTACAAGCAATGGGAAGAGGGCGGGATCGCTCCCCAGGTAGTTTTCGAAATCCTTTCGCCGGCGAACAGTGTCAAGGAGATGGCGGATAAGCTGGCCTTTTACGATGCCTACGGGGTCGAGGAGTATTACGTCTACGACCCGCCCACCAACACCCTGGAGGTCTGGCTGCGCCAGAGCGGGCAGTTACAACGCATGTCGCACATCAAGGGCTGGACCAGCCCGCGGCTTGGGATCCGTTTCGCGTTGAGCGGCGCATCGCTGGACATTTTCGACCCTCAGGGGCGGCCGTTCCGGACGTCGGTGGAGCTGGCCGCGCAGGCGCGGCTGGAACGTGCACGTGCCGATCAAGAAGCGGCGCGCGCCGCGCGGGAGGCGGCACGCGCCGCGCGGGAGGCGGCACGCGCCGCGCGGGAGGCCGCACGCGCTGACCAGGAAGCCACGCAATCGCGGCAGGAGCGCAGCCGCGCCGACCAGGCCGACACTCGGGCCGAGCAGGCCGCCGCTCGGGCCGAACAGGAGGCGGCACAGGCGCGGCAGGAGCGGGAGCGCGCGCAGCAAGAGCACGATCGGGCGGAGCGTCTGGCCGCTCGGCTGCGCGCCCTGGGCATTGAGCCCTAGGCAATTTCCGTCAATCGCCGTAGTCTCACGGTGTCGTTCCAAATCGTCCGCGACCAACGGACTGCATCAACCGGAGAGCGCTTCATGCCGACGCTTGGCACCCCATTTTCCCCCACCGCCACCAAGGTCTTGCTGTGTGGTGCCGGCGAGCTTGGCAAGGAAGTCGTGATCGAACTGAAACGCCTGGGCGTGGAAGTCATTGCCTGCGATCGCTACGCCAATGCGCCGGCGATGCAGGTCGCCGACCGTGCCTACAGCTTTTCCATGCTGGATGGCGCAGAACTGCGGCGCGTGATCGAACGGGAGCGGCCGGATTACATCGTCCCGGAGATCGAGGCCATCGCCACCGAGACGCTGGTGGCCTTGGAGGCCGAGGGATTCACCGTCATTCCGACCGCCCGGGCAGCGCGGCTGACCATGAACCGCGAGGGGATTCGCCGGTTGGTAGCGGAGGAGTTGGGCATCCCCACGTCGACCTATCGGTTCGCCGACACCCCGGACGACTTCGCCGCCGCGGTCGAGGTGATCGGTCTGCCCTGCGTGGTCAAACCCATCATGTCCTCGTCCGGTAAGGGTCAGAGTCTGGTGCGTACTTGCGATGCAATCGGCCCGGCCTGGGACTATGCGCAAGGCGGCGGGCGCAGCGGCGCCGGACGCGTCATCGTGGAGGGCTTCGTCCCCTTCGACTATGAAATTACCCTGCTCACCGTGCGCCATCGTAACGGCACCAGTTTCTGCGAACCCATCGGCCACCGTCAGGAGGACGGCGACTACCGCGAGTCCTGG
>Ga0247835_1002519_pt1 | contig 19141 bp, 15 predicted proteins | sample LaCtaG_3_FD_189912 | JGI IMG/M metagenome (GOLD analysis project Ga0247835, IMG submission 189912) | Freshwater microbial communities from meromictic Lake La Cruz, Castile-La Mancha, Spain - LaCruzMarch2015_13.5m | ecosystem: Environmental > Aquatic > Freshwater > Lake | place: Spain: Castile-La... | reverse complement strand
TCGACCCCGGCGACCCCATGCCGTTCTGATCCCCGCCCGGTCGGCGCTCCTCCGTGGGCGCCCCGGCCCCCCGCTCCTACCGCAGGTGAGTTCGCCATTTTTCCGCGCTTCTTGGAAGCCGCTAACATGCAGCAACTGCGCACGCGGCTGACGGCGCAAGCCCAGCAGTGCGAGCGCGCGCACAGCGACTTGGCCAGACTGTCCCAAGAGGCGGGCCAGTGGCGGGCCGAGCGCGAATCGCTGATCCAGCAGGTGGCCCGGTTGACCGGCGCGCGCGATGCGCAGGCGGCCCAGATCGACGCGTTGGAACGGCGTGCAGTCGGCGCCGAAACACGGCTTGAGGCGGCACTGAAACGGCCGGTGGCGATCAAGAAAGCCGCCAAAGCGGATCCGATGGATCGCGCTTGATCGCTAAGTCCTGTTTTTACACGTATGTCGAGTGGATGCGTGCACTGGTTTGGGCTAGGTACCGTGCTCAGACTCGGGCTAATTGATGCCGAGCGGCTGGAGAACACTATGCCCTTGGCACTGCACGAACATGACATCCAAGCCACACCCACGCCGCCCGCCCATGGACTGCCGGCCAACGCCACTGTTGCGACCACGCCCGATAACTTGGCGGGCTCAAAATTGAAGTGCGACACGCACACATATCCTGTTGGGAGGGGGTTAGAGCATGGCAATTAGATACAAAACGTTGACGGCCGATGACCGCAACACGATTCAGCGAGGCATCAATGAGGGACTGATCTGCCGACAGATCGCCCAGCGCCCGGGTCGTTGTCCGAGTACGGTGACGCGGGAGATTGCCCGGAGCCAGACGACGGCGACCTACGACGGGTCAGATCAGGATACGTGTAACAATTAGTAACCCCAGGGTGACTGGCACGGGTACGGAAAACCCGCTTGAAAGCCGCCCTCGCCGAGCCTTTATAATCCGTTAGTTACAAAGCGCGGCGAGAGGACGCCAAAACCATTGTATAGAGGTACTTATCTGTCGAAGCACAGCTAAGGGGCAAGTGGTGGCAGCGCACTTCGTCATGACGCTTCAGTGGGTAGCAAAGACGCAGCAAGTGGAAACACGATGTCGAGTCGATTGATCCGACCCTCACGCCGGTAGTCCAGGGACGCCGTCATGGTCCTCACCAGATGCAGACCCAGGCCCCCAATGGAACGCTCCTCGGTTACTGCGTCCAGGTTGGGCGCCGGTGCGTCAAGGAGCGGGTTGAACGGCGGTCCATCGTCCTCGATTGTCATTGTGGCGGGTGGTCCGATCCTGAAAACCACCTGGATGCAATGCGTGTCATGGTCAGGATAACCATACTTTATGATATTCGTGACCAATTCCTCGAGCACCAGGCGAACCACATAGGGTGGTGTTGGCGGGGGGTCGGCGGTCGCAAAGAAGCCGTCAAGCCGGTCGAGTGCGCTCGCCAGGCCATCCTGGTGATTGGCGATTTCCAGCCGCAGGCCGCCTTCCTCATCCCGGGCACTATCCGATGCACTGCTCAACAGGCGTCTGAATATCAGCATGGTGATGTCGTCGGACTGCTCCGCCCCGGCGGCATGGGCGCGGATATCCCCGACCAACGCGCCGAGACATTCCCGGCAGGCCAGCGCGCGATATGATTGCATCCGGGATGCTAACCGCTCTTCACCGTACTGCCGATACTCGGAATCCATGGCCTCGGTCACGCCGTCAGTATACAGCAGCAGGGTATCCCCTGCGGCCAAGGTTAGACGGCCACTGTCATACACGGCGCCGGATAGGACCGCCGCGGCCGTACCGTGGGGACGGCTGATCCATTCCATTTGTCCGTCATAACGCACCAGCAGTGGCGCGTTATGGCCCGCATTAGCGAAGTCGACGGTACCTTCGACGAGGCGGACCACCGCGCAGAATAGGGTCACAAACATGCAGGACTCATTGCCCTCAGACAGGTCATCACTCACTCGGGCCAAGGCCCTCCCGGGATCGGGGTCGGCCTTAAATGCCGAGCGAAAGAACGAGCGCGTGACCGCCATGAACAGTGCGGCCGGAATGCCCTTTCCGGAGACGTCCCCAATCGCGACCACCAGCCGGTCGTGGTCCAGGAAGAAAAAATCATAAAAGTCCCCACCCACCTCGCGGGCCGGCGCCATGAGCGCGTAGAGATCCAGGTCCGTGCGCGCCGGAATGATCGGAAAGGTCTTGGGCACGAGGTCCATCTGGATGTCGTGGGCGATCCGCAATTCACTCTGCGTGCGCTCACGGGCAGCCGTCGTCGCCGCCAAATCGACGATGTGGCGCTTGAGGCTGTCGCGCATTGCGCCGAAGGCCGCGGTCAGTTGCGCAATCTCGTCGCTGCCCCGCGGCCTGGGAAGCGCGGCGTCAAGGTCTCCTGTGGCCAAGGTTGCTGCCGCCGCACTGAGCGCGCGCACCGGGCGCGTGATCGACCGGGCGACTAGCCACACCGCGAGCGTAAGCAGGACCAACCCGGTCGCCCCGACCAGCGCCACGTTTCGACTAAGGCGCTGAATTTCAGTCCGCAGTTCGGCCTGCGGAATCACCGTCGCCATCGTCCAGTCAGCCGTCTTTAGCGGTTGCCAGGCGAGCCAGGCATCTTCTGCGGTCGTCCAACTCACCCATGCGATGAGACCGGGACTGCCTGATACCATGCGCTGGCCAGTCTCGCGCAATGACTCGCTGCCGCGGGCCTCAGCGATGCTGAACACGCTTTCGGTGAGGACGAGTTCCTTGCGCGGATGGGAAATATAGGTGCCGTTGTGGGTCATCAGCAGAGCGTACCCGCGCTGCCCCAGTGGCAAGTCCGCAAGGGTGCGCTCAAGCCAAGCGAGGTCGATATCGCAGGTAACAACGCCCGCGAACACCGGCCCGGTCGGCGTCGGAACCTGGATTGGCATCGAGTAGGTAACCATTGTGACGCCATTCGACCACCGGTAGGGCTCACTCCAGACCCCCCGGTCCAGATATCTGGGAAGCGCGAACCAATCCTCTCCGAGGTATCTGTGATCGCCCTCGTCGAGGTTCTGGTAGCCGAGGGCGTCGCGCTGGCGATAAGCGTAAGGGGCGGCATCCGGCCAGGCGGCGGGCCTCTTGGCCGGTAGCAGGGCAACGGCCGTGCCGTAGATTTCCGGATAGTCACGCAATGCGGCATCTTGCACCACGCGCAGCCGCGCGAACGGCACATCCAGCGCCTGTGCCTGCAAAGTCAGCGCAAAGCCCTGGACCAGACCTTGCAGCGGCCCCAGCTTGGCATCGATCTTATCGGCCGATCCGGCGGCGAGGAACGCCGCCCGGTTTCTCGCCTCCACTTTCAGTTGGTCGCGGACCGTCACGTAGTTCCATAAGACCACCACGGTCAGGAGGAACCCGGTCACACCGACCGTCCACAGGAGCATGCGTGTGCGAATGCTATGCCTGGAGGCGAATAACTCCCCGCGCGGCGGTCGCTCCTTCATTGCACTGATTCTCCTTCAAATGGCGCAAAGACTGCGAACTCGGGCGCCTGGTCCAGCAGCCCGGCCGCCCACAGCGCCAGCACGGCGCTCGCGAATTCATTCCGGTCGAGGCTGCCGAACGCGGCGGGCGGGGTCCCGGAAACAAAGATGGAATCGAGGATATGGCGGAGCATCCAGCGCTCGTGGGGCAGGTTGGTCGACACCCCGGCCTGGCGGGCTTCGGCCAGGACTGCATCGATCGCCTCCTGCGGATGCGCATGGGCATAGGCCCAGCCGGCCAGGGATGCACGGCGCACAGCGCGGGCCACTGCGGGATGGTCGCGGACCCACGGTGCGGTGGCATAGAGTCCGTCCTCGGCAAACCCGAGGCCATAGTCCCGCATACGAAAGGCCGTGATGCGCTCGGAGTCGACTCCGCTCTGCCAGATCCGGTGATACTCGTTGTATTCCATGGCCGCGCAGCCTACCACGCCGCGCCGCAAGAACAGGTTGACCGAATAGTATTGAGGTACCACCTCGGGACGTATCCCGCTGGCAGCAAAGAATGCCTGGAAACTCGTCGAAAAGCCCCCCGGCCAATAGCTGATCCGCTGACCGTCAAGCCCCTTGGCTTGGGTGACACCCATGTCCTTCCAGGCCAAGAGCATGAGGTTCGAACGTTGCACCAGTTGCGCTACCTGCACGATTGCCGCTTCCACAGACCGGTCCGCGAATCGCGGCGACGTCGCGATGAGTGCGTCAGTGAGAAAGAGCGTGGCGACGTCAGCAGCCCCCGCTCGTAGCATGTCGAGGGATGAGTGCAAGGGGTTGGCGTGCAGCAGCCGCAGGTCCAGACCTACCGCCCGGTACAGCCCCTTGTCGCGCGCAAGGTAATAGCCCGCGAACTGGCTTTGCGGCTGCCACTGTAGCACCAGACGCACGACCGAGAGTGCAGCGCCGGGCGATGGTGCAACGTCCGGCGGGGTAGCTGCCACGGTGGCTTCCGGGATAGCGAATCCGCAACCGACGATGAGTATCATCCCGAGGGCGGCGGCGATGGCCGCACGGTGCCGCCGGCGACCGGTCCGCGTAAAGCCTATCATTTCGCAGTCCTTCCTTCCTGCGACCGAGAACGCGGAGCAGGCCCACGGTTGGAACGCGGAACGGGATAGGCGGGGCACCCGCTACACTCACCCTTGGGAACGCACATAACCGCAACGCGCACGAGCTAATAGCGATCAAGCCGAGCCAGCGACTGGTAGGGCGTCCGCGCACCGCTCCACCACCCGCAGCATCGTCAAGAAGCCGCTGACCTCGAAGATCGTCCGGATCTGTTGGTTCATACCGCAAAGGACGAGTTGCCCCTGTGCGGCCTTGGTCTGCTTGGCCACCATCAGGACGACCCGCAGTCCGGCACTGGAGATGTAGTCCAGTCCGGACAGGTCCAGGACCAGGTTCACCGAGGCCACCGCGGCCCGCGCCAGCAACCGCTGCTCGACCTCGGGGGCGACCATCGAATCCAGGCGACCGGTCAGCGCAACGGTGGTGAGATCATCACGGATGAGTTCGTCAATGGTCATTGATTGTATACTCTGTGGTGGGCAAGATGGAACATAGCCGCGCAGTCCCCGTATGGTAATTACCTAGCCGTTGTGGTATTCAGGGGCCGGTGCTGGCTGTCGATGCTGGTGTTTGTTGCTAGACCGCGCCCGGACGCCCTCCCTCCAACTCCCAGCCGAACGGCTCGAAGTCGGCCGCTCCATGCGCCGTCTTCCAGTGCGGCTTGCGTAACGCGTAGATGACGAGCGGAATCGTGACGAACAGCAGGTTGCCGCCGATAAGGATCAGGACATAGCTGGTCGGGCTGCCCACCGGGATCTGCGAGGGCGGCACGAATGACAGCACGAAGGCGATCAGTGAACCGACCAGCCCGGCACCGGCGAAGATCCACATCCCCGCCGCGCCGCCGGGGACCTTGTAGGGACGCGGCGTCTCCGGCTGCGCGTGGCGCAAGTAAATGCCAGCGCAGAACATCAGCAGGTACATGATCAGATAGAGCGTCTCCGTCAGTTGGCTCAAGATCTGATAGGCCGCCTGCACCGATGGCAGGATAACGAACATGATTGCGAGGCAAGTCACGATCAGCCCTTGGACCAGCAGGATGCGGCTGGCAACCCCGTTCTTATTCATTTTCTGGAAAAAGGGCGGCAAATAGCCGGCGCGCCCCACCTCGGCGAGACCGGCCGACGGACCGGCCACCCACATCGTCACCCCGCCGACGACCCCTGCAAACAGCGCCACCGCCAGCACCGAGCCCAACCACGGCATACCGAAGAGGCGGAAAAAATCGTCGTAGGCGACCAGCAGGCTCTGGGTCAGGTTGATCTGGCCTTTCGGCACGATAAAGCCGATGGCCAGCGTCCCGAGTACGAAGATGATCACGGTCATGAGCGATGAGATCAGGATCGCCCTCGGATAGTTGCTACTCGGGTTCTCGATCTTGTTGACATGGATCGCGTTCATCTCCATACCCGTATAGAACAGGAAGATACTGGCGGCCAGCACCAAATTCTTGAAATTCGTAAGATCGGGGATCAGCTTATCCCACCCAAGCTCGATCTGCAAGAGCTCGCCCTGAAACAAATAAAGGATGCCGAGCAGGATCAGAACCGCCGCCGGGATGATGGTTCCGCCCATCCCCGCCCATATGCTGAACGTGGCTGATACCTTGATGCCGCGCAGCGTCACCAGCGTCGCACTCCAATACACGAGGAGTACCACGACGATGGTATAGACGTTGTTGGCAGCGAGTACCTGGTCCCACTGTTGATCCGTGGCCACGAAGGCCAGCGACACTGCGGCGAAGGTGAGCACCGTCGGAAACCAGATCGTCGACATGGCCCACAGCACGAAGATGGCGACGAATCCCCACCGCGGCCCGAAGGCCTCGCCTACCCAGCGAAACACGCCACCCTTCTGGGGCCAGGCCGTCGCCAACTCGGCCGCCACCACGGACACCGGGATCAGGAAAAAGACCGCGGCGAACAGATAATAGAAAATCGAGGTCAATCCGTACTCGGCCTCGGCCGGCAGGCCGCACAGGCTCACCACGGCGGTGACGTTCATTATCGCGAGGGTGAATACGCCGAGCGCCCCATTTTTTGCGACGCCAAGCTTACCTGGTTCTCCAGTGGCCATGGTCAGTCCCCTATGGATAGGTGAAGGCGATGAGCGCCATTCCTTGGCCCGAGCGGTTGGTCAGCCCGAGGCGAGTGTTCCAGCCAACCGCGATCATACCGCAGGATCGGGGTAGCGAACCGGCGAACGGCGCGGAGTTCCAGCCCGACTGGCGCGTCGTCCTCCGTGTGCGTTCGGTGTGGCGCAGGGCGCTGCGACCGCGTTGACGTTGGAAGGCTGGCGCCGCAGGATTGGCCCTCCGGCAGCGACCACGTCCGGCCGCCCGGGCGGCCGCGGACGGCTTCCAACGGTCTTCCCTGGGCCTACCCTTAAGATCTCAGGATGCGCTGTCCGTGATCGAAAAAGGCGTCAACGCGGGCTTGTTCGCTGGCGTTCACAGGGGTACTCTCTTCTGAGAAAATGGCGGCAACCATTCGGCTTGGCCCCCTGCCACCGCCGGTGCGCGGCATGACTATTGCTTAGGGGAGTACCAGATGAATAACCATGCAATCTCCTTTGACTATCCAGAAAATAGCACGATTCCAGAGTTATTTGAGGCATTCGTCGCGGCACATCCCGACGCCCCCGCGGTGGTCTTTGGTGATCGCACACTCTCCTATGCAGAGTTGAACGAGCGAGCGAACCGGAGTGCGCGTACCATTCGCAGGCTCCATCGTCTCCAGTATGATCGAGAACTGGTTCCGGATACACCGATCGGCATCTATATTAATCAGGGGCCGAATATGATCGTGGGGTTACTCGCGATCCTGAAGGCGGGTGGGGCCTATCTACCTCTTGATCCGGCCTATCCCGAGAGCCGTCTGAAAGGCATGATGGAGGACGCGCAATTACCGATCATTATTACCGAGCAAACGCTGGTCGAACAATTGCTTTTCCTCGACGATTGCGATTACGGCGTGATTTGTCTTGATGGGGGCTGGGATTGGATCGCCGAACAGTCCTGCGAGAACCTATCGCCCATCGCCGGCCCGCGCTCCCTGGCCTATGTACTTTACACCTCCGGCTCTACGGGGAGACCAAAAGGGGTGATGGTCGAGCATCGTTCCGTCATTCACCTGGTGCGGAATCAGAACTATATCGAGGTACGGAGCAGCGATTGCCTCGCGCAAACCGCGAGCATTTCCTTCGATGCCGCCACCTTTGAGGTCTGGGGAGCGCTCCTGACGGGCGCCCGCCTCGCCATCATCGACCGCTCCGAGTTATTGTCGGGCGTCCGGCTGGCCGCGGCACAGCGTCGTCATGGCGTAACCATTGAGTTTTTCACCACTGCCGTCTTCAATCTACTCGCGCAAGGCGACGCCGAGGCGCTGCTCGGGTTGCGGGTCGCTATTTTCGGCGGCGAGGAGGCTAATGCCGTCAAGGTCGCGCAGGTCCTCGCTCACAAGTCCCCTAGCCTCACCCTCTGCAATGCGTATGGTCCGACGGAATGCACGAGCTTTTCCACGATCTGCCACCTCTCAGACACTGACTCCCCGCTTTCGGTCATTCCGATCGGCGTGCCGTTGGCACGCATGTATGCCTATGTTCTTGACGAGCATCTTCAACCGGTGCCGCCAGAGGTGATGGGCGAGTTGTACCTGGGCGGGGACGGTGTCGCGCGCGGGTACCTAAACCGCCCCGAGCTGACCGCTGAACACTTTATCCCTAACCCGTTCGTCACGGATCAACAGCGGGCACGCGGCAAGAACCTGGTGCTCTACAAGACCGGCGACTTCGTCAAGCAGTCGCAGTCGGGGCAGCTGATTTACCTCGAACGCGCCGACAATCAGATCAAGATCCGCGGGTTCCGAGTCGAATTGGGCGAAATCGAAACGCGGCTGCAGGCCCATCCGGACGTCAAGGATTGCGTGGTGCTGCCTTATGGCGACTATCATCAGAAACGGCTTATCGCCTATGTCATCCCCATGCGGCCGGGGGGACTCGACCCGCGGGACCTGTCGGTACATCTGGCCGCGGCACTGCCCGCGTTCATGGTGCCATCGGTATTCATGGAGATAGCGTCGTTTCCCCTCAACCCCAATGGCAAGATCGATCGCCGGGCACTCCCGCCGCCCTTCGTCGCCGGTACCGAGACGACTGCATCCTGTTTGAGTAGGCAATGCTGGCAAAGCACGCGGGCCGAACCCCGCAATGAGTTGGAATGCACCATCCACGACCTCGTTGCCGCAGCCCTCAACATGCCGGCCCTGGGGATCGACGACAATATCTTTCATTTTGGGGCGCACTCGTTGATCGTGGCGCAGATTTGTGCCGCCATACGCAGCCGGCTGCGGACCACCCTCGACCCCAAGGAGGTCTTCGAACATCCCACCGTCGCCGGCATCAGCCGTCTGGTCGCAGATCGGCAAGCCATGGGCGCCGACGATGAGGTGGCTATCCCGAAGGCTCCGCGCGACCAGCCGATACCCTTGACGTACCAGCAGGAACAGATCTGGTTCCTGAGCAAGCTCGTGCCCGATAATCGCGCCTACAACAGCCAGTTCAGCGTGCGCTTGCGGGGTCCGCTCGATCCCAATGTCCTGCGGCGCTGCTTGCAGGAGATCGTGTGCCGACACGAAATCTTGCGTACGACCTTCCATGAACGCAACGGTGTACCGGTTCAGGTCATCCACGATCCCTGGCCGGTCGAACTTCCCGAGATCGATCTTCGTCATCTGCCGGCGCAGCGCCGCGAGCAGGAGGTCGAGCGATGCATCGGCGAGGAGTTGAATCACTCCTTCGATTATGCCCGGCTACCGCTGTTTCGGTCACGCATCTATTGCCTGGATCAGGATGACTGGCTGTTGCTGCACATTGAACATCACTTCATTCATGATGGCTGGGAGATCATGGTCTTTCTGCAGGAGCTCAAGACCCTGTATGTCGCGTTCGTGGACGGCCGGGAGTCACCGCTGGCGCCCCTGCCGATCCAATACGCCGATTACGCGGTGTGGCAGAGGAAGATGCTCATTGGCACGCGGCTGGATAAGAAAGTGCGCTATTGGATCGACAAGATTCGCGATTATCCCCATGTCTTGAATCTTTATACCGATCGACCCCGGCCCGCGGTCCAGGGTTTCCGGGGCGACAATCTTCGCTTCAACCTCGACCCGGAGCTCTATCAGGCCCTGCGGGCCTTCAGTGTGAGCCACCAGGTCACGCTGTTCATGACGATGTACGCCGTCTTCGCCGTGCTGTTGTCGCGGTATTCGGACCAGGATAAGTTGCTGGTTGGCACCGGCGTCGCCAATCGCGACATGAAAGAGACCGAAGGCCTCTTGGGCATGTTCGTCAACATCGTCTTGCTCTGTGCCGATCTGTCCGGTCGCGCGACCTTCACCGAATTCCTGGAAAGGACCAGACAGGGCATCCTCGAGGACATCAAGCACCACGACACCCCCTTCCCGGCGATCGTCGAACGGCTCAAGGCCGGCCACAAGTCGGATCGCAACCCCCTCTTCCAGGTCATTTTCGCCTTTCATGACAGTGCTGTGCCGGTATTGGACTTCGCCGGGGTGCGGGGCACCATTCTGGAGCGGCACAACCAGACGGCGAAAACCGACATGAACCTGATCTGCATCCCGCGGGCAGAACAGCATATCGCCATGGGCGCGGCGGCCCCACCGGACGAAGACCTGACCTTGATCTGGGAATATAATACCGATCTGTTCGAGCGCGGGACCATTGAGCGGATGACCTCGCACTATGTCGCGCTGTTGCGCGAAATCGTTCGGGACCCCGGCCGGCGGCTCAGCGAGCTGGCGATGATCGATGACGTCGAGGCCGCCGAGCTGCTAGCCTTCGGCGTCGGCGTCCACGTGCCTTACCCGGTCGAGAAGACCCTCCCGAGACTGTTCGAGGAACAAGCCCATCGCCATCCCGACAAGACGGCGGTAATCCACCGTGGGCAGGGACTCTCCTATGCCGAACTGAACGCCCGGGCCAATCGGCTGGCCAGGCAGCTGCGGCAAACCGATCAGACCCGGCTCGGTCGGCACCTCGAAGCCGGCGCCTGTGTCGGTCTGTGCGTGACACGGGGGATCGATATGGTCGTCGGCATGCTGGCGATACTCAAAGCGGGGGCCGCCTATGCGCCGCTGTCACCGGATTATCCGGAAAACCGTCTGCGCTTCATGCTCAATGACGCCGACATCAAGGTCGTGCTCACACAAACGGACATCGCCGCACGGGTACCCTTGCTATTGCAGGGCGACTTGGTGCTGATCGGTATAGACGCCGCCCGGAACTCCGGCGCGCAGCAGTCTGCAGACGACCTCGACGCGTTTAGCGGCGCGACCGATACCGCCTTTGTCATTTATACCTCGGGGTCGACCGGGGTCCCCAAGGGGGTGGCAGTCCCACACCGCGCCGCGCACAACCTGGTGCTCGCGGCCACCGCAAAGAGATGCTCGGAAAGCGACATCTTTGCGCAGATGGCCGATTACGCCTTCGATGCAGCCACCTTTGAGATATGGGGCGCGCTGGTCACCGGGGCGACCGTGGCGATCATCGACAGCGACACGGTGCTGAATCCGGAACGACTGCTGGCAACCATGGGGGAGAACGGGACCACGGTCGCGTTCTTTACCACGGCGCTGTTCGACCTGCTGACCGAAACGAAGCCCGAGGTATTGACGCGGCTAAGGTGCGTTCAGTTCGGCGGGGAGATGGCGAACGCCGCTTGCGTGAGAAAGGTGCTTCAGTGCAAGGGGCCGCAGACCGCCCTGATGCAGGTCTACGGGCCGACGGAATGCACCACCTACAGCACGCTGTACGAATTGACCGACCAGGACGCTGGGCGCGACATCATGCCAATCGGCCGACCGCTGGCCAACTATACCACCTATGTCCTCGACGAAAGTCGGCGACTGGTCCCGGTGGGCGTACCCGGCGAACTGTATATCGGCGGCGACGGTGTGGCCATTGGCTACCTCAACCGCCCGGAACTGACCGCCGAACGGTTCGTCCCAAATCCCTTTACCACCCCCGAGGATCGCGAGCGGGGGGCGAATCTGGTGATGTACAAAACCGGCGACAGGGTCCGCTGGCTCGCCGATGGGACCCTTCACATTCTCGGCAGGATCGACTTCCAAGTGAAAGTCCGGGGCTTCCGGATTGAACCCGAGGAGGTGGAAAAAGCCCTGTTGACACATCCGGGAGTCAGGCAGTGCATCGTCGTCCCTTGGGAGGGCAATCTGATCGCCTACTGGGTTCCCGGTGGGCCACCCGGGGCGGTGTCCCAAGGTGAGTTGAAGTCGCATCTGATGACACAGCTGCCAGACTATATGGTGCCCTCCGCCTTCCTGGAAACCGAGCGATTCGAGTTGAACCGGAACGGGAAAATCGATCGGACCAGGCTTCTCGCCCCGGGAATCGCATTGGTGATGGCGAAGAAAGGGGAGCAGGTCGCGCCACGCACTGAAACGGAACGGCGGCTGGTCGCCATCTGGCAAGACTTGCTGCGGATCGGCAGCGTCGGTGTACAGGACAGCTTCTTCGAATTGGGCGGTAACTCCATCCTCACCGTGCGAATGCTGGACCTGGTCAAGCAGACGTTCGGAGCGGAGATCAACGTGGCCAGTCTCTTCTCCAGGCCAACGATTGCCGCCATGGCCGCCAGGATCGACAGGTCCGGACCGGACGAGGTGGTTGGTGACGACAATCTCACGCTGGCCCTTAAGGATGCGCAGGAAGACCTGCCAGTCATCGCGGGAACGCCGGCCACGCCGGGAGATCCGCAGGGCATACTCCTGACCGGGGTTACCGGCTTTCTGGGCTTTCATCTGCTGGACAAGTTTTTGTCCCTCACGAGCGCCCGGATCTACTGCTTGGTCAGAGGTGTAGACGACGACGCGGCCTTGGCGCGATTCGTCGACACGCTGCGTTTCTACGGACACCCGGAACTGGCAGGGCATCCGCGCATCGTCCTGGTTCGGGGAGACCTGGGCAAGCCGGGCTTGGGTCTGGAGCCGCCACTGATCCACGAGTTCGATGAGCGCGTAGACCACATCATGCATTGTGGCGCGTTCGTCCATCACATGTTCGATTACCGTACCGTACGGGGAGAGAACGTCGGCAGCGTCGTCGAATTGCTGAAGATCGCCGCGCACGGCCGACCCAAGGTCTTTCATTTCATCTCCACCCTCTCCGTGGCCAGCCGCCGCGACCACGTTGGGCGGATCGTCGAAGTCGAGATCGGCGACTGGCCGATCTCCAGCAACGGCTATGTGATGTCCAAATGGGCGGCTGAGCGTATTCTCCAACGTCATGCGCAAAAGGGCCTGATGGTCAATATTTTCCGCCCGGGCAATATCACCGGGCACAGCCTGACGGGGGTCTGTTCTCCCGAAAAGAATCATGCCTTGCTGCTGGTGAAAGGGTGCCTGCAAATGAAGTGTGCCCCCGACTGGCAACGCCCCATCGAAATGACGCCGGTGGATGTTCTTGCCGAAGCGATTGTCAGGTTGTCGCTGGATACCCCGGGCGGCGGTGTGTTCAATATGAACAATCCGGTGCAGATAGACTGGGCCGAGTATATGGATGTGCTGGGGACCTTGGGTCTCGGCTGCGAGCTGGTGAGTGTCGATGTCTGGCGACAGCGGCTCGAAGGAATTGGCGAGAAAAATGCCTTGTATCCGCTGCGCGAGATCTATCTCAAGGCACGAGAAGACCTGATCGATCCGGAAGGTCACGCCATCGCGGCGCGCGATTCATCCATGACCCAGGATGCGCTCCACCGGCTGGGTGTGTTTTATCCCTGCGACTATCTCCCGTATCTGCGGACCCTAGTCCACTATTTGCAGACAAGCGGGTTCTTTCCAACCGCGACGCAGCGAGGAAGTGACCATGCGACATCATGAGATCATCATTGTTGGCTCCGGTGCCGGCGGGGCGACTTTGGCCCGCGATTTGTGCCGGCAAGGTAAGGACGTTCTGATACTGGAAATGGGCGCAGAGACCTTTCCGCCACCGCTGTCCATCGCCACCTCACAAGAAGGAATTGACATCTATCAGGCATTTGGGGCCGGCGGTGCAACCGTTCTCTGCAACGGCAACGGACTCCGCGCACTCGAACGGGATCTGGCCTCGCTGAGCATTGATCTTCAGGATGAATATGAGCAACTCGAGGCTGAATTGCCGGTGGCACCGATCGCCGATTCCTTGCTATCGCCGGAGGGCTCGTTAAGACTGCTGGATATCTTCGGCGCCGCCGGCATCGCGATGCGACGTATGCCCAAGTTCATTGATCCCACGAAATGCAAGGGCTGTGGCATGTGCAGCCTTGGCTGCCCGAACGGCGCGAAATGGGACTGCAGAGTCTTCTTGAACGATTCCCTGACCCATGGCGCCGAAGTCCAATACCACACCACCGTCACCAGGGTCCTGATCGAAAACGGCCGGGCGGTTGGGGTCGAGGCGACTGGCCCGGGCGGGGTCGGGCGACTGACCGCTGATGTGGTCGTGCTCGCCGCGGGTGGTTTGAAGACACCGGTCATCCTCCAACACTCTGGGATCGAGGCCGCCGGCCAGCGGCTGTTCGTCGATCTCTGCGAGATCTGGTGTGGCGTGACACCGGACATCGACATCTCGCGCGAACCGCCGATGCAACTGGTCTATACCGAGATGACCCAAGAGCACCGGATCAGTCTATGCACGGTGTATGTGAGTAACCGAGAGAAGCTCCGTTACTACTTCGGAAACAAGTCTGAACTGTTCAGAAATAATCATTGGGTGGGGATACTGGTCAAGGTCGGCGACGAAGCCGCGGGCCGGGTGTTTCCGGACGGCAGCGTCTCGAAACGCGTCACGGATGGGGACAGAAGAAAATTCGAACAGGGTGGGGCTCAGGCGCGAAAGATCCTGCAAACCGCGGGCGCTGCAGATAACTCGATCATTAAGCTTGACAAGATTTACGGCGGACACAATGGGGCCACGGCCGCCATCGGCGACGTGGTGAATACCGAATTGCAGACTGCGGTGGCTGGCTTGTTCGTCTGCGACGCCAGCGTGTTGCCGCTCGCGCCCGGGCTCCCGCCGGTGCTCACCATCATGGCCTTGGCCAAACGTCTGGCGAAGACCTTGGCGTGATATGACAGCGGACGTTGCCGCCGATGCTTCGGCCGGCGCGACCCCAGAGGATTTGCCAGAGGACCTGAGCGCAATAACCATCCAAATCGCCACAATAGCTATCGACAGGTTATGCCCTGCGGACTGGCGGCGACTGGAATCCATCCTGGACCAGACGGAACGGGCGCGCACCGGCCGCTATCGCTTTGCCGCTGACCGCCAAGCCTTTATCGCGGCGCATGGCCTCGTGCGCCTCCTGCTTTCGGCACGCGGGGAAATCCCCCCCGACGCCTGGCGATTTGCGGCAGGGTCTTTCGGCAAGCCGATGATCGCTGGTCCAAGTTTGGAATCGAAATACCAATTTAGTCTAGCGCATACCCGGGGGCGAGTGGCGGCAGCCGTTTACCACGGCAACCGGGACACTGCCATCGGCCTCGACGTGGAGGCGGTCAGTCAGCAGACGGTCGACCTGGCAATCGCGGATACCTTTTTTGCGCCAACCGAAAGTGCGCAATTGCTGGCGATCACCGACCCGGACCTTCGTCAAGAGCGTTTCATCGCGTTGTGGACTCTTAAGGAAGCGCTCATCAAGGCGACCGGCCTGGGCCTCTCGCAGCCACTGGCGGGGTTCGCTTTTGACTTCGATCCCATCCGAGTGCAGTTTCAGGACTCACAATCACTTGGTGGCTATTGGCACTTCTGCCAATGGCGACCGGACACCAACCATTTCATGGCTCTTGCTGTCTGCTGGCCTCACGCCGATCCCCCCGCTATTCGACGATGGTCGTTCAACAGCGGTTCGCTGGACGCTATGCCATGATCCGGGACCTTAGCCGGGGTCTCGGGTGCAACGGAACAGAAAACCTCGGTAAGCCCGCCGGTCCGCCGGCGGACCTGGCGACGCGCCGCGGGCGGCAAGATGACCGCCCGGCGGGTGTGCGCCGTGTAGTGTTTGTAGATGGCGTAGAACACACTTGGTGTGACGTCCGAGGGCGGGGGCAGGGACGCACAGTGGCTCCCGCAACGTGCCTGGCCGGCCGCAGCTACGGCGAGCGCTCGTAGGGTCACTGCGTGCCCTCATCGAAGGTCAGCGCCCGGACATCGCGCGCACGATGATGACTTCCGTGTCGATGAAGATGAAGTACCCGATGTCGACGAGACCCTGCTCGGGGCTGTCGGTTATGCGCAGGCATCCCGGGCCGCTAATTGCTCCTCTCCCTAGCGGATGATGCGCTCGGCGTCGAAGTCGCGCACGCGCTAAGCCGCGATGTCGGCGAGCCCTCGTGGACCTGCGCGCGGGCCTTGATCGGGTCTGATCAGGATACGTGTAAATTTTAGTAATCTCAGCCTGTGCCTTCTTCAGCGATCCCAAGTAACCGCAGCACCAACGGCGGCGGCAGGTCGTCCATGTCGAGCACGTACCGCCCGCAGCGGCGCAGATGCTCGCGCATGTAGGGGCTGAGTCGCGCGACCAAGTCCCTGGTCAAGTGCCAGCCCGCGGCGGCCATGTCGGCGAGGACATTGGTCAGGTCGCTGACGTTGTGCAGCATGATGGCGTTGGCCACGAGGTCCATGTACTTGACCTGCTTGGCCTGCTCGATCGGGTCGCCGCTCTTGAGGACCGGGCCGCCGAACCCGATCCAGTCCAGGAAGTCGTTTTAGGACTCGACCTTGGTGGTCTCGGCGCGGATGCTGCGGCGCAGGTCCGCCTCGGAGATGTAGCGCAACAGGAACAGTGTCCGCATGACGCGGCCGAGTTCCCGGAAGGCCCGGTTGAGCTTGTTCTGTCGGCTATGGCTGCCGAGCTTGCGCAGCAAGGTCGAGGGCAGAATCGTGCCGGCCTGGATCGACAGCACCACCTGCATCATGTCCTGCCAGTGGGTCTCGATCCGCGCCCAATCGATGGACCGGCCGAACAGGGCATCGATATGCCGGTAGACGCCGCCCGGCTCCGGGCGGTAGAAGGTCACGTCGTGCCAGTTGCGCATCCGCGGAAACAGGTTGATCCCGAGCCGGTGTGCCAGGCCGAAGACCGGTTCGCTCTGACCCTGGGTGTCGGCGTGCAGCGTGTCGGGCCGCAGGTCGGAGCGCTGCTCCAGGAGGGCATCAAGGATGTACACCGCCTCCCAGACGCCGCAGGCGATGAACTTGCTTAACAGCGCGATGTAGGTCGCCGAGATGTGATGGTAGGCGATGCCACCGAAGCCGCCGTAGCGAATATGGCGCTCGCCCAGGAGGTTGTTCTCGCGCAGCTCCATCTGGGTGCCGTCGGCAATGGCGACCTGGGCGTCGCCCCAGCACCGCGGCAGCTCGAAACGCATGTATTCGTTGACGACATCGGCGACCGCGGCCTCCAGCTTGCCGGCGTCGATGTGCTGGGCGTTGATGCGGTGCAGGCTGTGCCGGTTGATGCTCGCGGGGGCGTACCGCGCGGTCTGGCTCGCGCCGAGGTTGCAACCGAAGCCGAAGACCGTGAACAGATAGCGCCGCCGACATCGATGCTCTGGAGGCGACCTTGACCCGCTACGGCTACAACACCCGGGCGCTCGCGGACCTGCTCAACGTCCGCCCGGCGGAGATCCGCTCCTTCCTGCACGGCCAGTTGGCGCCGGGGCGGACTCAGGAACTGCATGGCCAGGTGCTGGCCGCGGGGTTGCCGGTATGAGGGCGCCAGGACCTTCGGCCGTTTGCAGTTCATCTGGGCCGAAGAACGCGATGTTCGTCGGCCGCTACACTGACCAGAGGCGATCCATGTACGGCGCGATCATCGGTGACATCGTGGGCTCCCCATGGGAGTTCAGACGCATCAAAAGCAAGCAATTTCCCTTGTTCGGTGAACGCAATGGCGTCACCGATGACAGCATCATGACCGTCGCGGTGGCCGACGCCCTGATGAACGACAAGGACCCCGCCGAAACCCTGCGCGAGTGGGGCCGGCGGGTGCTGCCCGCGCCTCAGGTTGCCGGGTACGGAAAGAAATTCATCTTTTGGCTGGCGGCGCCCACGGTGCAGCCGCCTTACAACAGCTATGGCAACGGCGGCGCAATGCGGGTCTCCCCCGCGGGCGGGCTGGCCGCGTCGCTGGACCAGTGTCTGGAGATGGCCATGCGGGTGACCGCGATCACGCATAACCACCCGGAAGGCATCAAAGGGGCGCTCGCCACCGCCCACGCCATCTGGCTGCCGCGACAGGGACAGACGCCCGGCCAGATCCGGGCGGACCTCGCGGCCACCTACGCCTACGATTTCTCCCGCAGCGTGGATGAGATTCGCGCGGTTCATCAGTACAACGAGACCGCCCAGGGTTGCGTGCCCGAAGCGCTCACCTGCACGCTGGCAGCCACTGATTTTGAAGACGCGCTACGCAACGCGGTCTCACTGGGAGGCGATGCCGACACCCTCGCGGCGATTGCCGGCGGGTTGGCGGAAGTCCTCTACGGGGTTCCCAAAGACATCGGCGTGCAAGCCTGGCGCCGCGTTCCCGTACCGCTGCGCAAGGTGATTGAAGATTTCTACTCGGGGTCTGACAACCGGCGCACCTTCGGGTGAGCGCCTCCTTACGATCTCAAAAACTGGTTATGACCTAGGGATATTTGAAGCCCAGACCAGGGGTGCCGTCTGGTCAGGCAGGGCACTGTGCGGACCAGCGACCCGCGGCAGCCGGGATCATGATCTAAGGCCGTCCGCGCCCACCGCGCTGCGGAAAACTGGCCATCCCGTTGGTGACGCGCGATAATCGCAACCCTTGTTACTTACGCCAACCGGCACCGGCCGGCCGGATGCCCCGACCCAACCCACTTTGACAGACGAGACACCCGTGACCGATTCCCCGGTCCTTCGCTCGCAACCCGGCCAACGATGGGCAGGAATCGACCTGCTCGACTACAAGCCCAGCGGCAGCGCACCCTTCAAGGGCATCACCCGCCAGGTCTTGCTCGGCGAGGACACCCTCGCCTGTGAACTGCGCTATTTTGAGATCGGCGCCGGCGGCCACTCCACGCTGGAGCACCACGGCCACGCCCACGGCGTCCTGATCCTGACCGGCCGCGGCGCCTGCCTGGTGGGCTGGGAAATCTATCCATTGGGACCGCACGACCTGGTGCGCATCCCCCCTTGGACCTGGCACCAACTGCGCGCCGACCCCGACTCACCACTCGGATTTCTCTGCATGGTCAACCGCGAGCGCGACCGGCCGCAACTGCCCACCGAGTCCGAGTTGGCACGCCTGCGCACCGACCCGCGGATCGCCGCCTTCATTCAGGTGTGACCCCCGCGCACCGACCGTTGCGGTCACACCTTGGGTACGCCGCGCCTTACGCTGACCGTATAGGGGTCACCTCACGAAACGGAAAAAATCGTACGTTAAGGCTCTAAGTACCTGTTTCGGATGCTAAGGCGGCCCCCTGATGCGCTGCGGCTAGGGTGTAGCTGTGCCGGCCCCTGGAGCGCCGACAGG
>Ga0247835_1002516_pt1 | contig 19144 bp, 13 predicted proteins | sample LaCtaG_3_FD_189912 | JGI IMG/M metagenome (GOLD analysis project Ga0247835, IMG submission 189912) | Freshwater microbial communities from meromictic Lake La Cruz, Castile-La Mancha, Spain - LaCruzMarch2015_13.5m | ecosystem: Environmental > Aquatic > Freshwater > Lake | place: Spain: Castile-La... | reverse complement strand
ATGGTCGAGCCGCGCCGCGGCTTCGGCCTCGCTGCGAAATCGGGCGAGATCGGCCCGGCTGGCGAGGTCGCGGCGCAGGAGCATCTTGAGGGCGACCGTGCGACCGAGGCTCTTCTGCGTGGCGCGGTAGACGACGCCCATACCGCCGCGGCCAATCTCCTCGATCAACTCGTAATCGCCGAGGGTGGCCGGAAGTGGCGTCACGCCGGGCGTGAACCGCGGACCGCCCGACCAGATGGCGGCTTCACCGAGCACCACCTGATCGATGCCTCCCTGGCGACGCTCGAACACTGTGGATTGTTCGGCGACCGCGTCGGTCACGAGCATGGTGGCGAAGAGTTCGCGGAGATGTCCGGCCAGGTCGGGATGATCGGCTACAAGACGTTCAAGGTGCTCTTGTTCCGCACCCGTCGGAGACTCGGACAGCTCGTCTACGAGCGTCGCCAGCTGCTCCTCCTGTCCCGCCGTCAGCGGCGCCTCCACGGCGAGCCGTCGGCCCGACGTCGAAGTCATGGTGCTCGAAACGTGAGGCGACATGCTTCAATCAAGGGTGGCGAGTCGATCGGCCAAAACGACACTTCTCTGACATGATAGGCACGGCGGAGCCCGCGGCCTCTCCGGGCTCAGTCGCTGCCCTCGAGAAGCACGCGCAACCGCCGCATGGCCCGCAGATACCGCATGCCGGCGGCGGGCTTCGACAGGCCCAGCGCCGCGGCCGCATCGGCCGTGGAGAGGTGTTCGAAATGCCGCAGCAACACGATCTGGCGGTCGTCCTCTTCGAGTCGCTCGACCGCCGCCGCGAACCGGCGTTCCAGTTCGTGCCAGGTGGCTGCGGCCGCCGGCGTCAGTTCGCGATCGGCGATCCCGGCGACGACATCGGCCGCGGAGCGGTCGTCGGTGCCGCCGGCGGGCAGTGACACCTCGCGATCGACGCTACGATTCGCCGCGACCCGGTGGCGGCGGTGGGCGTCGATCAGCCGATCGCGGGCCATGTGCCGCAGCCAGAGCTGAAAGGGCATCGTCGGATTGGCGAGATAGTCGCCGAGCCGACGGTTGGCTTCGAGCATCACGTCCTGGACGATGTCGCTGGCGTCGACGCGGTGCTGCACCACGCGGTCCATGCGGCGGTCGATCATCCGCTTGATCGCCTCGCGATGCCGCGAGAGCAGCCCGTTGATCGCGGCTTTGTCGCCGTCGCGAACGCGGTCGAGCAGCACCTGGGTGGGCTGGGGATCGGGCCCTGGAGGGTCGTCCGGATGCACGGTCGGAAGCGGCATGGCTTAAGTCTACATCGTGCGCAAAACGTGCATTGCGTTTTCCGCTCCGGAAGGGGTATTCCTGCCGTCCCGACCCGCCCGTGCCAGGCCAGCCATGAAGCGTCTTCTCGTCCACGCGCCGCCACTGCTTGTCGACGAACTCGCCCGCCGGGAGGGCGACGTCGCGGCCCTGCACTATCCGTGGTTTCCGCCGACCCCCGCCACCAGCGGTCGCCTGCGCGTGAGCGAGTCGTTCGACCCACGCATGAAACTCGACTTCCGTGCGGCGGCACGGCTGCGCCGGGTGATCGCGATGCTCAAACCCGATGTCGTGCATGCGTTCTCGCCCAAGGCGCTCGCAGCCGTGATGCTCGCGACGTTCGGCCTCCGCCAGGCACCGGCGATCGTGTCGTTTCGCGGCATCTCCACACCACCCTCACGGCTCGACCCCGCCAACCACCTCACGTTTCTTTCCCCGCGCGTCACGCTCCATGCCTGCGAATCAGACGCCGTCGCCGATGGGCTCATGGCAGCCGGCGTCGGCACCGGCCGGTGTCACACCGTCTACAACTGCGTGCACCAGCCCGATCCGCTCACGGCTGGGGCCCGTGCCGAGATCCGCGCGCGGTTCGGCGTGCCCGCCGATGCGTTCGTGGTCGGCACGATCGCCCACGTGCGGCCGGTGAAGGGCACCGACCTCTTGTTGCGGGCGGGGCTCGAGTGTCTTGACCTGGTCGACGCCCACTGGCTCGTGATCGGCGAGGTCACCGATCGGCGGGTCGAACGGCTGGCCACGGATGGGCGTTGGCGGGGGCGGCTGCACATGGCCGGGCGGGTGGACGGAGCTGGCAGCCTGGCCGGCGCGTTCGATGTGTTCGCGATGCCCTCACGGCACGAAGGACTCTGCCGGGCACTGCTCGAGGCGATGGCCGCGGGTACCTGCCCGGTGGTGAGCGACGCCGGCGGCATGAAGGAGATGGTGCGCAACGGCCGCGATGGTCTGGTCGTGCCGCGTGAAAACGTGGCCGCGATCGCCGCCGCCATCCGCAGCCTGCACGCCGACCGCGGGCGGCTCGCCGAGTTGGGTGCGTCGGCCAGGCACCGCATGGCCGAGATGTGCACGCCCGCGGCCTTCGCTGATCGTGTGCTCGCTGCGCACGCTCGGGCCGTCGCCTGAGAGCCGCGCGGCCTGCGCGGTGTGGCCGATCGGGCAAGCTCTGCCGGTCGTTCCAATTGTCCGGACTGACGCCCGGAATTTTTCCGATCGCAGTGCATGATTTTTTGACCAGGGGAAAATCGTGATCCATAATCGCAGGCGGTTGATGGAGAAACCGCTGCCTGCCGCGACAGGATGCGGCCTCACGCGAACGGATTGCCCTCGTGAACGTCGTCAGCCCCTCGACGTGCCCCGCCAGTCTGGTGCTGCGCGTCGGCTTGTTCGGCCTGCTGACGATCTGTGCCGGGGTGTTCAGTGCGTCCGGCGAACTTGCTGCCGAACAGTCCGCCCTCGGCTGGTCATCTCCCGTAGCCGGCCAGGCCGGTGATTCGCACGATGATCTGGCGGCGAAGGCGTCGCGATTCGAACGCGAAGGCCGCTGGCCAGACCTCGTCAGTGTTTGCGAATTGGCAGCCCGTAAAGGCACGCTCGCCCCGGAGCTGCAAGAGCGCTACGACCTCGCGAAGATTCATTGTGATCTCGCCCGGCGGCACAACGAGACGGCGTATCGCACGCAGCTGGGCAAACTCACCGACTCGGATGCCCGCCGGCTCTACTCCGAGGTGCTGGCCCGGATCGCGTCCCATCATTTCGAGGCGCCGAATTTCGCCCGCATCGTCTCGCGGGGCATGCTGGCCATGGACGTGGCGATCGACGAGCCCGTCTTCGCCGGCCAGCACGTGCAGGCCGGCGATGGCGCGTCTCGCGTCGTCTACCGCGCCCAGATCGCCCAGTTGGCTGCGGGCCGCACGGTGGCCTCGCAGGTGGAGGCGGAAGCCTTCGCTGTCTGGGTCGCGAGCATCGCCAAGACCACGCTCGGCGTGCCTACGACCGTCACCCTCCTGGAGATGACGGCGGCGGCGATGGGAAGCCTCGACGAATACTCGGCGTTTCTCACGACGGGCCAGCTCGACGACCTGTACGCCCAGATCGAAGGAAATTTCGTCGGACTCGGTGTGGAGCTGAAGGCGGCGAGCGACGGGCTGCTCGTCGTGCACGTGATTCCCAGCAGCCCCGCCGAACGCTCCGGCATCCGTGCCGGCGACCACCTCGTGGGCGTGGGCGGTCGATCGATCGGGGGCATGGGTGTCGATCAGGCTGCCCAGTTGCTGCAAGGCCCACCCGGCTCGCTCGTGACCCTCGCCGTACTCCGCGGTCCCTCTCCGGCCCGGGCCGTCACGGTGCGGCGCGAGCACGTGGAGGTGCCGAGCGTCGAAGACGTGCGCATGGTCGACCCGGCCGCCGGCGTGGCCTACCTCAAGATCAGCTCGTTTCAAAAGACGACGGCGGCCGACCTCGAGGCGGCGCTGCGTCGGCTCGACGTGGCGGGAATGCGGTCGATCGTCGTCGATCTCCGCGGCAACCCTGGCGGGCTCTTGTCCGCTGCCGTCGACGTGGCCGATCTGTTCCTCGAGCGCGGGCTCGTCGTGGCAACCCGCGGCCGGAGCCCCGAGGAAGACTTCAATTACACGGCCAGCCGGCCCGGCACCTGGCGGATGCCGCTCGTGGTGGTGATCGATGGCGAGTCGGCCAGTTCGAGCGAGATCTTCGCGGGCGCGATTCGCGACCACGCCCGCGGCACGATCGTGGGCACCCGCAGCTACGGCAAAGGCTCGATCCAGGGCATTTTTCCGCTCGATTCGGCCGGTGTCGGCATGCGGCTGACGACCGCCAAGTTTTATTCGCCCAACGGTCACCCCTACAGCGGCATCGGCGTCGAGCCACACCTGGCCGTTCACTCCGTGGCCCGGCCAGTGGGTGACGTGCCGCTCGTCGGAACTGCGGCCCAGCTGGCCTCCGATCCGTTCCTCGAGACGGCCGTCGACGCGGCCCGGCGGTCGGTCCCGCGGCCGGCGGCTCGGCCCCAGTCGCGGACGACAGTGTCGCGGTAGCCGGAGCCGCCGCGGCTACTTGAACTGCCCGGGGCGCGGCTGTACTTTGCGTGACGACCAGTCTGGACTGTCCGTGCCGCAGAAATCTTCCTTCTGGCTGCGGCGGGGGCATCCATCCCGCCAGCCCTTTTCTCCGGCGCTCTCGCGCCCCAGCGTAGAAGGACCTATCCATGACCCTCGCCCGTGCTAGTGCCGTCGCCGCCATCAACAACTACAAGTCGACCGGTCATGCGTGGAACTTCCGCGAGACGCCGACGAGCGAAATCTTCGGGGCCAATGTCTTCAGCGACACGGTCATGAAGGACCGCCTCCCGAAGAGCGTCTACAAGGCGTTGCAGGCCACGATCAAGCAGGGCAAACCGATCGACCCGGGCATCGCCGACGCCGTCGCGCTCGCCATGAAAGACTGGGCGATCGAGAAGGGTGCCACCCACTACGCCCACGTCTTCTATCCGCTCACCGGGCTCACGGCCGAAAAGCACGACAGCTTCCTGACGCCCACCGGCGACGGCGACGCGATCGCCGAATTCTCCGGGAAGGAACTGATCCAGGGCGAGCCCGATGCCTCGAGCTTCCCGTCGGGCGGGCTCCGGGCCACGTTCGAGGCTCGCGGCTACACCGCCTGGGACCCGACGAGCCCGGCGTACATCCTCGACAACCCCAACGGCACCACCCTCTGCATCCCCACGGCGTTCTGTTCCTGGACGGGCGAGGCGCTCGACAAGAAGACGCCGCTGTTGCGTTCGATGCAGGCGGTCGACAAGCAGGCTCGGCGCGTGCTCGCCCTCTTTGGCCACAAAGACGTGGGGCAGGTGTCGGCTTCGTGCGGCCCCGAGCAGGAATACTTCCTCATCGACCGCAACTTCTACTTCGCCCGCCCCGACCTCGTGATGGCCGGCCGGACGCTGTTCGGTGCGAAGCCGCCGAAGGGGCAGGAGTTCGAAGACCAGTATTTCGGGGCGATTCCTGAGCGCGTGCTGGCCTTCATGCTCGACGCGGAGCGTGAGCTCTTCAAGCTCGGCGTGCCGGTGAAGACGCGGCACAATGAAGTCGCCCCCAGCCAATACGAGATCGCACCGCTCTACGAAAACGCCAACATTGCGACCGACCACCAGCAGTCGATCATGCAGATGTTGACGCGGGTCGCGCAGAAGTACGGCATGACCTGCCTGCTCCACGAGAAGCCGTTCGCCGGCATCAACGGCTCGGGCAAGCACGTCAACTGGTCGCTCGGCTGCAAGCTCGGCAACCTGCTCGAGCCGGGCGAGACGCCGCACGCCAACATGCAGTTTCTCGTGTTCTGCGCCGCGGTGATCCGCGCTGTGCATCTCCACTCCGACTTGCTGCGGGCGGTGGTCGCCGCCAGTGGCAATGACCATCGGCTCGGCGCCAACGAGGCTCCGCCGGCGATCATCTCGATCTTCCTCGGCGACCAACTCGCCGACGTGTTCGAGCAGATCGAGAAGGGAAAGGCCACGAGCTCGAAGTCGTCGGGCACGCTGACGGTGGGTGTCGACACGCTGCCGTCGCTGCCGAAGCACGCCGGCGACCGCAACCGCACGAGCCCGTTTGCCTTCACGGGCAACAAGTTCGAGTTTCGGGCCGTGGGGGCGAGCCAGTCGATCGCGGGGCCGCTCGTGGCGCTCAACACGATCATGGCCGAGAGCCTCGATTACATCGCCACGGAGCTCGAAAAAGCCACCGGTGGCGATCAGTCGAAGCTGGCCGTGGCGGTCGAAAAGCTGCTGCAAAAGATCATCGGCGAGCACAAGGCGGTGATCTTCAACGGCAACGGCTACTCGCAGGAGTGGCACGCCGAGGCGAAGAAGCGCGGCCTGCCGAATCTCAAGGCCACGCCCGAGGCTCTCGACGTGCTCGTGGCGCCGAAGAACATCGCGCTCTTCGAGAAGTATGGCGTGCTCTCGGAGCGCGAAGTTCGCAGCCGCTACGACATCTACATGGAGCGGTATTGCAAGGACATCAACACCGAGGCCCAGGCCGCCCTGCAGATCGCCAAGACGATGATCCTGCCTGCCGGCTACCGCTATCAGGGTGAGCTCGTCGACACGGCGACGAAACTCAAGAGCCTCGGCCACGCGCCCCACATGGGCACGCTCGACAAGCTCACGAAACTCGTGGGTGATTTCGAGGGCGGGATCGAGGGGCTCGAGAAGGCCCTGGCCCATCACGGTGCCGCCGATTTGCAGGCGGAGGTGAAGCATTTCTACAACGACGTGATTCCGGCGATGCTCAGTCTGCGGGAGACGGCCGATCAGATGGAGACGATCCTGCCGGATGATCTCTGGCCTCTGCCCACGTACCGCGAGATGTTGTTCATCAAGTGATGTCCGAGTCGCTCGCGCTGTCAATCGCCGATGAAGCGGAGCGACTGGGCCTCGTGTTGCCTCTTGATTCAAGCCACAGGCTCGCCGCTTATGCGGCGAGCCTGTGGTCTTGGAACGAGCGGCTGAATCTCACCCGGCATACCGACGTCGAGAAATTCGTTTCGCGCGATGTCGCCGATGCGGCCGCGATCGGCCCGCAGCTGGCTCGCGGCGAGCATGTGCTCGATGTGGGAACGGGCGGAGGTGTGCCGGGCGTGATTCTCTCCATCCTGCGGCCCGACCTGCGGGTCGAACTGTGCGACAGCGTCGGCAAGAAGGCGCGGGCGGTCGGGGAGATCGTCCGCGAAGCCGGGTTGAGCCTGCCGGTGCACGAGGCGGCCGGGCAGGCCATCGTCCAGGCCGCTGCGGCCCGGGGCGACCGGTTCGATACGCTCGTCGTCCGGGCCGTGGCTCCGCTCGTGAAGCTGCTCTCGTGGTTCGAGCCGATCGCCGCTCAGTATGGCCGGATGCTAATCGTGAAGGGGCCGCGGTGGGAGGACGAGAAGGCGGAGGCCCGGCACAAGGGCTGGGCCAAGCAGGTGATGGTGCGGCGGATCGCATCGTGGCCGCTCCGCGGCAGCGACAACGAGAGCGTGCTCCTCGAAATCCGGCCTCGCTAGCCCGCTTCGCGCCAAATCCGGCTCGGGGCGGCCCACGCTCCGTCGCCGGACGTTCGCCTCCGCCCTCCAGGCAATCCTGTTCGGCACGGCGATTGCCGTCCTGTGGGGCAAGCGTCTCGCTTGCTGCTGTAGGACAGGCTTCAGCCTGTCATGCCGGAATGCGCCCAATCCGGCTCGGGGCTACCCCGTACCGTCTCGCCGGACGTTCGTTGCGCCCATCCTGGGCTTCACTCACTCGGATGTGCCTGCGCTGCGCCATCCATGGCTTCGCTGGTCACATACGCCGGCTCAACGGCAGGGGTAACCCCGAGCCTCCTCGCTCTCGAACGGGCATGACTCGTACGCCGCCAGATGCGCAGCAGCGAACCCCACGGATCGATGCGACCGTGGCTGCGCCAGCGCGGATTACTTTCGTGATTTGATGAAGGCCTCGAGTTCCTTGAGACTCGCGAGACCGATCAGGTAGTACCAGACCATTTGGTACATCGCCCGGTTCGGCTTCTCCCCGGTGTAGATCAGGATCAGCATGCACACGATCATGGCGCAGTACGCCTGGATCTCCACGCCGTTGTGCTTGTCTGAGAACAGATGGCCGCAGCCCAGGAGCTGCTTGAACGTGCGGAAGAACATCTCGATCACCCACCGCAGTCGGTACATCTCCGCGATCAGTTCAGCCGGTAGGTCGAGCCGATTCGTGACCAATCGGAGCACGCCGTCACAGTGCGGCCCTTTCCACCCCCTGGAACTCTCGTGCGGCTTGACCGCCACGCAGATGAGCCGCACGGGATGATCCGGTCGCGTACGGTGCTTCGACTTCCAGCCCAGGTCGACGATCTCATCGCTGATCACACTGGCGGCACGATCGGCTTCCGTCAGATCGTTGACCTGCGTGACCGTGGCCAGGGTCCTATCCGACGACCGGCAGACGTAACTACTGCCGGCGGCGTTGATCGCGTTCCAGAGTCCGTAACTGATATAGCCGCGATCGAGGATGTAGCAGCGGTCCGCCTCGATCGTCTTCTTCAGAACCGCCCGCTCGTCGGCATCGCCCTTGGGACTCGCTGATGTGGCATCGATCCGCACGGCCTTGCCGCTGAGCACCTCGAAGTGCGTGTGTAGCCGGTAGGCCGAGAGATGCTTGCCCTTGGCCTTGGGCGTCCAGGAAAGCTCCGCCACACGCTTGACCGTCTCGATGACGGTGCCGTCCACGGCCGTGATCCGCTGTCCCACCGCGTCGAACCGATGGTTCGGCCTGCTCCGGATCGTGTGCCCGAGCTCGACGGCGATCTCCTTGAGCGGTGCCGGATCGAAGATCGCAACCGACTCGGAGAGAGAGCCTATGGAAGCGCGGGTCACGCCCAGCCGCTTGCGGACCTTGTCGAGCGCGCAGGCTCGCTGGAGATCGCGCAGGCTCTCGATCATGGGACTGAACAGTGACATCAGGATCAGTGCGCAGTACTGATCCATGAACAGCCGGCGATTGCCGGCCGTGTCACGTTCCGTGCCCACCTTCCGCAGCCGTGAAAGCAAGGGACGGATCTTCCGCAGGAACTTCAGTCCCTGGACATCCTGATCGCGAATCTCGCGCTTTCTGCGGCCAGCCATGGCGGGCACGATACCGCCATCAAGATCATCGCGCAAGTTGCCTATCTTCTCAGTCAGATCTGTGCCAATGCGCAAATTCCGTGCCGAACAGGATTGCCTGGAGGGCCTGAGTGAACGTCCGGCGACGGAGCGTGGGCCGCCCCGAGCCGGATTAGGCGAGTTCCGGCATGACAGGCTGAAGCCTGTCCTCCACATGAGGGCCAAGAGAGCCTGCCGGCACGACCCGCTCAGCGGTCGAAGATTTTCTTGATCGCCCACACCGTCGCGGCGCGGCCCGCACGGGCGATCGACCGTGTCAGCGGGATGTGCTTCGGGCACACGGCCACGCAGTTTTGGGCGTTGCCGCACTGCTGAATGCCGCCCGCCGCGGTCAGCGATGCCAGCCGTTCATCGGCGATCATGCGGCCGGTGGGATGACCGTTGAAAAGCACGGCCTGGCTGATGGCGTGCGCGCCGATGAACCCACGATCGAAGGCGGCAGTGCGCCGCTGCTCGAAGTCGGCCTCCGATTCGTCGTCCCTGCGCACAGCCTCGATCTTCGTATATTGCGGGCACGCTTCCAGGCAGCACCCACAGCTCATGCACGTGGAGAGCGGGTAGGCGTCTTCCTGCTCCTCCGGCGAGATGCGCGGGCCAGCACCATGGTCATACGACCCGTCGACGGGCACCCAGGCCTTCACGCGCTCGAGCGCGCGAAACAGCCGGCTGCGGTCGACCTTGAGATCGCGGACGACGGGAAATTTCGACATCGGCCGCAGTTCGATCTCCCCCGGGCTTTCCTCCAACAGCCGATCGACGAGGGCCGAACAGGCCATGCGAGTGCGGCCATTGACGAGCATCGTGCAGGAACCGCAGACCTCCTCCAGACAACTGCAATCCCAGGCCACCGGCGCCACCTGCCGGCCATCCTCGGCCCGCGCCCGCTCCGCGATCTTCTGGAGCACGCTGATCACGTTCATGTTGGGCTCGTAGGGCACGGCATGCCGCTCCCAATAGCTCTCCTGGCCGGGAGCATCCTGCCGCAAGACCCGCACGTGAACCGTCTTGGCCGCCGCGTGCGGCTCGGAATCATGCTCTGCGTCAGACGGGGAAACAGCTTGAATCATGGGTGATACCTCTTCGTCAGCGACGGGGGTCAGACGCCGGCCCCGACGGCTACGGCCGCTTTCGCCGCCACGCCCGTGGCCTGCCGTTGACCGCGTTCCTTCCACACTTCCTCGATCACGTCGCCGCCCACCAGGCCATACAGCCTCGGACGCGGAGGAATCAGCGACGTGTCGATGTCTTCATACGAAATCTGCGGGTGGCCGTCGGCGCCATGCCGTGCGACCGTGCTCTTGAGCCACTTCCGCGTGTTCTCCTCGAACCGATCGCACCATTGCTCCGCCTCGCGCCGCTGCTCGACGGGATCGGTGGCCGCGATGCCCGGCATCGAGAACGCGGGCTTGAAGTGGGCGCCGCGACATTCATCGCGAAGGAGCGCGCCCTTGAGAATCAGCTTCGCGATCGGAAACATGTCGCCCAACGACTTCGTGAACACGACATTTTGGTTGGTCCAGTTGCCGCTGTCGGACAGCGAGCATCGCCGCCAACGGGCCTCGAGGTCGCACACCTCGCCATACGCTGCCACCAACTGCTCGTTGCGGCGGACAACCGTAGCCACGCGCGTCATGAGGCTGCCGAGATCCTGGTGCAGGGCGTAGGGGTTTTCGTCGCCGCCACGCTTCGAAAGCAGTGATTCGTGCCGCTGCTCCTGCCGCCGGAGGGCCGCCTCGAAGAGCCGCGACTCGGCGGATGCCGGCTTGGCGCCGGTCGCCGACACGATGCTCGGAGCGACGAACAGCCCGCTGAAGATGCACGACAGCAAGGAGTTGGCTCCCAGTCGATTCGCGCCGTGATATTGGTAGTCGCATTCGCCGATGGCGTAGAGCCCGGGGATGCTGGTCTGCTGGTTGCGAACGGCCCCCTCCTCCATGCCGCCAGTCGCCGACCGCTCGTAATCGACCCACAGCCCGCCCATCGAATAGTGGACGGCCGGGAAGATCTTCATGGGCACGGACCGCGGATCAACCCCTTGGAACTTTTCATAGATCTCGAGGATGCCGCCGAGTTTGCGGTCGAGCATTTCCCGCGACAGGTGCGTGAGGTCGAGATAGACGCACAGCCGATCCTTCTCGACGGACAGGCCTTCGGTGGTGCAGATGTCGAAGATCTCGCGCGTGGCGATGTCGCGGGGCACGAGGTTGCCGTACTTCGGATACCGCTCCTCGAGAAAGTAAAACCGCTCTGCTTCGGGGATCTCCCGCGGGTCGCGTGCGTCCTGCGATTTCCTCGGCACCCACACGCGTCCGCCCTCGCCCCGGGCGCTTTCGCTCATCAACCGTAGTTTGTCGGCACCAGGGATGGCCGTGGGATGCACTTGGATGAACTCGCCGTTTCCATACGCTGCACCGGCCTGATAGGCCCGGCTCACCGCGCTGCCGGTGCAGACCATCGACATCGTCGAACGGCCGTACACGAGCCCGCAGCCACCGGTGGCGAGAATCACCGCGTCGGCCGGAAAGGCGTGAAACTTCATCGTCACGAGATCCTGGCAGATCGCGCCCCGGCAGCGACCGCCGTCATCGAGCACCGGCTCGAGAAAGTCCCAGAATTCCCACTTTTTGACGCGGCCTTCCGCCTCGTAGCGCCGCACCTGTTCGTCGAGGGCGTAGAGCAACTGCTGGCCGGTGGTCGCGCCGGCGAACGCGGTCCGCTTGTAGAGCGTGCCGCCGAACCGCCGCTGGTCGCGAAAGCCTTCAGGGGTGCGGTTGAACGGCACTCCCAGGCGATCCATGAGATCGATGATCCGCGGCCCCCAGTCGGCCATCTCCTTGACCGGCGGCTGATGCTGGAGGAAATCACCTCCGTAGATCGTGTCGTCGAAGTGCTTCCACTCGTTGTCGCCCTGCTGCCGCGTGAGCGCATTGACACTGTTGATGCCCCCCTGAGCGCACACACTGTGCGAGCGCTTCACGGGCACGAGGCTCACGAGGTCGACCGCCACGCCGAGCTCAGCCATACGCATGGTCGCCGCGAGCCCCGCGAGACCGCCTCCGATGACGAGAACACGCCCTTGTGCCATCGTGGTCAGCTCCCTTCGGATGAGTTTGGTGCCGACACCGGCACGGCTGGGGCTGCCTCAGGCACGCGCACGGCCGGTCCGCCGACCGGTTCACGCCCTTCGAGCATCCGCTTCACTTCGTCCATACGATTCTCGATCACTTTCGCCTGCTCGACGTCCACGCGCCGCATCCCAGCCAGGGCACCGAGCCCGGCGCCTCCCAGCAGGATCCCCACCGCGACGCTCACCCAGCTCGCCCGGCGCATGGCTGCCGGACTCGTCCACAGCCCCCACGTGATCCCCAGCGTCCACAGACCGTTGGCGAGATGAAACACGGCCGAGAGCACGCCGATCGCGTAGAGAGCGGTGATTCCGATCGGCTGGAGGGCGACTGCCGTCGAACTCGAAGCATGATGCGGATCGAACTTTCCACCGCCAAGCGGCGCTCCCATCCAGTGCAACTGGATGACGTGCCAGATGATGAACGCGAAAGCGATCATCCCGGTCGCCCGTTGGAGCGTGTAACGCACGTTGCCGACGTAGGGATACGACCCGACATTCGGAAGACCGCCAGCGATGATCACGAATCCGACGGCAGCATGAAACAGCATCGGCAGGAAGATGAAGGCCCACTCGATCGGCACGAGCAGCGGCCCCAACGAGTGAATCAAGTCGACCCGCGCCTGAAACGACCCCGGCCCCGCGAGCACCGAGGCGTTCGTCACGAGATGCACGACCAGAAACGCACCGACGGGGATGAGCCCCGACAGTGAGAACAGCCGATAGATCAGGAACTGGTGTCGTGTAAAAAAAGACTGGTCGGAATCGGACACGTTCACGGGGTGGCCTCGGTGCAAGACAGGCGGTGCGGGCCTCAGGGAGTATAGGTTCGCCTCCTCCTGCGGCAACGTCTCTGGGCCGATTTGGCGGCGCCCGGCGCCGAATTTATACTTTCGGCGACGGCGGATCGTGGCCGGCACGGAGGGAGATCGGTGGCGGACGACGGCGGATTGTTCGAGCATCCAACGGGCGGCATTCCACCCCTCCCCGGTTCGGGCCCCGCGCTGATTCTCGCATCGCTGCCCGACGGCGTCGCACTCGTCGACGTCGCCGGGGGCTCGGCCGCGGAACAGGCGTCCGCGACCGTTCGCTGGTCGAACGAACGCTTCGCAACCTGGTGTGGCCCTCGGAAACCCGAGGGCCATGATTTTTTCGAGGCCCTCTGCAACCCCGAAGTGGTCGGCCCGGATGCCCACCCCTTCGGAACGGCCGTCGCCACCGGGCAGATCGTCGCCGTGACGCTCCGCACGCAGGACAACCGTTACCTGCATCTCCTCGCCGCACCGGTCGCAGGCACGCGGCAGGTCGTGGCGGCCGTTCGCGATGTCACCCGGGAGATCCTCGAACAGCAGAAGCGGGCTGCCATTCACCAGGCCGGCCAAAAGCTCGCCGACCTTTCGCCGTCGGAGCTTGCCGACATGACGGTGCAGGAGCGCATCGAACTGCTCAAGAGCAACATCCTGCACTATGCCAAAGACCTGCTGCAGTTCGACGTGGTCGAAATCCGCCTCCTCGATCAGCAGACCGCCAGGCTCGAGCCGCTCCTGGCCGAGGGCATGCAGCCGGAGGCCGAGGCGCGAATTCTCTACGCCCGCCCGGAGCACAACGGCGTGACCGGTTTCGTCGCGGCCACCGGCAAATCCTACTTTTGCGTCGACACGACGAAGGATCCGCTCTACCTCGAGGGCTGTAAGGGGGCGAAGAGCTCGCTCACCGTGCCGCTGATGCTGCACGATCAGGTGATCGGCACCTTCAACGTCGAGAGCCCCGAGCCCGGCGGTTTCACTGAAACAGATCTTCAATTTCTGGAGATCTTTTCCCGTGACGTGGCCGCCGCGCTCAACACGCTCGAACTGCTCGTGGCCGAAAAGGCATCGACCGCCGCCGAAAGCATCGAGGCCATCCACGGGGCCGTAGCCTTGCCAGTCGACGACATCCTCAACGACGCCGTCAACGTGATGGAGCGGTACATCGGCCACGATGCCGACGTGGTCGAGAGGCTGCAGCGGATCCTGCGGAATGCCCGTGACATCAAGCAGGTGATCCAGAAGGTGGGCGAGAAGATGGCGCCGAGCTCGGCCCACACGCAGTCGCGGCAGGCCGGACGGCGGCCGGGACTCGCCGGACGGCGGATTCTCGTCGTCGATGCCGACGAGCAGGTGCGCGCGGCGGCCCATGCCCTGCTCGAGCGCTATGCCTGCATCGTCGAAACGGCACGCGACGGGGCGGAGGCGGCGTCGATGGTGCGTGCCGCCCTGGGCCGCGAAGCCTACGACGTGATCATTTCAGACATCCGCCTCCCCGACATGAGCGGCTATCAATTGCTGCTCAGGCTCCAGGAGATCCTCGAGCACGTCCCGCTCGTGTTGATGACGGGCTTCGGCTACGACCCAGGCCACTCGATCGTGAAGGCGCGGCAGGCCGGAATCGATCTCGTGCTCTTCAAACCCTTCCGGGTCGATCAATTGCTCGATACGGTCGAGCGGGCTCTTTCCGCGCCGAAGGTCGCCTGAGGCCGCCCCCATCCCCCCGTCCGAGCCCCCGCAGGCCGCTCGAGTCTGCGTGTTTTACCGGGCGAGATGCGGTATTTTTGCCGATCGTGGCTGACCTTGACCCGCGTCACCGGGGGCCGGTACTTCTCCCATCGCATTTTGATCGACCGTACCCAGGGACTTCTCCATGGTCCGCACCTTCGACTGCCGAAATTGGATCGGCCTCGCCACGCTCTGTGGGCTCACCCTCGCGGGGCTCTCCAGCTCTGGTGCCGAACTCGAATCTGCCGAACTGGTTTCACCCGAGACCGGGGTTTCACCCGAGACAGAGGTTTCTCCCGAACCGGGGGCTCCGCCGGCGACCGGGGCCGCCGAGGCAGCGGCTGCCCGCAAAGTGATGGCGGCGGCGATCAACGGGGCCCGCGACCGCGATGCAGCCACTGCGGAGCCAGCGGCGGATGCCGCGCCCACGGCCACGTCCACGGCCGTGCCGCCCGATCTCGTGATTGCGAAACTCTCCGCCGAGGTGGCCGCGAAGCAACTGGAGGCGAAACGCGTCGCTCAAAAATCGCCCGCCGAAGCCATGGCCATCCTCGACACGATCGCGTCGCGCGTGGCAGGCGAGACGATCCCCGCCGATGCTCGCAGCCAATTGGAGCGGCGCATCGAGCGCACCCGCCGAGACATTGAAGAGACGACCGGCAAGCGTCGAGCCGAGATCGCCCTGGATCGAAAAAACACCAACGTCGAAGCCCAGATCGACCGCGAACGGGCCAAGCGGGTCGAGGTGGACGAGCGGCTCGCGATGCTCGTCGAGGAATACAACGTGCTGGTCGACGAGCGCCGCTTCCCGGAGGCCGAGGCGATCGCCAAGAAGGCCGCCCAGCTTTCCCCCGACAGCACGATCGTCCGACAGCTGCTCTCCCAGAGCCGGGTCGTGCGCCGGCTGAGTGCCCAGCAGTCGATCGATGGCAACAAGCAGGCCGCATTCCTGGAAGACACCGAAGACACCGACCGGGCGAGCACGGCCTTCGTCGGCCCGATCGCGTTTCCAGAAACCAAGAACTGGACCGACCTCACGAAAAACCGCTCGCGGCTCGAGGCCGAGGGTCGCTCGCGGGCGTCGGCGGCGGAGATCGAAATTCAGAAGAAGCTCTCGGTGAAGGTGCGGGCAGCGCATCGCAACGAGCCCCTGGCGGCAGTGCTCGACGCTCTCGCCAAGCAGGCCGACGTCCCGATCCACCTCGACATGGTGGGCCTCGACAGCGAGGCCGTCCGCAGCGACACGCCGGTGACGATCTCGCTCGATCAGCCGATCTCGCTCAAAAGTGCCCTCAAACTGCTCCTGGAGCCGCTCCACCTCGACTACTCGATTCGCGACGAGGTGCTCAAGGTCACGAGTCCCAAGCTCGTGAAGGGACAGTTTTTTACCGTCTCCTACCAGGTGGCCGATCTCGTCGTCCCGATTCCGAATTTCTCGTCCGACGGCCTCGGCATCACCGGCGCCCTGCGCGACGGCTACTCCCGGATCCCGACCCGCAACGCGCTCTCCGTGGAGACAGGCCCCCCGCCCGCCGGCATCAACGGCGCGAGCACGACCCCCGCCAACGCCGCGCTCAATCCGAACGCGCTCGCCCAGTTTCAGGGAGGGATGGGGGGGCCGCCGGCCAGCGGTTCGATGCCGTCGATCCCCTTCGGTGCCCCAAACGTCGGCGGCAGCCAGGCCGACTTCCAGTCGCTCATCGACCTCATCCAGAACACGGTCGCCCCGCAGTCGTGGAACACGGTCGGCGGCCAGGGTGCGATCCAGCCATTCGCCACCAACCTCAGCCTCGTGGTCAGCCAGACGCAGGAAGTGCATGAGGAAATCGCCGACCTGCTCGTGCAGCTGCGCCGGCTCCAGGATCTGCAGGTCACGATCGAAGTCCGATTCATCCGGCTCAACGACACGTTCTTCGAGCGGATCGGCGTCGACTTCGACTTCAACATCCAGACGAACGTGGGCGATCCGCTCAACATGACGGCCGTCCCCACGCAGTCGAACAGCTCCACCAACCCGGTATCGCTCGGCATTGCCGCCCAGCCCGGCGGCCGCTCGCAGACGATCGGCCTCGACAACTCCGGGAATCCCGGCGTCGCGCTCTCGCCGTTCGGCTCGCAAAACGTGTTCGCCCCAACGCAGACCTCGGGCCAGGCGAATATTCCCGCCTATGCCCGCAACAATTATTCGATCCCGTTCCGGCAGAACAGCTTCGGGAGCGCGACCGTGCCGTCGCTGCCGGGCCTCCCGGACCCGACCACGTCGGCCGCGAACTTCGGCTTCGCGATCCTCTCCGACATCGAAGCCTACTTCCTGATCCAGGCCGCCCAGGGCAATACGCGGTCGAACGTGATGCAGGCGCCGAAGGTCACGCTCTTCAATGGACAGAATGCGTTCGTCTCCGACACGACCCAGCGGCCGTTCGTGACCAGCGTGATTCCGGTTGTGGGTGACTTCGCCGCCGCCCAGCAGCCGGTAATCACGGTGCTCTCGGAAGGCACCGCCGTCAACGTGCAGGCCGTTGTCTCCAGCGACCGCCGGTTCGTGCGGCTGACGCTCGTGCCCTTCTTCTCCCAGATCGGCAAAGTCGAGGAATTCCAGTTCGAAGGTTCACGGTCGACGAAGACCAAGAGCAGCGACGAGAAGTCGGGAGTCGACGGCGAGGCTGACGTGGTCGGGGGCATAGGCGCCGGCGCCGGCGTGACGACCGGCGTGAAGGCCGACCGCGAGCAGGAGGTGCGGTCGAGCGGCACCACGATCCAGCTGCCGGAATTCATCTTCACCACCGTGACGACGACCGTGAGCGTGCCGGACGGAGGCACGGTGCTGCTCGGCGGCATCAAGCGTCTCCGCGAGGGCCGCAACGAGTTCGGCGTGCCGATTCTCTCGAAGATTCCGTACATCAACCGGCTGTTCAAAAACGTGGGCCTCGGCCGCACGACCGACAGCCTGATGCTGATGGTGACACCGCGAATCATCATCCAAGAGGAGGAGGAGGAGAAACTCCTCGGTTCGAGCCGACCGTAGGCTCGCCTCTATTCCATGCTGCGTCTGTGGCTCGTCTGTGGTGCAGTGCTCGGCTTCGTCGGCGTGGCCGCCGGTTCGTTCGGGGCCCACGGCCTCAAGACCCTGCTCGACGCCAATGGCCAGGCCGCCAACTGGGAAACGGCCGTGCGCTACTGCCTGTTTCACGCCCTCGCCCTCGTGCTCGTCGGCCTCTGCGCGGGCCTGCCGCAGGCTGCCGCCGCCCGCGGCCTGCTCAACGCCGCAGGCTGGTCGTTTCTGATTGGCACGCTCATCTTCAGCGGATGCCTCGCGGCGCTCGCGCTCTCGGGCGTGAAGATCCTGGGCGCGATCGTGCCGATCGGCGGCGTGCTCCTGCTCGTGGGCTGGGCCTGCCTCGCCATCGCCGGCTGGACGTGCAGCTCGGCCGACTAGGCACGTTGGCGGCATTCGACCACGGCCTGCGTTCAGAGCTTGAGCGTTTGCGCGGGCGCCGGCTCGGGGCAGCCCCGTACCGTCTCGTCGGCGCACCAGTTATGCCGGCTCGTCGGCGAACGGATTCGCCGTGTCGGTCGGCTTCTCGGCGGGCTCCGCCGGTTCTTCGCGTTCCACGCGCGGCTTCTCGGCCTCGTCGGCGGCAGGTTCTTCGGCCTCGACGGCCCGGTCGCCCTTCGGCACGGGCGGTGCGAGCTGCTCCGCCGGTTCCATCCGTTCGGGACGGCGGCGCCGCAGCACGTCGGCCTCGGCGTCCTGAATGTCGGAGTAGCGTTCACGGATCGCTTCGCGATCCCGCTGGAGCATCGCGACGCGGGCCTGGCCTCGAAACCGTTCGAGCTTGAGCCGGTCACAGCCCTGCACGCGCTCGAGTGCCAGGGATATCGACCGGCTGCTCTGGCCACCTCGGCCTTCAGCCTCGAGGTTCGCGCCCTGCTGAAAGTCGGCCTCGGCTTCGTCGAGCCGGCCCAGCTTCAGGGCGGCCAGGCCCCGAAAGTAGTAGACACGAGGATCGTTGCTGCCCGCCTCGATCACGCCAGAGAGCTCGTCGTAGCTGCACTGATAATCGGCGTCGTAGTAGGCGTGCACGCCGTTTCCGTAGGCGACGGTGAGTGCCGCGGACTGAGGTCCTGCGTGAGCGCCGACGGCTCCACAGACGACGAAACCGCCAATCGCCAGTAGGACCAACGCCGTACGCCGCATGAAGAATGCCTCCGCGAAAGAATCGTCAGTGGATATCGGCAGACTACCTTCCGGTGGCAGCGATTTCCCGGCCGGGCTGGAAAAGCCTGCCACCCCGGCCCGTCACCGGGGACGCAAAGTCTCCCCATCTCCCGCCGCCCCGCGGGCCGAGGCATGGCCCCGAAAGGTGGCCTCGTCGAGGAAGACCGCCGGTTTCACCAGTTGGAGCATGACCGTCTCGGCCGGCCAGCCAAAGGCGGCGAGCAGCTGGTCGAAGGCCTCGGGCGGGCAACTCCC
>Ga0247835_1002508_pt1 | contig 19199 bp, 8 predicted proteins | sample LaCtaG_3_FD_189912 | JGI IMG/M metagenome (GOLD analysis project Ga0247835, IMG submission 189912) | Freshwater microbial communities from meromictic Lake La Cruz, Castile-La Mancha, Spain - LaCruzMarch2015_13.5m | ecosystem: Environmental > Aquatic > Freshwater > Lake | place: Spain: Castile-La... | reverse complement strand
GCACCCACGAGGTCCACGGCGAGAGCATCGCCCGCATCCGGCGGGTGGCGGAGCGCCTCGGCCAGCACACGGCCATCCTCGCCGACCTGTGCGGCCCCAAAATCCGCGTGGGTCTGTTTGACGGCGGCGGCGTCGACCTCGTGACGGGCGCCGAAGTCACGGTCACCACCCGTGACGTCGTTGGCAGCGGCACCCTCGTGCCGTCCCAGTACCGGGAGCTGGCAGCTGATGTGAAGCCAGGCGATCGCGTCTTGCTCGACGACGGCAAACTCGAGCTGAAGGTGCTGAGCAGCGACGGCACAAGCGAGATGCAATGCCTGGTGGTCCAGGGGGGGCGCCTCAAGGACAAGAAGGGCATGAACCTCCCCGGGGTCCAGGTCTCGACGGCGGCGGTCACCGAAAAGGACAAGGCCGATGCCCTGTTTGCCACCACCCGCGGCGTCGACTTCGTGGCCCTGAGCTTTGTGCGCAGCGCCGCCGACGTCGCCATCTTGAAAGACCTGCTGACGGCCCATGGCCACGGCACCGTGCCCCTCATCGCCAAGATCGAAAAGCCCGAGGCCATCGACGCCATCGAGGAGATCATGGACGCCGTCGACGGCATCATGGTGGCCCGCGGTGACCTTGGCGTCGAGATGCTCCCCGAGGAGGTGCCCCTGTTGCAGGCCGAGCTCGTCCGGCTGGCCATCGCCAAGAACAAGCCCGTCATCGTCGCCACCCAGATGCTCGAGAGCATGATCGACAGCGCCCGCCCCACCCGCGCCGAGGTCACCGACGTCGCCGCCGCCGCCCAGTCCCTGGCCGACGCCGTGATGCTGTCGGCGGAGACCGCCGCCGGGAAGTTCCCCGTCGAAGCCGTCAAGACCATGGACCGGGTGCTGCGCCTGGTCGAAGGCTACCAGTGGCGTCACGGGCAGCATGGCGTCGTCGCCGATGCCCATGGCCGCCGCGACAGCCTCGGCGTCCATGCATCGGATCCCGGTGAAGCCCTCAGCCGGGCGACGTCGTTGCTGTCCCGGGACCTCCACGTCCGCGCCGTCGTCGTGCCCACCCGTTCGGGGCGCACCGCCCGGCTGGTCTCGGCCGAGCGGCCCGCCGCCCCCGTCGTCGCCCTCACGAGCGACCCCGCCCTCGCCCGCCGCCTCGGCCTGTGCTGGGGCCTCATCGCCCAGGTGCGCAGCGAGGCCGACCTCCAGCGGCCCCAGGGCGCAGCCAAGGACACCGTGCGGGCCTTCGGACTCGCGGAACGGGGCCAGCCCGTGCTCCTCGTGTGGGATGCGTCGACGGGGGCGGGCTCACCGGTGGAGCCCACCGTGTCGATCCTGCACCTGTAGGTGCCGATTCCCGCTCCCCTCGCTCTGCAGGGAGGAGGGGGCCGGGGGGGTGAGGTCACGAGGGCTGGGGGGCTGCCCAGTCGGGCCCAAGCCGGTTGCCTTGGGGCATTTCGGGTCCTATGACCCGACGCGTCAGACCTTGACTTTCATGTCAATGCACACCGGCCGAGCTGCCGAGGAGTGGCGATGATCTTCCCGATTCTGTTTTCTGTGGTGGCCGCCGGTGTGGTGGGCGTGGCGTTTGCCTTCATGTTCTTTGCGCTCGGCCGCATCGGCACGATGATCAACACCGGTACCCGCGATGAGTCCCACACCGACCTCGTGGGCAGCCGCATCAACATGGTCCTGCAGATCGTGTTCGGTCACAAAAAGACCCTCGAGGATCGCTGGTCCGGCATCTTCCACATGTTCTTCATCTACGGGTTCTTCATTCTCGGCATCGGGCACACCGAGATCGTGATTGAAGGTCTGACCTACTTCTTGAAGGCCTTTGGCAAAGAGCCTTTCTTGTATGAGCGGCTGCCCTTCCTGGGCCACGACCATCCCCTCATCAAATTCTACCACATCACCCAGGACCTCATGGCGTTCCTGGTCATCGTCGGCGTCGTCGGCGCCCTCGCCCGTCGCTGGTCGGGCAAGGTCAAGCGTTTGATGCCCCGTTCAGGTGATGCTGAAGCCATCTTGTACTTCATCGGTTTCTTGTATGTGACGTTCTTCGTGCTGAATGGCACGGGCCGCCTGATTCACAACGACTTCGTGTGGACCTTCGACTGGTCGCAGCCCTTCTCGTCCCTGGCGGCGTACCCCTGGACCATCATCGCCAGCCCGCCGACGGTGAAGTTCTGGAACTTCGCCATGTGGTGGGCCCACGTCGCCACGTTCCTGTCGTTCGGCTGCTACATCCCCCTCTCCAAGCACATGCACCTCGTGTTTGCGGGTCCCAACACGTACTTCTTCCAGAAGGGCGCCTATGCCTGGCGCCAGGCCCCCGTCGTCGCCGACGAGAAGGCCAAGAAGCCCCAGGACCGCGCCCGCCCCATGGGCCTGCCGCCGAAGATCGACTTCGAGACCGCCGAAGAATACGGCCTCGACAAGATCACCAAGATGCCGTGGAAGACGCTGCTCGATGGCTTCGCCTGCACCGAGTGCGGCCGCTGCAACGACGTCTGCCCCGCCCATCTCACCCATAAGCCGCTGAAGCCCAAGAAGGTCCTGCACGACCTCAAGGTGAACCTCCTCAAGAAGAACGGCCCCCAGCTCCTGCAGGTCCGCGACGTCTTTGGCCGTCCCGTCGAGGCCAACAAGGACAAGGAAACGGGCCTCGAGCTCTTCCCCTTGATCGTCAAGGACGAGATCGACCACAGCGACCCCCTGCAGGTCCGTCCCCTCGACGGCCACTACCTGCAGGTCGACGGCAGCATCCACGTTGACGAAGCCTGGGCCTGCACCACCTGCGGCGCCTGCTTCGAGGCCTGCCCGGTGCTCATCGATTCGGTGCCCGGCACCCTGCTCGGCATCCGCCAGGCGCTGGTGATGATGGAGGGCGACATGTCCCCCGAGGTCACCAACACCATGAAGAACATCGAGCGCCGCGGGAACCCGTGGGGCGTCGGTCAAGACAAGCGCATGGACTGGGCCGAGGGCCTCGACGTGCCGGTGTTCGCCGACATCGCCGCCGAAACCCCCGAGCGCGAGGTCGAGTACCTGTTCTGGGTCGGCTGCGCTGGCAGCACCGACGACAACGCCAAGAAGGTGCAGCAGGCCCTGGTGCGCATCCTCAAGGCCGCCAAGGTCGACTTCGCCGTGCTGGGCTGTGAGGAAAAGTGCACGGGCGACCCGGCCCGCCGCCTGGGCAACGAGATGCTGTTCAACCAGCTCGCCCAGGAAAACATCGAGGTCATGAAGCAGTACAAGTTCAAGAAGATCTTCACGACCTGCCCCCACTGCTTCAACTCCCTCAAGAAGGAGTACGGCGAGTTTGGCGTCGACTACAGCGTGCAGCACCACACGGAGCTCCTCGCCGAGTTGTTGAAGGACAACCGCATTCCCCTCGACACCAAGAAGCACCTGGAAGAGCACGTCACCTTCCACGACCCCTGCTACCTCGGCCGCTACAACAAGCAGTACGACGCCCCCCGCGAGGTCCTCATCGCCATCGGCGGCAAAGGCAAGATGAAGGAGATGGAGCGCAACAAGGAAGCCTCCTTCTGCTGTGGCGCCGGCGGCGGTCGCATCTTCATGGAAGAGCACGTCGGTGAGCGCATCAACGTCGCCCGCACAGAGCAGGCGGTGGCCACCGGCGCCACCACCATCGCTGTGGGGTGTCCCTTCTGCAAATCGATGCTCGTCGACGGCACCAAGGCCAAGGACATCGAAGAGCAGATCACGGTGCGCGACGTCGCCGAGCTCCTCGCCGAGCGCCTGCTGCAGGTGCCGCCCGCCGAGTGACGGACAACAACGGCACCAAGGGCCGCAACGGCGTCGGTCACCGTCACAGCGACGGTGCCGACGCCGTCGTCGTCTCAACGACCCGCGTCATCGTCAGCGGCGCCGACATCAACGACGCCGATGCCGACGCGGTGGTGCTCCCCATCGACAGCCGCTTTCAGGCATCGCGCCTCGTCACGAGTGCGGTCATCGGCGCCTGTGACACCAGCGTACGCCAGAGCCTCGACCGGCTCGCAGCGGTTCTGCCGACAGGGATTGCGCCCGGGGCGGTGGTGGCCTTGCCGGCCGTGGGGCATCGTCGCTTCACGTCCCTCTTTCTGGTGGTGATGTTCGACAACCGTGTCGACGGTGCCAGCCATGTCCTCGAACCCGACGACGCCCGCCTCGAGGGCGCCGCGGCCGCCCTGGGGGCCACCCTGGCCGAGCATGGGCTGGCCTCCGTCGCTGTGGCCCCGCTTGGAGGGCGGGCCCTCGATGGCGGCGAAGTGGGCGCCACCGTTGCCCGCATCTTGACGGCCGCGCCCCATGCACCGGGCACGTTCGTCTTCGTCGAGAAAGACGACGACGCGCGCGCCAACATCGGGGCTGCCATCGAGAGCATCGGCATCGACGTGACCCGCCGCTGACGAACGGTGTCGACGCGGGTCCGCGGCGGTTCGGTTCGGTGAGGTCACGTGGCGAGTCGGGCAATCCCTTGCGCCAGACACACGAAAAAACGGCCCGGTTGCTGAACCGGGCCGCTGCAGGAGCTGCCAACGCCGTCGTCGTCGTCGTCGTCGTCGTCTTCGTCGTCGATCAGGTCAGTCGAGGGGCGTCTCGGGGCTGATCTTGCGGACGATGTCCCAGGCGCCCGTCAGCTGGTTCCCCGTCAACTGCTCGGAGCAGGCCTTGAACTTGCCGGCGGCGAAGCAGGCGGCGACGTCTTCGCTCCAGCCCTTCTTGCACTCGGCCACGAGCCCTTCGCCAATCTCGCTTTGTTGCACGCCATCCATCTGCCCCTTGGCGGCCTTCTGCAGGTCGAGGGAATAGCGAATGCCCGCCTTGTCGCAGGTGGTCGCCGCTGCCGGCTTCGGGCAGGCGAAGGCCTTCAACGACGTCACGTTGGCCTGGGCGACCTTGGGCAGCCAGGCGCCGTCGAAGTCCGTGCGGGGCTGGTACCAGGGCTTGGCCCCGAAGAGCTGCTGGTACTTCGCTTCTTTGAACTGGTAGCCGTAGCGGGCGAACAACCCGTTGCGCAGCTCGTCGAAGAAGCCGCATTCGGGCATGTCGCTCGACGGCCAATCCACCTGGCAGAGGTCGTTGTCCTTGCCGAGGGCGCCCTTGACGCAACAGTTCTTGGTGAAGGCGCCGTTGAAGCGCAGGTCGTCCCACGAGTACTTCACCAGCAGCAGCACGTCGTCGCTGCAGATTTCCTTCATGGAGTTGCCGGCGAGGGGGTCGGGCCTGGCGCCGCCCGTCGTGGCAGCCTTGGCCTTCGCCGGGCCATCAACGCCATCCAGGTTGCTCACGTCGACATTGCTCAGGTCGAGATTGCCGAGGTCGAGATTGCCGAGGTCGAGGCTGGCGGGATCGATGTCGGTGAAGACATGGGGCTCGATGATCTCCCAGTGCTCTTCGTAGTCACCCGTGCAAGCGATGGTGGCGAGGAACTTGTCTCCTTGCTTGACGTTGACGCCGCCGCCGCCGTCCTTGCCGTCCTGTGTCCAGACTTCGTAGCGGACGTCGCCGTTGCTGAAGCTCAGCGTCGACGACGTGCCGTGCAGCAGGTTCTGCCGACCAAACATGAAGGGCTGAAAGCCCGCCTTGGTGTCCTTCGGCACCACGAGCTCGGGCTTGTCGAGGATCGTGTCGAGGGGACCAAAGCGGTACTGGGCGAAGGTGGGTTTCCCCGTCGTGGGGCCGGCGCACACCGCGATGTGCTTCTTTTTGGCCGGGCACGACATCACGACGGTGGACCCCGGGGGACACGGGGATGGTGCAGCAGCCAGGGCGAGGGGGAGGGCGAGCGTCAAAAACATGCCGACGCTTGTAGCAGATGGGCTGTCTGGCCGTCGGCCCCGGCCTGGCGCTGTCCCTCCATGACCTGACGTCACACGCGGCGCCCGTGGCCGTCAGCCGGAGCAGGCGTAGGCGACCACCACCACAACCAGCAGCAGCGACACCACCCCGAAGCTGACGGCGCCAATGAACCAGATGGGCCGTTCAGGCGGACCCCCGGGGGCCGTGATCTCGGCGATGGCCGTCGGCTCCCCACGGGGCGGTGCCTCGTCGCCGGCGTCGGTGCCCCGTTCGAAGAAGCTGGCTCCGGCGGTGGCGTCGACGTGGTCGGTGCTGAGGGTGGTGGGGGCGTCGAAGTCGTCTTCGTCGTCTTCGTCGTCTTCGCCTCCTTCACCGCCATCGTGTTGGTCGTCGTGGGCTGTCGACGGCGACGACATGCGGTCCCGGTTCAGGGCGGCGAAGTCGACGACGGCGACCACCGTCTTGTCGGCGGCGATGCCGGTGTCGTCGAGGCCTGGCACCACGGTGACGCGGGTGGCTTCGCTGGCCATGGGCAGGGCCACGTTCTCGGCGACGGTGGCGCCCTCCAGGAAGTCGCTGCCGTCGCTGTCGCCGTCGTCGCTCTCATCGCTGTCGTCGTCGGCCCCGTCGCGGCCGCCGTCGCCGTCGCTGCCGCCGTCGCTGAACAGCATGCTGCCCTCGGCGCTGTCGTCGGCGGTGAGGAGGGGGGCCGAGACGGTGGTGCGTTCGGGGGGCAACGGCGCACGAGGAGGTCTGGGCGGGCGCACCGGCTCGGGCGGCAGGCGGGCATCGGTGAGGGTGCCTCCCGAGCGGGGCCGCTCAGGCAACTTGTCTTCGGGGCGGGCATCGTCGTCGCGCATGCTGGATCGGACTCTACTTGATGCGGGTCCAGCCTGTCAGGGAACCCGTCGGGCCGTTGACGCTGACGTCGTACTCGACCCGGCGGTTCTGCTCGTTGTCCGTCTCGTCGGGGGTCTCGACCTTGAGCATGCTCTCGCCGAAGCCGCGGGCGTAGACGGCCACCGGGACGCCGTGGGCGCTGAACCAGCGGGCGATGGCGGCGGCGCGGGCCTGGGAGAGGGCCTGGTTGGTGCCGGCGGGGCCGACGCTGTCGGTGTGGCCGCCCACGAACAGGCGGACGGTGGCGCCAGCGGCCTGCATGGCGGGGCCGAAGCGTTTGGTGGCCCGCTGGACCTCGGGGACGGCGGCCTGGAGCTTGGGCTCCTGGTCGGGACGAATGACGCTCTTGCCGCTGTCGAAGACGACGTCTTCGTGGGGAATGGTGATGGTGTAGGGAAAGAAGCTGGCGGACTGGAAGCTGCCGTTGTCGTCGTAGACCACCAGGTGGACCCGCAACACGTCGGCCTTCTTCTTTGGCAGCCAGGACACGGGGACCGGCTGGGAGGCTGCAATGGGCGGCGCGTAGTCCTGGGCCGACGACGCCAGCAGCTCGTCTTCGTCGGTGTAGATCTCCACCTCGACGCGGCCCACCGGACGCTCGGAGCGCAGGACCAGCTTGTCGTTGTCGACGTCGAGGTCGGCCTTCTCCATGGCGAACTTGAACTTCGCCGACTGGATCTCGGTCTGAAACGCCACCGGCATCTCGGCGATGGCGCCGTCGTCGAAGGTCACCGCCAGGGTGCCCTTCCAGCTGACGATGCCGGCGTTTTTGTGGGGCAGTTCGAAGGCCACCGAGCCGCCGGCCTTCGCGGGGCCCTGGCGCTGCTTGAGCCGCTGTCCGGTGCCGCCGTCGATGGTGAGGGTGGCGGTCTGGAGATCACGGTTGACGATCAGGGTCAGCTTGGGCTTTTTGCCAGGCTCGGCGCGGGCGTCGATGCGGAGGTCGACATCATTGGCGGAGGCGGCGGGGGTGCCCAGCAAGGAGCCCACAAGGACGGCGGCGACGACAAACGAGCGCATCCCAACGGTATGCCACGCCCGCTGGCAGTTGACAGGTCGGACCAGGTCCCACTTGTAGGGAAAGGTCGCATGGTGCATCAGGCCGCCCAGGCTCACCACGAGCCGCCACAGCGAGGCTCTCCCCATGAAGCGCACCGGTCCGGTTGGAATGATGGCAGCGATGGCTCTGGCGGCGGCCCTGGCGCCAGGCTGCTCCCAGCAGGTCCAACCCACCGCGGTGGAGGTCTGCGACAACCGCGAAGACGACGACAGCGACGGCGACGTCGATTGCGACGACGCCGACTGCCAGGCCGACCGGACCTGCGGGCTCATTGGCGAGGGTGAAGGCGAAGGTGAGGGCGAAGGCGAAGGCGAGGGCGAAGGCGAGGGCGAAGGCGAGGGCGAAGGCGAACTGCCCCGCCGTGAAGAGGCCTGTGCCGACACCATCGACGACGACGCCGACACCCTGTTCGACTGCGACGACCCCGACTGCGCCACCGACCCCGCCTGCGTGGTGCCCCCCACGGGCTGTGCCCCACCGCCAGCGGGCTTGACCCTCCCGATCATGGCCGCCCGCTACGCGGCGGACATCGACCCCCTCATGCGCCGCACCGCCAGCGGTTGCGTTCGCTGCCACGCCCTCGGCGGTCGGCGCGAAATGCAGATGACCACCCTCGCCGCCACCACCTTCACGGCCCTGCACAACCAGGGCTGGTTCGCCGTCGACGACGTCAATGCCATCACCGACCGGGTGTTGCGCGACGACATGCCCAAGGCCCAGCCCGCCTGGTCGGCCGCCGAGAAGGCCCTGCTGTCGTCGTTCTCCTGTGACCTCGACAGCCTCGGACCGCCACCGGGCGAGGGCGAAGGCGAAGGTGAAGGTGAAGGTGAAGGTGAAGGTGAAGGTGAAGGCGAAGGTGAAGGTGAAGGTGAAGGTGAAGGTGAAGGCGAGGGCGAACCCGGCGACGTCGGCGGCCCCGCTGCCCCCCAGCCTGTGACCCTGCCGTTTTCCACCACCACCGACATCGGCGAAAACGGCGACCTCGATTGCTACTCGTTCACCCTCACCCAGCCCGCCACCCTCGTCGCGCTGCCTGGCCAACCCGGCGGCGGTCTGTGCGAAGCCGAGTTCGACACCGTCACCATGCTCTTTGAAGGCGACAATGCCGTGGCCGTCGGCGACGACGACGCCAATGGTGATCTGTGCGGCGACCTCCGCGTCAACGTCGGCATCGGCCGCTACACCATCTGCGTCATGGAGTTCGACGAGACCTTCCCCCTGGTGGACCTGACCCTGAGCATCACGGCCGCCACCATCAACGGCATCACCGACGAGGCCGGCAATGCGCTGCAGGCCCGGGCGGGCACCCTGCCGTTGTCGTCGACGACGACCATCGCCCCCGCCTTCGACAGCGACTGCACCACGGTGACGGCGCCGGCGGGTCGCGCGTTCTTCACCACCGGCAATGGGGCCGGCGGCTGCGGCGGCGACTCCAGCCTCGAGGTCCTGCAAGCGGGCGTCGTGGTGGGCAGCAACGACGACGGCGGCGACGGCCTGTGCGCCTTCGCGGCGGTCGACCTCGCCACCGCTGCCGACCTGGTGGTCTGCAGCAGCACCCGCACCGCCGATCCACCTCTGGCGAGCCTTGCCGGCGTCGTCACCACCGGTCGCGCCGGTCGCGCGGGCTTGATGATCACCGCCGTCGACTACGACACCCCCGGAGCAGACACCGACGAAGCCGTCGTCGTCACCAACACCGGCACCACCAGCGCCTCCCTCGTGGGGGTGTTCCTGGCCTCCGTCAACGGCGGCACCAGCGCCGTGCTGCGCGCCATCGACCTGTCGAGCGTTGGCAGCCTCGGCGCCGGCCGCAGCGTCGTCGTCGCCCAGGACGCCACCTCGTTTGTCAGCAGCGTCGACGTCACCGTCATCGCCGCCGGCGCCACCTCGTTTCTGCAGAACGCTGGCGCCGAGGGCGACGGCGTGATGCTGGTGGCCACCGCCGGCGCCACCGCCGTCGTCGTCGACAGCTTCGCCTGGGGCGGCCCCTGCAGCGCCAACGCTGTCACCGTCGGCGGCAAGACCGTCAGCGCCATCCTGGTGGAGGGCACGGCCCAGCCCCTGGTGGACACCGCGACCTCCGCCCAGGGCCTGTGCCGTCGCCACGACGACGAAGGTGCCCAGCCCTTCGCCCGGGCCATGGACAGCGGCGACGGCGCCGCCGACTGGTTCCCCTGCTCGTTCTGACGGGCTGACGGGCTGACAGTTGGGGAGCGCCCCCCCCACACCACCCGACAGGCACCCACAGGTTCCTACATGTCGGGTGGGCCACATCGACCGCTGTCCCGGTCTTGACGGGCTGTCTCGCCCTGTACGTCAGGGAGGCGGCGCGATGCAGCCGTGTAGGCTTCGCGGATGTTCTGCACACGGTCGTCTTCGATTGGCTTTGTCCTCGTCTCGCTCGCCGCCACGGTGGGGGTGACGGTCGCGAGCCCCGCGAACGCCCAGACCATGCAGGTGACCGCTGTCGACGACGTCGATGACGGGTCGTGTACCCCCGATCACTGCAGCCTGCGCGAGGCCCTGGGCTTGTCGGGCAGCGACGACGTCCGCATTGAGCTCGCCGTGCCCATCATCACGCTGACCCGGCCCCTCGAGAAGACGGCGGTGGTGCTCACCGTCGTCGGCACGGGAGCCACCGCGACGGTCATCGATGCCGCGGCCACCATCGGGGTCGAGGCGGCGCTTGCTTTGACGAGTGCGGCAACCACCGTGGACCGGGTGCGCATCGACAACGCCGAAAACGACGGCCTGGCCCTGACGACGTCGGGCGACGGCTTCGTGACCCTGCAGGGCGTCGAGGTGCGGGGTGCGGGGGGACGGGGCATCGTCGTCACCGGCGACAGCGGTGTTGTCAGCCTTCTTGACGTCACCGCCGACGACAGCGGCGCCGCCGGCCTCACCATCGCGGCCCGCATCTCGTCCCTCGTCGGCGACACCGTTGTCGTGCGTGGCAACGGCGGCGACGGCCTGCGGCTGCAGGGCTCAAACCACGATCCCGCCACGCCTGTTGCTGTCCAACTCGACAACGTCACGGCCACCGACAACGGTCGCGATGGCGTCGTCGTCGACGAAGGCTTCCAGCTGGCCGTCACTCTCGACAACCTCCGCAGCAGCGGCAACAGCGGCGCCGGCTTTCTCGCGAGCAGCTTTGTGCCCGGCCCCGTCGTCACCGTCGGCGCCGCCACCATCGATGGCAACGTCGGCGCCGGCATCGTCGTCGCCGGGGCCATGGCCCTGCAGGGCTGCTGCACCATCGGCAGCCTGCAGGTGACCGCCAATGGTGGCGCGGGCATCGCCGTCACCGACATCGCCACCGTTGACCTCCAGTCGGGGATGCTGACGGCCGGCGACAACGGCGGCCTCGCCATCGATCTCGGGCAGGACGGCGAAACCCTCAACGATCCCGAAGACACAGACACCGGCCCAAATGGGTTGCTCAACACGCCGGCCCCGTTCTCCACCACCATCGAGGCGACGTCGCTGGTGCTGCATGGGGCCGTCGCCGCCGGTGCCGTCGTCGATGTCCACGCCGGCGTCCCCGCTGGCACCGCTGGTGGATTTGAGCCCGGTCCCCTGCTGTTGCGCTTCGCCGAAGGGTCCGCGGTTGATGAGGACGGCGACACCATCGACTACAGCGTGGCTGGCCTGGGGCAGGACGTCGGCGTGGCGGCCTTTGCCGTGCGCTTCGACGAACAGCAGCTCATCGACGCCGGCGGCGTCCTCAGCGTCATCGCCCACAGTGCCACCGGTGGCGATGTTGTCTCCGAAGCCCGCAGCATCACGTTCGACCTGTGCGCCGACGTCGCCCTCGGCGTTGATGGGCCCTTGTGTGACCAGGATGGCGATGGGCTGAGCAACCGCCGGGAGCTGCTGGCCGGCACCGAAAGCGACAACCCCGACACCGACGGCGACGGCGCCCTCGACGGCGTGGAGCTTGGGGGCGATGCCGATGGCGATGGCTTCGACGACGCGCTGGAGAGCAGCATCGACGACCTGGACCTCGATGGCGCCGTTGACGAAAACGACCCCGACAACGCCGATCCTTGTGTGCCGCGCACTGATATCGTCGTCTGCGACGCCGACCTTGATGGCTTGAGCGACGTCGACGAACAAGCCCTCGGGTCCAATTTCCTGCTCAGGGATACCGACGGTGACGGCGTCGAAGACGGTGACGAGCCAGATGACGACAGCGACGGCGACGGCGTCATCGACCTCCTCGACCCCGAGAACTTCGATCCCTGCATTCCCGAGGAAGCCGGCAACCGCTGCGACAGCGACAACGACACCCTGAGCAACGCCGTCGAGCGGGCCGCCGGGACCAACCCCTTCCTCGCCGACAGCGACCTCGATGGCCAGGGCGACTTTGCCGAGCACGGTCGCGACAGCGATGGCGATGGTCGTAGCGACGCCATCGAGAGCAGCGTGGTCGACACCGACGGCGATGGCCTTGCGGATCAGTTCGATCCCGCCAACGACGACCCATGCCGTCCCTCCCCACTGGCGGCCCGCTGCGACCGGGACGGCGACGGTATCGACAATGGGACCGAGGCACGCTTTGGCACCGATCCCGATGTCGTCGACAGCGACGGCGACGGGATTTCCGATGGTCTCGAAGGGGCCTTCGACGTCGACGGCGACGGCGTCCTCAACCCCCTTGACCCCGCCAACCTCGATCCCTGTGTCCCCAACGCTGCCACCGCCCACTGCGATCTGGACCGGGATGGGGCCACCCTGGCCGAGGAACTGGCCGCCGGCAGCGACCCCCGCAATCCCGATACCGACCAGGACGGCATCCCCGACGGCGCGGAGATTGGCTTCGACGACGACAACGACGGTCTCGACAACGCCGTCGAATCACGGCTGACCGACGAAAACGGCAACGGCATCGCCGACCAACAAGACGTGGTGGAAGTCCCCGCGGTGTGTGACGGCGGCGTGGTCCTGCGAGAGACCGTCGTGCTGCAGACCCAGGTCGAGCACGACGCCTTCGCGGCCGCGGGGGTCACCTGCGTGGTGGGCAACCTCATCATCGGTGGCACCCTCGAGACCGTCAGCGTGCCCGCCCTCACCGTCGTCACCGGCCGGGTGGTGGTGCGGGGAGCCGCCGCTGTCATCGCGGTCTCGCTGCCTGCCCTCGACAGCGCTGGCAGTGTCGAGGTGCAAGAGAACCCCCGCCTGCTGTCTCTGCGCCTCGACCTCATTCGCCGCATTGCGGGGGATCTGCGCATCACCGACAATCCCCTGCTGGTGGAACTCGACATCACGGGGCTCGAGCGTGTGGGCGGCAGCATCGTGGTCACCCGCAACGGGCGCCTGCAGGTCCTCGCCCTGCCGGAACTCACCGAGGTGGGCGTCGACGTGGTCATCGAGGACAACGACGCCCTGGAGTCCATTGATATCGCGACCCTGGAGACCGTGGGCGGCGACCTCGTCGTCAGCGACAACGACGCCCTCACCACCGTCAATGCGCCCAACGTCGAGTCGGTGGGCGGCGACCTGGTCATCGCCGACAACGACGCCCTCACCAGCGTGTCTCTCCCAGCGGTGGAATCCGTCGGCGGGGACCTGGTCATCGCCGGCAACGATGCCCTCACCGACGTCGACCTCGGCGCGACCACGTCCGTCGGGGGTGACCTGGTCATCGTCGACAACCCATCCCTGGAGGAGGTGGACCTCGGGTCCCTCTCAGAGCTCGGTGGCACCCAGACCGTCGATACCGAGACGGTGCTGCTGGGGGCTGGCTTTGTCTGCGACGATACCGGCTGCGGCGTCCGCTGTGGCGACGGTGAGGTCCATGTGAGCGAGCAGTGCGACGACGGCAACACCACCGACACCGACGGCTGCAGCGCGGCCTGCGTCGTCGAAGACACGTTCACCTGCAACGACGAAAGCCCCACCGTCTGCGTGCAGTTCGGCAGCGGTGGCTGCGGCGCCAACCCCATGGGTGACGGCCTGTGGACGGCGTCCCTGGCGCTGCTCGGGCTCGGCCGTCGTCGTCGTTTCTCGAGAGCACCTGCGGCCCTCTGCATGGTGGTGGCCGGGCTTGCCATGGGCCTTTCGGGCTGCGGCGACGCTGCGGGCGATGGTGAAGGAGAAGGTGAAGGTGAAGGCGAAGGCGAAGGCGAGGGCGAGGGCGAAACGCCCACCGCGACGGCGCCCCGCATCACGGACGTCACGGTGTCCGACGGGGTCCACAACGCCCTGGCCATCGCCACCGTCTCGTTCACGGTTGATGGGCCCCTGGCATCGCTCCCCATCGTGCGCCTCGCCCTCGATGGCGAGCCCGGACCCGCGTTCGTCGTCGAGGGGCAGGGGACCGGTCCCTTCACGGGGACCCTCGCCCTGAGTGAGATCGGTGAGCACGAAGGCAGCTTTGGCATCAGCGCCACCGTCGAAGGCGGCGAGGGAGGCCGGGCCGAGCGCTTCTGCGGGGTCCTCGCCGTCGACACCCGCGCGCCCCGGCTCCAGTCGGCACGCTTCCTGGCGGACACCGCCCGACAGCTGGAGCGGGTGGTCCTCGACGTCGTCACCGACGAAGCCGGCCCCGTGCCGACCATCCTGTTGTCGTCGGGGCTCCTGTTGTCCGTCGACGGCGAGGCCGCCCCCGTCGCCACCGGCGTGCGCCATCGCTTCGCCACCGTGGTTGACCAGCAGGCCCCCGTCGGCGTCACCAGGCTCACCTCGGTGGTTGTCGACGACGTCGCCGGCAACCGTCGAACCATCATCCTCGAAGATCCGGTGCCCGGCGTCGATGTGCAGCCCGGTGCCTGTCCCGATGCCCTGCACGACGACGGCGCTGGCCGCTGCGTCGTGGTCGGGACATCGTGCGTCAACGGCTTCGGGGACGGTGGCGACGGTGGCTGCACCCCGGCGGGCGCCTGCAGCACCGGCTTTCACAGTGGCGGTCGCGGTGTGTGTGTGCCCATTGGCACCTGCGCCGTCGGCTTTCACGACGACGGCACCGGCGGCTGCGCTCCCGACGGGGCCTGCGCACGGGGCTTCCACGACGACGGCACCGGCACCTGTGGCCTGAGCGGCGTGTGCGCGCCAGGCTTTGTCGACGACGGCGGCGGCACCTGCGTGCCCCCCGGGCAGTGTCGCCTGGACTTTCACGACGACGGCCTTGGCGCGTGTGCACCGGTGGGCGTCTGCGCCACGGGCTTCGCTGACGGCGGCGACGGTGGCTGCCGACCCCGCGGCCAATGCGCGTCAGGGTTCCACGACGGCGGCGACACGGTGTGTGTGGATGTGGGGAATTGTAGTGGGGGCTTCCACGATGGTGGCGCCGGCGCATGCCTGGAGGCTGGCCAATGCGCCAGCGGCTTCGTCGACGACGGCCGCGGCGCCTGCGTGGCCCCCGGTCGCTGCGCCGACGGTTTCGCCAACGACGGCACCGGCGCCTGCGCCGCCGCCGGCGTGTGCGCCGCCGGCTTTCACGACAGCGGCGAAGGGACCTGTGTCGCCGTCGGCACCTGCGCTCCCCGCTTCCGGGACGGGGGCGATGGACCCTGCGTGCGTCGCGATGGCTGCTCGCCAGGCTTTGTCCACGACGGTCGCGGCGAGGTCGGCGCCTGCGTGCCGCCGGGCGCGTGCGCTCCAGGATTTCACGACGGCGGCGACAGCGCCTGCGTCCCGGTCGGCACCTGCGCCGCCCAGTTTCACGACGACGGTACTGGTGCCTGTTCGCCGCTGGCCTCCTGCGCCACGGGCAAGCGCCTCGACGCCACCGGCACCTGCGTCGACGTTGTGGCCTGCGCCAGCGGCGAACGCGACGACGGCTTTGGGACCTGCGTGGCCCTCGACGTCGGCTGTGGTGCCGGCTTGCACGACGGCGGCGACGGGCAGACCTGCCTGCCCCTCGGGGCCTGCATCACGGGGCAGCACGACGACGGCAGCGGTTCATGCGCCCCCGCTGGGACCTGCGCCGCGGGCTTTCAGGATGGCGGCGACGGCCGCTGTCGCCCCGCCGAACAGTGTTCCTCGGGCTTCCACGACGACGGCACCGGCCTGCGCTGTGTGCCGCTGTCGGTCTGTGCCGCCGGTTTCCATCGCGATGGGGCGCCAGGGGTTCCCGTGTGCGTGGCCGTCGGTGTCTGCGCGCCGGGCTTCCGCGACAACGGCACCACTGCCTGTCGGCCACAGGGTGAGCCCTGTGCCGCCAGCTTTGGCGACGACGGCACTGGCACCTGCGTGGTGTCTGGCCAGTGTGCTGCCGGGTTCAAAGACGACGGCAACCGCCTGTGTGTCCCCGAGACGTTTGCGTGCGCCCGGGGCTTTCACGACGACGGCGCCGGCGGCTGCCTGCCCGTTGGCCAGTGTGCCGTTGGTGCCGCCGATGGTGGGGATGGGACCTGCGTCGCGATCGGGACCTGCGCCAGGGGCCTGGTGGACGACGGTGCCGGTGACTGCGTCATTGCCGGCCTGTGCGCGGAAGGCCAGGTCGACGACGGCGCCGGCGGCTGCACCGATGTCGGCAGTTGCGCCGGCGGCTTCGTCGATGATGGCACCGGGACCTGTGTCGCCTTTGAAGTGGGGTGCAGCCCGCGCTTCGTCCTCGAAGGTGACCGGTGTGTCAGCGCCGCCAACTGCGGTGTTGGCACCGTCGACGACGGCACAGGCACCTGCGTCGCTGTGGACGTGGGCTGCGCCCGTGGCTTTGTTTCAGGTCTTGCAGGCTGCGTGCTGGCCCCGCCGACGTTTGCGACCCCCGAGGGAGCTTTCCGCGATGTGTGTGACGCCTCCGTGTTTGGCTGGCGTGACAGCCGTGGCGCCTCGACCACCGCCGTCATCGGGGCCCACGAAGCCGCCACCGGACTTGAATGTCGCATGGTCGGCTTTGGGGAGACGGTGCCGCCGTGGCAGCCCTGCGGCGAGGAGGTCGCCCTCGACACCTTGCGTCGGGACACCCCGCGCACGGGTCGCTTTGCGTTTCAGGTGCGCGCCACCCTCGACGGTGAAGTGTCGGCGGTGACGAGCCTGCCGGTGACCCTCCACGCGACCCTCGATGGCGTGCCCTGCTGCGCCTCCCCCGACGCCGACGAGGTGTGGTTGGCCCGGGCTCGCACCGCCCTGCGCACCGATGTGCCCTTTGTCGCCATCGGCAACGACAAGCCGCAACTGGTGCTGCAGACCGAGGCCGGCCGCTACCAGTCAGCGACCCTGCGCCACCGCCTCATCCACGACGACGACATCGCCGTGGTGTTGCGGACGGCGGCGTCCCACCATGCCCTGCGCTTCGATGGCATCAAGGACCAATGCAGCGGGCTGGCGGTGTTTGCGACGGACGGAACCTTCGATCCCTGCACTGCCATCACCAATGGAGTGTCGACGGCGGTGCGGGTGCGAGGCCTCGATCGTCGGGCCGCCCAGACCTGTCGCGTCGAGGGCCGCTGTGCCCGGGTGATGTGGGGCTTCAAGTCCCTCAAGCGTGACGCCGAGGGCGTCCAGTTCATCGCCGACGTCCACAGCGTCGAGGGCCCCCTGGTCTGTCCCGAGCCACCCGACCTCAAGCCCACCCTTTGTCATGCCTGGGCTGTCAACGGTCGCGGTGAGGGCGCCTGCTTCGCCGAGGACGGCAGCATCATCCGACGGGTGGGTGCTGGAGGGCTCGAGGACGGTCTCCGCCTGGTGTTTGGCCGCAGCGACCTTGCTGACAAGCGGTCGTTTACGGCGAAGAACCCCGCCAGCCGCTTCGGCATCCGCGACCGGCCGCCTGCCAAGCTGAGGTAGATGTAGACAAATCACCGACACGCTTCCAGATGCCGGTGAAGGTCCGATGGTCGTCGTCACAGACCTGCTACGCTCACGGCGTGCGCACCCCGGCTCCATCTCGATGCGGTCTTCCTCATCGAGGTGCTGTTGGGGGCGGTGGTGGCTGCGGCCTCGTCGCCTCGCGGTACGTTCCGAGAACCGGTGAACACCAGCGTCCAAGCATGCCTCCCCTTCCAAGCGACACAGGCTTTCGCCCGTATCGCTCTTCAGGTTGAACATGCTCGGACCTTCCTCTTTCGAGGTGAACTCTCCGAAGAGAGTCTGGATCCCGCACCAAGAACATGATCATCCCGGGGTGCGCACACCTTCTCGGGCCTGCATGGTCGGTCTGTTCGGTCTGACATGATGCGTGCCCTCCTCGACGATGTCCTGGAACGCGAGCGCCTGGTGGGGGCCCTGGTCCGGCTGGGTGTGGCCCACCCGGGCTGGCGCTTCCGACGGGTGCCCTTTCGCGTCTACGCCCAATCACCGGACGCGTTTGCCGCAGCCCTCGCCGACGATGTGCGGCGCGGGCGTTTCGTTGCCGGCACCCCGAGGCCGTTGCGGCTCCCCGGTGGCCGTCAGGTGGCCCTGGTGCCCTTGCCCGACCTCGTGCTGGCCGATGCGTTCGCCGCCGTCCTCGGCGAGCGGGCTCCGCCCCGAGAATGCGTGTGGTCCTACCGACCCGGGTTGTCGACGGTGGGGCTCGTCCGCTCGGTCACCGCGTTCATGCGCGCGGAATGGTCCAGGCAACAGGCCCGGCCCCTCGTGGAGCGCGCCATCTTCACCCTGCGCCAGGACGTGCAGCGCTGCTCGGACTCCATCCGCGTCGACGACGAGGCCCCCCTGTGGGGTCAGTTGCAGTCGGCCCTCGGGGTTGGCGATGACGACGACGGCTTTCGGTTGTTGAGGGTGCTGGTGCGCCCCCGCCCACGACGACGGGGCATCCTGCAGGGCACGCCCCTGAACAACGTCCTCGTCAATGTGCACCTGCGCCCCATCGACGATGCCCTGCACCTGCGTGGTGGCTCCCTCTATGCTCGTTTCGGCGACGACACGGTCTTCATGACGTCGTCGGCACCCGCTCTGCGCGAGGCCCGACTCGCGTTTGATGCCGCCACAGCCTCGCTCTCCCTGACGGCCCACGCCGACAAGGGCAGCATGGTGGCCCTGTCAAAGGCGGCACGAACGGTGGATGATGTGCCGGGGGCCCAGCACATTGACCTTGTCGGACTCCGCCTCAACGCCGATGGCACCGTGGCCCTCAAGCCCGCCCATGCCCGGGGCCTGGTGCGGGCCGTGGCCCGGCGCGCCGCCAGCGCGGTAGCCGCCGTCGACGACGAGACCCCGGGTGCCCCCGAGGCCGTGCGTCTGAAGGCGGCGGTGCGCGCCGCCTCGACGGCCCTGGATGCCGAGCGCGCCGATGCGCCGCCTGCGTCCCGTCTGGTGCGCGAGGTCGTGACCTGTCGCCTGCACCTGCAGTGGCTCGACCGCAGCATTGCCGGGGCCGTGGCGGCCGCCGTCGTCGGCCGGGCCCCGCCCCGGGCCTTCCGCGACCTCGGGTGGGAGGCCATTCGGCGGGCGGGGATGTGGTCGTTGGTCGAGGGCCGCAATGGATCGTAGCCCTCGACCAGCCGCTGACGTCGTCGGCGCCAGCGCCATGGACGCCGTGGTGGCCGCCGCCA
>Ga0247835_1002497_pt1 | contig 19250 bp, 16 predicted proteins | sample LaCtaG_3_FD_189912 | JGI IMG/M metagenome (GOLD analysis project Ga0247835, IMG submission 189912) | Freshwater microbial communities from meromictic Lake La Cruz, Castile-La Mancha, Spain - LaCruzMarch2015_13.5m | ecosystem: Environmental > Aquatic > Freshwater > Lake | place: Spain: Castile-La... | reverse complement strand
TGGTTGCCCTGCTGCTGCCCGTTTTGTGGCTGGGCTCGGCCCTTAATCTCCGACTGCGCGAAGCTCACAGCAAAGATGATTACCGCACAGCGGCCCGCCTTGCCGCCGTTGCTTTGGCGGACAACAAGGAAGTCTGGTGGGCGGCCGATGCCGCCGCCGCTTACATCTACCTCACCCCCGTGGCCCTGGAGGAAGTTCCCGGCCGCGCCTGGGCCATGCAGGCGCCCGCCTGGGACGACATCCGCTTCAAATTTCCACCCCGCGTCATCGTGATGAGCAAGCCCGACATCTACGACCCGCAAGGCTCCGTCGCCCGCTACGCCGCCGAAAACCGGTTCATCCCCGCCCTCGAACTCCAAGCCTTCACCATCTTCACCCGCGAAGGCGAAAATCTCCCGTCCGTCACTCCCTGAAGCCGCCAACGGCCGCAACCGGTGGTGCGGTTATTCAGTGTTTCGGTGTTTCAGTATTTCGGTGGTTCAGTGTTTCGGTCAGCCAGTCCTTCGGTCTCAAAGCCGTAATGATGCAGAAGCCTTGGTATTTTCCAAACTCAGGCAGAGCGAAAAGTATTTTCAGGGCAACCCACTTTTTGGTGAACAATTTCGCACGTGGCCAAGGGGCACGGGCAGCCTGCCCGCCTGTGTGCGGGTCTCGCCCGTCACGACCCGACAGCGCGCATAGCGCGCCCCTCCCCCCACTCAGGTCTCACGTTTTATCCCTCAGCCCTCTTTTCCCCCATTCCGCCCTCAGGTTGCAAATCAGTTGATCGCTACAGCGACCTATCTCCACTTCGTTCCGGTATCAGTTGATCGCTACAGCGACCTATCTCCACTCCGTTTCGGTTCAGTATTCAGTTTTTCAGTAACCCCCTTCACCCCGTGAAGTGCGCAGCATACTTCACCGGGGCCGCCACTTCATGATTTCATTTTGATTTGATATTTACCCGCGCCAGGCTTAATTCATCGACATGGCCCTGGCTCCCCAGTTGGTTCGCGATTCGTCGCCCGCCATACGTTTGCCCAACGGCCGTCTGGCCAAGCCTCCGCTCTCGCCACTTCCCTCCGAATACGAATCCGGCCTGGTGGCCATCTTCGCCGACTTGGCCGAGCTTTTCGGCAACCCCAAGTCATACGGCGAAATCTTCGGACTTCTCTTCGCCCACGAGGAGCCCCTGACCATGGAGGAGATCGCGCAGCGTCTCGACATCAGCCAGGGCTCCATCAGTCAGGGCCTGCGCCAACTCGAATCCTTCGGCGCCGTGGTTAAAGAACGCAACAACGGCACCCGCCAAGCCCTCTACACCGCCAAACTCGAGATGAAGCTCCTCATCGCCGGCTTTCTCAAAGAGCGCGTCATCCCCCGCCTTGAATCGACTGAAGCCCGGGTCAAAGCCCTCCGCACCTCCCTCAACTCTCATCCCTCATCCCTCAACTCATCTTTCAGATCCCAGCCCTCATCCCTGGCCTCGATGCGCTTCCGCCTCAACCGTCTGGCCAAATGGCACCGCAGCGCCCGCACTTTACTCCCCATCGCCCGCAAAATTCTTGGCGGCGGCTGAAACCCTTTCTGCGCACCCGCGCAACACATCCCGATTCTGCCAGGTCATGCGCCATCCAGCGCCACGACCAAAGGCGGCAGCCTGCCCGCACCGCAGAACGGCGCCCCCCCAGCGAACTTCCCTCCACCTGACCAAATACTGAAAACTGAACCTTGTCCGCATCAAAGACAGCCATCACGTCTTTACCCTAGCCAGCCGACCAGAGCGCATCGTCATTCCCATCCACGGCAACCAATCGCTGAACCGGAACGAAGTGGAGATAGGTCGCTTTAGCGATCAACTGATAAGAGACCAAGGGACAGCCGAGTCTGCGAGACGGGTTGCTGCGCTCCCAAATGAAAATCGCCGGTCTGGTTGAGGACGACATTTGAACCCCGCCAAGCGCGAAGTTTGCAGTCGTCAGTGTTCAGTATTTAGACAGTCTCCACGCCGGAGGATCCGTTACCTTTTACCAGCAACCCGCGACTAGTTACTGCGGTTTCTAGCCGCGTTTCAGTGTTTCAGCATTTGCCTCGCGACCATCTCCACTTCGTTACGATATCAGTCTTTCAGCTTTTCAGCGTTTCAGCATGTCAGTATTTAAGTGACTCCTCCGGCCTCGTGCGCCTCTTCGCGGCCATCCTCCGTCCCATCCGCCACCTTCACCCCGTGAAGTGCGCAGCCTACTTCACCGGGCCACCCCCCTTGTCACGCCATCTTGCCATCCAGTTTAGTCGCCGCGGCGACCCGTAAGCGCAAAGCATTAAAGCGCCCCGTCCCTTGTCCCCTGACCAGCTGACCTCTGATCTCTGACCTCCTCTTTGGTCGCCGCGGCAGACTTTTGCTCGTTCCCTTCTGGTAGAATCTTCCTATCCCCTTAACTAATGAATTTTTCCGAGCTACGTTTCTGGCTCTACCTCAGCCTAATCCTCGGATTAGTCCTGCTTGCCCGGCCAATTTTCCAGAGAGTGGTGAAGTCGGACGACCAGGCTATGTCGCGCTATGACCGCACGACTATATTGATCGTCGGCCTCTTTTTGCTCGGATGCGTCAGCCCACTGACTTTGGTGATTTTCCTTTTTGTTTGCCTCATAACCTACTTCGGTTTGTCCCTTTTTCTCCGCGGCACCGGAGCCCACCGCTACGCTTTTTTGGTTATGCTGGTTCCTCTGCAACTTCTTCCCCTGCTCTACTACAAATACAGCCACTTCGTGGTCAACGACATCTTGGGACAAGGAGTAGCCGGATTATCCGGCCTGATCATCCCCGCAGGTCTTTCATTCTACACCTTTCAAGTGGTCGGGTTTGTCGTCGACACAGTAATCCACAAACATCCGCTTCCCGCCTTTTTGGACTTCATGAATTTCGCCGCATTCTTCCCACAGATTGTGGCCGGCCCCATTGAGCGACGGGAAAACCTACTCCCGCAAATGCAGACATTCCGCTTTCGCTGGGATCCAAGAGCCATTGACGAAGGCGCCGCATGGATTGTTATCGGCCTCTTTTTTAAAGTCTGCCTCGCTGACAACCTCGCCGTGCACTTTGACCCTCGGCCGACAGACAACCCATTTTTCATCTGGCTCAACAACATCATTTTTGGCTTCCGCATTTATTACGACTTTGCTGGATACAGCTTCATCGCTCTGGGGGTTGCTCGGTGCTTGGGCATCCGTCTCACCCTCAACTTCGCCAGTCCCTATGTATCCGGGGACGCGCAGGAGTTTTGGCGGCGCTGGCACATCACTCTCAGCACTTGGTTCAGAGACTACGTCTACTTACCCCTTGGCGGCAGCCGCACCAAAGCCTGGGCGCTCACCATCATCGTGGTGTTTATTCTCTCAGGGATCTGGCATGGCGCCGGCTGGAACTTCATCCTGTGGGGCCTTTTGTGGGGACTCATGCTGCTCGGCTATCACCTCTGCAAAAAGTGCGCCATTCCACGCTGGGTTGGCTGGGCCCTCACTATGGTAGGTGCGTTCTTTGCCTGGCTCTGCTTTTACGAAACCCGCACGGACGTCTTGTTTTCGAAAATGGGGACCCTGCTGAATCCAGCGACCTACACATGGCCCCAACTCCAAGCAGCTATCGCCACCTTGGACCCCACCAACGCCTTCGTCCTCGCCGTTTTTCTTTGCATGGCCTGCACGACACTGCTCATCGAGTGGCTTTCCCTTAGCCGCCTCAACGAACCCTATGCCATTTTGCAGAAACCAAGCGTGCTTACTGTCATGGTTATATTAACCATATTACTCGCCCCCTCCGAGAAAAACGACTTCATCTACTTTGCCTTTTGAAGATACCCCGTTTGACCCTCAAGCTCTTACTCGTAGCCTTGGTGACCAGTGTTGCCGGGGCGACCTATGCGATGTGGCGCAATCCGGAGATGCACTTCTGGAAAACCGTCGCCGAGCGCAAGCTGTCATGGGTCGAGCAAATGCGCGCCAAACACGGTTACGTTGTCGGCGTGGTCGGCGGCTCCACCACAACATTTGCCATCGATGCGGCTATGATCGAACGCGAATACGGCCTGCCCGTGGCCAACCTCGGACTCCACGCCGGTGTCGGCGCGGAAGCATGTGCAGGTTTTGGCCTCGCGGCCCTGCAACGTGGAGACACCCTCATTGTCAGCATCGAGCCTGGCTTGTTGACCGGTGAAGACGTCGGCGCCACCAACTTGGCCACCCGCCTTGCTTACTCGCTCGGTAAGCCCGAGATGCTTCACTGGCAAAAAGGTGAGAGTTTTTCATCGCATGCCACCGACCTCACCAAGTTCCAGCCCGGTGGCGGCCACGTCATCACCATGCTCGGCAAACTCGCCCTGGGCCTACCCCTCTACCGCTACAGCACCGAAAACTCCCTGCCCGGCGGGCTCCAAGTCACCGACGAGCGACGCAACTTCAACATCGCCTCCGCCACCACCACTGAAGATGCCAGCATTTCACTATCTCCCGAGGGCGCAGCGCTACTGGCCAACATCCGCCACGAAGCCGAGCGGCGTGGTATACGTGTGTTTTACGTCCTGCCCTGGGCTTATGCCCCGGAGGAATCGGCAGCGATCCAACGACAAGCCAACAGCTACCTCCTCGATCAAGTGGCAGCCATCATGCAGGTCATTCGTGAGCCAGCCATGGGTGTCTATACGGCAAGACAACATTTTGCAGACTCAGGGCAACACCTTACAATTGACGGAGCTATAAAAAGGTCACATTGTTTTGAGGAGGCTCTAGGGCAAATGTCCCAAACCCATTGAAACAATGATATATTGTCTAAACTTCCTGCATGGTGAAATGTGAATGCAAATGGAAAGCTTTTTTACTAAAATACAATATACTAAACCAATGATATCAATCGAATCCCAACTCCACCTAGCAGAGAAACAGATATTCAGTCGGCGGATCGACGCCATATGTGCCGCGACTATTCTCGAAATCGGCACTTACAAAGGCGGCGGTAGCACCCTGACTTTTCTCGAGGCTCTCAAGCATCAAAACTCGGGTATGCTCATTGGCATTGAAGCGGACCCTGATGTGTTTGCCGAAATGAAGGCCAACATCGCATCCGTTGATCCCGGCTACTTTGCTTTTTTTGAACCAATCAGCGGATTTTCCCAAAGCGTGATTCCGGGACTACTCACCAAATATCCGCGCTTTGATCTGGTGTTTCTGGACGGCGGCAACAATCCACGGGAGCAAATCGAGGAATTCGAACTGTTAAAAGACGCTATTCCTGTCGGCGGCTTTCTCTTTAGTCATGATGCTAACCTCCGCAAGGGTCACTGGCTCGTGCCATACCTCTCCGAGCTAGACAACTGGCGCGTGACCGCAACCCCGGACGGCGCGAGCATATTCGGATCGAAGTAGCCGCCACCCCACGGAAAGTCTTCTTGCGCAAGTCTTCCAGTGCTGCCGACCTCTTCCTGCAGCACACCGACCAGCGGATGCGTGCCATACGGCAATTCGGGATTGGACCACGGCGTCCACTGGAACCAGAAGACAATCAACTGAATCACTACTCCCAGCGGCAGGACGATCGCTTCCCACCACCGGGTGGAAAAAATCCGCGTCAAACCCCACGCCGAGAGCGCCGCTCCCGCCAAAAACATCAACTGCCACGCATTCCAAATGCAGAGGTAATCAAACAGACCTGCGGCACGAGCCTTCATCCAATCGGGAAAGTTCCCGGAGAGGCTGGCTGCTGCAGCGGAAATAACCTTCGCCTGCAACAGCGGCTCAGCCCAAGGCCGCAAGACCACCAGCGCCACACTTGCCACCAGCCACGCGGCACAGAATAGGCTCAAACCAATCCCGACGAACCTTGCGAAGCGTCGGATCGTTTCTTCCGGGGCCGAAGACAGCCAGACAGAGGCGCCCCAACATCCGCCCAAAATCCACAGCAAATTCATCCGATGGTAGAGCAGTCCGACGAGCGGAGTGAGCGGGATCAGTGCCCCCGCCAGCATCAACAGCTTTGCCGCCGTGGGCACACGCTTTGAGAAGAGGGATAGCGCCGCTGCTATCACCGGGATCGTTCCGAAGAAGCCCAGCGTGCCGAAACTGAGAGCCAGCGCTTTTCCTAAATCAAGGGTTTGCGGGCTGCCGAGAATGAATGGATACGGCGTGAAGAGCATCGCCACCGTATTAAGCAGCGGTTGCCACACACCCTCCGGATACGAAATGCCGCCGCGTCCGTGCCCGGCGCGGCTGTTTTCGAAGAACGCAGCAATCGTCGGCTCCAGCATGAATGATGCCAATCCCGCCCCCAGCAGGCCCACCAAAACAAAGACCGCCGTGGTCTTGAAAAAGATCTGCCGGGCATCCTTGGCATCCCATAGCCAGCCCAGCCACACACACCCCAGCGCAAGAGCAAGAAAAGCCAACTGCTGCACCGTGCTTCCAAGCATGGCCAGCGCGACGAACACTGCCGCCGGGGCCAGCATTCCTGCTTTTCCCTTGCGTGCCGCAAAAAGCGCCCAAAGCACAAGCGGCATCCATCCGAAGCCCGCCAATCCTGGATTGAAAAAAATCCATACCGCAAACTGCGTGTTCAACATGAAGCCGACCGCCCCGGTGAGTGCCACGAACGGCCGGCAACCCTGGCTTCGCAAAAACAACAGCATGCCCAAGCCCGCTGTCAGAAAATTCAGCAGTTTTCCGACATGCCAAGCCGTCCAAAACTCCAAAAAGCGATTGAGTTGCGTGCTCCACTCATAATTCAGCACCATGGTGTTGGCATGCTGCGCGGTTCCGCCGAACTGCAAAGGGCTCCATCCCACGTGGCCATCTTCCCGAAACCCTCTTTCGGAAAGCAGCCGGTAAGGAATATGGTGTGTTGCCCCGTCGAGAACAAAATGGTTATGCACGTCAAGTTGGGATTTCTGTCCCCAAGGCAGAAGCATCTCACTGACCAGATCAAAAGGGGCCAAGACTTTGTCCGCCACCAACCACGGGGCAAAAAGTGCGAAGCCAGAAGTCACAAGCAGAGCAACCGCAAGCAGCCAGCATTTCAATGAAGATTCGTCCATGAAAAAAAAACGACGCATTGGGCTTATGCTGGGCAACACTCTTGCAACCAACAAGTCTAGCCACATCGACTCCAACTTGCACTACGCCCCTGCGGGTTTGCTATGAAAGTTCTCATTGATCACCAACTGCCCTTCCTGCTGGCCCACGGCGGACTGCAAATACAGATTGAGAGAACCAAAGAAGCTCTCGAAGCCATCGGCGTCGAGGTCGAATATCTCCGCTGGTGGGACGACTCACAGAACGGCGACGTCATCCATTTCTTCGGTCGCGCCAATCCGTCGCACATTGATTTCGCTCATGCTAAGGGCATGAAATACGTGATGAGCGAGCTGCTGACCGGCCAAGGCTCCAGAACACCGACACACCTGCGATTCCAAGGTGTTTGTGAGCAAATGCTGCGCCGATTCGTGCCGGCAACCTTCTTGGCCAACTTCCGCTGGGATGCCTATTACAAAGCAGATGCCTGTATTGTCTTAACCGAGTGGGAAGCGGAAGTGACCCGTCTGCTCTTTGCTCCGCCACCCAATCGATTGCATGTCGTGCCAAACGGCGTCGAACCGGAATTTTTCATTGCTCCAGACCATCTTATCAAACGCCGAGATGAGCTGGTCTGCACCGCCACGATCACCGAGCGCAAACGAGTTCTTGAGCTCGCCGAGGCAGCCGTTGCTGCGCGCGTGCCCCTCCGCATTCTGGGGAATCCGTATGGGAAAGACGATCCCTACTACCTTCGATTTTTAGCTCTCGCCGAGAGGCACCCTGACTTCGTCCGCTATGCCGGATCCGTAGATGATCGCGCGGAACTTGCGCGCATCTACCAGTCAGCCCGCGGATTTGTTCTCCTGAGCACGATGGAAAGTCTCAGCCTTTCCGCGCTGGAAGCCGCGGCCGCAGGCTGTCCGCTTCTTCTCTCCGATCTTCCATGGGCTCATTCCACCTTCGGCCATAACGCGACCTACTGTCCGATCGCAAAGACAGCTTCGACCGCCGCAGCACTACGCAAGTTTTACGATGAGTCGCCGTCACTGCCGATTCCTGCCATGCCTTGTCACTGGGGGGATGTCGCTAATCAGCTGGTGCGGATTTATCAAAAGCTTTGAAGCATTCCCAATGATCAAAGGACTAAGAAAACATTTGGGAGGAGCCCTGCATCAATTCCGCTCGAAACAAGCACTCCGGAAGGTTCTGGCTCAAGAGGCGGACTTTTCGGCACTGGAGGACTGGGATCGCAGTCTTTCTGACCCCACGGGCTACTACCTCGACTGCGTGCGCTTTTTCCATGGCCCGCAGTTTCCGGAGGAATTGAAGAAACACCGGCGATATTTTCTCCAAGATCAGCGCGGTTTCGGTGAGGACGCCTTTCACGTGATGTGGTGGACACTCTTTCGCGAGATACGCCCAAAAAGCTTCCTTGAGATCGGAGTCTATCGAGGACAGACGCTCAGCTTAGCCGCCCTGCTTCAGCGCACGCTGGGTATCAAAGGTTCCGTCACGGGTATATCGCCGTTTTCCCCGGCAGGCGACGCGGTCAGCACCTACCGCGAGCACTTGGACTACCTTCAGGACACGCAGTTAAACTTCCGCGCGTTCGGTCTTCCGGCGCCTGAGTTACTGAAGGCGTATTCCACCGACCAGACCGCCACCAACCGGATCCGTCAGGAGGCGTGGGACGCTGTTTATATCGACGGCAACCACGATTACGAAGTGGCGAGGGCGGACTGGTTACTCTGCAGCGCCACTATTTACCGCGGCGGCATCATAGTCCTCGACGATGCCACACTTGGCACGAAATACACGCCGCCGCACTTTGCCACCGCGGGCCACCCGGGCCCCTCACAGCTTGCCACGGAGATAAATCCCGCAGAATTCCGCGAGATTCTCCGGGTCGGTCATAATCGAGTCTTCCAGAAGCAATGATTAAAGTCGCTCTACTGACAACCGACTCGCGAGAGCACTTCAAGGACTACGCGAACCCGAACCCATATTTTGGCACAGCGCCCGAGGCCTTGATCGAGGGTTTTAAACTCCTGCCAGACAAAGTGGAAATTCACATAGTCTCTTGCCTGCAGAAAGCACCGGTGTCATCTCCTGCCAAATTGGCCGAGAACATTTACTACCACGCACTGCGTGTGCCAAATATCGGTTGGATGAAGACAGGTTACCAAGGCTGCGTACGCGCGGTGCGCCGCAAGCTTCGAGAGATTCGGCCGGACATTGTCCACGGCCAAGGCACTGAGAGGGACTGCGCCATCAGCGCCGCCCTCTCCGGATTTCCATCCGTTGTAACCGTGCATGGTGTGATGAGGGCAATACGGGCGCTCAGCGGATCTCGCCGCGCAGACTACTACTGCGCGGCTAGTATCTTGGAATCGTTCGCTCTGAGGAGGACAGGCGGCGTAATCACGATTTCACCATATGTTGATGCATTGGTTGCTCCTCTTACTCCGCTGACGTGGTTTATACCAAACGCAATCCAGCTTTTCTTTCTTGAGTCTTCCTGCGCTGAGCGCTCACCAAACACGGTCCCGCATCTAGTCAATGTCGGCGTTATCAGCCCTCGGAAACGGCAACTTGAGCTGCTCGAGCATCTTTCTAGGCTTCGAGAGACAGTCCACTTTAATTTTACTTTCATCGGTAAACCAACTTATGGCTCAACATATAACGAGCGATTCTTTCGCCTGCTCCATTCCGTCAACTCTCGTCACGAAGGTTTTGTTCATCGCGACTTTCTTTCGGAGGAGGAATTTATCAAGCTCTACGACACATCGGACGCCATGGTGCATTTTTCCAGCGAAGAGTCTTTCGGTCTGACTTTCGCCGAGGCCCTGGCAAGAAATCTTCCACTTTTTGCATCGGATGTCGGAGCCATTCGCCAAATCAGTGATGGCATTGCGGAGTGCAGGACATTTGCTCCAGATGATTTCACGGGTCTGATCGATTCGCTTCGGGTTTGGATAGACGCGAATACTTGGACGGTGGTGCGGGAAACTTTGCCCAATCGTCTCATAGCCGCGCGATATCATCCAAGGGTGGTCGCGGACAAGCATCTTAAAGTTTATCAGGAAGTGGTCGATCGCACCTTATGACGCAACCGAATAGCCTTTCGAAATTTTCCAACGCATGCGCGCGTGCTTTAGTCGACTCCTTGCTGAGCGTGCGCCGCACCAAATTGCCGCCTTACTTCAGCACCCGTGACAGGTTGTCGTATCTAAGGCACGGCCTCGAACCTTCAATCGTAAAGGTCGCCGCGGGAATCATTCGTCCGGGTGACACTGTTGTCGATGTTGGAGCAAATGTCGGTTTTCTGACTCGAAAATTCGCGTCTCTCGTTGGAGACCAAGGCAAGGTTCTAGCATTCGAACCCGACCCGGCGACATTCGACTTTCTGCTATACAATACACAACGACTACCTCAGGTGTCAGTGTTTCAAGAGGCCGTGTCAGATCGCATCGGCGCAATGTCTTTTTACCTCCATCCGACGAGCGGAATGAGCAACAGCTTGGTCAATGCATGGAAGGACGCGCGCACGATTCAGGTTAGGACTTCGACATTGGATGCCTGGGCGCAAGATCACGCAATCGGGACCCTTCGATTGGTGAAAATTGATGTGGAAGGCGCGGAGTTGCTTGTTCTACGCGGCATGCAGGGGATCCTTGAGGCGCGGAATGGGCCGCAATTGATTTTTGAGTTCTGCCCTAAGAATCTCGGCGGCAAAGATGTCGAGGACGGCATCTTTGATTTGTTGAGTGAATACGGATATTCGCTATTTCTGATTGATAACTCCGGCCGGTTGCACCGCGTTGCAAACAGTAAAGTTGTGCATAACCATCTCAACAGAAATGACTACGCCAACCTTGTCGGACGACGTGAGTAATACTCCAGTGCTTACGTGACTCGATTGCATCAATTTGCCCGCGGTGTCAGCTCTTCTTGGTTGGCCACACTGGCGACCGTCACGTATTCGCTGCTAAGTGTTCCGATTGCGCTTCGATATCTTTCGGTCGAGGAATTTGGTCTTTTCGTTCTTTTGATTCAAATAGCCGCGTATTTCACACTCATTGAGATCGGGATGTCGGCGGCAACGGCCCGAATTTTGGTCGATCACAAGGATTGCCGGGACGGAGACACCTACGGTTCCGTTATCCTGACCGGCCTCTTGTTCTTCGTTATTCAAGGTTTCATTATTCTCGCCGTCGGCATTCTTGCTGCTCCTTTGATCACTGCGCTGGTGGGCGTGCCGAGTGCCTTGGCCGATGTAGCGATCCAGCTACTCCGGTGGCTGGCACTAACCTCGGCTCTGACATTGGCTTTCCGCGTTTACGGATCAGTGCTTTTCGCCAACAAGCGCCTTGATCTGATTCATGGCTTCATGGGTGCCAACATGATTTTTGGTTTGGCACTGCTCGCCGCCATCTTGGCTTCCGGCGGTGGACTTGCAGGCTTAAGGTGGTTGTTCGTGGCGCAAGCCGCCATTGCCATTCTCTTGCCCATTTGGGCCTGCCACAAACTCGAACTCCTTCCAAAGAAAGGCCACTGGGGAGCGCCCTCCGTGAGCCGATTTCGCGAGCTCTTTGGTTTCGGGAAGGACATCTTTCTCGTCAACGTGGGCAATCAAGTTCTTGAGGCCTCCCAACTTATAATTGTTACACGGACCATGGGGCTGACCGCTGCCGCCATTTGGTCGGTGAGCACAAAGCTTTTCACGCTGGTCTATCAACTCGTCACAAAAATCGAGGGCACCGCTATCGTCTTCTTTGCTGAGATGATGGTGCGTGGCGAAAAGGACAAACTGGCCGCCCGCTTCCGGCAGATTTATCAACTGACCGCCGGGATAGCTGTGATTTCATTGGCAATCGTCGTGGCGATTAACGGGCCTTTTGTTTCGGTCTGGGCCAACCCCACTCTAGCTTGGTCGCTTCCTCTGAGCGGTTTGTTCGCAGTTGCGGTGGCCCTCAATGCCGTGACTCGCTGTAGCGGTGATTTGATTATTCACACTAAGAACATCGCCGCTTTTCGCTATGTGTATTTTATGGAAGCTGTGATTTTTGTGCTACTTTCGCTCTGGCTGAGCGCCCGTTTCGGATTTTACGGAATTCTCGGTGCTTCTACTGTGTGCCTGCTTGTTTTCCGTGCTACTTACACCACTTGGCGTATGGCGCATTATTTCAGCCTGCCCGCCACTACCTTCTGGTGGACTTGGCTGAAACGTCCGATCCTTGCCGCAATAATCCTACTGCCGTTTGTTATCAGTTCCCCCTCGCTGACAAACAGCGTTCCCAACCTATGGGGTCAGCTCTTCAGCGCACTCGCTTGGGTCGGCCTTCCCGCTGCTATTGTTTTCCTGTTTGTGGCACTGCCCCGCGACGTGAGAAAAGAATTCTCTCAACGCTGGCCCCAACTTTCATTGCTCACCAAATAATGACCCGGTTCATGCGGAATTCTATCCCACTTGATCATCTTTCATCTGTGGCTGGCTTTTGTTTGCCCATACATCCCAATTCTATAGCGGTCCCCGCACGAGGGATTGTCGGCCCAGAACTGGGTCTCGCTCGTAGACAGGCCGCACAACCGGCGCTGCCTCCACATCAAGACGCATAATTGGTTTCACGCTATCTACATACCGCTGCGTCATGTTTAGCAATCCTGCCCAGAAAAGAAGCTGAGAGTAATTGCTATCTAGACCACCAAAAACGACCACAAAGTTGAAAGGCTCATAAATGATTGGGATACCCACAAACAATGCCAGGGTAAATGCCTTTGTGCCCCTCGCATTTATACAAAGCCTCCACGCTAACAACGCCATGTAGCACATCAGCGGATAATAAAGCGCGAGACCGACAACTCCGATGTATTTGATCGTCGAGAGCGGGCCACTGTGGAAAGCGCCGGTAATCATGAAGCTTTCGCGGTCAGAGCCTCCGAGAAGATTTTGCCCGCCTTGCCCAGCCATCAGCGAGGAAGCAATCAGGCTCATATCGTCCAAAGATAGACCAAATCCCTGTCCCCAAGTCCGATCCCTCAGGATACGATCGTCATCCCATGCCCATCCCCACATTTCCACTCGCCACATTGTCGAGCCCTCCGCATCGGCCACCGCTTCTTGATTCCAGTTACCCGGCAACCATGAAAGTGAACGCTGCACCGTCAATGGGAGTTGGACAAGACTACCTTGCACAGAGATTAGAGCAACTAGCCCCAGCAACATGCCAGCCCCGGCAATCCATAAGTCCTTCATACTGCCTCGAAGGACTGCTGATAGCAAAAATGCCACGATGGCAAAAAGTATCACGCTTCGGTATCCAGAGAGAAAAATAGCCAATATCGCTACACCGAAAAGCAGAGCCCGAAAAGGGTGAAAAGGAGAGATCAATGTAATAGGATTGAATTTGGCGCAAAGCGCGAGCACGGAGGTTAGTCCCGCAGACTGTAAGCCCGTCATGCGCGTCTCACCCAGTTTCGCCTCCTGCTGGAACGCACTCGTCACCCCGCTACCAACCCCTGAATACATCATGGCCAAGGGGTAGGCCATCTGAGGGGCCAAGCGAGCAACCACGTCGAGGATTGCCACACACCAAGCAGGAATGACAAAAAACAGAGGGAAAATCCGTGCGATAAAATCGTTGATCTGTACGCGGCTTAAAATGAGAAACGCACCAAGCGCTAAGGCAATTTCAAAGTATGGGCGACCGCCCACCACACTTGTTTGCATCGCCCAAAATCCTGCCGGATTCCGCACATAGACCGTGGCGAGGTAAAAAAGATTAATGTAAATCAAATAATCGAGAGGGCCTACCTTGCGCTTCCAAGCCACCGCACGCGTTGCAAGGAACAGCGTGAAGAAAAAGATAACCGTCATCATGCACAGGTCGCGCACCGTGAAAGGCAATGGCAGCCAAGGCAGTCGGCCCGAGAGATACCAACCGATAGGGATGAGCACCCAGATGTTCGTCTTGAGTTTGACAAAAATGATCGCAACTGGGATCGCCGCCATTACCCCCGCCACCATGCGCATGTCCGAACTTCCGACCGCACTGCCTATAACGATTGCCACCAACAAGCCGAGGACGACCGTTAACCAAAGGGTGACCTGATTCGCGGAAATGTTTCGCAGACTCATTGAGGACAAAAACGGAGAAATACTTGTCGGAAGACAGTTCCTGAAATTGACCTGTTTCGCAAGACCACAGCGGATAACAAGGCCCGTGCCATGAAAGTTCTAATCTCGGCAATCGCATGTCAGCCCGGCTTGGGATCGGAGGCCAAGGTCGGATGGGACGCAGCCCGAGCCGTCGCCCGGATTCCGGGCGTGGAAGAGTGTCATGTGATGACGCATGGCGCAGCGAGGGAATCGGTCTTGGGCGCCCAGAAGGAAGCCGCGGCCGAGAACATGCGATTCCACTTTTTTGGCAAGCCCTTTAGATACCATCCCAACCGAATGCTGGCGCGACTCCAGAGTTGGCTTGTTTACCGAGACTGGCAATCGTGCTCGCTGGAGCGCAGTGCCCGACTGCATCGGGAACACGGCTTTTTTTTGGTACACCACGTCACCTATGCAAGCTGGCGCATGCCCCCTCCTCTCTGGCGTATGCCTATACCTTTTGTCTTCGGGCCTGTGGGGGGAGGATCGGTCACTCCTCGAGCTTTCCGCTCGATGCTAGGTGGTTCGGCGAGTGCCTTCGAGTTTCTGCGCGAGACAGCAAGCGCCTTCTCCGCAAACTCCCGCAGCCTAAGACTCTGCTGCAGCATGTCCTCAGCGGTGGTGGCCGCCGATACAGCCACGGCGGATTTCCTCATCAAGTGCGGCGCGACAAATGTTCATCAACTCTGCCAAGTCTTCTTTACGGCGAACGAGACTTCGCGCTTCAAGCGCGCCAGCGACACCTCGGAGAGGGCCGCCGGAAAGCTGAACATCTTCGCAGGAGGAAATTTGGAAGGCAGGAAAGGGACGCAGCTCTCGTTGCGAGCGTTGGCCATTCTCAATAGCAAGGGGATACCTTTCTCATATACTCACGGCGGGTGGGGGCCGGATCTAAGAGCGATGCAACAGCTGGCCCAGCAACTCGGCTTAGCCGAGCAGGTCCGCTTTCATGAAGGATTTCGCGGCGAAGAGTATGCTAATCAGCTCGGCGCAAGTGATGTCTATCTGCTGCCAAGCATCCGCGAAACTGCGGGTATAACCATGATGGAAGCCATGATGGCAGGTTGCTACCCGGTTGTCTTGGCGGGAACCGGCGCCGGCGATATCGTCGAGCGCACCGGCGGCACAGCTATCCGCGCCAGGACTCCTGAGGAGGCCGTTCAAAAAATTGCGGATAAACTGGAATGGTGTTACCGCCAACGCGGAGAAATGCAGCAACAATCAGAGGCAGCGGGGGAAAACATGCGCAGGCTTTATTCAGAGAGCTCATATCAAGAGTCGATGTCTGAAATCTACAAAGGGGCGATCACCAAACACGCTCGGAGACTCAGGGAAATCTAGATTGTTTCCACTCAAAGGCATGAGTCGCAGCCCAGCAGAAGTCGTCGTCAGGCTGAATTCAGGCTTGGGCAACCAACTCTTCCAGTTGGCCCAAGGCATGGCACTCGCTGGGCAAAAAAATGCCCGCCTGCGATTCGACACGACCTGGTTCTATTTAATCTCCGGACTACATCCGGTTAGACGGCAACTCAGATTGCCGGCACTCGGCGTCTCGTTGCCCGAAGCTTTCAGCGGTCCGAGGCGGTTGGCCGTAGGCCTGCTCGCCGCGTTTTTTGATAAAACCCGCCGAGGCAAGTTGATGCTCTCTGGTCTAGGACGGATGCAAATCATCCAAGAAGACCCGCTTCAATTGAAGAACGGCGACGGACTCTCGGAACTCGGTCCTGGGCGAACTTATCTCAACGGATATTGGCAAACTAACACCCCCTTCATGTTGGTTCGCGATAAGCTGCCGCGAATGCTGCGACCAAGGGATCCGCTGTCGAGTGGCGCGGAAGCTCTCATTGCCAAAGCGGACTCAACAAGCACTGGCTTCATCCACGTACGTCGCGGTGATTATCTCCACTTTATGGGTGAGGAAGGAGCGCTGCCTGTCAGCTACTTTTCGAGAGCCCTCGCCAAGACAGAAGAATCAGGCAAAGCAGTTGCACGCTGGTTGATATTCTCGGAGGACAATGATTGGGCGCAGGCCAACCTAGGCTTCGTGCCGAATGCGGAAATCGTCGACTACCAGTCGTCAAACCGTGACATCGAAGACCTCATGATTATGAAATCCTGCTCGGCAGGGATCATCGCCAACAGCTCGTATTCGTGGTGGGGTGCCGCTCTCGGTGACCGTCCGGATCGTCCAATAATTGCACCCGATCGCTACTGGAAGACTGCAAATTGGACAACACAAGGGTGGGCTCTTCCGCATTGGACTGCAATTCAAGGCTGGAGCTGACGCGCTCCTTTCAGCGAACGAAAAGGACGTTGCCACCACGGCGAAAAATGGCCTCGCAAGCAGCGTGAAATCCTTTCCGCTCCAGCCACCTGGATAATTCCGGATACAAGGGCGCAGCCTTATAGAGTTCCAAAGCCTGCACCTCGCAGTGAATCGCGCTGACTGTCGAAAGAAGATCCCCGCACCCTTTCAGGGCAGCTAATTCCATTCCCTGCAGATCCAACCACAAGAAATCTACGCTATGCAGATCTTCCCCTGCAGCCCAATCGTCCAAACGAGTCACTCTCACTGGCGTTGTTTCACTGCAGAAGTTGACAAACGGAAACTCTTCCCGTGTCGCCGCGGGAACTAAGAGTGAGGACGATTGCTCGCCCCCCGATACGCCTGTTACGGAAACGTGCATATCGCAGTTCCCCGCCGTTTCACCCAAAGCCATACTTTGCGGGTGAATCCGGTCCGGGAATTCCGCTGCGGCCTTAACCAGACGCTCGCGGGCGCTCGGGACAGGCTCGAAAGCATACACTTGGCAATCTGGCCAAAAGCGGCAGAACTCCTGGGTGTTGCTCCCATCATAAGCACCTGCTTCGACAATGACGGGGTTGGCGGGGAGGTAGCGGGCACATATCTCGTATGAGATTGTGTCCCGATGTCGAAGGTAGCGCAGCGACTTGAGGGGATGACGTAAACCATAAACGACGTCTGGTAAGTTGATTCGGGGCATAGATGTCTCAACTCAATTGTGTGACCAGTAGCCGTTGGTGATCCCATTGCATGGAGACGCAATTCGCGCGCAGCATCTTTCCTCCGGCGGCGTCTTGGATGTTGACGGTCATCGAGGTGCTCTGGTTAGCATCCTGATCGAAGCGCTTGAGGTAGTCCTCGATGGATTGGCCGCGACGATCGGGTTGGCTGAACACCGTAAAGAAGTTCGTGTCCTTGATCTCCTCCGTGCTGCGTCCGAGCAGCTCGCAGCAGGCGCGATTGGCAAATTTGATGATGCCGTCGATGTCGGACACCACGATCGGAGTCTGCAGCGAGTCGAACAAGGCCAGCATTCCCTCCAACCTGCGCTCGGAATCCCAGCGGTAACGACTCAACCCCACCGCCACCCAAGCAACCGCGAGATAAGCCGCCGAACGCAGCGCGACAAAGTTCGCGGACTCCCGCACCCCGGCATTCGGAACGAGCCACAAAGTCAGCACAACCGGAACAAATAACACCACCGCCCACCAAAGCACTGCCCGAGGCGATAGGAACAACGCGAAGATGGCCAAAGCAATGGTCAGCAACGAAGGCGTGACCCGGATCTGCGGCGTCTCGACCTCGATCAGCAAAACCGCCAGCACCGCCACAAACGGCACCGCCCCCAACCCACGCCGCTCCTTCGGTTGCTTGTCAAAAATATTACTCATGCTGTTTCCGGAACTTAACCACCGATAACACGGATCTCACGGATAAATCTCGGACAAATTCAAATACCCCCTTCATTTCCATTTCTCATCAGTGCCATTTGCCCATGGGCCCATCTCCGCTCCGCTACGGCTGTGCCATCCGTGGTTAAAAATTCTCCCCTCTCAGTCCCCTCGTTTCGTACCCTTCGCGTGATTCGTGGTTAAAAATGCGCCTCCCCCTTCGCTCTGGTATCAGTTTTTTGGCATGTCAGCTTTTAAGTACCCCCCCTTCACCCCGTGAAATGCGATGAACACTTCACAAGGCGCCTCCGAGCCTCCGTCAGAGCCCCCTCCGTAATTCATCATTCCGCATTCTGCATTCATCATTTCCCCAAGACCCCATCATAAATCGCTCCAATCCGCTCAAGCCACTTTTCCTTCGTGAAATCCCGCTCCAGCTTCGCCACACCCGCCCGCGCCATTTCCACACTGCGCGCCGGCTCGCGCAACAACTTGCCCATCGCCGCCGCCCAAGCCTCCGCATCACGCATCGGCACCTTGAAACCGCTAACGCTATCGTCCACCGAATCGGCCAAGCCGCCCGCGTCGGACACTACCACGCCCCGCCCTCGCTCCCACGCCTCGAACACCACCAGGCCCAGCGGTTCCTGCCAGATGGACGGGACGACTGAGAATGCTGCGCGTTTCCACATAGCTTCCTGATCCTCCTTCGCCACAAAGCCGAGAAACTCCACGCCGCCAATCTTTTCGGCGGCGATTTTGTTTTCCAGGGCGGCTCTTTCCGGACCATCCCCGGCTAATAGCAACCTCGCCTCACCGCGATCCGTCCGCTTCCAGGCGTCGAGCAATTGCTCGACGCCTTTTTCTTTGGAAAGACGGCCCACGAACAGCACATCGCGTCCCGGTTCCGCGATGAACCGCTCGGGATCCACCTCGTAAAAATGCGGCAACACATGAATGCGCTCCGCCGGAATACCCATCTGCACATGCAGGTCCTTCTGCGCCCGGCTGATCGCAATCCATGCCGCCACCTTGCGGAACACTCCCATGGCACGAACCCGCATCATCACTGCCCCCATCCAGCCGCTGACCACCCGGCTGTTGTGCCAACAACCGGTCAGCGCCGCCTTGGTGAAATTGCCGTTGATACAAGACGTGCAGGTCTCCCCATGATTGAGAAAAAAACCATTCACACACGACATCCGGTAGTTGTGCAAATATTGCACGACCGGAATACCCAGCTGGAAAGCCAGCCCGTAGACCGAAGGCGACATGGCCGGAAACACATTGTGAATCTGCCAGAGGTCGAAGCGGCCAATCTTCTGATAGCGCTCCAGACGCCGCACCACCTCCGGAT